>Ga0207662_10000026_pt1 | contig 69511 bp, 103 predicted proteins | sample KBSS33LmetaG_FD_184338 | JGI IMG/M metagenome (GOLD analysis project Ga0207662, IMG submission 184338) | Switchgrass rhizosphere microbial communities from Kellogg Biological Station, Michigan, USA - KBS S3-3L metaG (SPAdes) (version 2) | ecosystem: Host-associated > Plants > Roots >... | reverse complement strand
ACCTCCCCCGCACGCGTCTCCACCGCCGTGCTCGCCAAGAATCTCCGCACGCGCCTCGCCCAGCTCCAGACGAAGCGGAAAAGCGATCTCGCCCGCTTCCACAAGGAGTTCGAAGCCTGGAAGAAAGCCGTCGCCGATCACCTCGCATCCCCCGAGGTTCGCAAGAAGATCGCGGGTGTCGGGATCCGCGAGACGGGAAACCGCTACAGCTCGTGCTCGTGCTGCAAGCTTCCCTCCCGCGTGCTCATCGGGCTTCCGAAGCGCCCGTACCCCCCGAGCGACGACGCGATCCGCATGGTGCAACGGACGTTGCGTTACATCGCGCTGACAGGAACGAGCTTCATGACGGTCACGCCGGACGACGCGCAGAAGTGGCTCGGGGACGACGAGTCGCGCGAGGAAGAGACGGACGAATGAAGTTCCCGAACCATGCCTTTGGAACCGTTTTACGGATCACCTTGATCTGGAGTTCGGGTTTCGGGATGGGCTACGGCGCCCGCGCGATCCGCGAGGTCGAAACGATTGAATCGGAGTACTGCCCGAACGGCACCATCGCGTCCTACAAGGGGACGCATCTGGTGATCTGCCGATGCCTCGAAGGGCCGAAGCCATGACCCTCTACGCCGCGAAGACCACGGTACCGGTGGAGCGATCGCGCGCCGCGATCGAAAAGCTGCTCACACGCTACGGCGCGACGAAGGTGGCGATCGCGTGGGGCTCAGGACGAAGCACCGTCTACGTCTACTTCGAGGTGCACGATCGCAAGGTGCAGTTCGACATGCGCCTTCCCGATCGCCGGGCCCCCGAGATCCGTTGCAAGCCGCTCCCCCGATCCCCCGGCCGCTTCGGGCGCCTCCGCACCGAGAAGCAAGCCGAAGCCGCGTACGATCAGGAATGCCGTCGCCGCTGGCGCGCGCTTCTCATCGTGATCCAAGCGAAGATTGAAGCGGTGCGGTCGGGCATCACGTCGTTCGACGTGGAGTTCCTCGCGCACATCCTGTTGCCCGGGACGGGCGACACGGTGGCGAACACGGTGATCCCGCAGATCGCCGACGCGTACGCCACGGGCGCGGAGATCAAAAAACTAGGGCCGCACCGATGAACGAAGATCTTCGCGCTCGTCTGGCGAGAGCCCTTTCCCACGAGGGACCGGAGGCGCGCCGCGCGCTTGTGGCGCAGATCGCGGGCTACGCGATTACGGGGGCGTGGGCATTTTTGACATTCCGCCGCGCGGCGGACATCTACCGGCAGATGATGGTCGCCACGATCGTGCAGCTCCCCTGGGACGAGCAGCGCGAGGTCATGCGCCGAGCGTTGCTCGATTGGCTCGACCACCACGAGCAGAGCGAACACGAAGCAAGAAAGCCGCATGTCCACGCTCGTAGCACGATCCAGCGCGTGATTGCCGCGCTCGAAGCCAAGCAAGGAACCCCATGATCGTCGACATCCGTTGCCGCGGCCTCTCGCCGCTTCTGCAGAACCGCATGACCGAAAACCAGCTCGAAGCGCTGCGCACGAAGGCGAAGAAAGCGAAGGCGGCCGACATCGGGACGACGCGCACGCCGCGCGAGGAGGCCGATCACAAGGTGTACCGGACGCAGGACGGCCGGCCGTACATCCCGGGCGAGAACCTCATGGCGTGCTTGATCGGGGCCGGCACGTTCGTCCGCCTCGATCAGAAGCGCCAGATCTCGACGGCGAAGACCACGCTTCTTCCCGGGCTCATGGCGCTTCTCACGCCGATCGTGCACCTCGTCCATCCGGACACGGGCAAGCCCGCCGCGTGGGAGCCCGATGTCCGCAAGGGCACGAACCCGCACGGGGCGATCGCGGTGGCGATCTGCCGCCCCCGCTTCGACGCGTGGGCGATCGAATTCGCGATCGACATCGACACCGAGGAGATCGGCGAGAACGCGATCCGCGAGCTCGTGGACAAGGCCGGCCGAAGGATCGGCCTCGGGGACTTCCGGCCGCAACGGAAGGGAATTTTTGGCCAGTTCTGCGTGGAATCCTGGGTCCGAAAGGAGGAGCGCGCGGCCGCAGAATGAAAGGGTTTCCCTGCCCTGCAGAGCTACGTGTCGCCCCGCCCCGTAGCGCAGCGCCGGGCAATGCCTAGCGTGGTCTCGCCACGCATTGCTCAGTATGGCAGCGCAGCGCCGAGCGGCGCGTAGTACGGCAGCGCATCGCCGAGCGATGTCCTGCAGAGCGTTCCAAGGGAACGTTCCTTTCCAAGGAAGGAGCGTTCGAACGGCTTCCGGAGGAGTCCCATGTTTTCGTGCAATCCGAAAAGGAAGCCCTCGTTTCCACTGCGCAGCTTCGTATGGCGGAGCCATGCAGTGCCGAGCCACGCAGCGCCATGCAGAGCCGCGTCTTGCACTCCAAGGGCCGCCCCTTCGGGGCGGCACAATGCCTCTTCCCCTGGCACGGGGATCGCGGGCCGTCGTTCGATTCGACGGGGAGGCACTTTTTTGCGTTGCCACGTTTCGCGTTGCATCGTTACGCAACGCCGAGCAACGCGTCGCGACGCGATGCACTCCAAGGGTTTCGTCTACGCTGCGCGCCGCGAAGCGAGGTTATGCGGCGCTACGCAAAGCATAGCTCCGTGCTGCCGCGCACCGCTACGTCTCGCATACCAAGGCCTTTCGTTTTTCCAAACACGATGACGTTCTCCCCCCTTCTCCGCCGCCACCAGAACCGCCGTCTTCGCATGATGGACGCGTTCCAGTGGTTTCTTTTGGGCCAAACGTTCGCGTACGTGTTCCCGTTCCCCGTGTCCATCCCCACGCTGTTCCAAGGCCGCATCCCTGCGATCCTCGCGTGGGTATGGCTCGTTTCCGCCGTCCTTCGTTTTCGCATTGCCGTGTCCCGGGACCGAACCGAGCCGTGCCCCCAATGCCAGGAGTAACCCGACGATGCCCGCGATCCTGACCGAGATCTTCGACACGATGCTTTCGTGCTTGGCGCGCGAGTACCGTCGTGTGGAGGAGCGCAAAGAAGACGGGACGCCGTTCCGCGACATCGCCTTCGAGCTTTTGGCGATCCGCACGCGCCACAACGTTCAGCTTTCGTGCCGCGCGTGGTACGCGACCCAAGATCTCGGTCTCTGGGATCACGCCGGCGACTGCCCTACACCCCAGACGTTGCTCGGTGTAAATCCTGCGGTTTGTGATTCCGCGACGATCGCGGACATGGCGCTCGCGCTTCAGCGCAACGCGGATACGCTGCACCTTCTCTTCCAGCGCGAGATCGTGCAAGCCCAAGAGCACCACGAGAAACTTCTCCACGTCGAGAGCTGCACGCGCCGCGCGATGCAAGCCGAGGTGCTGGAGATCACCCGCGGGATCTCCCAAGACTTCTTGAACCGCGGCGAAGAGAAAGCCGCCATGGGCGCGATGTTCGTGCACGAGTGCGTGAAGAAACTGAGGACGGAAGCGCCATGAGCCGCGTGGGGCAAGAATTCTGGTCTGTTTATGGCGCCATGGAGGAGCTTCGGAGCCGCGCGGGCTCCCATCCCAACGAAATGCAAATCTTCACGATGATCGCGTTTCGCAATCACGAATTCATCGTGACGACGCGATCGGTGGCGGAGCCGGTTCTCCGGGAAGTGGTTTCGGACGCGCAACGGGAGGTCGATCAGAAACTAATGGACGAGCTCTACCGGTTTTCGGTGGACGTTCTTTCTGCCGGCGAGGGCGGGAGCATGGCGGAACGCCGAAGGCTTGTCCGGAACGAGATCCTCAAGCATCGCGACATTCTCGCGATGATCACCGCCGCCGCGGACGAAGTCCGCAAGGCGATCGCGAACCTGCTCGTGTACGAGCGCGTCTCGGAGCGCCCATGAGCCACCAGGAAGACAGCGGATGCGCGCGCGGCCTCTGCCGCAGGTGCAACGACGAGGAGACGATCGCGCGCCTCACGAAGGAGCGCGACGAAGCACGCGCTGTGCTCGCATTCTGGCGCGCGCTTCTCCACGCCACGTCCCACCTTCGCGATAACCACCGAGGAACGAGGGGCGCGCCGTTTCATCCTCACGCCCGCGCGGGAATCTGGGACGATCCCGATCGCGACGGACGCGATCGCCCGTGCAAGGAATGCCAAGCCTGGCTCGCTCTGGAAGTGGCCATGAAAAAGCTGGAAGACGCATGCGATCGATCCCCCTGATCCTCGCGACCCCCGAGGTGCGTGCCTTCCTCGAAGGCCGGAAAACCACGCACCGTCTCCCGATCGCGATACTCGAAAAGTGGCGCGTGCTCGCGGGCGATCCCGACACGTACGTGGAGCACCAGGGCGTCAATGCCACGGGCATGCACGTGGCGCGCATCACGACACACGCGCCCGCGCCCCGCCACGAGTTTTGGGTGAACACACCGATCGCGCCGGACGATCGGATCTGGATCCGCGAAGCGTTTGCGGTGTTCGACGCGACGGGAACCGATCCGCAAGGTCCGAACATCCCCGTCGCGGTCTTTCTGTACCGCGCGTCGCAGGACGCGCAGGGCGGCTACGACGTGGTGCTCCCCGATGGGAGCATTGCGCGGTGCGTCCCGCCGAAGTACCGCTCCCCCATGCAGCTCCAGAAAGCGCACGCGCGCCTTTGGGCGACGGTGAAGCGGGTCCACGTCGAACGGCTGCAGAGCCTCACGCCGGAGGCGTGCGCGGCCGAAGGGTCCACGAGCGTGGACGCCTTTCGAAAGCGCTGGGACAAGACGCACGGTGTGCGCAACGGATGGGCGAAAAACCCGTGGGTGCGCGTCGTCACGTTCGAAAGGAGCGAAGCGCCATGATGGACGCGCACGGATCGCTTTGCGTGGTGGAGCACCATTACGGATCGATGCAGGTGGACGTGTTTCGGGATCGCTTGGAGATGGTACTCGATTCGTTGGATCGCGGGTCGCTCGGAGGCGGAAGCCACGGCGACTATGCGCATAACGTGGCGTTGCGTGCCGTGATCCATCGTGCGCAAACCCGCTTGCGGATGATCGAACATCCGGAGGGCTCATGACGAAACCGATCACGCCCGACGAAGTCGAAGCGCTCCAGGAACAGGTCCTTCCGGACGCCGTCTTCGACGTCTTCAACGAACTGATCGCCAAGCACTGGAGCGGCCATGATGCGGTGGTCATCCAAGACGAAGCGGTAAACCGCATCACGGAGCGCTTGTCCTGCGCGCGCGGCGAAGTGTTCGCGAAAGGCTACCTCGACGTGGAGTCCGCGTACCGCAAAGCCGGGTGGTACGTGAAGTACGACAAGCCGGGGTACAACGAGAGCTACCAAGCGTTTTTTCGGTTTCAGAGGGAGCCGTGAGTTTCGATCCCACGCACGTGCGCCGCGTGCTCGCGACCGACGATCTTCCGCAGCACAAGGAAGCGCTTTCGTCCGCGCTCACGGAGATCGGACGCCTTCGGGAATCGCGAAGAATGCACCAGCGGCGCATGCTGGATCTCTACACGATGGTGGGGGATCTTTTGGGCAAGCCGAGCCGCGCGCTTCGCGCGATGATTCGGCATCGGTTTGAACAGCTCGGGGACGAGCCGATTCGAAAGTCGTTTTGATCTCATGGTGCGCGAAGGCCGGTTTATGCGCCTCACGGAGGCAGAAATCGCCGCGATCCAGGATGCGCGGCTGAAGGGGATAGTCTTGTACGACCTACGAAAACAAGTCTCGGTGCAGCCGGAATGGTGCCGCGTACTTTCGGTGCAACAGCAGAGCGTGCTTCTGCTCGCCGCGCGCGGGCCGGACGGCATCGCGAAGCGGCATCCGTGCAAACCCATCCACATGGCGTACCGCGGATCGGTGCTTGTGGCCGCGAAGTACGGGCGCCCGCTTGTGTGGGGGGAGCGCGCGGATTCGTTCATGAGCCTCGATCGGATTGCGAACCGTGAGCTATGGGAATCGGATGTGGATCTCTTTTTCGCGCACCACGACGCGCTCGCGCACCATTACGTGAAGCACCTCATGCACGGTGTGCAGATCCTTGGGTACAAGCATCCGGACGTGCGTTTTCGCGAACGGTGGAACGCACTCTACCTGCGGATGGTCGAGGCGATGCACCTCGAACCGGAGAACGAGGGGTCGATGGACAAGCGCCTCGGGGACTGGGATCGCCAGCATTGGGACGAAGTTCCGTGACCAACCTTCCCTATTGGCTCGGCGCATGGGCGATCGTCGCCACCATGGGATGGTGGGTCGAGAACACGCGCTGCAAGACGTTCCGGCTGGAGCTGGACCACGTGTGGAAATGCTACTGGGGACTGCAGAAGCACCACGACGCGATGATCGCGGCGCAGATCCGAAGGAACCTGGAAGAACCGAAATGACGAAAGAGACCCTTCACCCGCCCGGCGCGCCGCCCCCGATCAAAAAACGCTTCTGCACGTGGCATTGTTGCCAGCGCCCGGCGGAGCCGGACGACACGCTTTGTTTGAGCCACCGGCAGCAAGAGGACGCAACGCGGCGGTTCGATCGATCCCATGGCACGAAAGGATCCGGATCATGAACATCGTGACGTTGCCCCTGAGGGCGAAGGACGGCGAGATCGTCGCGATCGAATCGAACGAGCCGCTGACGGTCGTGGCGGCGGAGCAAATGATCGTGTTTCCGCGCGGCGCCAAGGGGACGGCGCTCGCGGTGCGGCACCCCAAGGAATGCCTCTGCGAACCGTGCCTCGCGGCGTACCGGCAAGCGGTGGTCGCTGGACGCGCCTTTGAATGGCCGTGCACGTGGGCTCTTCGCGTGGTGGGGAACGGATGACCTTGCGTGTGGTGGCCCGCGTTCGGATCACGCTCGACATCCCGTGCACGCAACCGTGGCCCGAGGACGTCGCGTTCAAGCATTTGGCGCCGCAGGCGCGGGAAAACGTGGTGCAGGCGCTCCGGAATGGACTCGCGATCGAGGGGCTCAAGAGCGCGATCGTTTCGAACCCCACGGTGGCCATGATCGTGGGGGAACCCGAGGTGACGGCGATTCTGGTCAACGAGGACGGTAAGCTGTAAAATCCAAGGCCACCATGAGCCTTATCAGCCTCTGCCTCGTTCTGATCGTGGTGGGTGTTTTGCTGTACGTGGTGAACACGCTCGTCCCGATGGACGCGAAGATCAAGACGATCGTGAACATCGTCGTGGTGCTCTTCGTGCTCCTCTGGCTTCTGCAGACGCTCGGATTTGCGGATCTCGGGATCCGGATCCATCGGTAACGCATGCGGGCGGTGGGGATAGGGATCGTGGCGGTCGCGTCGTTTGGCCTCGGGTACGGGGTCGGCTACGACGAGGGGTTCGAGGCGCGCGACACATTCCCCACGGCGATTGAATGCACGTGGCCCGACGGAACGAAAGAGCGCGCGAGGGAAGTGATCTCCCACGGCGAGGACGGCACGGACGTGCGTTGCGTGTACCGCCGCCCGAGCGGGCGCCGCTTAGGCCGGAAGATCGGTTTTCGTGGGATCGCATGCGGATCGCCGTGACCGACGAATAAGCGGGTCGCTTTGTTTCATGAGGCAAACCAACACGGGGGGCCGACCATCCCCCAAAACCCGTCCGGAGCTCTCCTCCGGCACCATGCGCGACCGATCGCGGAGCGTACCTGAAAACATCGCAGGTTGTCCACTTCCACCCTTGACCTTGGACCGCAATGCGCGTACGCCAGCCGCATGGCCGAATGCACGTTCAAGCGGTTGGTCCTCGATCACGGGTATGTCCTCGGGGTGGAGCGGTGGGGATCGGACGAAGCGATCATCGAAGCCGCGCGGATGTCCACGCAAAAGGGGTTTCTTGGGTGGGAGCCGCGGCCGTGCCCGACGTGCACGGATCCGATGACGCGTCGGATCGTTCCCGGTTCCACCTGCGCGCTTTGCGACGGCAAGGCCACCATTCCTGGGGACGCGAAGCTTTTGCGGTACCTGAACGAGCATCGGCACCACACGCCGTTCGAGTTCGCGGGGCTCACGATCGAGGTGCAGGCACCGATCTTCGTGTTCCGCGAGTGGCATCGGCACCGGACGCAGTCGTACAACGAGATGAGCGCGCGCTACGCGCCGCTCCCTGATCTCTCGTACGTCCCGACCCTTCCGCGGCTCCTCGAAGGGGGCGGTCACCTCACGAAGCAAGCCGCGGCCGTGTCGGGGGCGCGGGAGCTCACGGAGGACACGGCGGCCGCGTTTCGCAACACGTTGGAGCTCCACTACCGCCTCGTAGAGAAACTCTACCAAGAGGCGCTCATGGTGGGGGTTCCGAAGGAGCTCGCGCGCGTGGTGCTTCCGGTCGCGCGCTACAGCCGCATGCGCGCGTCGGCAAACCTTCGGAATTGGCTCGCGTTCCTCACGCTGCGGAACGATCCGCACGCGCAATGGGAGATCCGACAATACGCGCAGGCGGTGACGATGCTTCTGGAGCAGGAGTTTCCGCGGACGATGAGCCTCTACATTCAGCAGCGGCGCGTGGAGGTGTCGCGTAAAAAAGCGTGGCGCTCGATTCGAGATTGGTTTTTGGAGGGGACGAACGAGCACGCGGCGAAGCGCAATGTGGAGCGGGCCCTTCAGTACGAGTCCGGGAATCCGGAGGACCGCGAGATCGATCGTTCCTACCCCGACGGATCGATCGTCTGATGCTCCTCCCGTGCGACATCTGCCAGGCGCCCGCGGCGGTTTACCTGGATCATGCCCGATGCCTTCCGTGCGTGCGCAAGCACGGTTTGCCGGACGAAGTCCGTTTGAAGCGGCTTCAGCAGGAGGCGATCAAGCACCCGATCTCCGCGCGGGAGATTCACCGGCGGTTTCAGCTGGGCCATAGCGCGCGGGAGATCGCGCGCGCGGCGGAACTCACGGTCGATCAGGTTTCGGAGATCGTGATGAACGAATCGATCATGCAGGACTTGAACCGACGGATCGAAGAAAAGAAGAACGTATGAATACCGTGGAAACCGTGGTTGCGAAGGTGGAGCGCCGCGCGCTTTTGGAGCGCGCGCTCATTGCGGCGAGCGCCCACATGCAGCGGTGGGCCGACGAGGAAATGGAACTTTTCGCGAAGACGTTGGGCGACTCCGATCCCAGCCTGCGAGCGGATGCGCACCGTGTTGGGGTGTGGTGTTGTTTGCGGCGTCACTTGGAAATGGCGTGGGAATGCGCCAAGTTCTTTCACGACGAAGGCGACCGCGAATCCGTGACGCGGATGATCGCGTGCATGCTGGGAGAGATCCAAGAAGACGCGACGTCCACGCTTGTGGACAGCCTCACGGGGTCTGCGTTTTCGCTCGGCGGTCCCTGCATTCTGGAAGGGTGCACCCGAAAGGATCGCCACCATCATTCTTCGGCGAGCGCGTGATGCCGGCCGCATCCGGACCTCCGTGCACGGTGTGCCGCAAGCGCGTCTCCGTGCGCCGGGTGACCCGGTGTCCATGGTGCCGCGTGGTGCTTTGCACGAACTGCACGTGCCCGCGCCAATGCTGGAAGGTGTTCTTCCCGCAATTGTCGCCGAAGGCGTCCGTGACGAAACCATGAACCCGTTTCTCCGCTTCCGGTGCCGCGCGTGCGCGGGTCTCTTCGAGTGCACCGCGGCGCCGCGGCATTGCCCCGCGTGCGGGTTCGGTCTCCTCGATCAAGAGGACCGCGTCACGGCGCGGCCCATGAACGCGCCGCAGGCGGAAGCGAACAAGGACGCCGCGATCGCGGAGGTCGAGGCCGCGGCCGATCCCGTGTGGAAGGCGAAAGCGCGGGAAGCGGTGCGCATCGTGGCGGGGCAGCAACCCGAGCTCACGACGGACGACGTTTGGAAATACCTTCCGCCGACGCGCGAAAACCGCGCGCTTGGCGCGATTTTCGTGGCCGCGCAGAAAGAAGGACTGATCGCATGGACCGACCGAACGCTTCGAAGCGAACGACCCGATTGCAACCGAAGGCCCCTCCGCGTGTGGAAGAGCCTCGTGTTCCGAGCCTCTTAAAAGCAGCGGCGCGCATCGAACCGCCCATCGTGCTTCACCGTGGAAGCTATGCGGTGCCGGGCGCGCGGTACCAATGCACCGATCCGGCGTGCGAATTCGAGTGGCTCGGCGGGAGAAACGAGAAGGAAGATTGTCCGAAGTGCGCGCCGATCCCGATGCTGCTCTTCTGCCCGATGTGCCGTGAACGGCACGTGGACAAGGGAACGTTCGCCACGAAGGCGCACCACACGCATGCATGCCAGGCGTGCGGGTTCGTATGGCGTCCCGCGGTGCGCGCGACCGTGGGCGCGGAGTTTTTGCCGGGGTTCAAGCACCCATGATCTTCTCGAAGAACCGCGAATTGTACGGTCCGATGCGAAGCCGTTTGCTCGCGCCGTACAAGCCGGAAACCAAAGTCACGCCGGCGCCGCCGTGGGTCCCGGCGGTCATCGACACACTCTGGCCACGGATGCACAAGCACCACGACGAATTCCTTCGCGAGGCGTTGATCGCGTCCGCGCTCGCGTGGTGCGCGAAGGGGGAGCCGGTGTCCCGGGCCGAGCAGATCACGACGATTGCGCGGCTCTGGCCGGGGTGCGCGGGGGAGCTCGTGGACAACTTTCTGCGGACGGCGAGGGATCTCAAGTCGGGACGCCCGGCGTTCGCGAGCCCGAAGCACGTGACGGATTTCTTGCCGCGGGTGCGGGAAGCCTGGTCGGACGAGGAGTCGGGCCCGTTTGAACGGGTGCGGCGTCCCAAGAAGGGGGAGCCGTGAACCCCGAAAACGTACGCTCTTCGGCCGAGATTTTGCGGGATGCGGTCAATCGGCTTTATGTGCGACTCGAAGGGCGCAAGGCCATGAACTTTCGGACGGCGGCGCGCCGAAAGGATCAATGTTTCGAAGCCCACGGCGCGCTCGCGCGCGCCCACGCGTACGCGCAGGCGCAACAGGATCTCGCGGCGCTCTTGGCCGAAGCCACCGATCAGGACGTGGCGGAGTGGCATGAATTTTTTCAGGGATTGGTGTCCCTGGATTCCGCGAGAAGCCGATGAAGAAGGGAAAGCATGAAACCCAGCGACGTGGTCCATTTGGAGAGCGCGATCCGTTTGATCGTGCAGCTCGTGCGGGAGCTCCCGCTGGAGGAGTACCTCGCGACGCACACGATCGGGGGAGGGTCCGCGAAGACCGAGCTCGTGAAGCAGGCCACCGTGCTTCGCATGCTGAAACCAGGCTAAAATACGAGCTCGTGGAGCGGGTGATCGAGGTCACCTTGGCCACGTTCGCCGCGGCGAGCCGCATCGCGTTCGAGCGCATGGCCGATCTTGACATGATTGAGGAAGAGGAGTGCCGCACGGCACTGTTCGCGATCGAACGGGAGTTTTTGAAAATCCAGACGAGGCTTCGAAAACTGCGGGATGGGAAGAGGTGAACCGATGGTGTTTTGGATCCTGATCGCGATCATGACGGCGGCGAACGTCTACGAATGGGTCGCGGCGCGCCGGCGCCGCGCGGCCGTTCCGAAGGTGTACCCCTGTTCGCCGGCGCTGTTTCGGGTGCGTCCGCAGATTTCGAACCGCTACGATGTGCACTGATCATGGACACCATCGTCATCGAGGACGAAGCGAAGGGATTCGAAGAACTTTGCCAGGCGACGACGCGCGCGACGAGCGATCGTTTTTGGGGCGAAGCGCGCGACATCGCGGAGCATACGGGGATTTCGCTCGGCCAGGCGCTCCAGCGGCTCACGAAGATCTACCGGGATCCGAAGCTCGCGCAGTACAAGGATCAGGTCTACGTCCCCGGAACCCTGGTCACGAACGTGCGTCATGGTTCGGCGGGGAACATCGAGGTCACGGTGGTCCCGTTTGTTGAGAAGATCGCCACGATGACGGAAGCGCAACGCATCCGCGCGATCGAACAGGGCAAGCGTAACATGGCGCTCGCGGTGGGTCTTTTCGAGATCCTTCAGGGGTTTGGTCGCCGACCGGCCACGGCCTTGCCGCTCATGGTGCTTGGGGGGCGGCTGGAATCCGTGAAGCCCCCGGTCGAAGACGTACACTAGATCCTATGCAACCTTTCGCGCTCGTGCTGCTAGGAATCTGGCTTCTCTTGATCGTGGGAGGGTTTTGGGGCGTGTTTTACGTTCGCGCCAAGCATGACGCGAAGCTTCGCGCGCGTGCATACGACGAGATCTTGAAGGAGCGCGGAGTGACGCGGCGGCCGGAGGAGACCACGAAGCAGGCGCTTCTCCGCGCGCGCCGGGAGGAGAGCGAGCTTCCGCTTCGGACGCTGCAAGCGCAGCGGGAAGCGCAGCGCCTCAACCGGCAATTGCGTACGCAACCGTACGAGCCGGGCCCGATGCGTCCGAAGCTTCCTTCGAGGCACGATCGATGATCCCGGGGTGGTGCTCGAAACGGGATTGGCAAGGCAAAGCGCACTACGTGCAGGAGGACGAATCGACGGCGTGCTCGTCCGTGAACGGTCCGTGGGGAATCGCCATGGGGTTGCTTCTGACGTGCGCGTGGAAGGATCTCGATCCGAACGATCACCTTTGCGACTTCTGCCGCAAGGCCTACCCTAGGACGTGCCGGTGCGGCCGATGCCGCGTGACGGAGGCGCGATCATGACGGGTGTGTTGCCGATCCAGGGACTCGTGGGGGCGCTTTCGCCGGAGGCGTTCGCGACCATCGTGACCACGGCCGAACCCATGCTCGCGACGGTGGATCTGTCCACGGTCTCGGGGGTGAGTTTCGCGGTTCGCAAGCCAGACGGGACCACGGCGACGTGGACGGGCGCGATCGTGAACCCGCCCGCGCCGACGGCGTCGGCGATCGAAGTGGCACACCCGTATCTCAACGGAGATCTCGATCAGGTGGGTTGTTACAGCGTCGTGGTGGTACTTACTGTCCCCGGCGGGACGGTGCGTGCGACGCGCGAGCTCCGCGTCACGAACCCGCTCGACGGCTGCGCGTGCTAGGGTAGCGGGCGCGGGCGCGGTGGTGCCGCGGGTGGATCGGGGACCCTTCGATGCGAAGGGTTTACGGTCCGGTGCGGCGCGCACCGCGCCTTTTTTTAGCGCGGCGAGAGCGAGAGATCGATCCCGTATTCGCCGACCTCGGTTTCTTCGGCGACGAACCGAACGACGGTCCCGTCGTCCAGGGTGAGGTGCCAATCGTGCGCCCATTCGCCGTGCCGGCCCGAACGGAACGCGCACGGTTGCGCGTCCACGATGGTCCGTCCCACGAGCCGCTTTCGTTTGGCGCGGGCGTTCATTGTTTGAGCCAACTCCAGATCGTTCGCAACCTCTCTTGCTCGTCATCGTCGCCGAAGAGGCTTACGACTCCGAGCGCGAGCTCGGCGAAAAGCCGGAGCTCGGAGACCGTCATCGGCGGGAGCCACACGGTATTCCCCGAGGCCACGGCGAAGATCTCGACGGTGTCCCCGGTGTCCCCATTGCGTACCAGGATGCCGATTTTTCGAGGGAGCCCATACCGTGTCGGGAGGGTGATCTCAGTTTGAAACGGAAGCTCTGGTTTCATGGTTGCTTTCAGCACGGCAGCGCGCGTACGGCGCGGAGGACGTCCTCGTCGCTCGCGTGCGTGTAGATCGTGGTGGACGTCACGCTCGCGTGGCGCGCCATGCGCTGAACCATCAGGAGATCCTTCGTCGCGCGGTAGAGGTTCGAGCACGCGGTGTGGCGGAGCGCGTGGAACGTGAGGTGCCGTTCGAAGCCGGCGCGCTTCTGCCATTGGGTGAAATTGTGGAGAAGCGATCGCACGCTGATCCGGCGCCCGATCCGCGAGAGAAACAGGGGATCGGTGGGCTCCAGGCTTTCGTCGTTCGCGCGCTTCCAGCGCAGGAATTTTTGGATCTTGTACCGGATCGCATCCGGGAGGATCGCCTCTTGCTGGCGCTTGTCCGGGTTGCTGAGCTTGAAAACACGCAACGCGAACCGCTGACGAACCCCCTTCCCATCGTCGGTCACGTCGAGCACGTCGAGCGCGCAGATCTCGTGCTCGCGGAGGCCGGTCCCGAGGGCGAGCGAGAAGATTACGTGGTCCCGGAAGCCGTCTTTGTGTTCTCCCGTGACGCGCAGAAGCCGGCGCTGTTCGTCTTCGGTCAGGGTTTTCGGCGGGACACGGACGGTCGATCCGACGTAGGCCATAGGGAACTCCTTTTGCGCCTTTTCTTCTAATCCCGTCATACCTCTTTCGCCAGTGCGGATCCTCACGGGACCGCAGGATTTTCCGGATAGGCTCGCGGTGTGCAGCTTGCGACAGTACCGTCTAACCCCGTGCCGCAGGGCAAGGCGCCCCTCGGGATCGTCAAGCGGAACGAGGAGGAGTTCAAAGATTGGCTCGCGTCCGAGCGCGGGTTCCTGCAGGCGTTCGGGCGCTACCAGGACGAGCCGCTCAAGTTCGAGTATTACCAGCTCGCGTTTCTGCACACGAAGGCGAGTTACCGGTGCGTCGAGAAGGCGCGGCAAGTGGGGTACTCGTGGGTCTTCGCGTGCGAGGCGCTCGCGCGCGCGCACCTCCGCGAGACGCAAACGAGCGTGTTCGTCTCGTACAACCTCGCCGATGCGAAGGAAAAGATCGCCTACTGCCAGCAGATGCACGAAGAACTTCCGCTGGAGTACCAGAAGCGGAAGATCGTCGATTCGAAGCTGGAGATCGGGTTTCGATCGAACGGCGCCAAGGGGCGCATCTCGCGCATCATCTCGAACCCGTCGAAGGCGCCGCGCGGAAAAAAGGGCGACATCTACCTCGACGAGCTCGCGCACTGCCCGAACGACCGCGAGATCTACAAAGGTTCGACGGCGCTCATCCTTCGGTCGCGCGGGCAGCTCACGGTGTGCAGCTCGCCGCTCGGGCGGCGCGGGGTGTTTTGGGAGCTCGCGCGGCAAGAGATCCGGCTCTACAAGAGCTATTGGCGCCAAGCGATCCCGTGGTGGCTCTGCTCGTTCCTCTGCAAGGACGTCCTCCGCGCTTCGATCGAAGCGCCGAACCTGCCCACCGAAGAGCGCGTGGAGCGGTTCGGCAAGAAGCCGATCCGCGAGCAGTTCGACTCACTTCTGCTGGAGGACTTCCAGCAGGAATTTGAGGTCGTCTACAGCGACGAGACGCTGACGTTTTTTCCGTACGACCTGATCCTTCCGTGTACCGACGATTCTGTAGAGCTCTACGACGACTTCGGCGCGCTTCACCGGGCGGTCAACGGGCGTCTCGTCGCGGGCTACGACGTGGGCCGCAAGCGCGACTTTTCGGTGCTCGCGATCTTCGAGACGATGTACGACGGGTCCCTTCGTCTTCGTATGCTGCGCCCCTTCGATCGGGTGCCGTTCGCGGAGCAAGAAGCGGAGCTGAAAGCGGCGCTCACGATCCTCCCGATCGCGCGCATGTCGATCGATAACAACGGGATCGGCATGATGCTCGCGGAGAACCTATCGCGCGAGTTTCCGCAGGTGGTTCCGGAAGACTTCACCACGGCGAACAAAGAATTGTGGTGCACCGACTTCAAGATCGGCCTGCAACGGCGGATGATCGATCTCCCCAAGGACCGCGACTTGGTGGCGCAGATCCATTCGATCAAGAAGAGCGTGACCAGCGGGGGGCGCGTCACGTTCGACACGGAGCGCAACGCAAAGGGTCACGCCGATAGTTTCTGGGCGTGCGCGCTCGCGTGCCAGAAGGAGCGGGCGGTTCGTGACCAGCGCCCGGCGGGCGTCACGGTGAGGGTGTTTGGATGAACGAAAAAGAGGTGGTTGGGATGACCGAGGAGAAGGAGAAGAGTCTGCAGGAGGTGTTTTTTTTCCTGCGAAAACTCACGCACGACGGTTTCTTCGGAAAGGTCACTGTTGCATTTCAGAACGGGAAGCTCCTTGAAGTGCGCACGGAAACCACGTTGAAACCCCACGAACTCGCGGACGCAAGCGGATAGGATCGACCTATGGCGCACTTCAAATGCAGGCTTTGCGAGGCGCATCCCAAAGGCGAGGCGCACCCCAAGGGCGACGGCGCGAAGCATGTGGACAATTTCGGGATCGAAGCGAAGTCCATCGATCACGCGAGAGACCTTGCGAAGCAGTGGCTCGAAGAGCGAGGCTACCGCGTGCGTGCGGTGAACGTGCTCGCGGCCACACCTCCCACCGAGCTCGTGGCGTACGTGGATCCGAAAGAGGGAACGGCATGAGAACCTATTCGCAGGACGCGGCGTTGCCGATTTCGGCATCGGGAAACAACACCGTCTCGCTCGGGGACTTGCTGTCCCTGCACGGCGCGGCGCCCGTGTTTTTTCAGATCACGGGGACGTTTTCGGCCAGCTACGTGGCCGAAGTCTCGGTGGACGGGGCGACGTGGGTGGACGCGTCGCAGGTGCTGTACGACGTCTCCACGGGCAACGTCATGACCTCGCCGATCACGGCGCCGGTCATCCTGTTCGCAAACGCCCCGCTTCCGCGCATGCGCTTTCGGTGTTCGGCGTTCACTTCGGCGAGCACTACGGTCCCCCCGCGCGTGCACGTGATGGGGCAAGATTCGCGGTCGGTGTGACGATGGGCCTCCGCGAATCCGCACTCGAACGGGCTTCCTTCGTGCCGGAGGTGAAGGCGCGCGTCATCGAGATGCATGAGAGCATCCAGAAGAACGAAGGATCGGCCCTGCCCTCGAATCAGATTTCGCGGGACGAGTACACGACCGCGTTTACGAACCTCGGCGCGCTCGAACCGCCGTACGATCCGGAGATGCTCGCGCTCTTGTTCGAGCATTCGAATTCGCTTCGCCAGAACATCGACGCGTACGCCACGAACATCGACGCGTTCGGGCATCGGTTCGATCCCGTGATCGATGTGGACGCGGAGAACATCGACGAGCGGATCGCGAACGCCATTCGGTACGATCGCCAGCGCCAAGCCGCGCTCATGGGCGACGATCCCGCGGACGACGAGGAAGAGCCGGAGCCCGAGGAGATCCAGACCGCGAAGGATCGCATCTTGCGCGCGATGCGGTACGAGCGGATCCGACTCCAGCATTTTTTCGAGTATTGCTGCCCGGAGATGTCGTTCGTGACCCTACGCCGGCAGACGCGGCAGGATCTCGAATCGATGGGCAATGCCTATTGGGAAGTCCTGCGCAACCGGAACGGCGACATTACGCAATTTCAGTACGTCACCGCGTTCACGATCCGCCTTCTGCCATTGGACCGCGAACCCGTGGTGGTCTCGCAAAAGATCCGCGTCTCCGATCTCACGGTGGAGGAAGTGCCGACGCTCATGCGCAAGCGTCGGTACGTGCAGATCGTGGAGGGGCGCGCGGTGTTCTTCAAGGAACTCGGCGATCCGCGGCTCATCTCGTCGGAGAGCGGGATGGTGTACCCCGATCTTGACGCGATGCTCACGCAAGAGCCGCGCGCGAAACCGGCCACCGAGCTCCTGCATTTTCGCATCCACTCGGCGCGTTCGGCGTACGGCGTCCCGCGGTGGATGGGCAACCTCTTGGCCGTGCTGGGATCGCGGCAAGCCGAGGAGGTGAACTTCAACTATTTCGAAAACAAGAGCGTTCCGCCGCTTGCGATCCTCGTGTCGGGCGGCCGCATGAACGAGGATTCCGTCGATCGGATCAAGGACTACGTGGAGACGAACGTGAAGGGGAAGCGCAATTTCCACCGGATCCTCGTCCTCGAAGCCGACTCGGGCGATCAGAACGCGGCGAACGCCGCGCGCATGAAGATCGCGATCCAGCCGCTCACGCAGGCGCAAAACAACGACGCGCTCTTCCAAAACTACGACGAGCGGAACATCGACAAGGTGGGTCAAAGCTTCCGGCTTCCGCGCATGCTGCGCGGCGATATCCGTGACTTCAACCGGTCGACGGCCGATGCTGCGCTCACGTTCGCGGAGGTGCAGGTCTTCGAACCCGAGCGCCAGGAGTTCGACTTTTTCATCAACCGGAAAATCCTTTCGGTCATGGGGTTCCGCTACTGGCAATTTGTCTCGCTTGCGCCCGTAATCCGCGACGCGGTGGCCATGAGCGAGATCATCCGGAACCTCTCGAACGCGTCGGTGCTTACGCCGGAGGAAGGGCGCGAGCTCGCGGGTGATGTTTTCAACCGTGAATTCAAGCGGCTGAAGGCGGCGTGGGTGAAGCAACCGAGCGCGCTCACGGTCGCGGGCGTGCCGCTTCCGACCGAGGACGGTACGACGCCACCGCTCGAAGAGAGCTCGAATTTCGGGCCCGAAGGTGGCGAGATCGCACCGGTACGCCCGCCGGGCGAGGGGATCGCGGCGCGCCACCCCATGGCGAAGCGCTTCCACAAAGCGATCTTGAAGGAAGCCGCGCGCCTGATCGGGCTTCGCAACGCGCTTGACGCGGCTGGGCAACGCGAGTGGAACGAGACCCAGAAGACCCTTGCAGAACAAGGGCTCTGAAAGGGAGGTAAACCGTGGACGAAACTCTGAAGGCCGTGGCACACGAAGCGTGTGCACGCGCGGCGCATGAAGTGAATCGGACGTACGCTTTGGCGCTTGCCGACAACACCCATCAACCGTGGGAGACGCTTTCCGAGGAGCTGAGAGAGAGCACCCGCGCCGGGGTAAAGAATGCGCTTGCGGGGTCCACACCCGAGAAGATGCACGCGTCATGGTTGGCGGCGCGCGAAAGCACGGGATGGACCTACGGGCCCGTGCGCGACGAAGCGAAGAAGACGAACCCGTGCATGGTTCCGTACGCGGAGCTTCCGCCCGCGCAGCGGGCCAAGGATCGTCTGTTCTTGGACGTGGTCACCGCCGTGGCGACGGCGTTCGGGTTGACGGTTCCCCAAGGGGCCTAGTGCGCCTTCGGGTGAACGAGCACGTGTGCTGCGTTTCGAAGCTCGGTCGCGGAGAAGCGAAGCGGGTTCCGCGCCACGTGCTCGCGCCCGTCGTGGGTTTTTACGTGGGGTGCCCCTTTTGCGGGAAGGTGCAGACGATCGTGTCGGTACGGATCGATCCCGAGGGAGGGCAAACGTTCGAAGAAACGGACGAAGGGATCACGATGCATCCGGGCCACACGTGCACGCGGTGCGGCCGCACGTACCGCGCGGAGCGGGGAGAGATCCGTGTCGTCGCTTAGCCTCTACCAAGGCGCACGTGCGGCGGAAGAGATTCTTCGCAGCGTGTACCGGATCGCGCCGATCGAAAAGGCGCTCGACCCGCTCAAGCCCAAAGAGTACGAGCAGATCGTCAAAAACCTCGCGTTCGCGTTGAAGGGGAAAGCGGTCCCGGTCGAGGACGCGGCGCTGAAAAAGGCGCTGGGGACGCTCGACGTGGACTGGACGCACCTTCCCAAGGAAGCGCGCTGGAAGGTCATCGACGCGGCAAAGGGGTACCTTGGCGCACCGCTCGCGCATCAAGTCGTTCCGGAGATCCAGCAGACGCTCACGTTTGCGTCCAAGGATTTGATCACGACGACGAAGTCCAAAACGGTTCAGAAATTCGACCTCAAGATCGCGCCGTCGTTTTCGGCGACCGATGCCAAGACGCAACAGATCGTGCTGGGCTCGCAAGGGCACTACGTCCGGGACGCCTACGGGAAGCGCGCGGACACGTTCGGAGTGCAGGCGAAACAGATCGTGGCGAGCGGTCTCGAAAAGGGGCTCGGAAGCGCGGACATCGCGGAAGCGCTTCACGCGAACCTGCAAGCCGCGGGACGATCGCCCAGCTATTGGAACATGATCGCGATGGTGTTCGCGAACCGAGCGCGCACGATGACGCAGATCTTCGCGTACGGCGAGGCAGGGCTCCAGTATTACCTTTGGGAGAGCGTGCTCGACGAAGTGACGTCGATGCAGTGCCGGTTTCTGCACGGGCGTCGGTTCGCGATCGGCAAGGCGATCCAGAGCGTGCACGCCGTGGAGGACGCGGACAGCCCCGAGGACATCAAGACGATCCAGCCGTTTTTGCAGTGCTCGGGTGCGAGCCTCTACTTCGGCACGGGCGAGAAGCGAACGCCCGTGGCGACGATCACGCAGAACGTCGTGGGCCAAGCGAACCACACGGGTTCGTACGCGGATGCGATGGACACTGATCAGCTCGAAGCGGCGGGGATCCGGATGCCTCCGATCCACGGCCGATGCCGGAGCACGGTGATCCCGGACTTCTCGGGTCCTGGCCCCGAGCCGGTTTCGGTGCAGGTGCCCGCCGCGCCGGAGATGCCGCCTCCGAAGCCGTCCATCGCCGATGCGAAAGCCACGGCGCTTGCGGCGCTCGAAACGGCAAGCACGGACGGGCTTGTGTACCTGAACGACTTTTTCAAGTCGCTTTCGGACGTGGGGGAGGAGACGGCGCCGTTTCTTGAGGCGTTCGCCTCCCCGGCCGAATTCCAAGAGGTGTTCGAAGCGAACGCGATCACGAAAAAACCGAAGCTGAAAGAGCTCGTGGCCACGCAAGCCACGGGCGACGAAACCAAAACGAAGGGACTCATCACAAGCCCCAAGAAGCTCGATGCGCAACCGCCACCCAAGGTCGTTCGTTACAAAGGGAACGACTACATCGTCTCGGGACACGAGACGCTTTTGGCCAAGCATCTGCTCGGCCAAAAGGCTGCCTACGTGCAGTGGGCCGATCTCGACAAAGCGATCGCAGCGAAACCGAAGCCGCCTCCGTTGCCCACGCCCCAAGTTCCGCCGCCGCCGCATCCACCCGCGCCACCCCTCCACGCGCCTGCGCTCGCGCCCGCGCCCGCGCCGGGGACGGCGGAGAACATCCTAGGGACGAAGCTCGCGGGTCCTGGAGGAAGCAACGCTGGCGGGATCTATCTTGGCAAGGATGGGGTGGAGCGGTACGTCAAATTCTACGACGATCCGAGCCAAGCGCACGGCGAGCACCTCGCCAACCAGATCTACAAAGACTTGGGGCACGACGCGCCGGTCAGTACCACGTTCGAGCACGAGGGGAAGACCGCGTATGCGAGCGTGATCGTCAAGGGCGTGCAAACGCTCGGGGACGCGGGGCTCACGAAAGAACGCGCCCGGGACGCGATGAAAGGGTTCATCGGGGACGTCCTCACGGGGAACTGGGACGCGGCGGGTCTCCACCACGACAATATGGTCGTGACCCCCCACGGGGGGATCATCCGGATCGACAACGGCGGCACGTTCCTGATGCGTGCGAAAAACGGCCGCAAGGATGCCGTCGTACTGAACGCGATCACGGAATGGGAGAAGTTCTTCGATCCGAACGTCAACAAGGCCTACGCGAAAGTCGCGAGCGCCGCGGGGTACACCGCGGCGTCGGACATGAAGGACGTGGTCCTTCCGCAGATCGAAAAACTGCTCGCGATCCGGGACGCGCATGGGGGATGGGCTGGCTACGTGGAGAGGATCGCAGCAGGACTTCCCGCGGACGACAAAGCCGCGATCGTGAAGATGCTCGATGCGCGGAGCGATCTGCTCCAGGCCAAAATGGCGGAGCTGAAGCTCCCCGTGGCGACCCCGCCGAGACTTCCGAAGCTTCCGAAACAGACACCTTCGAGCACGTTCAACCCACCCCCGGTGGATCTCGAAAACATGAGCATCCGGAAGCTCGAACAGCTTCCGAAGCGGGACATCCCCACGAACGTGTCGCTGACGTACGGAAGTGCGAACGCGGACGAATTCAAGAGGGAGACGAAGCGGGCGATCGACGATCATCTCTCGACGGAACAGCAAGCCGCGATCCGTATGTTCACGAAGCCGGGCGTTGGGTATGGCAATATGCGCGCCGCGCAGGTTATGACCCGCGAACAATTCGCGGCGAGCGCAGATAGCTGGAACGAGCGATCGGCTTCCAATTACGATCGGTGGAAACATCTAGCCGAAACGGCCGAGTCTTCGTTCGATACGGACGTTCCGCGCCGGCCAGGGCAGGTTTTCCGCGCGCTCCGCGATCTACCGCGCGAGACGGTGGACAAGATGATCGAGGCCGATCACTTCGATTTGCGCGGTACCTCGTCCACCACGCGGGTCTCGAACATTTCGATCGAAAATTTCCTTGGTGGCATCGAACAAAGCTCGGATTACAAGGTTTTTTTGGTCATCCACCAGAAAACAGCCATTCCGATCGAAACGATCAGTGCAGTTAAAAGCGAATGCGAGCTCCTCATGAGCGGAAAATCGAAGCTTCGGGTCTTGCGGCGGCACCTCGCCGAGACCAACAATCGGTGCGTGATCATCGAATGCGAAGAGGTCCTATGAGTCTCGCGCCCGCTCCGAAAAATCCGATGCCTCGCGACCCGCTTCCGGCGACGTGGCCGAAATACGGCACCCTGAACGGGAAGCAAATTCTGCTGGAGGAGGCGCGTCGTACGCTCGCGCCGGACACGCTGGCCATGGTCGTGGTGGATATTCCTGGGGTGGGGCCCACGTGTCCCTGGAAGGGCTCGGATTACGCGGTCGCCCCGGACGGCAGCATCGTTCTATGACGCGTGCCGAGCTGGCCAGTCTCGGACTGGACGATCGCATCCTTGCGAAGTCGTTTCGCGAGGAATTTGGGGAAACGGCGCCTCTCATGGCGGGCGACGGTCCTACCGCGACGGCGCGACGGCGGGAGGTTTTTGACGCGCTTTCGGTCCGCTGGTACGCGCCGGAGGAAACCCGCAAAGGGTAGACCCCGAGGTCGAGCTTGCCGTAGTCTCGTCCCCAATGGCGTCGCCTGGGGTGTTTCGGAAGCTCGTGGAAGAGAACCAAGTCGCGCGTGTGGTGCGCGGGTTCGAGGAAGCGATCGTACGATCGTTTCGGTCGCATCCGATGCGCCACGCGACCCACGAGGCGACCAAGGATCGGTTCGCGATTTGCGCGCGGATCTTCGAAGCCCTCCGGACGGGCCCGAAGTGGAGCATCGTGCGCATCCTCGATCAGCTCCCGGAATTCCTCCGGAAGGAGCTCGACGGGGTCCCGTGGATGCCGGAAAAACGCACTGTCTGGACGCCAGATGATGGCGCGCCGTGAAGGAGAGGGACCAACATGTCGAAGCCCACGGTCAAGGATTCGCTCGCCAAGGTGGAAAAGATGCTCGCGCAGGTCGTGGGCGTGCAGAAGGTGAGCCTGGTTTCGCCGCATGACTTTCTGAAGCATGCGGAGCGTGAGATCCAGAAGGCGCAAGGCGAGCCGCATGCGGTTTCGCACGTGCGCCTTGCGACGCTCTACAAGAGCGTTCTCTACGCGTCGGCGGCGATCGAGGACGCGGAATCGGACAGCATCAAGGTTCCGATCTACCAGTGCGATCAGACGACGCTGGACGAGCAAACGAACACGCTGAAGACGCCCGAGCAGGCGGCGACCCTGAACCCAGGATCGCAATCGCTCTTCGAAAATGGGCTCATGAAGCAGCTCGCGGTCCTGAAGCAGGCGGCGGACGAGCTGAGCAAGCTCGGAGCGGAGCCGGAGCCGAAGGAAAAAGCGGCGACGACGGACATGGACGAGGGCGATCAGGAAAAAGAGGACAAGGAAGAGGAGAAGCGCGCGAAGGCGGAGACGGCGCCCGCCGAGGCGCCTCCGGCGCCGACCGCGAAGCGCAAGGTCAAGAAGACGGACAAGGTCGAGTGGCCCGACGATCTGAACGACGCGCACTTCGTCGAAAAGGGCACGAAGTCCGATCCGACGTGGGGTCGGGACACCGATCGCGGCTGAAATCCCACAAAGAGGTCCCCCCCATGGACGATCGTCGCCACGAGGGGCCGACGAAGCCGGAAGACCCGACCGTGCGCGCGCTTGCGAAGCTCGCGCCGGCGGGTCTTTTTGGTTACGCGGCCGGGAAATCGATCATTGCCAAGCGTCTTGTGCGGACGTTCCCCGCGCACAAGGCCTATACGGAAGTCTTCGCGGGCTCGGCGGCGATGTTCTTCACGAAGGACGCTGCGCCGCACGAAGTCCTCAACGATCGCAACGACGAGATCATGCACGTGTACCGCACGGTGCAGACGCTCTCGAAGCGCGATTTTGCACGGCTCGTGGCCAAGGACTGGCGCGGCACGAACGAGACGTTTCGATCGATCCGAAAGAGCGCGCCCACCGATCCCATCGATCGGTTTTACAAGACGCTGTACGTCCTCAACTTCTCTTACGCGAAGGGAATGCAGCGGTTCGATCACACCCGCAAGGGTGTGGTCGCGGTCGTGACGAAGCGGATCACGAAGCTCCAGCCGCGTCTCGCGGGGACGGTGCTTCTCGCGGGAGACTACGAGAAGGCGCTGCTAGCGCACGATCACAAGGACGCGTTTCATTTTCTCGATCCGCCGTACGCGGGCTACGGATCCAGCGTCGGGGTGGGCGAGAAGGAATTCGACGAAGCGCGCTTTCGCAAGGTGCTGGAGCGACTGCAAGGTCGCTTCCTCTGCACCTACGGCGTCAAAGGGAAGCTCGACACGTCCGGATTCGAACTGAAGCGGATGCGCCAACCTCGCTTCACGAAATTCATGTGCGGGGTGTCGAAAGACAAGTACCTCACGCACCTCTTGATCTCGAATTTTCAGATCACGGCCAAGTCGCTTGGTCCTGGGATCGATCTCGCGGACGTGGTGAGCGTGATCGATACCGACGGTGATCAAGAACGCATCATGGTCACGGGCTCGCGGACGAGCGTGGCCGTACCGGACACGATCGAAACGGTGAAAGCCATGGACCGCGTGACGGGATTGTTCGAGGTGCGGATCGATCGCGACGGCGCCCATGCCGTGAATTTCTCGATCCAGAAAAGTGGGACTTGGGTCCATCGGTGGACGCTTGCGGCCGCGCGTATGCCTGCCGTGGAGGCGCCCAACGAGGTGGCCAAGTCGTTCGCCCCGGAGGGGAACCGCTACTTCCTTCCGTTGACCGAAGGCGTGCCGGCGCGGAGCGGTGTACAGGATCATGGTGGCGATCGCGTGGTGAAAACGCATCGGCCTGAAGTGGAGCTCGGGGTGCAGACCGAGTCGCTTCACGAGTATTTCGTCAAGGACGAAGACTTCGCGGGCGTGCTGCGGGTCGAGAAAGATCCGACGCTTGGGGAGGAGTACCCGTGGCTTGCGACGTTTTCGGACGGGTTCCCGCTCCAGAAGCGAGGGTTCGCCGTGTTGGAGCCGGGGGTCCCGCTTCCTCCGGAGGGAACCTCGGCGCTTCCTTCGGCGCTCGCGCGGCTCGTTCCGGATCCGTTCTGTTACTGGACGCAGAAAGGCGTGGACGCGGAGCACGCGCGCGCCGCGCTGGCCGCGTCCGGGTACCTCGATCCGAATTGCCTCGCGATCGTGGATGGGGAATTTTGCCGCGTTGCCACGAAGCTCGCACTCGATGACGCTCCGCTTACGGTCTCGTCCGATCCCGATTGGGCGATCGCCAAAGCGGCCATGTGGGTCCCCGACGTCGGCATCGTGGAGGTGTTCTCGTCCGATCGAACCGCGATCCACAAGGCGGGGAGCGATCGGGTCGCGTACATCGATTGCGGCGATTGCGATCCGGAGGCGCTGGGCACGCTCGTAACCACGCTGGCGAAGCGCGAAGGGCCGTACATGCTCAGCGCGATCGATACGCCTGAGACACGCATGGCGTTCGAGCGCGTGGGGCGTCCGTTTCGGATGCGCCCTGGGCCCACGGTCGGAATCGATGCGGCGCGCCGCGTGTTCGTGACGAGCTTCCCGATCGCGCCGTCCGAACAGGTGCAATGGATCGGCAAGGCCGAATGGACCGCAGCCACCGTAAACGATCTTCCCGATGGTGCGTTCCTGTACATCGAACCGGGCGGCACGAAGGACGAGGAAGGCAAAACGAAGCCGCGTTCGCTCCGCCATTTTCCGTACAAGGACAAGAGCGGGGCGGTGGACGCCGCGCATGCGCGCAACGCGATCGCCCGCATCCCGCAGTCGAACGCGCCGGGTCTCTCGGCGGACAAGAAGCAAGCGCTCCAGGAGCGCGCGCGCCGCGAGCTCGAAGCCGCCCAGAAAGCGAAACCCGTTCTGACGGACGTGCCTTCGGACGACTCGCCCGATCTCGGCAAAGCTGATCTCGCGACCCCTCCGGGCGGCACGGGTCCTGGGTTTCTGCAGCCGGCGCAGGGGTACGGGAAAAAGCCGCGCTACGAATCGCGCAAATTCCAGTGCGTGCTCACGAAGGCCGAAGACACGAAGGATGAGCGGATCGTCTATGGGATCGTGCTCGAACCCGACACGGTGGATGCGCAGGACGACATCTATTCGGCGGAAGAGGTGCGCGCGGCCGCGCACGCGTACATGCAGGACTTCCAAAACACGGGGTTCATGCACCAGACGAAAATCAACGGGAAAGCGAAGGTCGTCGAAAGTTACCTCGCGCCGTCCGCGTTTTCGTTGGGTGGCCAGCAAGTCAAAAAGGGGACGTGGGTTATGGCGATGCGCGTCATCGATGACGCGCTCTGGAAGCAGTGCAAGGAAGGGGCGCTTACGGGCTTTTCGATCGGGGGGAGCGCCAAGCGTACGCCCGAACCGACCGCCAAAGGGATGCGGAGGACGGAATTCCAGGGGATTCCGATCACCATCGATCGCCCGAAGGGGTACGTGCAGTCCGGCCGCAACGAGAAGGGGGAACCGTGGGAGAGGACCTACAAGGTCGACTACGGGTACATCCCGCGTACGAAAGGCGGGGACGGCGAGGGGCTCGACGTGTTCCTGGGACCCGATCCGGACGCGGACACGGTGTACTGGATCGCCCAGAAGAAAAGCGATGGATCGTTCGACGAATACAAGGCCATGTTGGGCTTCAATTCGCCGGAGGCTGCCCGCAAAACCTACGTCGATCACGTCCCCGAACGGTTCTTTGGGACGATGTTCCCCATGGGCATCGAAGCCATGAAAGCCCTTCTCAACCAAGAGCCGGCGCACGACATGACCGCGTGAGGCTTCTTGACACCCACGGAAGGGGCTGAAAAACTCCCTTCAGTTCGGGTAGTCGAGATCTTCGAGCCCGGCGTCTGCGGAATCTGCCGCACGACGTCCGGGCTTTTGGCATTTCGATCCCCATACTCCACGAAGGCATGCCCACCCAAGAAGGCGTCCACCGGTTGCGCGACATCGAGGTCGAAGAGGTTTCGCTCGTCGATCGGGCGGCGAACCAACGGCGCTTTCTGCTCGTGAAAAGGGACAGTGCGATGGACGATCTCAAGCCGAATGGCCGTGGTGGGTATACGCGCGTCGTCAAGGCGGACGACACGCCGGAGGAAACGGACAAGGCCAAAGGCAAGCCGTTTCCAGGGGCCGCCAAGCCGTTCGGCGGCGGCGGCGGCGGAGATGCGGGGGAGAAGGAACCCCCGAAGCCTCCCACGCCCCCCACGCCCCCGGGCAAGAAGCCGGACGAAGAGAAAACCAAGAAGGTCGATGCTTCGGGCGCGGCACTCGCTGCGGAGCTCGAAGATCACGTGGCTTCGATCCAAGAACTCATCGACGCGCTCGCGGACGAGGAAGAGAACGAGCCTTCCGACGTCCACATGAGCAAGCTCGCGGGGTGCCACAAGGCACTTGGCGCGATGTGCCAGAAATACAAGGGAGCGCCGCAGGAAAAGGCGGCGACCCAGAAAGTCGGTCGGAAAATGGCGACGGCGCGCCTCCAGCTCTTCGAAAAGGCGATCGGGGATCTTCAGCAACTTCTGGCGGAGCTCTTGGAGACGCCCGCCAAGGACAAGGATCACGATCCCGATGCGGGCGATCCGCAGAAAGCGCCCGGGGGATGGTCGCCGACGAATCCGAGCGGGGTCCCCACGGGCGATCAGGGGACCGCGGGCGGGATGACGAAGGCGCTCGAAGCCAAGATCGAAGGGCTCGCCAAGGCGGTGAGCACGCTCACCGAAACCTTCGGGAAAATGGCAACGCTGCAGAAGCGTTCGCACGAAGAAATCGAGCGCCTCAAGGCGGGCGTTTCGGGCGGCAACAGTATGCCGGTCGAGAAGGGCGCGCGCCGCACGGCGGCGAAGTCGATCTCGTGGCCTCTCGATCTCAACCAGCCTCTCGACCGTGGATCGGTCGCCAAAGGGGAATCGTTCTTCGACGAAGAGTGATTCCAGTCCTCCACCGCTGCACTCTTTCCACGGAAAACGGAGCGAATCATGAGCATGCACGAAGCGGGTCTTCAGGATAACCGGGAACTTCTCGCGAAAGCCGATCTCGCGCTCGCCGATTTGCTGACCTACGGCGGCTACCTCCAGCCGGCGCAGGCCATGAAGTTCATGCGGGTCCTGATCAAGGAAGCCGTGGTGCTCAAGAACGCGACGGTCGTTCCGATGCGTTCGCCGAAGCAACTGATCGAGAAGATCAAGTTCGGCTCGCGCATCCTGCACGCCGGCAACGAGTCGGCAGCGCTCCCGGTGGGCGATCGCTCGCGGCCCGATCTCGGACAAGTGGAGCTCGACGCGAAGCTCTTCAAGGCCGAGGTTCGCCTCAACAATGAGGTCCTCGAAGATTCGATCGAACGCGATCAGCTTCGCCAAACGATCATGCAGCTTATGGCGGAGCGGATCGCCACGGACATGGACGAGATCATCGTCCAAGGCGACACCACGTCGAGCGATCTCACGCTGAAGCAGTTTGACGGCATCCTGAAGCAGGCGACGAGCCACGTCGTGGACAACGCAGGTGCGGTCACCACGAAGAATGTCTTCCACTCGATGGTCAAGGCCATGCCGAGTGAGTTCCTCCGGAACAAGAAGATGCTTCGTTACTTCACGTCGGTCCAGAGCGAGCTCGACTACCGCGATTCGCTCGCGGAGCGCGGCACGGTCGGCGGCGACAAGTGGGTTGCCGAGGACGTTCCCGTGTTCTACACGGGGATCCCGATTCTCGACGTCCCGCTGTTCCCCGAAAATCTCTCGTACGCGGGATCGAATACGACGGACATCATCCTCACGGACCCCAAGAACATCAACGTGGGGATCTGGCGCAACATCCGCATCGAAACGGACAAACTGATCAGCGAGGGTGTCCTCCTGATCGTGGCCACGCTCCGCTTCGACGTGAAGTACGCGCACGAGCCGGCGGTCGTGAAGGCGATCAACGTCAAGGTCTGATCCTTTTTTCGGGACGGGCTCCAACCGCGGCGCGCGCCGCACAAAGTTCGTAGGGAGACGGGATCATGGCAAATCTTGGTACGGTGGGAACGGTCGCGATCGAAAAGGACGTTGCGGGAACCGGCCCGCTCAAGGTCTCCCGCGTGAATTTCGTGGGCGATGCGGCATACCAGTCCGGAGGGAGCCTCGGCTTTCTCGCGGCGCTCTGCGCGCTCTGGAAGGAAGACCGCACGATCGTGGCGGTCAACGCGACGGGCGAGAACGGCGACAACGGGCTCGTCTACACGCCGGAAGGGAACCCGTTCGTGGTCACGGGGGTCGCGTCCACCGATGTGTTCACCACGGTGGGCGCCCACGGGTTCGCGGCAGGCGATCCGGTCGTGTTCACGGCCTCGAACCAAGGAGACGCGGATCTTCCCGATCCGTTCCTTCCCGGTGGACTCGGGGCGGGCACCGTGTACTACGTGATCGCGTCGGGTCTCACGTCCACGGCGTTCAAGGTGAGCGCGTCCGCGGGAGGATCGACGATCGATTTCACGGCGGTCGCGGGGGCGGGCACGATGCTCGTGAAACGCGCGGACACCTTGAAGATCATCACCCCATCGACGGGCGCCGAGGTTTCTGGCGATCAGTCGTCCCACACGTTCCGAGCGATCGTGTTTTCGAACTGAGGGGTCGCGACTCTCCAACTTCCCGCGAAGGAATTTTTCGATGACCACTCCCACGATCCGCTACGGCGACATCCAAGACACTTTCGGCGCGGGCGGCGCTAACCTCATCCCGAACGCCAGTGGAGGCTCTCCAAACCTCCGGGACGCGCTCCGCGCGCTTCTCCTGACGAACGGCATGCCGTACGCGGATTCGACGGCGCTCACCGCGAGCAAGGCGGCCGATCGTGTCGATGGGCAAACCGTCGTCAAGCTCGACGACTACACGCGGTGGGTGTGGGAAGCGAACGATTCGACGATCGCCGATTCGTTCCACATCCAACCTACGGACGTCGGAAGCGGAAACGGACGGTGGGTCCGTGAGGACTTCATCGAAGAGGCTTCCGAAGGCGAGGGCGAGATCCGTCGGGTCTCCACGACGTTCAATATCACCGCGATCCAGGCGCTCACGAGCGGCGTGGCGTTCAACGTGGGATCCGCACTTCCCACGAACGCGCGCGTGGTCGGTGTCGAAGCCGTGGTCACGGCGATCACGGGCGGAACGATCTCGGCCATGCACCTTACGATGCAAGGCGGGACGGATGCCGCGGGATCGCTGATCGCGGACTCGACGGTCACGGCGGGCGGAACGTTCGCCACGCCGGGATCGAATCCGTATCCGTCGCGCGGCGGACAGCAGCTGAAAGCCACACTCACGGCGACGGGGGACACGCTCGCGCACGCTACGGTGGGTCAGGTGGTCTTCAACGTCTTCTACGCCGTCGTTCCGTAATCCGAAAGGGCCTGCGCGCGTGCCGCTCATCTTCCGAGATCCGGTCGCGCGCGCCGCGATCACCACGCTTACGGCCACGCAAACCGCTCTGGCGGCCACGCAAGCGTGGACGTCTGTCAGCGGTGCGTTTTCGATCACGTCTGGAAACTACGACGTGGATGTCAGCGGGGGTGTCGCGTCCGCGACGTTCCCCGCGAGTCCCGTCAATGGTCAGATGCACATGTTCAAGGTCAACGCGGCCAACGTGAACACGTTCACGCTTTCGCGTGCTGGTGCGCAAACGATCGAACAGGCCAACGGATCGTTCGCGACCACGTTTGTGTTTTCTACAGCCAACCAAGAGCAGGGATTTTTTTACGAGAGCGCGACCTCACGGTGGCGCGCTTTCTAACGCGTTGTCCGTGGTGATCCGCGCGCAACGCACGGAGCGGATCACCATGCGCCACATGCGTCAAAAGATCATCGCGTTTTGGGTGGTGTTCGTGGCGACCTGCATGATTGCGGGTTGCTTTCGTGGCCCCGCGGTCGCGCATCGTTTTGGCGCGTATACACCTCCTTCGGGAGGGACGTCTCTTCTTCAGGATTCCTGGTACATCGATACCGCGAATGCGAGCGGGACGGCTCTCGACACGAACGACGGCCACACGAGCACGACGGCACTTCGGACCCATGCGGAGCTCCTTCGCCGATGGGGGCCGGCGCCGCGGTTTGGGTTGTACGTCAACATTTACGAGCTCAGTGACATGTCCGGATCGGACCCCATGCGGTTCGCGCTGGCGGTCGACGACAATTATTGGGTCAGCTGGTATCTCTCGCCGAACATCACGATCGGCAGCGGGTCCACGAGCGTTCAAACTGGAACGTTTTCGAGCGTTACGAACCTCGCCGCATCGTCCAACACGGCAACGCAAGCCACGGATTCGCTCGGCAGATCGTGGACGACACTCCTCGGAAAACGTGTTCGTGATCTCACGAGCGGCGCGATTGCATGGCCTGTCAAAGATCTAGGCTCTGGAGCGGTACGTCTTACCCCTCCGAGCACGTGGTTCGACGATTTCACCGACTTTCCGACCACAACCACGTTCGGCACGGTTCACACCTACCGCGTGGAGACCTTGCGAAAAGCGTACGTCTCGGAGATCTCGTTGACGAGCGGGACGGCGAACTCCGGCAGCAATGGGAAGCTGTGGATCCAGGATGCTGACTTCCAGAACACTTCCGCCATTGTGGTTAACAGCACGGGACCGAGCGTTACGTTCCGAGGCTGTCACTTTTCGTCGGTGGTGGAGGTTGCGAATACGGGTCTTGGCTTCACGAATTTTTCGAATTCGTACATCGAGTCCGTTTTTGCGGTGGCCGGCGGAGGCGGAACGATCTTTCTCGGCGGTGGCATCAAAGGTCTCTCGACGCAACCGTCGTTTCAGACGACCGGTGTTGGTGTAGCGACAATCGATGCGGACGCTTTGATCCAAGGTGGTGCCGGAATTTCGGTACCCATGGGTTCGGTCGTGCTGGGTCGAGTCGGGATCTTCGACACGGTGGTTCGTGCCCAAAAAGGCAATCCGCGCGGCTCTGCGATTGTGGTCGGCGGGCAAAACTCCACATTTTCGTCGCCGGCCGGTGGGCACGTCCGCATCGCGAATTTCTCTTATGGCGCTGCGGCAGTGTACGGATCTGGGAACGCCGGCTACGGGATCGACGTGTTCCCCGCGCATTCGGTGGATGTGCAATCGACCGCCGCGATCACGGTAACAGGGTCGAGCGGCGATTTCATTTTGGGCGAGGACTCGACCGCGGCAACCCCATTTGACAAGGGGGCGAGCCCGCCTGCATACAAGGCGGCGGTTACGGGAAGCTGGACGAACTTTGCGGCGGCGCTCGGTTCGGGAGGCTTTGCGGGCAACGCGACGAATCCCACGCGGGGCGCGGGGATCTTCACGAACAGCGTGCCGCCCCTTTTGCCGCTCGTCGGTTGGCTTCTCGCCCGTCGCCGTCGCCGGCCCGCGAACGACACATTGCGGCGCGAAGCCGCATAAAAAGGCTATGACATCACCGTCATGCCTAAGGTAGGCTTACGATCATGCTCGCCACGCTCCACGTTCGTCTCAAGCCGTACAACCCGCAACGCGGGCACGTACTTCGTAAATACACCTTCGTCCCCGAGCGTTTGACGATCGAGGAAGAGAAGGGGTGGTACAAGATTCCGGCGGAGGTCGCGAACCGGTTGCGCGGGGTTCGTCAGGTCGAGACAAACCCGTACGCGCCCGAGGCATTCGACATCTGCACGGAAGCCGAAGCGCGCGCGATCGATCGCCGCGAGAGGCAACAGAAAGAGCGCCGCGGCGCGCACGCACCCACCACGCTTACGACGCAAGATTTGACGCGGGACCTCACCGAACGCCGGCGCTTGCAAGTCTCCGAGGAAACGGATCCTGGAGACGACGAGGACGAGGATCAAGAATGGGAGGACGAGAGCGTAGAGCCGGACGAGATCGAAGAGCCGGAATGGGCGCGCGCGGCGCCGTCCGCGGCGCCCGCGACCACGCCTGCAGAGACAGAATCGCCGGTGCGTGAGCGCAGCAAGCGGCTTGCGATCGAAGCAGTCCAGCAACAGCAACCGAAGCGCCGAGGGCGCCCTCCCGGATCGGGCCGACGTCCCGCGGCACCTCCGGTCCAAGGCTAAAAAAAAGCAGCACGTGAAAGGTGGAAGGTCCCGCGCGGGGGTTTCGCGCGGGACCTTCTTTTTTTTCGAGGTATTCTCGGTGCATGGTGGGAATGGATCCGCGTATCGATCTTGTCGATCGCCACCGCGCGCGCGCGCAGGAACTCGTGGGCGTGGAGGTCCCGCGTGCCATGGCCATGGCCGATGCGGCCGACGCGCTGGCGCGCGAGCTCGTCATTGAAGGCACACTCGGGCTGGACGAGCAGATCAAAGGGGGTGCCTTCGCGAACGTGGTACGGACGGCGGTACGTATGGCTACTGCCCGGGCCAAGCCGAACGAGTCCACCGACATGATCGTGGAGCGCGCCGTCGCGGTCATCGTACGGGCGCACACGGAGCGCATGGCACGGTTTCTGGGGACGCGTTCGTCCGAATTTCGTCAGCAAGGCTTCACGCTTTTGGGTGAAGTGCAATCGCTCCTTCGGGAGGCGGATACGATGAGCGAAGCGATGAGCGCCGACGCGATCGCGCACGACGAGGTGCCGTGATCACGCTCCACCGAGGCGAGGTCGTAAACCTTGCGAACCCTGCGTTGCGTTTTTTGGGGCAGAGCCAAGGCCAACTTGTGGGCGCCCAGAGCCTCGCGTTTCGCATCTTGGACGTCACTTCTGAAGCGAACGAAAATGCAGGCGGGGTGCAGATCTACCCTAGTTCAGGTCTCCACACGGTGGATCTAAGTGCGGACGCGATCAACGCGGATCCCAACAATGCGCAAGGCGGCGGAGACTACGTCGCGCGGTGGACGGTACCCTCGGACGCGAAGGTGGGCCGTTACCAGATCGAATGGACGTACGTCCTCACGGTCCCCGCGTCGAGCACGTTCACGAGCGTGAACACCGAGCCCGCGCCGCAAGGCACGTTCCGAAAAACGTTCGAAGTGCTCGCCACGCACGTGGCGCAACCGCTCCCGCGCTACAGCCTCGTGGCGGACTTCCGCGAGCAGATCGGGTGCGGATGCGAGGACGTGTCCGATCGCCGGCTCTTGCAAGTGCTTGCGTTGGCGAGCGCGATGGTGGAGCGGGTAACGGGCCGCTACTTCGAGGAACGACCTGCGTTTCTTCGCTTCGGCGGAACGAGCAACCGAAAGCTTTTGCTCGTTGATCCCATTGTGGCCGTGAGCTCCGTGGCGATCGACACGCAACCGACGCAGCAAGGCGATCTCGCGATCGAACTGGATCTCCTTCGCATCTTCAACCGCCACCTTTCGCAGCGGATGTGCCAGCACGACGATCGAAACAACCCGAAGATCGAATTCGTGCATTCGGACGATCTCTACGGCGTGCGGTTCGTGCCGTTCCGCGGGATCTCGCTCCGTTCGCTCGCGTTCCCGATCGGCGTGCAGAACATCCACGTCCGGGGCTACTTCGGGTTCACGGAGTACGACGGATCGCCGTGGGGGGAGACGCCGCTTTTGATCCAGCACGTGACACGTCTGATCGCGATGCGCGAGCTTCCGAAGCTCGGTAACCGCGACGAACGCGAGGACGCGCAATGGCGCTGGCGCGTCACAAGCGATAAGGCAAAGGACGTCTCCGTGGACATGGCCGATCCGCGTAAGTGGGGCGAGTGGTTCGGCGATCCGGAGATCGATTCGATCCTCGCGAGCTTCGTGCGCCCGCCTGCAATCGGAGCGGTGTGACGTGCACGCGCGGCTTCACCACGCGTTTTTTGCGGAGTTTTTGCAACTGGACGCGATCGCGACGCGACGCGATCCCGACGGATCGGGTCCGCTGACGAGCGGGTTCGATGACGTCTTTCAAGAGGTCACGAACTTCACCCCACCCACGGGAACGCGGGAGGAAGCGCGTAAAAACAAGGATCCTGTCCTTGTCCCGTGCAACGTGGACACGAACACGATGGACGCGCTTCAGCAGATGCTCGCGGGGAACTCGCCGACGTCGAAGCTCGTGATCGTGGTGGCGTGGAGAACGATGCGCGCGATGGGGCTCCTTCGCAAGGACACGGGCGCGCCCATCATTCGCGTGAACGACGAGCTCGTAAGCTTCCGCGATCGGTGCAAAAACGTGGTGTTCAAGCCCGAATTTCCGCTGTTTGTGACGCAAGTGGCGCCGAGCTTTGGGATCGCGGACGTCCCCGATCTGTTCAACTTCACCGTGGAGGAGCGCAAGCGCGGCGCGAACGGATGACGAAAGTTCCGTGGTTTCGTCTTGGGTTTCGTGAGGTAAAACGCGCGGCCGCGCGTGCTTCGCATCCGTATGTCCGAAGCCTCTGGCGGGAAGCGAAAGAGCGCTGCGTGCGGTTGCGTGCGAGGTCCTCATGCCGGAGGGGATGAGCGTCAAACTCTTCGGAGACTGGGGCAAAGCGCAAACGATCTGCGGCACCATGGCGCAGCGCTTCGCGCTCGCGCACAAGCGCGCGCTCATGCAGGAGGCGCATTTCCTGCGCGCGGAGATCGTCAAGGGGATCCGCGAGCAAGCGCCTGGGGGGCAAGCGTTCCCTCCGATCAAGCCGACCACGCTTGCGGTACGCAAGCTCCGCGGATTCGGCGGTCGGAAATCGCTGATCGTGCACGGCGACCTGCGAAACAGCATCCTTGTGAAGGAGCAAGACGGGCAAGTGTTCGTGGGGATCCTCCGAAGCGCGAAGTCGCGCGACGGCAAGGATCTGATCAACATCGCCGAAGAGCTCGAATTCGGCGCGGGTCCCATCGTGGTACCGATTACGCCGAAGAGCTCGCGGTACTACCACATGGCGCTTCGCCGCGCGGGCATCGACGGCCCGGGCGAAGGCGGCGGTGGCGAAGGCGGCGTGCACGTGGCGATCGTCCGGATCCGCCCGCATCCGTTCATGCGGCCGGTATTCGAAAAGCACGGCAACCCGGAGGACGTGCGGAAGCGCTTCTATTTGCGGATGCTGGAGATCTTCCAGGGCTGAAAAGCCCAAACCCAGCAACCTCGGGGGGGAGGTACTGGGTTCGGGGGAGGCGCTAGGAAAACCAAAGCCCGCTTACGAAACGCGATTCAAAGAATCGCCGATCGGCCGTGGCAGAAGCCGTCTCGATTGCGGCCCGTTCGGGAGTGTCACGGAATCGTGAGGCAAATCGCGGTCACGGTCAGAAGACCTGTTCCGCTTGAGGTGACACCAATGCAGTGCCAGAGCGATTGAACGTGATCGTCGCCGACCCCCATGGGTGCGGAAGCTGTGATTGCGACGTTCGGGTTCCCCGCGCACGAACCGCTGACGATCTCATCGTTCAGATCGAAGCATGAGGCCAGCGCGCCGCCGCCGCTCGTGCCTACCGTTACGGTGTTCTGCACTTCGTAAAAGAGGCTTTTGCTTGCGATACCTGAGAGTCCTTGGGGACCGATCGGCCCTTGGGGTCCGGTGGCGCCTTTGGCACCCGCCGCACCCGCCGCGCCGGGTGGACCTTGGGGTCCAGCGGGGCCCACGGGGCCCACGGTACCCGTGGCGCCAAGGGCGCCGGGGGTTCCTTGGGGACCTTGGGGTCCCTGCGCGCCGGTGGGGCCTGGGGGACCTTGGGGTCCGGTTGGACCCATGGCGCCCATAGCGCCGTCGTTTCCCGCGGTTCCGGCGGGTCCAGGAGGCCCTTGGGGACCGGGAGGCCCCATCGGGCCGGGGGTCGCCGCATCGGCCGTGTAGACGGCCGTTCCGGGTTCGGATTCGGGTCCCGGGGGACCGGCGGGGCCTTCCGGACCGGGCGCGCCGGCCGGACCCGCGCACGCGACCGTCAAGTTCACGAGAAAAAGCAATTTTCGGATCATGGTTCCCCCTTGACATTTCATGTTCGTACCGGCCATGGCCGGTGGGTATGTTCGCCGGAAGCGGAGTCCGCGATCGCGGCACGAACGGCGGCCACGAGCGCGAACCCGATCGTGTGGCCTTCGGCCGAAATGGGCCGCTCCTCCACGTGCACCCGCGCGATCTCTGAGACCCCGGATTCGATCGTTGCGTTGCAGATCACGATCACCGTGAACGCGTCTGACCGGATCTGTACGAAGTGCACGATCGCCCTGTAGTGCGCGCACCATTGGAGCGCGTCCTGCACGGTCATCGGCCGGCAATGCGCGCGGTGGGTTTTCATATCACCGTCGAACGAAAGGCCGCAGGCGCCGCAATAGCGGGCGGTCATGGGCGGTCCCACGCGGCATGATCGGAACATCTCTCCGAGCAGTAAGGGAGGGTTCGTCCGGAGGTTCGCGCGAGCGTGCGTGGGGTGCCGTAGGCGTGAAAAAGCGTGGGTTCGCCGCAACATTCGCACGGGTAGAGATGCATAACGGGAAGAGGACCTAACCTTTGGGCATCGCCGGGAAGCATCACCCCGTAGCGCAGCGCGAATCGAACGCGCGCGATCGTTTCGCGTTTTTCGGCCACGCGGACCGCGAGCCAGATCCGCTCTTCGGAATCGGAGCTCGCGCGTGCTTGCGCCAAGCATTGCCGCGCGTTCCGGTATTCGATCCGGATGTGCCGGCGCCGTGCCTCGGGCGTGGCGGGGTCTCGGATGGGACGCTCCGAACGAAACGCCTCCACGAGCAAGCGCCAGATCTTCGAGTACACGGGCCGCGGGGCTTCGTTTTTGAAATTCGGGTACCGCAGATCGTTCCGGATCCACGCGTCCATCATGGACGCCACATCGGCGCGCGCGACCTGTATGCGGTAGGGGTAATCCGCCAAGTCGCTCGGAACGATCTCGGATGGGAAGGGGAGATGCGCACGGAACGCGACAAGATCGTCGAAGACCCTGGATCGGACGATCAGCGTGTCACGATCCGCGTTATGGGCCACGATCGAGAAAAAACCGAACGGGGTAAAGAGCCACATGGGAAGGTCCTCCCCCGCTCCCTTCCCTCCGGAGCCGGGGAGGGAAGGGAGACGGGGAGCAAAGGGTTTCAGCCGACGGGGACGTAGGGGAGCGCGGTGCGGTACACCAGCGCGCCCGCCGCGCGTTCGAGCTCGTCTTCATAGATCGGGTCCTCGTTCACCTCGTGCGCGTAGCGGGTGATCGCATTCACGATCGCGCCGCGCGTCGCGCCGCGGGCGGCGCTCGTGTCCTTCTCCCACATGCGCATCAGCTGCGGAATGGCTTCTTTCTTCGCGCGGAGCGGGACGAGCTCACGTTCTACAAGGCCGTTGAAGATCCCGGGGAGCATCGCCTCGAAGCGCGTGGGGATCGCGGTTCCCGGATCGGCCACAAGATCCGCGGCTTCGATCTTCGTGCTCGCGGCGTAGCCCCATGCCTTCAAGAAGTGGGCAAGCGACTCTTTGGATTTGCGGAGCGCGTCGCGGAAGCGGCTCGCGAGCTGCTCTTCGGACCCCACGTGGCGGATGGTGGCGATCCCCTTCGTTTGCTGATCGATCACGATCAGGTTCAAGCAAAGGTTTTGGAACACGGTGGAGCTCACCTTGATCGCGCCGCCCCCCGTGTCGTCCGTGGTGATACGGATCCCTGCGCGGAAAAACTCGCCTGCGACGAAGTGCTCGGGCTGGACGGTGGAATGAAACCGCACGTCGAAGATCGCACGCTCGCCGGTGTACGTAAGCTCGCACTTCGCGGTCTCGGGCATGGCCAGCGCGACGGCGCGCGCGATGCGATCCACGTCGAACGCGGTGTAGGTCGGGGTGACGAGCGCGAAGATCTCGCGTTTCTCACCGTTCTTGCGCGTGCGGATCTTCACCGACATAGGATCGGCGTTCGCGGTCTCGCGCTCTTCGCTCGCGTGCTTCGCGATCCAGTGGTTCACGTTGATCGCGCGGAGCTCGGGCCAGCAATGCCGGAGGTATCCGCCGCCCCCTTCGGTCACGCGCGTGGCAAGGGCACCGAAGGCGTGTTCGGTGAGGGGCGCGCTTACTTTGCGGTTGCTCAGGGGCATCACGAGGTGACCGCGCTTGTCCATCTGCAGATCCGTCACACGGAATGTGTAGTCGCTGCGCTTCTCGCCCGCGATGATCGTCTCAAGATCTCCGCAGGCGCTCGCCACGGACGGGAGCGCATCGTGCTCGCGGCGTGCTTTGTACGCGTTCGTCACCCCGAGGGCCGCCACGCGCGTGCCGCGGCGGTAGAGCGGTTGCGCGGGGGCGAATCCTCCCTCGCGCGCGCCTTGCGCGTCGATCGCGCTACGCGCCTCGCCGATCACGTCGTGCGCCCCTTCGGGGACGGGGGACGGCGGCGGGACGAGCGCCAACTTCGGCGTGCTGGGCACCCGGGCTGGCTTCGGCAGTGCCGTGGGCGCCGTAGCGACGGCTTCGGCGGTTTCGATCCGCGGGACGCCCGGACCGTGCTTCGCGACGAGCTCGTCGCACACGGTTTTCCAGGTTTCGGGGGTGGCCACGCGGGTCTCGCCCCCGTGGGTGATCGTGATCGTGGTGGTTGCGGCGTTCGTCATGGTGGCTCCGTTCATGGGAACCCTAGAATGCACTCACTATGCCAGTACTGTCAATCTGAAAGATCGCGCACTTGAGCGGAATCGACCGCGGTTTTCGCTTCGGATCGGACCCGGTTCCTGAGGCAACTATGACAGTATTGTCATAGATGATCGGGCCAAAAACAAGCCCTCCCCGATCAACCCGGATCGGGCGGTCATACCGGTTTCGTGCACTTGGAACCGGACCCGGATCCGGCGATCATGGTGGGAGCGAACGCGGGCGATCGGAGCGCCAGTTAGACGGTGCTGGCATACTGTTCGCACCCACGGAGGGCATGCGAAAACGAGCTCCCCCCTTGCCGCGCGCGCCCTTTCCGATCTGCGGGATTCGGCTCGGGGTGTACTACGATCTGTTTACGGGCGAGGGGGTGTGGGAAGCGTTCGCGGCCGATCCGGAGGCGCACACGCGCCCCACCGAACCGCCCCCGGATGCGCCCGATCCCGCGTCCTGGTGTGGGCGGTGTGCGCGGGTCCGCGCGGATTGCGTGTGCCCGCCGTCGGGGGGGGACCGATGACCCCGATGGGCGATCGCTACCGCGCGGTCAAGGAAGCGCACGATGCGTTGCTTAGCGCGCTCGTGGCGCTGGGCACGGACGCCACGTTGCAGGGACTGGACGACGTCCGGATCGCGGCCCGTGCGGCGTACGAGGCCGCGGCGCGGCTCCCGGTGGACGCGATCGGGGACGCGCTGGCGCGGTAGCGCCCCCGAAGGGGCCGGCATGGCGGGGACACGTGCCGGCGCGTGCCCTTAGCGGGAGCTCGTCTCTGGACGGAGTCCCGGTCCCCTCGCGCGGAGACGAACGTATACCACCTTCCCGTTGCATTGTATGACCGATCGATCATAGAAAGACGTGCGCGCATGTCGCTTTCCCACCTAGGAGCCCTCGTCCATGCCGATCCCGACCGCGCACGCCAAACGATCCTCGATGCGATCCGCGATCAGAAGGGCAACCGTAGGAGCGCCGCGGCGGCGCTGGGGACGACCCATCGGTCGCTCTACCGGTACATCGAACGGTTGCGGCTCTGGGATGCGATCGATCGGGTGATCGAGGACGGCCAGTTCGCGACCCACCAAGGCCCACCCCGCTCGGCGGAGCGCATCCGGGATGCCGTGCTCGCGGCACGGGGAAGCCTGCGCGGCGCGGCGCGGATGATGGATCTCGCGCCGAGCACGCTGGAGCAACGGATCCGGGATCTCGGGCTATGGGACGATTTGTCGCGGCGCCTCCAGGCGCTCGGGCATCCGCCCCTCGCGGCGTAGACTCGCCCGCGGCGTGGCGGCGCCGGTGCGCCGTGGTCGTGACGGCCGTGCTCGCGGAGCCGCGCGCGCCGCGCCTGCACCGGCGCATGCTGCGGGAAGCCTTCGCGCTTTTGCCGCTATCCCGTTCTCGGGCTTCGTGTCGCGGTGTCTGGTACCGCGCCGTCGCGCGCGCCGCGGGCGGCGTTCGGAAGCTCGCCGATCGGCGGCAAATTCCGCTGTTTTGAGAAATCGTCGCGTCGTTCCTTGACGACTGCACGTGCACTGCTAGAACTAATCTATGCGGCGCTGCGGCGCCCATCGGGAAAGGAAGCGGATCATGGCGAAGCACTGGACGGCGTACATGATAGGGGAAGTGACGCAAAAGCAGGCGGATCTCTTGGATCTGCTCGCCACGCGCCTGGACGCGCTGGCGGCGAAGCGTCCCGAGACCGAAACGAAGCCTTGGCGCACGGTCGGCACGGGCCGTGGAATCCTCGAATGGTCGGGCGTGAAGGGCGCGCCCACGAAGGCGGAAGCGAGCGCGGCGATCACGTTCGCACAAGAAAAGATCGCGGGCCGCGAAGCGAAGATCGAGGAAGCCAAAGCGGGGCGTGATCCGCGCGCGCAGGCGATCGCGACCATCCGCGCGCTCATGGCCGAGCATGGGATCTCCGTGTCGGAGATTGAAGGTTGATATCGTACGCGATCGAGGTGCTGCGCAAGGTCGTGATCGACGGCTGCAAGGGGGTGGTGTGGACCGAGGTGTGCCAGCTCCCCCCAGGGACGAGCCGCGCCAAAGCGGACGAAGCCATGCGCGCCGCGCGCCGCGGGATGCCGCGCGCGCGGGTGGTCCGGGGCTCGTTGCCCCACATGGACTGGTGATTTTTTTTCTTGACGACTGCACGTGCACTGCTAGAACTAACTCATGAAAACGACGTGGACGCGGGTCAAGGGGTTCGAGGTGCAGGTGGACGTGTGGATCTACGGACTCCACGACCGCGGCGTGTACGCGGTGGACGCCCGCGCGATGTACATCGCGGACGGTCGGATGACCGAGCGCCATGCGCGCGCGGAATACCGGGGTTTCTGCGCGGCCGAATTCGGCGGCCAAGAGGCCGCGGTTTCCGCGGCCGTGGCACGCGCGGTTGCGAAGATCTGAAATCGTCTTCCGCTTCCTTGACCACTGCACGTGCACTGCTAGAACTAACTCATGGACGGCGGGCGCGGAGGACGCGCCCCCGAAGGAGGGAACCGGTCATGATGACCTACGTGTGCGTGATGCTCTTCCAGACGATCGGCACGATCGAGACCGTGCTCTACATTTCCAAGCACGCGGACGGCACGTTTTCGCTGGCCCGCGTCGAACGGATGCCCGGAATGGGCCGGCGGACGGCCGAAGGGGTGTTCCCCACGCGCCGCGCCGCGCACGCGGCCGCGGTCGGTTTTCTTTCCGGTCGGGACTACCAAGTCCGGTTTTACCAGGCGCCGAAGGGAGGTGCGTGATGGCGGTCGTAGGGTGGAATCACACACTCGTGGGCGAGCTCGTGCGGCGACGCGGGCGCTGGTACGCGAAGGTAGAGGGGTTCGGGTACGCGATGTACTACCCCACCCGCAACGGCAATCCCCATGGGATCCCCGAAGGATCCACGGTGGATGTCCTCGGATGGTGCGGAGACGTGCCGTGCGCGTTCCGCGAGCCGCTCCGCTGAAATGCGCGCGCGTTTTTTTTTTTTTTTCTTGACGACTGCACGTGCACTGCTAGAACTAACTCATGATGAACACGACGACGGCGGCGGCGAAAATCGGGCTCTACATCCAGAACGCGGCGGATCTCCTCGGGTACGACGGTCTCTCCTGCACCGAGCTCGACGGTGGCAAGGTCCGCGTCGATTTCTTCACCGGCGCGTACACGGACGGCCGCGCGGGCCACCACGTCGGCGCGGTGCACGTGACGGCGACCGTGGCGCCGGACGGCGCGGTCGCGGTCTACGCGCGCGGCGTCTACTCCGGCCACGTGCACACCGGCGCGACGCTCGGCGATTTCGGTATCTTTCTCGGATGATCGCGGGTCGCGTTTTTCTTTCTTGACGAATGCACGTGCACTGCTAGAACTAACTCACGCGGCGCGCATCGCGCCGCTTCGGGGGAGGAAGAGACCATGGCGCGCAAGGACATGATCGCGGCGGCGCTCGCGGGGGTGGTGAAGCACGGGGAGCTCCCGGCGGGGATCGATCCCCTCGGGGGGACGGTGGCGGCGGCGATCGACCGGCTCTACCTGACGTTCGAGCGCGCGACCGGGACGTGGGCCGTGCTCCCCGCGGGCCATGCGTTTCTCGCGAGCGTCGCGGCCGCGAAGGAAGCCGGCCGCAAGGCGCGGAACGCGGCCGCGCGCGAGCGCGCCGCCATGATGTCGGGCCTCGGGATGCGCCGCACACGCGCCGGGAGCTGGGAATGAACGCGCGTTGCTCGTTTCATGCCGTGATTTTCGCGATCCGCACCGCGTACCATGGGCAAACGTACGAAGTGCAGGAACGAAGCGCGGGCGAAAAGACCTTCCTCTCGGCCTACCGGTGGGCCACGAAGGTGGCCGCGGGCATGCCGTGCCGATGGGAGATCCGCGTCGGGTGCGCGCGATGCCGCGTGACGGGCGTGGAGCCGGGCTTCAAGCGCAAGGCCTGCACGGAGTGCGCGGGCGAGCGCACGCGCCTCGTACCGTGCGTCACGCCCCAAGAATGGGCCGCGCTCGCGGCGCTCGCGGATCCCACGGTGGACTTGGGGGAGGATTGGCCGCGGTGCAGCGAAGAACTCACGCTTCCCGCGCTCCGCGCGGCGGGCATGGTCGAGGACGGCCCGACCGGTCCGGTCCCCACCGAAGCGGCTGCGTGGATGCTGCGCAACGCCCGCGGATGAAAATCGTTTCGTCGCTTTCTTGACGACTGCACGTGCACTGCTAGAACTAACTCATGATGCACGCGACGACGAAGCAACTGCAGGGAATCGGCCGGGTCTCCGCGAAGCGCGCGGCGGATCTCCAGCCGGGGGACATCACGATCTGGAATTTTGGGGGCATGTACCGCGTGCTCGCGGTCGAGGCGCTCTCGCCCAAGTTCGTGCGCCTCGTGATGGTGCAGCATGGCCCGAGTGTGCTCGGTAAGGCCGCGGGCGACGACGCGAAGGTGTGGCACCGGCGCACGAACCGCGAATTTGCGGTGGGCGTGACGACCGGATGAAAGGGGGCGGACCGTGGTGAACATTGGCCGCGAGGCAAAAAGGCGGGGCTTGCTCGTGCAAGCCGGGACGTGCGCGCCCTACAAGGGTGGGTGGTTTTTGTACGCCACGGGGGTCGTCGAGCCGGTGTTTTACACCGACGATGTGCGCAAGCTCCACGACTACATCATGGGGCAACCCGAGCTCCCGGAAGCGGATCTCCAGGCGCAAGAGGTCGGATTCCTCGAAAAAGTGCGGCGATTTTTCGCGTCGAAAGTTTCTTGACGACTGCACGTGCACTGCTAGAACTAACTCACGCGGTGCGGTTGCCGCGCGGGAGGGTCGAACGATGAATGCAGCGACGGCGACGGTGGGCACGGTGGAGCGCTGGCACGTGGTGGGCTTCCGCGAGTCCAAGTTTCAGGCGTGCCAGGGCGCGCCGATCCAGACGGGCGCGTGCTGCCAGAAGTGCGGGCAGGGCATCATGTACGTGGTGTCGCTCCGCTCCTCCGAGGGCCGCACGATGGACGTGGGTCGCGACTGCGCGGTGACGCTCGAAGGGGGCCCGGAGCTCGCGGAGATCCGCACCGCGGAACGCGCGTACGAGCGCGCGGAATGGGAGCGCGTGCACGGTCCGCGCATCCGCGCCGAGAAGGAAGCGCGCGCGGCCAAGTTCGCCGCGGCCGCGGCCGCGAACCTCCGCGACCACGCGCTCACGATGCTCGGGCTCGCGCTCATTGCGCAAAGCGAGCGGTCGAGCGCGTTCGAGCGCGAATGGGCGCAAGGGAAGCTCTCCCCCTACCTCACCGGCCACCGGGAGGACGAGCTCTCCGAGAAGGAGCGCGCGATCGCGTTCCGCGCGATCCGCGGCGTGCTTTCCGCGCCGAGCACGCACGTGGGGACGGTGGGCAAGCGCTTGGATCTCGTCGCGACGCTCGAAGCCCTGATCGTGATCGAGGGCAGCGTATACGGTCCCAAGTTTCTCCACAAGTTCCGCACCGACCGGGGGGAAGTTTTGGTGTGGTTCGCGAGCGGTACGGCGGGCGCGGGCCACGAGGACGTGGGGAAGGAATTCGCGATCCGCGGCACGGTGAAGGAGCACGGAACGCGCGACGGCGCCGCGCAAACGGTGCTCACCCGCTGCAAGCTCGGATGAGCCCTTCGGTCGGTCGGGCGGCCCCTCCAAAAAAAGTGGGGGGCCGCTCTTTTTCTTTTGACGACTGCACGTGCACTGCTAGAACTAATCTATGCGGCGCGGCGCTGCAAAGGGGGATGCGACGATGGTGGAGACCACGAAGACGTTCCGGATGGACAAGGTCACGAACGCGAAGACGGGCGCGCGGGTCAACGTGGACTTCTCGGTGTGGAACGACGGCCGGGTGTGCATCGTGACGCTCGCAAACTACTGCACGCGCTACACGCATTCGGTCGTGGTTTCGAAAGAGGAGGCACGCGCGGAGTGGAAGCGTCTTCGCGCCGATGGGTTCCGCCCCATCCCGTGAAGGGTTCGGGCGCGGACTCCCGCCCCCCCACGGGGGGCGGCGGTCTGGGCGCGAGCTCGGAGGAAGGCGGAAGCATGTGGAATTGCGTAGCGCGGTACGTGTACGTGGCATTTTCGGACTCGGGGGTCCCCACGAAGATCAAGCTCTACAATTCGGACGATCCGACGAACGAAAAGTCGCGCGAAACGCTCGCGGTCGAAGCGCTCGACGCGTTGCGGGTGTGCCGGGGTCGTGGGCAAGCGTGGATCACCGATCCGGAAACGATCGCGTGGAAACAGGACGAAGAGTTCCCTTCGTCGTACGTGGTGGGCACGCTCGATGCGGCGAGCACCCGCGTGCTCGAAAGCGAGGCGGAACACGCACTCCGCGCGCTGGCGCTCCAGCACGACGCGTTCGCCCGCGCGGCCAAAGAGGGGTACCCCGTTGCGGCGGCCATGCTCCAAGAGCTCGCGAGCAAGCTCGCGGTGACGGTGTGCAAGGATTTCAGCGGACCCAAGGTCCACGCCGAAATCACCGATCGCTCGTTCGCGGTGGCCCATTGGCGCGACGCCTCGCCCCCCACCCCGATTCATTTCAAGCTCTTGGATCATGTGGAACGAACCGTGCGTCTTGCGAACGAAACGATGCCGAAAGCCGTGGGCCGGTGGGTCGCAAGCCGGATCCTCCACATGCGCGCGAGCGAACGAACCTACGACGTGACGATGGTGCTCGCGACGCTCGACGGACCCGAAAACCATTCGACGCTTTTCCCGATCGAGATCGAATTTTCGTTCGAGCACGAACACGAGGCGCATCGTCCGAACGGGGGAGACCAATGAGCAAGAACGATCCGCGTCACCTTTGGGACGGCATGGTGTGCACCGCGTGCGGGTGCCGGCGCGAGCCGATCGTGGGGGGCGTGAGGTACACGCCGATGCGCGGTACACCGGTGTTCGTCAAGGACGGCGCCGCGCCGAAGCAAGGTGTTCCGCACCGCGTCCCGAAGTGCATCACCAAGGTCAAGCTTCCCACGTTCGTGGCGCGGCACGACCGCGTACGTCCGAACATGCAACTTACGCTTTCGCGCGAGATGCACGCGTGGCTTCTGCATGCATCCGAGCAAGCGGGCGTGTCGCGATCGCGCATCGTCGAAGAGCTCCCGCGGCTCGTGGAAACGCTCTTCGCGATCGCCGAAGGAAGCCACGACGCGCCCGATCCGCGGCTCCTAGCTCATGCGACCCTGCGCGCGCTTTTTCCAACGCGCCTCCCTCCGGTGCAGGGACTCGTGCCGCAAGCCGTGCACGAGGGTTGACGGCACGGGCGGTCTCGGGTCTCGATCGGAGGTATCGATTCCGATCCTGATCGCCCTTCGTCGCGCCCCGCGTCTAGCGTCACGCTCGACGCACTGGCGGCGCGCGTCCAAATCTTGGCGGATCGGGTACTGGAGCTCCAGCAGGAGATCGCGGCCTATCCGCGTGCGCCGGTGGTCGTAGTGATCGTGGTGGTGGACCCTGCGTCACGGTTGACGCCAGATCCGTGACACACCCTCGTCGCTGACAAGCGTATGAAGCACGGGATCCGCGAGAAGCCGAGGGACGCTCGCGATCTCGCCGTCGATCACCATCGTGCGATCCACGAGCCGGATCCCGTGCGAGTAATCGCGGTAGAGCGAGTCGTGGGATGAAAAATTGAGCGGTTGGATCGGATCTCCCGAGAGGCGATGCCAGCCGAAGATCGCCACGCGCCCCGCCATAAGGTGCGGCGTGACCACCACGTCTTTCTTGTGACCCGCCACGAGCGCGCCGAGGCGCGCGCCGCAATCCGCGAGCTGGTCCTCGATTGTGAGATGATGCGCCCAAAAGCGCTCGACGCTTTGCATCGTGGCGTCGTAGGGCGCGCCTTGCGGTTTGGGTTCGAGCTTGACGGTGGCCGCGTGCCAGATCGCGTTGACGATCTTCCGTGTGGGGAGCATGGCGCCGGAGATGTCCGCGATCCGTTGCGCGAGACCCGGGGTCATGGGGACGCGAAAAAAATTCTCGTCCGTTCCTACGGAGAGTACGTCTGGGAGCACCCGCACGGTGCCCGATCGCCCGTCGCCTTGGACAGGGACATCCACGGTCGTGCGAAGAAAATCGGGGATATTTCCCATCCGAAGATGGTGTTCCAAGCCGGCTTCGACCACGGCTTGCGGCTTGCCGAACAGCGACGCGGCGATCGCCGATCCTGAAACCGAAGCGCCGATCCGAGGCGGAAGCGCGAGGTTCATGGGCGGAAGGATCGCCCCAAAGGGGTGGACGGTCCAGCCTTTCGGCGCCTAGATTAGGCGCGTGGCCGTTCCGACGATCACGAGCGTCACGCCCGCGACGGGCCCTCTTTTCGGGGACACGCTCGTGGAGATCGTGGGCACGAATTTCGTCGTCCCCCCGCTCACGCCCGGGGGCGAAGTGCCTCCCACGGCCGTGGTTCTTCTCGGCGGGATCGCCGCCACGCAGATCGAAGTCCTCTCCGCGACTACGCTGCGGTGCGTCGTTCCGCGTCGAAAAACGCTCGGCCCGGTGGCCGTTTCCGTTCAAAATCTGGACACGCACGGCGCGCCCATTGCCGGCGAATTCGTCTCGGTAACGAACGCGTTCACGTACGCGCCGCTGCGATCGACCTCCGACGAGGAGGTCAACGGCGGGGAGCTCGTGCGCCTCGCGCGCGCGCTCCTTTTGGAGATGATCAACGAATTTGGAAACGTGGACGTCACGTTCGCCGTGCAGACGGATTACGACGAAACCACGGGCGACGAGCTCCACGTAACGAAATTCGCGAAGCTCCCGGCGTTCACGGTGATCGGGCCGAATTTGCGGGAGAACCGCTTCTATTCGCTAAACGAAGAGCCTTCGTTTCCGGGGACCGCCAAGGACAGCGACGGCGAGCCGATTGACTTCGTCGACACGCGTGTCCCGTACACGGTGGACGTGATGTGGACGGTGATCGGGGCATCAAGTTCGAAAATGGAACTCATGAACATGATGACGAACTTCGTCGCGTTCATGCACAAAACAAAGTTTTTGACCCTCGATCGCGACCCGGCGGATCCCACGAAGGGGACCGTTCAATACGAATTGGACTTCCAGTCCGGGGGACAACCGACGTCGACGACAACCGCCAACAATTCGAACATCCGCAGTTTTTCCGCAGAAATTCTCGTGCGCGGCTTTGACATCGAAATCCCGGCGGGCGTTGGTGGGGGTACCACGTTTGGGGTCCCGAACCAGGCGATCGTCCGCCGCGGCAAGACGATGGACGAACTCGTCCTTGATCCCATAAGCTCGCTTCCAGAACCGTGAACGAGGGTCCCCAACGATGGTGACGATCCAGAACGTCTCGCGACGCATGCAGGTCTTCCAGCTCGATCACGGGTCCTTCCAGGACAAGGACAGCGAGCACGGGTATCGGCTCCACCACGCGGTGGTCGTCGATCACGCGAAAAACGGGATGCTCAGCATGCGGCGAGTTCCGCGGCATCTCCCGAGCGCGCTACGTCTCGCCGCAGGCGAGATCCGCGACGGCTTGCCCGACGCGGTTCTCCACTGCGCGCAGGTCGCGGCCGCGATCGAACGGCGCGAGGTGCGGGTGCTGCGCCAGACGACCGAAGACGCCGCCACGCCGCCCCCGAAGACGCAACGGGAAGGGTTCGTCTCGCGCGACCGTGCTCTCCCGCGTCCCCACGATGAAATTCACAACGAGACCAAACCCGGTCTCGTCGCGCTGGATCCGGGCACCCTTCCGCCGTCGCAGGAGAAAGCATGACCGCGCCCCTCCTTTCCGCGAAGATCGCGATCCTCGAAGAAGAGCCGTCCACGCGTCCTATCCAAGCCGCGGCCACGGCCGTCACGGGCATGGTGGGCATTTGCGAGCGCGGGCCCGTGGGCGTGGCCACGCTCGTGACGAGCTTCGAGGAGTACCTGCGCGTGTTCGGGGGCTACACGGCGAACGCCGATGTGACGCTCGCGGCGAAGGGGTTCTTCGAGAGCACGGGGAACACGGGTTTCGTGTGGGTCGTGCGCACGGTCCACTATTCCGATCCCACGAACCCGAGCTCGAAGACGAGCGCGGCCGCGACGGGCAACCTCCTGACCGCGAATCTCGCGTCCACCGCGGGAACGGTCCGCGCGAGTATCGCGGGACCCTACGTCCTCGTGACGGGCGACACGCTCGTGTTCAAGTTGGACGGGGGCGGCAACCTGACCGCCACGTTCACCGGAACGCAGGCAAACCGCACGAGCGGCAACGGTCCGTTCGCGCTCTCGAACGGCAACACGTTGACGGTCTCGATCGACGGCGGGTCCGTCGCGACGGTGACCTTCAATACGGGCAGCTTCGCGGACATCGCCAACGCGACGGCGCTCGAAGTCGCGAACGTTATCAACGCGCGGTTCGGCACGCTGCAGATCGCGGCGCACGCCACCGTGGTGGGATCGGCGGTCAAGATCACGAGCGATCGCGGCGGAACGGGCAGCGGCGTGGACGTGACGGGCGGTTCCGGAAACGGCGCGCTCGGGTTCACGACGGGCAACACGGCCGGCACGGGCAACGTGTCGAACATCGCGGCCGTGACGGTCTCCGAGGTCGTGACGATCCTCGGCGCGGCGTACTCCCCGGCGGTCGTCGCGAACGACGGCGGTTACCCGCGCATCACGTCGAACACGCTCGGCGCGAGCTCCAGCGTGCAGGTCACCTCGGGTGGAACCGCGCAAGCGAAGATCGGTTTCGACACGGCGGTCCACACGGGCAACAATTCGGGAACGCTGACGACCCTCAACGTGGCGGGGAAAACGGACGGCACGTACGGCAACGCGGTTTCCGTGGTGATCAGCGCCGCGACGAACGGGGATGCCTCGTTTTTCAACCTCACCGTCCAGCAAAGCGGATCGACGGCCGAGGTGTTCCCCAACGTCACGATGGACAGCGCGAGCCCGAGCTACGTGGTGGATGCCGTGAACGAGGGCACCACGTCCTCGCCGGCATCGAACCTGATCGCGCTCACCGATGCGCTCGCGGCGACGAGCGCCCCCAACAATCGCCCCGCGAACGTGACGCTCACGCTTTCTGGCGGAAACGACGGGCTCACGAGCCTCGCCGATGCGGACTTCGTCGGTTCGCCGGTGGCGAATGCTGCGGCGGGTACGGGCCTTCGCGCACTGGACAAGGTCGACGACCTCGGGCTCCTGACGGTCCCCGCGCAAGCCACGGCGACCATCCACAACGCGATGATCACGTACGTGGAGGCGACGCGGTTCGGATCGGTGTTCGCGATCCTCGATCCGCCGGCGGGGCTCAGCGCCGCGCAAATGGTCACGTACACGGTGTCGACGGCGCTTCTGACCGAGCTCTCCGAGTTCGGTGCGATCTACTGGCCGCGGGTCAAGATCGCGAACCCGAGCCCCACGGTGTACGGATCGGCCAGCACGATCACGGTCGCACCGAGCGGGGTCATCGCCGGCGCGTACGCGCGCAACGATGCGGCCAAGCCGGGCAACGTCTCCGAAGCGCCGGCCGGGATCGAATTCGGCAAGCTCACGAACGTGCTCGGTCTGGAGACGGACGAAGCGTTCGACGAGACGAAGCGCGATCTCGTGTTCCCGAAGCTCATCAACCCGATCGTGGGCATCACGGGCCAGCCGATCCATGTCGACGGCGCGCGCACGCTCAAGTCCACGAGCAACTTCCCCACGATCGGCGAGCGCCGCGCGATCATTTTCATCGAGACGTCGCTCAAGAACGGCTTGCTCTTCGGCAAGCACCGCAAGATCAAGACGAAGCTCTTGAAGCAGTTCGATCGCACGACGCGGCGCTTCATGGTCGAGCAGACGCGCAACGGCATGTTCGCGTCCGACAACCCGAAGGACGCGTTCGTGGTGGACTACGGAGGCGGGCTCAACCCTCCGAGCGAGGGATTCGCGCGACGGGTCAACGGCCGCATCGCCGTGGCCACCGCGAAACCCGCCGAATTCATCATCCTGCGCGTGGGGCAAGACACCCGCGCGCTCGAAGCCGAGCTGGCCGCGGCCGCGTAATCCCCAGAGGAGATCTTCCCCCATGGCTGTCTTCGGCAACCCGCGTACGTTCCACAAGAAGTTCAAGTTCGTCATCGAGATCGACAACATCCGCCACGCGGGTTTCCGGAAATGCAGCGAGCTTTCCGCGGAGATCGCGGTCATCGAACAGAGTGAAGGCGGATCGCTTATCTCGGAAAAGAGCCCGGGCCGCCTCAAGGTGAACGAGATCACTTTGGAGCGCGGCGCCGCGCAGGACTCCGATCTCTGGGATTGGTGGAAACAGGTTTGCGATCAGACCGCGGACGCTGGAGGCGGCGCGGGCGGGCTCGGCGCGGGCGTGAAAGAGCCGGATCTCATGCGGACGGCCGACATTGTCCAGCTGGATCGCGACGGCGAAGAGCTTCGCCGGTGGACACTGGATCGGTGCTGGCCGAGCAAATTCGTGGCGGGCGATTGGGACAACGAGGCGGACGAGAACGTCATCGAGTCGATGACGATCCAGATCCACACGTTCGACAAGACGTTCGGAGTCTGACAGCACTGGCAAAGTGCCTCGCCTCGGGCGTAAGCTCGCGGCATGAAGATCGAAGCCCCGTCCGGCATGGTCGTCGATTTGCGTGGTCTCACCGCGCGCGACGGCCGCTACCTTTCCAACGAAGCGCTCGTTCGCGACAACGAAGTCGAAGACCACATCCTTCGGAATTGCTGCCCCACGCTCCTCGATCCCGGGCCATACCCCTTCCAAGGCGCGATCGATTGGGATCGGGTGCTCGTGGGGGACGGAGTCTACCTGTTCTTGGCGGTCCGGGACGCGACGTTCCCCGGCGATCCGCACGAGATCAAGCTCACGTGCCCGCAGAAGTTCTGCCGCGAGAAGTTCGTATGGCAGATCGACGTCCACGAATTCTTGCAGAAGAAGGTGAAACCCCTCTCTGCGGCGGACGCCGAAGCGATCAAGGCGGGCACCCCGATCCGGGTGCAGGTCCCGAACGTCGCGCCCACGTTCCTGTTCTCGCCGCGCACGCGCGGAGACCTTAAGCAGTTCTTCGCGTACGAAAAGCAACAAAAAAGCTGGAGCGCGAAGAAAAAAGAGCAGATCAACCAAGTCGTGGACAACCTCACGTTCTGGCGGTTGGGGATCGAGGGGCTCGACACCAAGAAGCCGCGCGCGCGCCAGGACTTCCTGGAGGACCTCGGGTTCCGCGAGATCCACGCGCTTCGGGAAGCGCTCGACGTTCACGATTGCGGGGTGGACACGTCGATCGACGTGGCGTGCCCGCATTGCGAACACGAATGGGAAATCCAGCTCCCTTTCGACCGGAGCTTTTTCTTGCCCACGCGGAAGAAACCGGAGACGCCGAAGGAAGAGAAGGAGAACACCGAAACCGCGGCCTGACGTTCGCGGAGTCCGTGCTTGGCCAGTACGATCTGGACGATTGGCGCGAGACGATCTTCGGACTCTGCTACACGCCGCACGGCGGATCGGGGCTATCGTTCTCGTACGGGGACGTCCTCGACATGCCGCTCGCCGATGCGGTGTGGTTCACGGAACGGCTGGACGAGCAACGGAGCGACGAGGCCTCGAAGATCCGGAGATCCTCTCGAAAGTGACCCATGGCGCTGAATAACCTCGGGCTCGGCTTCATTTTCACGGCGAAGGATCTCGCCTCCGGGGTCATGGGCCACGTCCGCGGCTCGATGGGCGAGATCACGAAGGAAGCGGGCGCCATGGGCGCCGCGGTGAAGGGCTCGTTCAAGAGCTTCGGGACGGGCCTTGCGCTCGCGGGCGCCGGGCTCGCGGGCCTTGCGCTCTTGGAGCCTGCGGTGGAGGAGAGCGCCAAGCTCAGCAAGGCGATCGCACTCGTGGCCACGGAGACCTCGGAGGCCATTTTCCCGCAAGAGAAAATGCGCGACCTCTCCGAGGAGCTCGCGGTGCAGTTCGGCAAGCTCCCCGTGGAGCAGGCCCAAGCTATGTACAAGGCCGTCGCCCTCGGGGCGAACGATGCGGCCAAGGCGCAAGCGTTCCTCACGGGCGTGAACAAACTCGCCGTCGCCGGCGACGCGGATCTCATCACCACCACGAACGCGCTCGGAGGCGTCCTCAACGCCTACGGCGAGTCGTTCACGAAGGCGGACGCGTACGCCGGATCGTTTTTTGTCGCGATGCGGCAAGGCAACACGACGATCCAGGATCTCGCGTCCTCGATCGGGCGCATCGCGCCGACCACGAAGTCCCTCAACGTCTCGTTCGACGAAGTGATCGGCGCCGTGTCGGTCATGACGAACAAAGGGATCCAGGCGTCCGAAGCCGTAAGCGGCCTGAAAGAAGCCTTTGCGAACATCGTGCACCCGAGCGCGGACGCGCGCGCGGAGGCCGCGCGGCTCGGCGTGAAGTTCGATCAAACCTCGCTCCGCGCGAAGGGTTTCAAGGGCTTCCTCGACGCGATCACGAGCTCGTCCAAGTTCAACGAGAAGTCGTTCTCCAAGCTCTTCACGAGCGTGGAGGGGATGAGCGCGATCATCAACGTCAGCTCGAACGGGATGAGGGATTACGCCAACGTCTTGGACGCCATGGGCGGAAAGACGACGGCCGTGAACGACGGTCTCGCGATCATGCAACAGACGTTGTCGTTCCAAGAGGACCGTTTCAAGGCCAACAAAGCGGTGGTGTTGGGCATGATCGGCAAGGCGCTGGAGCCGCTCGCGATCGCGACCTTGCGCGTGGTAAACACGATCCTCGAAGGGTTCGCGAAGATCCCGAAGCCGATCGTCGCGTTCGCCACGAAGGCGTTCCTCGCCGCAAGCGTGTTCTTGACGCTCGTGGGCGGCGCGCTCGCCGCGAAAGCCGCTTTCGTATTTCTCGCGGCGGGCATGAAGGCCGTGGGTATTACGATCGGCGGTCTCGTGGCCGCGCTGGCCCCGGTGCTCGTGATCTTCGGCGTGTTCGCGGCCACCCTCTACGGGTTCAAGATCGCGTACGAGCAGAATCTCGGCGGGTTCGCCACGATGGTCGATCGGACCGTCGCGAGCGTGAAGCTCGGGTTCATGGGCCTCGCGCAACTTTTCACGCAAGGGGGCTTCTCGGGGCCACTCCAGCAGGAGCTCGCGAAGAGCGAAAACCAGGGGATCAAAGGGTTCGCGATCCAGGTGTTTCTCTGGGTGAACCGCATCAAAAAATTCTTCACGGGGCTCTTCGACGGCTTCTCCACGGGCATCGAAATGGCGCGCCCCGCGATCCAGCAGTTTACGGGCGCGTTCGAGAAACTCGCCGAGACGCTCGGGCTCGCGACGCAAAACGATCCCAAGAAGAGCGCAGCGGGGTGGCAGAGCTTCGGGGACACGGGCATGCGCGTGGGGCGCGTGCTCGCGAAGGTTTTTGAAGGCGTGGTCTTTGTGCTCACGAAGGCGATCACCGTGGCGCAATTTTTCGCGGAGAACTGGGACACGATCTCGAAGGGGATCGACTACACGTGCAAGTTCGTGGGCGCGGTGTTCGGGTTCATGGGCGATACGATCGGCGCGGGAATCGATTTTGTCCGAAGCCTTCTGTCGGGGTTTTTGGACGTGTTCCAAGGCATTTCGATGATGCTCGCGGGGGTCATCCAAGGGGACTTCAAAGAGCAGTGCAAAGGCTTCAACCTGATCGTGTTCGGGGTCGTGGACAGCGTGACGGGCGCCGTGCTCGCCATGGTGGAGGTGGTGGCCAGCGCGATCGATCGCTTGGCGCAGCTGTTTGGGAAAGACACGGGGATCGTGGACAGCATCAAAGGGTTCCGCGACACCCTTCACAACGGCATGGCGCGCGACCTTGGGATCGCGGACGAGACAGGTCTTCGTGGCGATCAGGGTAAGCAAACGACGTCTCTGGGGGGACCGCGCAAAGTGGGCGTGGGGGTCGATGCGCTCGTCCCGCTCCGCCCGCTGACGAGCGCGAACTATTCCGCCAATCCGTACGACACGCCCGCGCTCGCGGCGGTCCAAGCGCAGCAAGCCGCGGCGGGCGCGGCGCCCGATACGGGCTACGCCGCGGTGGAGCACCTCAAGAAGATCGCGGATAACACCACCAAACCGGCGCAGGTCAACGTATTTTTGGACGGCGACAAGCTTCCGGTACGGCGCGGGCCGGACGCGCGATCGTTCACGCCGCTTCCCATTCCAGGAACCTGATCGGAGGATTCCCATGCGCGAAGTCCCGTGCTTTTGGATCGAACCCACCGAGGTGTGCCAGCTTACGCTTCGCCGCTACGTCTCCAGCGATCGCGCAAAATGCCCGCTCGCGCACGGGTACCACGATGCGGACGCGCCTTTCGGCGAGCAACCCGCGCGCTTCAAAACCGATCAAGACGGCCGCAAGTTGCTCTTTGGGTACGACGAGCTCGCGCCGCCCCCCGAGGATCCGCGCTGGCCGACCCATTGCGCATGCGGCTACGCATTCGAGCCTTCCGATTCGCGCCAAGTGTTCTTCGATCTGGTGTACCGCCATGCCGTGACGGGCGATCGGATGACGCTGAAATCCGCACCGCCCGGCGCCATGTGGAACGCGTGGTGGAGGAGTCCTAAAGAGGACGGGATCCATCTCATGGTCAAGCTTCCCAACGGGAGCGAATGGTCCGTGGACGGAGACGCACGAGGCGGCGGCGCGTGGACGCGGACGGGTTCGCCGCCGCGCATCACCGCGAATCCGAGCATTCTCGCCGATCAGGGCACGACCCACGAGTACCACGGGTACTTGACGGACGGCGTGCTTCGGAGCGTCTGATCCCATGGCGAACCCGATCCCCGCTTCCCTCGATTTTCTGAAGCGCAAGCCCGCGCGCTTGCATCTGCAGAGCCTCGGGGATCCCTCGCAGCACATCGAAGCGCAATTCAACCCCGAGCAAGTGCGCGAGACGTTCGCGGCCAATTACGCGCGGCTTTCGGTGCTCGGGCTCAGCCACAAGCCGCTTCAGTACCAAAACACGGAGAACGAAGTTCTGGATCTCACGCTCGCGTTCCGCGTCTACGACCGCGAAGGAAACAAGCTCGCGTCGAACGACGCCGCGCGGCGCTTCTTGATGAGCCATTTCGTCTCGCCGCGCGGCGCGACCACCATCGCCGGCGCGCGCCCGCGCCGTTTGCTCGTGGTGTGGCCGAATTTTTTTTCGCTTTGCGTGACGCTGACGAAGATGACGATCGCGCATACGTTTTTCGGGATCGACGGCACGCCGTACCATTTCGCGGCGGACTGTTCGTTCGAGGAAGATCGTCAAACGCGCCTCACCGCCGAAGACGTGATCACGCTCGGCACCCAACGGGGACAGGGTTGACCCATGCCGCCGCGCCTCTATTCCCGGTACATGTTCTGCGTAGGTCTTCGCGACGAGCAGGAGCGTTTTTACCTCTCCGAGCGCGATCCCTTCGTGTTTCAGAACTTCCCGGACAACCGCACGCACGTCGTGGCGGACGGTGAAACGCTCTGGTCGCTCGCGGCGCGTTACTTCCAAGGGTTCGAGGATCCCGCACTGCTTTGGTGGATCATCGCGGACTTTCAGCCGGACGCGGAATCGAACCCGGCCCCCATCTTTGATCCGACGATCGCGCTCGCACCCGGAACGAAGCTCGTCATCCCCTCGATCCAGACCGTGCAGAACGAGATCTTTCACGAGCAACGCCGCGACCTCCAATGATCGATCGTGGCGCGCCGGCACTTTCCGTGAAGATCTTTCCCGCAGGGAAGGCGAACGCGGTGCGCGTGGACATCTCGGAACGCGTCACGAGCTTCGAATTTGACGACGACGAAGGGAAGGCTGACAAGGTTTCGCTCGACCTCGACAATTTCGACCTCGCGATCTTCGACGATCCCCTCTGGAAAAAAGGCAACATGCTCGAAGTGAGCTGGGGCTACTCCGGGGCCATGGCACCCGCGCAAGAAGCGGTGATCACGAGCATCAAGGGGAACTGGCTTGTCAAAGTCGAAGCGCTCGCGAAATCGATCCTCATGAACAAGAAGCCGCGTACGCGGCTCTTCGAGCACATGACGCGCGCGCAGATCGTGGCGCAGATCGCGCAGGAAAACGGGTACGGGATCAACGTCCGCGAGATCGAAGACACGAAGGTGGTGCTTCCCCACGTCTCGCAAACGAACCTCACCGATGCGCAGTTTTTGAAAAGCCTCGCCGCACGCGAAGGTTTCCAGTTCTACGTGGGCGCGGACGGTTTTCATTTCCACCGCCGCAAGGTCGGCAGCAAGCCGATCCGAAGGTTCACGTATTACGTTCCGGGGACGGAAGGCGACGTCAGTGACGTGCTCGATTGGAACCTCGAAAACGACATCACGGTGAAGCCGGGCGAGATCAAGGCGAAGGGTCGTGATCCGCTTGAAAAAAAGGACATCGACGTCACCGCTGATAACAGCACGCCGCGCGAAACGCTCGCGCCGGTGATCGAGATTGTCGATCCGATCACGGGGAACACGTCGCTTCAGCCAATGGGCGCCAGCGCTACGCTTCTCACGAGCGCGCCGAACGAAGACGCCGCGAAACGCGAAGCGCAAGGTAAATTCATCCAAGCGCAACAGACGACCGTGCTTCTCGCGCTCTCGGCGATCGGCGATCCGTTCGTCGCGGCCAAGCAAGTCGTGGAGGTGTTCGGGATCTCGCGGCGCTTGTCAGGCCGGTACTACATCAAGAACGTGAAGCACAAGCTTTCTTCGAGCGAGTACACCATGTCCCTGTCCTTGCGCACGGACGGCACGCAGGGCGTCGGTGCCACGAACAATACGAAATCCGAAGGTGATCTGAACACGAAAGACCCGGCCGATCCGAGCGCGCTTGTCCCGGTCGAGGTCGTCAGCGAGATCTCGGGCGAGACGAGTACGCAATTTCGCAGAGGTGCACAAACGCCATGACCGATCCGCTTCTTTCGCTTCCGCCATGCCCCATTCCGCCGCCCACCATCGTGGCGCGCTGGAAAGCCCACGGGTGGGCCATTCAAATCGCGTACGGCGACGATCGCAAGGCCAAAAGCGGCTCCGCGCTGCTTTCGTGCGGGAAACCCTTCCAGGCATGGGCGATCGGCCGGTGGCGAGGACCCCACGATCAAGCCGTGGTGGAGCTCGATTACGCGGACGCGATCCTCGCGATCCGTAGGCTCGCCCCCGAGGGAGTGCCTCTTCCGTGAGCGGAGACCACGAAAACGACGTCGGCGACGTGCGGTACTCCCGTATCCACGAAGGCCCCATCGTGGACCGGAACGACCCCATGGGCCTCGGACGGGTCAAGGTGCGGGTTCCCGGCTTCCTAGAGCCTTCCAGCGGGTGGGCGCTCCCCGTGGGAAGCCCCGGGGGCGGCGGGCGCGGCGTGGGGTTCAAATGGGTGCCCCCGCTCGGTGCGGAGGTCGCGATCTACTTCAAGAACGGGGATCCCGACGCGCCGCGTTACCTCCCCGGGTTTTGGGGCGCCCCTTCAGGGAAGACGATCGAAACCCCCGGCGAGGAAAAGGACCCCGATGTCCACGTGCTCGAAACGAAGCAATTTCTCTTGCGGATCGACGATCGCGACGGGCACGAGGGGTGGACCCTCACGTTCAAACGCACGGGGGACTTCGTCGAATTCGACGGGACTACCGCGACCGGGCCTGGATTTCAGGTTTCTGCCGGCGCGGCGATCTACCTGAAGTGCCTTGGGCTCATTGCTTTGGAAGGCTTGAAGGTCACGGTCAACGATCGGCCGGTGTCGGACGGCCCTCAATCGATCTAGGCTGGAAGCCCCATGGCGCTCCCCCCGCTGCACGGATTCTGCCAGACGAACGCGGTTTCCACGCGCCTTTGCATCACGATGCCCGGGGGCGCGGAGGTGTGCGCGCAATTTCCCGCCGCGCGGGTCCCCGATCCGAGCGAATTGATCGCCGCGCTTTTTGGAAACTTGTCCGCCGCGCTGGCGCCGCTCGCGCCGATTTTCAGCATCATCGAGGTTCTGATCGCGATCGTGGATTGCCTGAAAGCCGTGCAGAAGGCGATCGCCAGCTTCCCGCCGCGGCCCGACAAGCTCTTGTCGTGCTTCCCGAAACTCGCGCGCGCGTTGGGGAAGGTGCTTTCGCTCCTGCCGCCCCTGACGATTCCCGTCATGATCGGGAATTTCTTGGACGCGCTTCTCACGTTTCTCGCGGGCATCCGCAACCAACTGCTCGCGATCATCCGAAAAACGCTGAAGATCCTCATCGCGAGCACCTCCGCAGCATCGTTGCCTTCGTTGCAGCTCGGGGTGATCGTCGATTGCGCCCAGGGCGATCTGGATCTCTACATGGCGAACCTGAACGCGAACGCCGGCCCGCTCGCGCGCATGCTTTCGTTCGTGAACGAGCTCCTTTCGCTCGCCGGCATGGACCCTTTGCCGCAAGTGAACCTGCGGAGCCAAGCCGCCGACGCGATCGCGCCCCTGGACGAAACCATCACGGTTCTTCAGAAAATCCGGCTGTTTTTCCCCTGATCGGGGGCGTACACTCGCGGGGGAATGGCGGTCCCCTCGTTTCTTGGTACTGGCCTCCTACGGCCGTTTCGACGCGATCAGAAGCTCGATTTCGCGTCTGCGAGCGGAGAAACGCTCGTCCGCGCGTGCGTGGGGCAGATCCTCGGAACGATGTGCGCGAACGATACGGGCACCGTTCAGGGCGAGCTCCCGTGGCGACCCGAATTCGGCTCGCTTCTGTACTACCTGAAACACCACAAGGGGCCGCTCCTCCAGCAGCTCGCGCAAGTGTACGTGGCGCGCGCGCTCGCGCGCTGGGAACCGCGCGTCGTGATCACGGCATCGCAGGTCACGCTTTCAGAAACCCTTTTGACGATCCGGATCCGGTACAACGTCATCGATCGCAACGTACCTGGAAACCAAGTGGTTCTCCGGGACATCGACCAAACGATCTCGATCCCGCTCGCAGCCTAAACGCATGCCTCTTCTCGCCCAGTCCCTGGACTACTCCGATCGCGACTTCGCCAGCTTGCGCGTGCGTCTCTTCGCGCTGATCCGATCGGTCTTTCCTACGTGGACAGACGAGAACGTTTCCGATTTTGGCAACATTTTGGTGGAGCTCTACGCGTTCGTGGGGGATCTGCTCGCGTTCTACCAGGACAACCAAGCGCGTGAATCGCGCATCACGACCGCGACGCAACGAAAGAACCTCCTCGCCCTCTGCAAGCTGATCGGGTTCACGCCCGCGAGTGCGTTCGCGGCCACCGTGGATGAGACGTTCACGCTCGACGCACCTCCGATCGGGAACGTCACGTTCCCCGCGGGGACCGTAGTTTCGACCGCCGACATCACGGATCCAGTGCGGTTTCAGCTTGTGAACGCGCTCACAATCCTCGCCGGCGCGAACCCGCCGACGGCCACTGCATCCGTCGAAAACAGCGAAACGCACACGGATGTGTTCACGAGCACGGGGCTTCCCAACCAAGTTTTTTTGCTGCCGTCCACACCGTTTCTCGACGCGTCCAGCACGATCACGGCTTCCAACGGCGCCTATACCGAGGTCGCGAACTTCCTCGATTCCACGTCCTCTGATCGGCATTTCGTGGTGACGGTGGATCAGAACGAACGCGCGATGGTGTCGTTCGGCAACGGGATCAATGGTGCGATCCCGGTCGGAACGATCACGGTTACGAGCAAAACGGGCGGTGGTGCCGAAGGCAACGTGGACGCGGGGACGATCAAGGTGCTCTCCGGATCGTTCGCCGACGCGTTCGGAAACCCCGTGCGCGTCACGGTGACGAACGCGGCGAAGGCGAGCGGAGGTCTCGATCGTCAATCGAACGCGCAGATCAAAGCGCTTGCGCCCGAAACCGTACGCGCGGAGAACCGCACGGTCGCGCGCGAGGACTTCGAGATCAACGCGAAGCGTATCGCGGGGGTCGCGCGCGCGCTCATGACCACATCCAACGAAGACGTCGCGGTCCCAGAGAACGCGGGAATCTTGTACATCGTCCCTCGTGGGGGTGGGCTTCCGTCGCAGGCGCTCAAGGATCAGGTGAAGGCGCAATTCGTTTCGTCGGATCCGATAGTGACGCCACCCTTTCCGAGCACGCTCACGTTTCGTGTCAACGTGCAGGATCCCCTTTACCTCACGATCGACGTGACCGCGACGGTATGGTTCCGCGCGGGCGTGGCGCCGGCCGTGGGGGCGAAGGCCATTCGTACGGCGCTCACGAATTATTTCGCGATCAGCGTGGACACAAACGGCGTTTCGGACGTCAACGGGACCGACAATCCGAACGTGAATTTCGGATTCTACTCGCAGGATGCGGAAGGAACACCGCTCGGTACTCTGTCGCTCGGCAAGATCTTCGCATTGATCGAAGATCTCCCCGAGGTGCTGGAGCTTGGCGGTTTGCCAAGTGACTTTCTCCTGAACGGCGGACACGCGGACGTACCGATCCTCCAGCGCCAGTTTCCGAAGCTCGGTACGGTCACGTTGACGAACGGCATCGACGGGAGCTCCGTGTGAGCGCGTTCGTTAATCTCTCGTTTGAGGTCGATCCGGTCGCGATCGTTCCCGGCAACGCGCTGGGATGGGCGTGGACGCGCCAGACAGCGCTCCACATTGCGCCCTTTGGGGATCTCTTTCAGCGCGCGGACGGGTTCGAGCACGGGTGGAATGCGGATGATTTCTTTGGGACCTTGGCGGACACCACGACCGAGATCGCGGTGTACGTCGCGGCCCCCGTACCGCAACGGTTCGACGGGTTCGAGACCGGGTGGCAAAACGACGCCTTCCAGTACACGCTCGCATCGGCCACCGCGGCCGCGTACCCCACGGGGCTTCCGCTTCCCCATCCGCCGACCGAGACGTTCGATAGCTTCGAACGCGTGGGGTGGAGCGTGGTCCCGTTCTACTTCGTGCTCGCGGACGCTTCTATCACGAGCGGGACGACCGACGGGTTCGAAGGATGGGTTTCGCCGTTCCTTGACACGTTCTCTCCTGGGGATCTGACCGCCGCGGACTTTGTCGAAGGCGGCAGCACGGGGACGGTGGAGAGTTTCGAGAGCTTCGTGATCGATCGGGCGATCGCGGCGACTCCGCCGAACACGATCACGGTCGTCGCCCACGGATTTGTCAACGGCGATCGGGTCAAGTTCTTCGCAGCGATCGACACGATCAGCGTGCTTCCCGCAGGGATCAGCGATCAGATTACGTACTTCGTGAAAAACGCGACCACGGACACGTTCGAAATCTCGGTGGCGAGTGGAGGTTCGTCCGTGGTCATGGCGGATGCGGGCAACGGCACGAGCTACGTGCGTACGAACGTGACCACGCATTGGGGCGGCCGAGACGGCGACACCAGCGGAAGCGACCCCTAAAAGGAGCAGATCATGGCGGCGGCAGACTGGGGAACCCTCAACGATGGTCTCGACGCCGTGAGCGTCAAACGCGGCGTAACCAACGGGGTCGCGCGTCCGAACGGAGGCGGTAACTTCTGCTTCGGGTTCAATTCGGTGGTCTCCACCCTCGGCGCGGCGGGTCTCTACTCCGCGCAGGGGAGCTTTGCGCCCATGGCCAAGGGAGGAAGCATTCGTGGCGCGATCCGGCGTGGCGCGGGCGGCGGCCCTCTCAATTTCGCGCCGATGCTTTTCCTTGGGCTCCAAGCGAACAGCGTGAACGCGAGCGGGTATCTGCTCGGTCTGGACGATGATGATCCCCACCGGATCATGCTTCGGAAGGGGACGATCCTGACAGGGCTTCCCGCGGTGTCGCTCGGAACGCAAGGGGTGCTCAAGTTCGGAAGCGAGACGTTCCTGAACGATACGTGGCTCCACCTACGGCTTGACATGATCGTCAACACGAACGGAGATGTCATCCTGCAAGCGTTCCGTAACGATCTTACGGCGCACGCGGTGACGTCCCCTACGTGGGTCCCGGTCCCCGGATGCGAACAGTTCATTGACGATGTGCTCGCGGTCAATTCGGGATCCGCGCCGTTCACGAGCGGCTACGGCGGGTTCGCGTTCCAAACGAAGGACATCACGCGGCGCGGGTACTTCGATCACCTCGAAGTGCAGAGGCAGGTCTAAGCCGTGGAACAGATCACCAATACCGCGCAGACGACGCTGGCCACGGGGATCAACGCGAGCGTGACCTCGCTTTCGATCGTGAGCGCGACCGGGTTCCCTTCCTCCGGGAATTTCCGCCTTTTGATCGGGACCGAGATCCTGCTCGTCACCGCGCGCAGCGGCACCACACTGACGGTGACGCGTGGGCAAGAGGGAAGCACCGCGGCATCGCATACAGCGGGCGTACCGGTCACGATCATCTTCACGGCGGGCGCACTTCAGGCGATTTTGGACGATCTTCCCAAGGGAGGGTTCAGCGCCGAAGTAGACGTTCCTAGCGGAACGCACCTTGTTGCCACCACGGACGAATACATCCGCGTGGGCGCGGCTGGGACGGTGCAAATGCCCTCCTCGGGCGTGTCCAAGATGCGGACGACCATTCGCTTCCTTGCCGCGGGCGCGACTCTCGACGGCAACGGACACAACGTCGAAAATCCTCTTGCGCTTGGAACGTACGCGTCCACGTTTGTCGCGCCGACTCCAGGCGCGTTCGTGTTCACGTGGGACACGGCCAACACCCGATGGGAGAACGCAGGATGAAAGCCAAGATCTGGTTTGCGCGAACCGCGTTCGCGTTGCTTTTCGTGCTCCTGCCTATCGCATGCGCGTCCCACCGCTATGGGAGCGTGCCTCCGAGCTTGTTTGTTCTTCGATCCGCGGCAAGCGCGCGCCCCGCCGCGGGCTTCCCCGGACGATTGCATTTCGCGAGTGATACCAAAGCCGCGAGTTTTGACGATGGATCCAACTGGCAAGACATCACCCAAGGCGCCAGTCTTCTTCCTACGCTCGTCCCCACCACGCCGCCAAGCGCGGGATCGTTTTCGTGGATCAATCAAGTCGTAGGTGCCACAAAAACGACCAATCTGGACGGAAGCCTTAGCGTCGTCACGCCCCTTGGGGGTTCAGGAAACAACAGGACGCTGCTTACGATTCCGGCGATCTCAAGACCGTACACACTGACGATCGGCCTTATGCCTACGATGCCTCTGGACAACCACCCTCTAGAGCTTATGGGCATCGCTCTGACTGACGGAACCAAGATCGCCGAATTTGCGATCTACGGAGACTTGACGAGCTCCACCCATTTTACGGTGGACGAAATGGACAACCCCACGACCTCCCACGGCGCTCCCGCCGTGGACACGATCGTGGGGGATTACCACTCGCTGTCGGGTCCCATCTTCATGCGGATCGTCGACGACAATTCCACAAGGGATTATCAAGCCTCCAACGGCGGTCGAGGGTTCAATCTGATTCATTCGGAGCCTACGAATAACTTCGTCACGCCCACGGGCGTGGGTGTGATCTTTCAGTCGTTTTCCGCCGCGAATCCCAACCTTCGTCTACGATTCGACATTTTTCATTTGACGCTCACCACACCCTGAGATGCTTTTTTCTTCGTCGCTCGGATCGTCGAAAGCCACCCTCGGGCTCGGCTTTGCTTCGAGTTTTGTGCTCGGGGTCCCATCCCCTACGGGTGATCTCGATCCGTTCAGCGTCGATCCGGGTGTCGATGCTGGGCGCATCGTCCCGGACGCGAGCGATACGGGGATCCCGATCGACGGCGCGCGCCTCTTCTGTCTTGGCCATGATCTTCCTGGATTTTTTGGACTCGTGGCGCCAGGCGATTCTGTGGAGGTGTCACAAGTTGGCGATTTCACGGGTACCGATCTTCTGACATTTGCATCGCGGACACGTGCGCCCGCCACGCCACCCCCGAGCGGATACGCGTGGGTCGCGTCCGTGCTGATCGACGGCGCCGTCCAGAGCGCGCGCACGATCACGGATGCGGATCCCGAAAATTGGGCCACGTGGATGGTGAACACATCGAAGCTTTCGGGTGACCATACGCTCACGTTTCGGCTGGAGCTTACGGGTCCCGCGCCGCCTTTGCCGTTGATCGATCTGGAGATCCCCGCGTTCTACGTGGACAACGTCGCGCTCGCCACGGCCACGGGACCGGTTCTGATCAACGCAATCCCCGATGTCGATCAAGGGATCTCCACCGGCTCCCCCCAACCGGTCACCACGGCGATCGATTTCGATCTCGTGGACTTCGGGGTGAGCGGGATCCTGACGTCCTCGATCCACGTGACGGTGGACGGGGTGGACGCCCTTCTCGCGGGCGTGTTTCAGACGGGATTCTCCGGTGCGATCACCTCCCCGAGCTCCGACACGAAGCACGTGCACATCGTCAAGGCGACACCTTTCGGGAGCGCCGCCACGGTCCACGTCTCCGTCACCGCCACCACAAACGCGGCCGCGCCGCTCGTCCCCACGCCTACGGCGTGGAGCTTTCGTGTGGCCGACATCGAACCGCCCGTGCTCACGGGCGGCGCGGCACGCGCCACCACGCTCGTCCGGGCCACGTTCGACGAAGCCGTACGGCTCGTCGATCCGGACGGCGCATTCGATGGGCTCAACCCGACGCTGTACACGCTTGTCCCGCAGATCACGGTGGGAGGCACCGTTCCGGCGGTCACCCCGATCGTGATCGGGGTGGCCGAGGTTACGAGCACCACGGTCGACCTCACGACCGACATCGATCTGTCGCCCGGCGTGGACTACTTGCTCGAAGCGAGCGCGGTGGCCGATCTCGCGGGCAACCATGCCGCGACGACCACCGTGTTCACCGCGTTCGTCCCGCCGAAGCCGGCCGGGCGTACGATCGATCTCTACCGGTGTCTCCCGCAGATCAACCGCGACGAAGATCGGATCGGAACGCAGGATCTCTTGCGGTTCGTACGATGCCTGCAAGAGATCTGCGATCTGCTTCTCTTCGATGCCGACCGGTGGTCCGACATCCTGGATCCCGATCTCGCGGACGATGCGTTTCTTGACGCAATGCTCACGGATCTGGGAAACCCCTTCCCGTTCGTCCTCTCCACGCTCGACAAACGACGGCTCCTCCGTCTCTTGATTGCGCTCTACCGGCAAAAGGGCACCGATCCCGGGATCCGCAACGCGATCCGGTTCTTCCTCGGGCTCGACGTGACGATCGAGGCCTACGACGGCGAGGGGCTCCTTTTGGGGGAATCGGAGCTCGGGGTGGACTGGATTCTCGGTCCCGGAACCTCGTTTGCGCTCTACGCGTACCGCATCGTGGCCGCGCAAACCCTCACCGCCGATCAGCGATCGAAGATCACGTTCCTCGCGAAGTACATGCAGCCGGCGCACACGCACCTGATCGAGATCGTCGAACCTTCCACCCCGCCCGTGTACGATCCGATGGTCCTCGGGGTGTCGCACCTCGGATACGATTGGCTCCTCCACTGAGAGAAACCCCATGGCGAACCGTCGAGACTACTACTTTCGTCAGGCTGTTACAGAATCGGAGCTCGACGATGGGTTCGCCCAATTCGAGAACGCCGATCACGCACTGATCACGGATCAGGGTCTCTACGGGATCTTCCAAGGAGGTGTGGGCGCCCAGCATTCGCCCGTGGCGGACCTCACGGTGGACGCGTCCGGCCCCTTCTATGGGTACGACCCCGATGGGCAACGCATCTACTTCTCGGGTCCAAAGATCACGATCAACGTGGCGCAGGACTCGCAATCCGTCTCCACGGCCGTCGCAGGCGGCGGGAACGAGAAGTGGGTCTCGGTCGCGATCAAGTTCGCGCGCGTGCTTTCCGATGCGCGCATCGACGGGAACTCGCAACCGGTCTTTTTCCAGCGCAACGAGAGCTACGAGATCGTGGTGACGCAAGGCGCGGAGGCCGCGGTGGGGACCGCGACGCGGCCGTCGCTGGATCCCGACGCGCTTCTCCTTTTCGACGTCAAGCGCACGTTCGGACAAACCCAAGTCCTGAACGCGGACATTTCGATCACACGCCGGCAAGACACCTACGTGTTCACGGGTCCGCCAGGAGGGCTCGACATTCGCGCGGGTGTCCCGAAAGACGCCGTGCTCGCGATGCTGACGAACCTGAACGATCATATTCTCGGGATCGCGGGCGCACACCCCGCGACAGGGATCGATTTCACACCGGCCGTCGGAACGTGGAAAGATACGAGCCAGCTCGCGGCCACCGATGTCCAGAACGCGATCGACGAGGTCGTAAATACGCTCGGCGCGAACACGGGCGCCACGAAGATCGGTGCACCCGCGGTCTCGGGATCGAATTTTTCGCTTTCCGCAGGAGAGCTAGCTTCGCAACTCGCGACCGTTGCTAACCGCATCGACGGAATGTCCGTTGTCAAGTTTGGAGTGTTTCTTACTACCACTCCTTCGGATGCACTGGCCGCAACCACTGCGCTTGGGATCGTGACGCACGGAGGTGGCTCCGTGCAGTGGAAAGCCGATCTCACGGGCGCCAAAGTGGGCGACATTTTGTTCGTTTACGCCGTCGAAACCGTTCGTGTAATCGATCAAGGCGACGGGACAACCGTAGGTAACTTCAAGGTCTCCGTTTTGGATGGGGCGACGACCACGGATTTGGTGGAAGCTTTCCAGCCATTCACCCCTGCCGATCGTGTCAATATTACGTATCTGGACGGGAACAATCTTGTCGGTGGTGTGGCGGGCGCGACCGCGTACGCCAATCTCTGGGTTTGCGATGCGTATACCGTCGCAAACAACGGAACGATCTCTGTTCGGTTTCGTCACGCCTACAATGCGGGCACCGCAGGCGGTGAAGTGAAATCAGGTCTCGCAGGAGCTCGAATCATGGCGATGCTTCTCCGCCCTAACCCGTGAACCCGCAGAACGAACAAAAAGCTCTCGAATTGCTCGCGCGCGGGGTCACCGCGCTCGAAAAAATCGTGGTGTACCTCCAGGACGCGCAAGAGCTCCACGGCGCGATCCTTCGCGTGCAAGCCCAGATCGAGAGCCACGAGATGCGGCTCTCGCGCACCGAGGAAGACGTCGAATCGACCGGCGAAATCTACGTGGACGACCTGAAAAAGAAGCTCACCACATACGAAAATTCGCAAGCGCATTGGGTGCGGTACGTCGTGGGCGTGGGGGTGTCGCTTTTGATGGTGCTGGTTTCCGTGGGGATCGGGTACGTTTTGCGGAAGTAGGAGGTGGTTTCCCCATGGATCTCGATTCCCTGTTCGCGCTCGTGACCGCCCACAAGTGGCTCGCGATCGCGGCGATCGTCATCGCGTTCGTGGTGCGGCTCCTGAAAAGCGACACCACGATCCCAATCGATGTCCCGCCGCGCGTGCGCGTGTGGCTCGCACTCGGGCTTGGTATTCTGGCCGGGATCCTGAACAAAGTGGCGAACGAAGGCACGCCGTGGCGCGACGCGCTCCTTTGGGGGCTCTCCGCGGCCGTGGCCGCGATCGTGGGCCACGTCACGGTCATCGATAGCCTGCGCGCGGGACGCGAGTTCGTGATCCCAGGACTCACCAAACCGGGCGTCCCGCCCGGACCGGGCAAGCCCCCGTCGATCCGTCCGCCCCCCATGGGGGACAGCGACACCGATCCGCCGGGAGTGGCCAAAACGCCTCCCACCATGATGCGCGTGGGCTGGACGATCGCGGCCGCGGCGCTGATCGCCGCGTGCGGGTTCTTCAAGGAACCGAACAACGTGCAAAAAGTCGTGGATTTCAGCGAATGCGTGGCCACGCACGCGATCCAAAAGGCGCCGCTGGCGCAAACGATCGAAGATTGCGGCGGTGACACCGCGGAGGTCATCGCCGCGCTGGTCACCGCGGGCGAACCCATCGCGTCGAGCCCCACGGCGATCGAAGCCCGCCGCGTCAAGCTGGCGCTCTCCCGCGACGTCCGCGACGGCGGACCCGAAAGGAACCCATGAACGCCCCGCAACCGCGCCCGCGCAAGTACGGCAACCCCGATCCTCGCCACACGCAAACGCCCGCCGCCTACGGGTTCGATCCCGATCCGCAGGGACACCGGGTGACGCCTGCATTCCGCATGCTCCAGGCCGCGATGAAACAACGGCTCACGGGCCCCATGCCGTCGCAAGCGTCCCTCAAGGACGCCTTGGAAGCGGGCCCTGGG
>Ga0207662_10000006_pt1 | contig 105457 bp, 118 predicted proteins | sample KBSS33LmetaG_FD_184338 | JGI IMG/M metagenome (GOLD analysis project Ga0207662, IMG submission 184338) | Switchgrass rhizosphere microbial communities from Kellogg Biological Station, Michigan, USA - KBS S3-3L metaG (SPAdes) (version 2) | ecosystem: Host-associated > Plants > Roots >... | reverse complement strand
GCATCCAGTGGCGCGACGTGTGGGTGGGCGCTCTGGTGACGGCGCTGCTCTTCGTCATCGGCAAGTTCCTGATCGGGCTGTACCTCGGCAAGGGCGACGTGGGCTCGAGCTTCGGCGCCTTCGGCTCGATCGTGATCGTGATGGTGTGGGTCTACTATTCGGCGCAGATCTTCCTGCTCGGCGCCGAGTTCACCTGGGTGTACGCGCACGCGCGGGGATCGCGCCGCGGCGAGCAGCCGCAGAAGCCGAATCTCGGCGAAGCGACGACGCCCGCGAAGGCTGCTTCACCTGCGGTGTCGCCCCGCACCGCGCCGCTCGGCGAGCGGCGGCGAGCGTGGGACTCGCAAAACGTGCTGGTCCACGCACTCCAGCGCAAGGGTCTGTTCGGCGCGACGGTGGCAGCAGCGTTCCTCGGTGGCGCCCTATTGAGGGTAGTCGTGACCTCGCGCTGACCGACGCTCAGGTTTCGTCGAATTTCCTGCAGGCAAAAAAAAGGGCCCGGCTTATGGGGGGGCAGCGCGGGCCCAGGGGAGACGGTACTGCGGCTTTGGACCGGTCAGCGCATCAGAAACTGCCTCGGATCCAGAGCTGCACGACGTAGAGGAGCCCGGCCGCCGCGAACCCATAGATCGCGACGTCGGCGAATTGCGTGCGCCGGCGGGGGGAGCTGCCGCGCGAGAACCACGCAAGCGCGACTACCATGATCAGGGAGCCGAGCGCCGCCGCGCCGGCGGAGAGGCTGCGGCCGAACGCCTGCGCCACCCAGCCGTCGGGCGAAATGATCTTGTAGATGGTGCCGCCAATGCCAAGGAGCACGAGCGCGAGGATGACGAACCCAAGGCAGGCTTGCGCCAAGGCGAACGCTTCCTGCTTGACTCGCATTTCGCTCATTGGAGCAACCCGGTCGCCAGCAGCACGCCCGCGACCGCAAGCGCGAGCAGCACCATGGTGGCAATCGACAATGCCGGATGAACGTGCTGGATGAACTTGGGGTCCATGACGGGGTAAAGAGTTCTTGCACATCCCCCTGCAATCAGCGTGCCAAGAATCGTTTACCTAGTACGATCAGCGCATTGCAGACGGGTCGGAGAAAGCATTACAAGTCATTCATGCGAAAAGCGTCGCCGCGTAACGACGTACAGTGGCACATGCGTGCGAACGGCCTTGATCCACAAGTGTCTTTCGTGTCGCCCGTCCACGACGGCTCAGGCAAACGATGAAGCTTTCGATCCTCGATCAGTCGCCCGTCATCGCCGGCCATGACGCGCGCCGCGCGATCCTGGAGACGCTGGCGCTCGCCCGCCGCGCCGAGGCGCTGGGCTACCACCGCTACTGGCTGGCCGAGCACCATGCGATCGCCGCACTCGCAGACCCCTGCCCCGAGGTGCTCGTGGCACGCCTGGGCGCAGAGACCTCCCGGCTGCGCATAGGGACCGGCGGGATCCTGCTGCCCTACTACGCCGCCTTCCGGACCGCGGAGGCATTTCGCATGCTCGAGGCGCTCTATCCCGGGCGCATCGACCTTGGTGTCGGGCGCGCCCCCGGCGGCGACGCCAGGACCGCGCAGGCAGTCGCCGGCGGCGGGTTTCCGGACGCCGAGCAGTTTCCGCAGCAGGTATGGGAGCTCGCCGCCCACCTCGCCGGCAGGCTGCCCCCCGACCATCCCTACAAGCGCGTGCGCCTCCAGCCCGAAGTCCCGACGGCGCCGGAGATCTGGCTCCTCGGCTCCTCGGACTACAGCGGCGCACTCGCCGCGCAGCTCGGCATGGCGTTCGCGTTCGCTCATTTCATCAACCCGCGCGGCGGCGAGGAAGTGATGCAGGCCTATCGCGAGCATTTCCGCCCTGGTCACGAGCCCTCGCCCCGAACCATGGTCTGCGCGTTCGCCATCTGCGGCGAGGACGATGAAGACGCCGAGCGGCTGGCGCGGCCCATCGACCTGCGGCGGCTGCACATGGCGCTCAATATCGACTCGCCCGTGCCCACTGCCGAGGAGGCCGCAGCCCACCAGTACACCGTTGCGGAGCGCGAATATGTCGCCGGGCAGCGGGCCCGGGCAGTCATCGGGGGCCCGCGGCGGGTGCGCGAGGAGCTCGAGGCGATGGCTGGACGCTACGGCGCCGATGAGATGATGGTCCTCACCATTACCGGCGACTACGCCTCGCGCACCCGGTCGTACGAGCGGCTAATTGGGGCCTTCTAGGCTAGTCGGGCCTTCTAGCAGCTTCTCGATCTGGGCATAGCCGTTGGCGCGCGCGTAATCGAGCGCGCTCCTGCCAGCTCCGTTTTTCGCCTGCGGCTCCTTGGTGCGGGGCAACAGCATGCGAGCGAGCTCGAGATGGCCGCCGTCGGCCGCCGCGTGCAGCGGCAGGCTGCCCTTGCGGTCCCGGGCGTTGGCGTCGGCGCCGCGCGCGAGCAGGCGCTGCGCCACCGCGACATGGCCGCTCAGGGCCGCCCACATCAGGACCGACTCGCCGTCGTTGTTCTGCGCGCCCGGGTCGGCGCCGGCGTCGAGCAGCAGCTCGGCGACCGACACGTCTGCGTCCAGCGCGGCGAAGTGAAGCGGGGTCTCGCCGTTCTTGGAGCGCGCGTTGACCTCGGCGCCACGCGCGAGCAGCGACTCGGCGAGGGAGCGCATCCCCTTTTCCGCCGCGCGGTGCAGCGGCGTGTCGCCCGCCGCGTTGCGCGCCTTGACGTCGAGGTTTCCGGCGCGCACCAGCGCGAGCGCGGCGGCTTCGTCGTCCTGCTCGATCGCGCGCCACAGGGCTTCCTCGGACGCCGACACGCGGGTCGAAAACTGGACGAGCAGGAGAACCGCCATGATCCATAGCGCGCCGCGGAGCCAGCGCCGGTACGTCGGTGCGTCGATGCGGCTGCGCACACGCATGCCGGCGAAAAGCGCCGCCACCGAAGGCACGGTGAGCGCGCCGATCAGGAGCCAGCCACCCACGCTGATCTCGCCCGACATCGCCCAGGTGGCGGTCTGGGCGCCCTTGCCGAGCGAGAAGCACAGGTTCAGCGTCTGCACGACCTGCGCCGGCGCGAGGCCGAGCAGCATGAAGTAGATCAGCAGGATCGGGCCGGCGACGTTGGCTACCGCCTCGCACACGCCGGCGACAAAGCCGAACGCTGCGCCGAACGGCACGCGCAGCCGCTGGACCAGCGCGCTGCGGCCGCGGCCGACGCGGTCGAGATTGAGGTAAAGAAGGATCACCCCCGCCAGTATGAGGAGAAAGGGCTCCGGGGGCATCGCAAGGAGGATGCGCGTGCCGAGCCAGGCCCCGAGCGCCGTAGCGAGCGGCAGGAACCAGAATTCGCGCACTATCGACGAGAGGGCGACGCCGCGCAGCGCCGAGATCACCGTGAGCACGAGCGTGATCGGCGCGAGCAGCGCGATCGCGGACCTGATGTCGATCGCGAGCGCCACGAGCGGCGTGGCGACGATCGGGAAGCCGAAGCCAAGCGCGCCGTGGCCGAAACCCGCGAGCAGGCACGCCAAGACGACGAAGGCGATCACGGCCGGCCCGAGCTCGGCGCTCATGCCCTGGCGAGGAGCTCGGCGAGATGCAGGGTCGGCCTGGCGGCGAGGCCCTCGATCTGCTCGCGGCAGGAAAATCCGTTTGCCACCACCGTCGCGTCGCTTGCCGCCTGCAGCGCCGGCAGCAGCTCGAGCCCGGCGATCCGCCGCGAGGTCTGATAGAACTCGGGACGGTAGCCGAACGACCCCGACATGCCGCAGCAGCCGGTGTCCGGCGACAGCACTTCGGCGCCGGTCTTTCGCATGAGCTCCACGTCGTCGCCGCTGCCCCAGAGCGCTTTCTGGTGGCAGTGCGCATGCGCCAGAACCTTCCCTGGCAGGTTGGCCCGGAAACCCCTGCGGTTCAAGAACTCGCCCAGCGAGACGAAGCCAGTCGCGAGCCGCGCGGCGCGGGCATCGCCGCGGAAGAGCTGGTGCAGCTCGTCGCGGAACACGGAAAGGCATCCCGGCTCGAGCACCACGACCGAAAGACCCCGCTCGAGCTGCGGCGCGAGCGTATCGAGGACCCTCGCCAGCGCGGACCTGGCGCGCTCGATCATGCCAAAGTCGTAGTACGGCCGGCCGCAGCACACGTGTTCGGGAGGCAGCTCCACCGCGCAGCCCGCGGCCTCGAGCACCTTCTGCGCCGCCGCGGCGGTCTGCGGACGAAAATGGTTGTTGAACGTATCGTCGAACAGCACTGCGGGCTCGCCCCGCTTTCCCGACTTGAAATCCGCGCGAAACGTCCGGGCGGCGAACTTCGGCAGCGAGCGCGCGGCCGCCACGCCCGCGACACGTTTGGAAAGACTCATGCTGGAAACGGCATTGGCGAGCCAGGGCACCGACGAGGCGAGCGGCGCCCACTCGCCGATGCGTCCCATCGACCAGGCCTGGCGCGGACGCCTGCGTCCCTCGTAGTAGTGCGACATGAACTCGGCCTTGTAGGCCGCCATGTCGGTGTGCGTCGGACAGTCGCTGCGGCAGCCCTTGCACCCGAGGCACCACTCGAGCGCCTCTTTGACTTCCTCGCTCTTCCAGCCGGTCGTGATGAGCTCGCCGCGCAGCATTTCGGCGAGCAGGCGGGCGCGGCCGCGGGTCGAGTAGCGCTCTTCGCGCGTGCCGCGGTAACTCGGGCACATGGTGCCGCCCTTGGACGCGCGGCACTTCCCCATCCCAACGCAGTGCCCCACCGCGCGCACGAAGCCGTTTCCCTCGGGCGTAACGAACGAAAATTTCGTGGCAAGCGTGACCGGCCTGTATTGGGGCCCCAGGCGCAAATGCTCATCGACCCGGAACGCGTCGACGATCTTCCCAGGATTCATCCGTTTCGAGGGATCCCACGCGGCCTTGAACTCGCGAAACGCCTGCATCAGCTCCTCGCCGAACATGAGCGGCAGGAACTCCGCGCGCGCGTGACCGTCGCCGTGCTCGCCGGAGAGCGAGCCGCCGTACTTCACGACCAGCTCGGAGGCTTCGCGCAGGAAGCTGCGCCAGTGGGCCACGCCTTCGTGGCTGCGCAGATCGAAGTCGATGCGCGCGTGGACGCAGCCGTCGCCGAAGTGGCCGTAGATCGAGGTTCGATAACCGTAGCGCCCGACCAGGCCGCTGAACTCGCGCAGGTAGGCGCCGAGGCGCAGCGGGTCGACGGCGGCGTCCTCCCAACCGATGACCGGGTCCGGCGCGCGGCCGGCGAGATTGAGCGCGGTGGCCGACGCGCCGGTCTCGCGGATGGTCCACAGACGCGTCATGAGGTCGGGGTCGGTCACCAGGAGCCCCGGCAGCGCGCGCGCCTTTTCGAGCGCCTCCTCGATCGAGTCGCCGCCGAACTCGACCATGAGCCAGCCCCTGCCGGGCGGCAGCAGCGCGATGTCCGCCAGTCGCAGCCCGCGTTCGCGCAGGCCGCCGATGATGGCGTCGTCGAGGCCTTCGCAGGCGATCGGCGCGGCAGCGAGCACCTCGGGCACCGCGTCGCCGGCGGCGAAGATGTCGGGAAAGCCGCGCACCACGAGCACGCGGTGGCGCGGACTTTTCACCAGGCGCGCCTCGGCCTGCAGAGTGAGCGCGCAGGTGCCCTCCGAGCCGACCAGAGCGCGCGCAACATTGAAACCTTTTTCCGGAAGCAGCTCGTCCAGGTTGTATCCCGAGACCCGCCGGCGGATCCGCGGGAAACGGCTGCGGATCAAGGGAGCGTACTTTTGGGCGATGCGCTGCAACGCGGAATAGATCTCGGCCCGTCGACCGCCCAGCGACAGGATGCGCTGCATTTCGACAGCGTCGGTCGGACCACACCAGAAGCGCGCGCCGTCGTAGGTCAGCACCTCCAGGCGCTCGATGTTCTCGACCGTCTTGCCCGCCATCACGGAGTGCGGGCCGCAGGAGTTGTTGCCGATCATGCCGCCGAGCGTGCAGCGCGAGTGGGTCGCCGGGTCCGGAGCGAACGTGAGGGCATGCGCCTCCGCCGCCTCGCGAAGGGCGTCGCACACCGCGCCCGGCTCGACCCGCGCCGTGCGCGCGACCGGGTCGACCGCCAGCACGCGGTCGAGGTACTTCGAGCAGTCGATGACCACGGCGGCGTTGACGCTCTGGCCGCACATCGAGGTGCCGGCGCCGCGCGGCAGGATCGCGGCATCGTGCGCGCGGCAGAGCGCGACCGCTGCGACGACATCCTCGGGGCTGCGCGGCAGAACCACGCCGACCGGCACCTGCCGATAGTTCGAAGCGTCGGACGCGTACGCTGCACGCGCCGCATCATCGAAGCGAACCTCGCCCGCAATCGCGGAGCCGAGCGCTACGCCGAGTCGTTCAACCGCTACCATTCGATAGCCATTCTGGCACAGCGTGTCCGCTAGATCGGCCGGATGCCGGACGCTAGATTGCGGACGGCTTGATTCCTGCTAGTGCTCGTTCTGTCTTTCAGTCCCTCATCATCTCAATCGTTCGCCAAATCTCATCCTAGGAGTGCAAATGAAATCCGTTTGGGCAAGAACAATATGCCGTTTGCTGATCGTGTTGATGGTCTGGACGCCGTACCAGGTGTCCCAGGCCGGTATGATCGGTACGGATCAGGCCGCGGCGCCTTCGTCGCAGGCTGACCGGGCCGCGGTGCTGAGCTTCGTCTCGCGCGCCGACGTGGCGGGCCAGCTCCAGTCCATGGGCCTCGACGCCGCGACGGCGAAGGACCGCGTCGCCGCGATGAGCGACAGCGAGGTGGCGTACCTCGCCGGGAAAATCGAGCGCCTGCCCGCGGGCGGCGACACCGCCGGTGTTATCCTCCTCATCGTCATCATCGCCGCGATCTGGTGGGTCTGGAAACGCTAGCGCAACTCGGCCGAAAGACCGCACAGAACGCCCGCGTAGTCGCGGGCGTTCTTGTTTGCGCCTGTGCGCTCGCGCTGTCGGGTTGCGCGAGCATGTGGCCGCAGACCGCGGAGCTGCGCAGCGCGCTGCCGCAGGGCCTTCCGGAACGGACCGAGCTGCGCGAGGTGCCGTTCTTCCCGCAGGAGGAATTCCAGTGCGGCCCGGCCGCGCTCGCGACCGTGCTCGCGGCCTCCGGCGTCAAGGTCACGCCGGAGGATCTCGTAGCGCAGGTCTACCTTCCGGAGCGCAAAGGGAGCCTGCAGGTGGAAATGCTCGCGGCGGCACGCCGGCACGGCCTGGTCTCGTACCAGCTCGCGCCGCGCTTCGAAGACCTGCTGCGCGAGCTCGCCGCGGGAAACCCGGTGATCGTGCTGCAGAACCTCGGCGTGGGTGATGGCTGGCATTACGCCGTCGCCGTCGGCTACGACTACGACGCCGGCATGCTCGTCCTGCGCTCCGGCACCACCGAGCGGGACCTGATGCCCTTCACTGTGCACGAGGTCGTCTGGAAGCGCGGCAACTACTGGGCGATGGTCGCGCTGCCGCCCGATCGCATACCGGCCACGGCCGACGAGGGTCGCTGGCTGAGCGCCGTGGCGGCCGTGGAGCGCACAGGAGGAGCGGCAAACGCCCGCGTCGCGTACGGCAGCTTTCTCAAGCGCTGGCCCGGGAACGTCAACGCGGCCATCGGGCTCGCCAATTCGCATTACGCCCTGGGCGCGCTGCCCGTGGCCGAGCGCGTGCTGCGCGACGCCATGAAGCGCGCTCCGGACTCGGTGATCGTGCTCAACAACCTCGCCCAGACGCTTTCCGATCAAGGCAAGAACGAAGAAGCGCTGCCCCTCATCGAGCGCGCCGTCGAACGCTCGGGCTCGACAGGCCCCTATGCGAAGGCCGTGCTCGAGACGCGAGATACTATTCGTCGACGCCTGTCTGGAAAGTAGCGACTAGCGGTGGAACCGGGCAGTCGAGCGTCGCGGCGATGGCGCGCAGCAGCTCGGCTTCCGCGACGCGCAGCCTGCCGTCGGCCATGACGGTCTCGACGCAAGCGCGCAGCAACGCCGGCTTGGCGAAGGGCGCGAGCAGGCGCAGCCGCTCGAGCGACGCCGAAACGCTCGCGCTCGTGAGCTTCTCGCCTTCCGACGGCGCATCCCATCCCAGCTCGAGCACGCGCGCGCCAGCGGCGAAGGCCTTGCCCGAGGCGTCACCCGAGACGCGCGCCACCAGGGACAGCAGCGTCCTGGCATCTTCCGCAATCTCGCCGAGTTTGCGATAGCGAGCTGCAATCGGTTCGCCCGCGCCCTCGCGCAGGCGCTGGCGCAGAAGAGTCAGCAGGACGAATTCGTTCAGTGTCACGCGGGCGTCGCGCTCCACCAGCGACGCGAATTCCGTCAGGAACCGGTCGCGCTGCGATTGCGGCTGGGCCTTCACCGCCGGAAGCGCGAGCTCGGCAAGCATCAACACCGACTGCCGTGCGAGCGCCCGGACGTCGCCGGCGAGGTCGCCCGCCCGATCGGAAAATCCGCCCAGGGCATAGAGCACCCGTTCGGCTTCCGGCGCGCTGCGCAGCGCCTGCCGCAGCCGCGGAGGCAGGCTCTCGAGCAGCCGTCTGCTGAAATCGAGGTGCTCGCGGGTCGGCCGGCCCACGCTCGCCACCACTCCGGCCGGCGCCATGCGCACGTTCTTGACGATGTTCCCCGCGCCGTCGAGCACCGCGACCTCGGCGCGGCGGCCGTGGCGCCGGACCCGGTAGTCCTCGCGCTGGAAGCGGGGATGCACCCGCCGGATTCGCTCGTCGATCGGCGGGTGGGTGGCGAAGCCGAACCAGGTTCCGACGGCCGGCGCGAAGAACATGTGCGCAAGTCCGGGCGCGTTGGCTGCGAGAACGGCGGTGCGGGCGTGCAGGGCCACGATCGAGTCGAGGGCGCCCGCGATCGAGTCGGCGTGGCGCGTGAATTGCACGCTCGCCGCGTCGGCGAGGAACTCGCGCTGGCGCGAAACGGCAGCCCGGATCGCGCTCGCGGCCAGCGTGCCGGGAAAACCGATGAACGCCACCGCCGCGGCGAAGACCGCGGCGAACGCCGCCGGGCTGCCCTCGTCGCCCGCCGCCCGCTGGGCGCGTGCCGAGGCGAAAAAGAGCCGCTCGGCCTGGTCGCCGACCCAGGTGAGGCCCGCAAGCAGCGCGGCGAGGCGCAGGTTGAGCGCCATGTCGCCGTTCAGGATGTGGCTGAATTCGTGCCCCATGACCCCTTGCAGCTCGTCGCGCGAGAGCTTCTCGACCGCCCCGGCAGTGACCACGATCACGGCTTCGTTCGGCGAGTAGCCGGCGACGAGCGCGTTGACCGCGTCCTCGCGGCGGATGACGTATACCGGCGGAACCGAGACGCCCGACGCGATCGACATCTCGTCCACCACGTTGAGGAGCTTGCGCTCCGCTGGGGAGGCGCGCTCCGGATCGACGTAGGAGGCGCCGAGCAGGTCGGCCACCGCGTGTCCGCCTTCGCGGAACTGCCACATGCGGTAGGCGGAGACCCAAAGGATGCAGACCGCGACGAGCACGGCGATGGCGCCGGCGAGCCGCCACGACAGGAGCGCGCCCACCGCGGCATAGCTCGCCACGGTAAGCGCCACCGCAACGAGGTACCAGAGCACGAGCCAGCGCGAGGTGCTGCGGCTGCGCTCCTGCTGTTCGAAGAAATCCAAGCTACCGGAGCGACACCTTCGGCGCGGCGCGCTGGTCGGCGGACTCGGTCGCCTGCAGGAGCTCCGCCGGCGCGAAGCCGAGCAGCCTGGCGAAGAGGTTGTCCGGGAAGGACTCGAGCCGGGTGTTGTACTGCATCACCGAGTCGTTGTAGGCCTGACGGGCGAACGCGACCTTGTTCTCGGTGCTGGTGAGCTCCTCCTGCAGCGTGGCGACGCTTTCGTTCGCCTTGAGGTCGGGATAGTTTTCGAACAGCGCGACCAGCCGGCCGAGGGCGCCGCCGAGGGCGCCTTCGGCCTGTGCCAGGCCCTGCATTGCAGCCGGATCGCCCGGCGCCGCGAGCGCGCGCTGCGCCGCGCTGACCGCGCTGCCGCGCGCCTGCACCACGGCGTCGAGCGTCTGGCGCTCGTGCTGCAGATAGCCCTTGACCGACTCGACCAGGTTCGGGATCAGGTCGTAGCGGCGCCTGAGCTGGACGTCGATCTGCGCGAACGCGTTCTTGAAGCGGTTGCGCAGCACGACCAGGCCGTTGTAGACCGCGATCGCCCACACCGCGGCGGCGATCGCAAGCGCGAGGATGATCCAGGCCCCCATTCCCTTGGCTCCTTTGCCTTGTGCTTACTATAGCGCATGCACCGTTTTCTGACCCGCGCGCTGCGGGCCGAGCCGCACGAGCTGCCCGCGCTCGCCTGGGCGTTTGCGTATTTCTTCCTGCTTCTTTCGAGCTACTACGTGCTGCGCCCGGTGCGCGACGCGCTTGCGGTCGAGCTCGGCGCGCAGGCGCTGAAGCAGCTTTTCACCGTCACCCTCGCTGCAATGCTCGCCCTGGTGCCGGTGTTCGGCTGGCTGGCGTCGCGCCTGCCGCGCGCGCGGCTCCTGCCCGCCGTGTACGCGTTCTTCGTAGTCAACCTGCTCGCATTCGCGCTCGAGCTCGAAGCGCGCGTGTTTTTTGTGTGGCTCAGCGTCTTCAACCTGTTCGTTGTGTCGGTGTTCTGGAGCTTTATGTCGGACATCTTCGACACCCGGCAGGCGGCGCGCCTATACGGCACGATCGCCGCCGGCGGCAGCTGCGGCGCGATCGCCGGCCCGCTGATTGCGGCCCTGGTCCCCCAGAGCAGGGCGCTCCTGATCGTCAGCGCGCTGCTCCTCGCCGCCACCGTCGTGTGCATCCGCGCCCTTGCGCGCTGGGCGAGAGCGCATCCGCGCGCCGCGGAGCCGCCGCCGGAAGCGCCGCTCGGCGGCTCGATCCTCGCCGGCGCGCGCGCCGCGCTCACCTCGCCGTTCCTCCTCGCGATCTGCGGCTACCTCCTCTGCTATACCGCGCTTTCGACCGCGCTCTACTTTCAGCAGGTCGAAATCGTGCGCGACGCGGTCCCCGACCCGCAGGAGCGCACGCGGCTGTTCGCCTCGGTCGACCTCGCGGTGAACGGGCTCACCCTTGCGATCCAGGTGCTCGCCTTCTCGCGGCTCGCGGCGTTCCTCGGACCGGCCGGCATGCTCGCCGCCGTGCCGGTGCTCTCGGTGGCTGGCTTCGTCTGGCTTGGCGCAACTCCCACGCTGACCGCGCTCATCGCCTTCGGCGTCATCCGCAGGGTGGGCGAATTCGCGATCTCCAAGCCCGCGCGCGAGACGCTCTTCACGGTGGTGCCGCGCGAGGAGCGCTACAAGGCGAAGAACTTCATCGACACGGTGATCTACCGCGGCGGCGACGCGCTGGCAGGCTGGCTCTTTGCAGGCGTGTCGGCGTTCGCCGCGGCCGCCGTGGCCGCCGCATGGACGGCGCTCGCGGTATTCCTGGGCGTTAGAATGAGAGCATGGACCGGCGACGACGCGCGCTCATCGCCGCGCTTGCAGCGGCAGCGGTGAGGCCGGCCCGGGCACAGTCGCGCATCGTGCTGAAGCGCATCCCCTCCTCGGGGGAGGAGCTTCCGGCCATCGGCATCGGCACCTGGCAGACCTTCGACGTGCGCGGCGATCGCGCCGCGCTCGCGCCGTTGCGCGAGGTGCTCAAGGCGTTCTCCGCGGCGGGCGGCCGCGTAGTCGATTCTTCGCCCATGTACGGCGCAGCCGAATCCGTGGTCGGCGACCTCACCGCGGAGCTCCACCTGCGCGACAAGCTCTTCATGGCGACCAAGGTCTGGACCCACGGCCGGGACCAGGGGGTGCGGCAAATCGAGGAGTCCCTTCGCCGCATGCGAGTCGAGCGCATGGACCTCATGCAGATCCACAACCTGGCCGACGTCGAAACGCACACGCGCACCCTCAAGGACATGAAGGAAGCCGAGCGCGTCCGCTACATCGGGATCACCCACTACACCGCCTCGGCCTACGGCGAGATCGAGCGCCTGTTGAAGACCAAGGCGTACGACTTCCTCCAGATCAACTACTCGCTCGGCGAACGCGATGCCGAGAACAGGCTGCTGCCGCTCGCGCGCGACCTCAAGGTGGCGGTGATCGCGAACCGGCCGTTCCAGGAAGGCGCGCTCTTCAGCCACGTCAAGGGCAAGCCCCTGCCTGCCTGGGCCGCGGAGCTCGGCATCGCGAGCTGGGCGCAGTACTTCCTCAAGTGGATCGTGTCGCACCCGGCGCTCACCTGCGCCATTCCCGCGACCACCAGGCCGGAGCACATCCGCGACAACATGGCCGCCGGGCTCGGCGCCCTCCCGGACGCCGGCACGCGGAGGAAGATGGTGGAGTACTTCGACTCGGTTTAACGGCGGTCTACGAACCGCACCGCCTTGACGTTGGCCTCGAATTCCCTGGCGAGCGTTCCGGTTTCCAGCACCACCACCTGAGGCGCGAGCTCGAACGCGGCCTTGATCTTCCCGGAAAGGGCGTTGGCAAAGGATTCCCGGTCCGCGCCGCGACGGATCTCGATCGAAAGCCGCAGGATGTCGTTGCCGCCCTCGTTCAGCACCTCGGCGCGAAAGTCGCCGATCTCGACGTGGCGGAACATGAAGTCCTCGAGGTCCTGGTGGCCGAGGTTGACGCCGCGCACCTTGAAGAAGCCCGCGGTGCGGTGCGCGTGCTTGATGCGCGGGAACACGGAGAACGGGCCTGCCTTTTTTCCATCCCTTTCATCATCCGCCTCGCCGTAGGTGACGAGGTCGCCCGAGCTCCAGCGCAGGAAAGGCGTAACGTTGTTCGTCTGCAGCGCCGTGACCACCAAGGTACCGACCCCGCCCTCCTTCACCGGGTCCAGCGACTTGGGATCCAGCACCTCAATAAAGTAGAGGTCGGTCCAGATGCGGAAACCAAGCCCGGACTCATCTTCCTTCCACTCGCTGCCCATCATGCCGGCCTCGGTCATGCCGAAGTTGTCGGTGAGCTTGGCACCGAAGCTGCGCTCGATCTTGTCTCGTTTTGCCTGCGACACCGGCTCGGCGGAGGTCATGATCTTCTTTATTGAATTCAGCTCAACGCCGCGTGCCTCCGCGAGATTCGCGAGATGCAGCGCGTAGCTCGACATGCCGAGCCAGATGGTCGGCTTCAGGCGCCGGATCAGCTCCAGTTGCAGGGGCGAGGGGGTCGACGTGCCGGCGCCCGCCCAGTTGACCGTGATGCCGCGCGAAGTGGCGCAGCGCGAGTAGATCTGGCCGACCGGGTGGATGCCCAGCGGGAAGGAGATGTGGGCACGCTCGCCGCGGCCGGCCCCGGCGCAGTCGAAGGTGCGCGCGAAGGACTCGAGGCCAACCTCGATGTCTCGGAAGCTGCGCGGGTAGAAGAGCGGCTGGCCGGTGACGCCGCCCGAGCGCCAGTACTCGGCGATGCCGTCGTGCTCCGCGTGGCAGAACTCGCCGTAGAACTGGGCGTCCGACAGCCCGCGCAGCGTGTCCTTGTCGAGGATGGGAATCTTCCGCCACACCTCCGGGTCGTCCAGCTTTTCAAGGTTTACGCTGGGAAGCCGTTTCTTCCAGAACGGCGAACGCGTCGCCCGCTCCACCGCAGCACGCTTGCGTTCGCTCTGGAGGCGGCGGATCTCGGCGCGCGACTTGGGGAGTCTCAGGGGCATTCAGGGCCGAGCCAGAATCTCGACCATCCGCGCGAGTTCTCCGGCCTCGCGCACCGGTGCGCGCACCTGCGGCTCGCCGAGCAGGAACGTATAGAAGGTCCGTGCGCGGGTGCGCGCCTGGGCAGCGCCGAATCCGCCTTCCTCGAACAGCGCCGTCAGCGCGCGCACGCGCCGGCGGTCGACCTGCGCGACCGCAGCCGCCACCTTGCGGTCGCTGCGCCCCCAGGCGCGGATCGCCGGATCGTAGCGGCCCATGCCCTTCTCCAGAACGTCCTCGGCGAGTGCCAGCAGGCGCGCGCGCAGTTCCCCTCCTGTGTCGCCGCCGCGCAAGCTCTGGATGCGCTCGAACTCGGCGTCGGTCATCTCGCGCGACCAGAATTCCAGCAGCGCTTCGAGCAGCGCGCCGCGGTCGCGGAAGTGGTGATAGAAGCTGCCCTTGGTGACGCCTACGTCGGCGGCGAGGCGCTCGACGCGCACCGCGCCGACGCCGCCCTTGCGCAGCGCGTCCAGCCCGGCGCCGAGCCATTGCGATCGCACCGGGAAAGACTACCATACGGTAGCGTATGTCACGGACCCTTCGACGCGGGACGGTGCTGGCTTCTCCGGTCACTTCAAACGAAGTCAAGCGCCGCGCAAAGGAATTGGGCGCCGACCTTTGCGGCATCGCCTCGGCCGCGACGCTCAACGCCTTTCCGCCCGATCCACGCTGGCCGCAGACGCCGGAGCGCATCTCGCCGTACATCAAGAGCGTGGTGGTCATCGTCCAGCGCATCCCGGTGGGCGCGTTCCGCTGCAAGACCAACGTTCCGGTCCAGTACCTCGACATGCTGGTGCTGCGGCGCATGGACCGCATCGCCCTCAAGCTCGCTCAGGAGCTCGAGCGCGCCGGTCATCCCTCGTTCACGCTCGCGGCGCAGGAAACCGACTGGAACCTGAAGCGTGCGAGCTACGGGCAGCTCTCGACCCGACACCTCGGCGTCGAGGCGGGCCTCGGCACGCTCGGGCTGGAGGTGAACATCCTCACCCCCGAGTTCGGCCCGCGCCTCTACCTTACCGGGATTCTTACCGAGCTCGAGCTCGAGGCGGACCGGCGCATGGAGGAGCAGGTGTGCATAGGCGAGTCGTGCAGCCGGTGCCTCCACTCCTGCCCGCCCGATGCGGTCAAGCAGTGGGGACTCGACAAGCCGGGCTGCGCTACCGAAGCGCAGGAGTTCGGCTACATGACGATCACCAACTTCATGAGCCGGTTCATCGATATGTCCAGCGAAGAGCAGAAAAAGGCAATTCGTTCGCGCGATCTCTTCGGTTTCTGGCAGGGCCTGCTGCGCGTGGTCGGCTCCTTCGGCGACTGCCCGCGCTGCCTCGCGGTGTGCCCGGTCGGCAACGACTACCACGCGCACCTCGCCGACATCCAGAAGCACATTCCCGAGAAGACGCCGGAGAAAGTCGCCAGGGCCGCGGAGTTCAAGAAGGCGCGCAAGGAAGGGCACGAGCTTCCGGGCCTGTCCGAATGGAACATCCGCTGGGTCGGAGAGAAGGGCTACCAGGGGATCGTGGCGCGCCAGCTGCAGGAGTTCAAGCGGCTGCAGAAGGAGAAAGAGAAACAGTGAACGTCTTCAAGCGTCCTTTGACTTCTCTTCAGATAAAGGAAAAAGCGCGTGAGCTTGGCGCGGACTTGGTCGGTATCGCCGACGGCAAGAACGTGGACACGAGCCATATCACCGAGCACGACGGCGGCCGGGTGATCGTCATGGCGACGCGCGTGCAGGCAGGGAGCTCCCGCATACCCAGGTGGAACGATCGCAACAAGTACTACAACGATGAGCTCTCGCTCACCTTCCTCGAGGAGGTGTCGCTCGAGCTGGTGTACTGGCTGGAGGACGCGGGCTATCCGGCGATCATCGTGCCGCCGACGCACGTCGACCCTTGGCGCTATCAGGGTGACCCCGCGAGGCACCAAAGCACGCTGATTTCGCTGCCGCACGCGGCGGTGGAGGCGGGCCTCGGCACGCTCGGGCTCAATCTGCAACTCTTGACGAGGGAATTCGGACCGCGCGTCATCCTCACCGCGGTGCTCTGCTCGGTGGACGTCGAGTGCGACCGGCCGATGAGCGAGGCGCTCTGCCTCGGACCGGAATGCGGCCGCTGCCTGAAGGCCTGCCCGGGCGATGTGATCCGGCAGTGGGACCGCGACTGGGAGGCGTGCGACACCTACCGCTCGCCGCACGGCTTCGCGCAGCTCACCGACTACCTCGGACGCGTGATCGACGAGCCCGACGCGAAGCAGAAGAAAGCGATGCTGCGCTCGGAGGACAGCTTTAACCTCTGGCAGAGCATCCTGCGCGGCGCGGGCGTGATCACCGGCTGCCGGCGCTGCGCCGACGTCTGCCCGGTGGGCGCGGACTACGAGCCGATGCTGAAGGACGCGCTCGACTCGATTCCCGAGAGCACGCGCGAGAAGGAGGCGCGCCTCGCCGCGATGGCCGAGCCTTCCCCGCCCTATCAACGCCAGATCCGCTGGATTGGTAGAATGAGATCGAGGAGGAGCGACCCGTGAGAAGAATCCTTTCTTTAGCAATTCTCTTATTTGCGTTCGATGCGCATGCCGCCAACGAGCTGAAGATCGGCTACCTGTCGACGCTGTCCGGCCCCGCCGGCGCGATCGGCGTCGAAGTCCGCGACGGCTTCAACCTCGCGCTGAAGCTGGCGGGCGGCAAGCTCGGCGGGCTGCCGACCGAGGTGGTCTTCGCCGACGACACGCTCAACCCCGAGACCGGCAAGCAGCTCGCCGAGCGTTTGCTGAAGCGCGACCGCGTCAACCTGATGACCGGCGTCATCTTCTCCAACGTGATGCTGGCGGCGTGGCCGACGATCCAGGAGGGCAAGGTGTTCTATATCGCGCCGAACTCGACGCCGACCAGCATCACCGGCAAAGGCTGCAATCCGCACTTCGTGTCCGCCGCCTGGCCGAACGAGGGGCACCACGAGGCAGCCGGGCTGTATGCCAAGTCGAAGGGCTTCCAGAACGTGTACCTGATCGCGCCCAACTATCCCGCGGGCAAGGACGCGACTACCGGGTTCAAGCGCGGCTACGGCGGCACCATCTCGGCCGAGGTGTACACCAAGCTGAACCAGCTCGACTACTCGGCGGAGCTCGCCCAGATCCGCGCCGCCAAGCCGGCGGCGCTGTACGCGTTCCTGCCGGGCGGAATGGGCATCAACTTCATCAAGCAGTTCGTGGCCGGCGGCCTCTCCGCCGAGATCCCGCTGGTGGTGCCCGGGTTCGCCGACGACCAGGACATCATCCGCGCCGTCGGCGAGCCGATGCTCGGCATCTTCGACACCTCGCACTGGGCCTACGACCTCGACAACGACGCCAACCGCAAATTCGTCGCCGAGTTCGAGAAGGAGTACAAGCGCGTGCCGTCGCTCTTCGCCGAGCAGGGATACACCACTGCGCTCTTCATCGATGCCGCGGTGCGCACGGTGAAAGGCAAGATCGAGGACGAGAAGGCCTTCCACCAGGCGCTGATGAGCGCGCCGACGCGCTTCAAGTCACCGCGCGGCGAGATCAAGATGGCGCACAACGGCACCCCGGTGCAGGACTACTACGTGCGCGTGGTGGCCAAGGACAAGCAGGGCCGCCTGGTCAACAAGAAGGTCGGCACGGCGGTCACCGGCCTCGGAGACTACTGGGCCAAAGACTGCGACATGAAGTGACGGGGATCGGGCTCTGACCCCGACCCTGTTTTTCGAGCAGGGACTGAACAGCCTGCAGTTCGGGCTGATGCTGTTCCTGCTCGCTGCCGGATTGACGCTCGTGTTCGGCATCATGGACATGATCAACCTGGCGCACGGCTCGCTCTACATGATCGGCGCGTATCTGATGGCGACGCTTGCGCAGGCCACCGGCTCGTTCTGGGCCGCCCTGCCGCTCGCGCTCATCGCCACGGCCCTGGTCGGCGCCGTCCTGGAAGTCGTTCTGTTGAGAAACCTCTATGAGCGAGACCACCTCACACAGGTGCTCGCCACGTTCGCGGTGATCATGATCGCCAATGAGGCGGTGCGCATCGTCTGGGGCGCGCAGTCGCTGATGCTGAATGCGCCCGCCGCGCTGACCGGCCCGGTCCGGCTTCCGGGTGGCGTGCAGTATGCGTCCTACAGGCTGGCGATCATCGGCGTGGGCGTCGCCGTCGCCATTTGCCTTTACGTCCTGGTCACCAAGACGAAGATCGGAATGCTGGTGCGCGCCGGCGCCTCGAACCGCGAGATGGCGCTCGCCATGGGAGTGAACATCCGCAGTCTTTTCACTGCGGTGTTCGCCCTGGGCGCGGCCCTGTGCGCGCTTGCCGGCGCCATGCTCGGGCCGATCCTCGCGGTGCAGGTCGGCATGGGCGAGAACATCCTGATCCTCGCCTTCGTCGTCATCGTCATCGGCGGCATCGGCTCGATCCGCGGTGCGTTCGTCGGCGCGCTTCTGGTCGGCGCGGTCGACACCATGGGGCGCGCGTTGCTGCCGATCGCATTCGCGAAGATGTTCTCGCCGCAGGCAGCGTCCAACCTCGGGCCATCGCTCTCCTCGATCCTGATCTACGTGCTCATGGCCGCGGTGCTGTTCTTCCGCCCGCAGGGCCTGTTTCCGGCGCGAGGATGAAGAAGCTCGTCGCCATCGCGGTCCTCGTCTGCCTGTTTCCGCTGGCGATGCAGGCCATCGACCAGGGCTTCTACATCAGCTTCGCCACCCGCATCCTGATCTACGCGATGGCCGCGGCGAGCCTGAACCTGGTGCTCGGCTACGGCGGAATGGTGAGCTTCGGCCATGCCGCATTCTTCGGCGCCGGTGCGTACATCGTCGGCATCCTCGCGGTCGAGGGCATCACCAGCGTGTGGCTCGTCTGGCCCGCCGCGATCGCGGTCGCGGCGCTCGCCGCGCTCGTCATCGGGGCGATATCGCTGCGCACGCGCGGCGTGTACTTCATCATGATCACCCTGGCGTTCGCGCAAATGATGTACTACATCTTCATATCGATGAAGGCCTACGGCGGCGACGACGGCCTGCCGCTGGCGGCGCGCTCGACCCCCGGGTTCGGCGTCAGCCTGTCGAACGACTTCGTGTGGTACTACCTCGTGCTCGCGCTGCTCGCGGCGGTGCTCTATCTGCTGCATCGGCTGGTGCACGCGCGGTTCGGACGCGTCATCGAGGCGATCCGCGAGAACGAGACACGCGCCACCGCGATAGGCTACCCCGTGTACCGCTACAAGCTCGTGTGCTTCGTCATTTCCGGCGCCATCGCCGGGCTGGCGGGCGCGCTGATCGCCAACCAGACCAGCTACGTCGGTCCGGCGCTGCTCCACTGGGTGCAGTCGGGCACGCTGATGGTGATGGTGATCCTCGGCGGCGTCGGCCGCTTCTGGGGCGGCCCGGTCGGGGCCGCGGTGTTGCTCTTGCTGGAGGAGTTGTTCTCAGGAAGTCCCCTGCTCGGCCCCTTTGCCTTGCACTGGCAGCTGCCGGTCGGCGCCATCCTGCTCGCGGTGGTGCTTTTCGCGCCCCGAGGAATTGCCGGTGCTTTCGCTAAGAAACCTCAGTAAGCGCTTCGGTGGCGTGGTGGCGGTGGATCGAGTCAACCTCGACGTTGCGCCGGGCGAGGTGCATGCGATGATCGGACCCAACGGCGCCGGCAAGACCACGCTGGTCAGCCAGATTTCGGGCAGCGTATCGAGCGACGAAGGCCAGATCAGCTTCCAGGGACGCGATATCACGAAGGCGAAACCGTACGAGCGGGTGAGGCTGGGTCTCGCCCGCAGCCACCAGATCACCAGCATCTTCAGGCGCTTCAGCGTACTCGACAACCTGGCGCTCGCGGTGCAGGCGCGCCGCGGCTCGAGCTTCTCGTTCTGGCGTCCAGTCGCCGCGGAACGCGCGCTGTTCGACGAGGCCCGCGGCCTTGCCGCTCGCGTCGGCCTTGCGGAGAAGGTCGAAGCGCTCGCCTCCACCTTGGCCCACGGCGAACAGCGTGCGCTGGAAGTCGGACTTGCGCTCGCCACGCAGCCGCGGCTCGTGCTGCTTGACGAGCCAATGGCCGGGATGGGCCCGGAGGAATCGCAGCGCATGATCGCGCTCATCGGCCGGCTCCGCGGCGGCGTGACGGTGCTGCTGGTCGAGCACGACATGGACGCGGTCTTCCGCCTCGCCGACCGGATCACCGTGCTGGTGAACGGCCGGGTCATCGCAAGCGGCAGACCGGCCGAGATCCGCGCCGACAAGGACGTGCGCCGCGCCTATCTTGGAGACGAGCTTGCTGCTTGAGGTGCGCGAGCTCGAGACTGCGTACGGCGCGAGCCAGGTCCTGTTCGGATTCTCTCTGCGCGTAAACCAAGGCGAGGCGGTGTCGCTGCTCGGGCGCAACGGCATGGGCAAGACCACCGCGATCCGCTCGATCATGGGCCTCACCCGCACGCGCGCTGGATCGATCTCCTTCCGCGGCGAGCGCATCGAGCGCGCCGCGCCGGACCGCATCGCGCGCATGGGAATCGCGCTGGTGCCGGAAGGCCGTCAGATCTTTCCCAACCTGTCGGTGCGCGAGAACCTGGCCGCCTTCGCGGCGAACCGCAGCGGCCGCCCCGCTCCCTGGACCCCCGCGCGGGTGCTGGAGCTCTTCCCCAGGCTGAATGAAAGGCAGGACAACATGGGAAACCAGCTCTCCGGCGGCGAGCAGCAGATGCTCGCCATCGGCCGCGCGCTGGTGACCAATCCCCACCTCCTGATCCTGGACGAGGCGACCGAAGGGCTGGCGCCGCTGGTGCGGGAGGAGATCTGGCGCTGCCTCGAGCGGCTGCGCGGCGAGGGCCAGACCATCCTCGTCATCGACAAGTACATCGAGCGCCTGGTGAAGCTCGCCGACCGCCACACCATCATCGAGCGCGGCCGCGTCGCCTGGCACGGAGCCTCGGCCGAGCTTGACGCCGACCGCGGCCTCTGGCATCGGTACCTGGGCGTGTAGGAGGCCAAGATCATCAAGCTCATCGCTTTCGTCCTTTTGCTTCTTGCGCAGGCGGCGAGCGCGCAGGATTACCCCGCCAAATCCGTGCGCCTCATCGCCGCGGCGGCGCCGGGCGGCAATCCCGACGTGCTCGCGCGCATGCTGGCGGCGAAGCTCGCCGAGAGCTTCGGACGCCCGTTCGTGGTGGAAAACGTCCCCGGCGCCGGCGGCGTGGTCGCCGCGGAGGCCGTCGCCCGCTCCGCGCCGGACGGCTACGTGCTGATGCTGGGCGACTCCGGCGCCATGGCGATCAACGTCGCCTTGAATCCCAAGGTTCCTTATCACCCGCTCAAGGACTTCACGCTGATCACCGCGCTTGCCGCGGTGCCGACGGTTCTGGTTGCGAACCCCTCCGTGCCCGCCGTTTCCCTGCAGGACTTCGTTTCCCTCGCGAAGGGTCAGCCTGGGAAATTCAGCTATGGCTCGGCAGGAAACGGCTCGGTGCACCACCTCACCATGGCGGTATTCGCTTCGCGCGCCGGCCTGGACATGCTCCATGTCCCTTATAAGGGCGGCACTGCGCTCGTCGCAGCCGTCCTTTCGGGCGAGGTGCAGTCGGGCTGGTCCGGGATTCCGAACGTGCTCGCCCACATCCGCGCGGGCAAACTCAAGGTTTACGCGATCAGCACGGCTCGGCGCTCCAGCACGCTCCCCGACGTGCCCACCGCCGCCGAGCTCGGATATCCCGGCTTCGACATCGCGACCGTCATCGGACTGCAAGCGCCGGCCGGAACGCCGCGCGAAGTAGTGGCGCGGCTGCAGACGGCGGTGGCGAAGGCGCTGCGCGAGCGCGACGTCGCCGAGCGCATGGCAAACCTGGCGATGGAGCTGAGGGAGAACGGCACCGAGGACTACGTGCGCTTCGTGAAAGAGGATCTGGAGCGCTACAGTGCCGCGGCGAAAAGCGCCGGCGTCAAGCATGACTGAGCTCGATCGCATCCGCACCGACGTGGTCGGCAGCCTGCTGCGGCCGCAGGCGTGGAAAGCCGCCCGCGCCAGAATGGAGCAAGGCTCGCTGTCGGGAACGGATTTCGCGCGGATCGAGCTCGAGTGCATGCGCGAGAATCTTGCGCTGCAGGAAAGCATCGGTCTCGACGTCGTGACCGACGGCGAGGTCGGGCGGCTCAATTTCCAGGACAGCTTCGGTCTCGCCGTCTCCGGCTACGAGAGCGGAGCCGAGGGCCTCGCCCAGCACGAGGGCCGCGCGGCCGCGGGCACGCCGCTCGCGCGCTTCGACATGCCCGACGTCGCCGGCGCGGGCACGCCGGTGGTACACCGGCGCCCGGTGTCGCGCCGGCTGAAGCTCGAGAGAAACGTTCCGCTGGAAGAATTCGAGCGCGCCCTGCCGCTGGCGAAAAAGCCGCTCAAGGTCTCGCTGATCGGACCGGACCGCGTGCTGCAGCGCTTCGACCATGCCAACTCGAGGGCGGTATACCCGAGCGTGGACGATTTCGCCGAAGATGTGGTGGCGATTCAAAGACACATGATCCGGCAGCTCGCCGAAGCGGGTTGCCGCTACGTCCACATCGACGAGCCCGGCTACACCGCCTATGTGGACGAGCCTTCGCTCGAGGCAATGCGCAAGCGCGGCGAAGATCCGCAGCAGAGCTTCTCGCGCTCCCTTCGGGCCAACGCGCGCGTGGTCGAGGGATTTCCCGGCGTCACCTTCGGCATCCATCTTTGCCGCGGCAACCAGCGCAGCATGTGGCACCGCGAGGGCAGCTACGACGCCATCGCCGAGCGCCTGTTCAACGAGCTGCCGCACCAGCGCTTCCTCCTCGAGTACGACAGCCCGCGCGCCGGCAGCTTCGCGCCGCTCCGGTTCGTGCCCAAGGGCAAGATCGTGGTGCTGGGGCTCGTCAGCACCAAGGTGCCCGCGCTGGAGCCTTTGGATCAATTGCTGCGAAGAATCGACGAGGCGACGAAGTACATTCCGATCGAAAGCCTCGCCGTCAGCCCGCAGTGCGGGTTCGGCTCCGACGTCGCCGGCAACCTGGTCAGCGAAGCCGACCAGAAGAGGAAGCTCGAGCGCGTGGTCGAGCTCGCGCGCAAGGTGTGGAATTGAACGAAAAGCTGCGCTTCGGCCTGTTCGACTGGATCGAGGCTTCGCGGCGCAGCCCGGGCGAGGTCTATCGGCACAAGCTCGAGCTCGCGGCGGCGGCCGACAACGCGGGCTTCCACGCCTATCTGGTCGCCGAGCACCAGGGCACGCCCCTCTCGATCGACGGCTCGCCGAGCGTCATGCTGTCGGCGATGTTCCAGCGCACGCGGCAGCTGCGCGCGGGCGGCCTCACCTTCTGCCTGCCGTGGTACGACCCCTACCGTCTCTACAACGAGATCTGCATGCTCGACCAGATGTCCGGCGGCCGCCTCGAGCTCGGCGTCGGCCGCGGCGTCTCGCCGATCGAATCGAAGATCTTCGGGCTGCAGAGCATCGACGAGTCGCGCGAGAAATACCGGGAAGCACTCGATTGGTTTTTCCGCTTTTGCACCCAAGATCTTGCCAACTATCGCGGACAAGACGTCGAGCTCTACAACAAGCCGGTGCAGAAGCCCTGGCCGCCGCTCTGGTTCCCGAGCTCGAACCGCGAGTCGATCGATTTCACGGCGCGCCACGGCTACCACACCGCGTTCCTCGGCAAGCTCGCCGACTGCAAGCCGCACTTCGACCGCTATCGCGAGCTTTGGGCAAAGCACCGCGACGATCCGGACCGGCACAACGCGCACGTCGCCGAGCCGTTCCTCGCGAAGACCCAGCACATGGTAATCGCGGAGACCGACGCCGAAGCCGAGCGCCTGGGGCTCGAGGCCTATGCCACCTGGGCGAGTCACATCCACCACCTAACGCGCAGGCATGGCCGGCCCGATGTGCACAAGACCGAGCCCTTCGCCCCCGACTCCACCCAGCCGCTGGTCGTCGGCTCGCCGCGCACGGTGCTCGACAAGGTGCAGGACATGTTGCGCGTCACGAGCGCCAACTACCTGCTGTGCGTCTTCTCCTTCGGCGACCTCGCTCCCGAGCACGCGATGCGCTCTCTCGAGCTCTTCGTGAGCGAGGTGATACCCAAGCTCAGCGCTTGATCAGGCCACCGCGCATTTCTTCACCGTCTCCCAGGTGCGCGTAGTGACCTCCCTGCCGAAGGTCTTCTCGATCAGCGCCATGAATGCCGCGCCGCGTGCGCTGGGCACATAGGCGGTAAAGATTTCGCGGCCGCGCGCGGCGAGAATGCGCGCGCCGTGCATCTCGATCGGCAACGACAGCCGGCGGCGAGGGGTCTTGCGCTGGAAGGTCACGACGCGCTTCGCCTTTGCCGACAGCCGAAACGCCGCGAACGGGCCCGCGTCCAGCATCCCCTGCAGCGCTTCACTGGATCGTACGACCGTGTGGAAGGCGCGCCCGAACCGCCTCGTTTTCACATCCGTGATTCCCGCCGCCTCGAAGCAGCGCCTCAGCTCGGCCATCTTTGCGTTCATCGGGCTTACGCCCCGAAGAAATGCGACGTACCGAGCCATTCAGGTTAGAGCCTGAAGATGCGCATCGCGTTGCCGCCGCGCACGGCGTCGCGCTGAGCAGACGGGAGTGCGTCGACGCGCGCGAGGCAGCCTTTCATGTCGCCGATGTTGTGCGGATAGTCCGAGCCGTAAAGCACCTTGTCGGCGCCGCCGACCTTGATCGCGAGCTCGAGCGACTCCTGCTGGAACACCACGCTGTCGTAATAGATCTTCTTCAGGTACGAGGATGGCCGCTTGGAGATCCTCTCGCGGCACGCCGGCATGGTGTCGAAGCAGATGTCGAGGCGCCCGGCGAGGTAGGGCAGCGCGCCGCCGCCGTGGGCGGCGATGATCTTCAGGTTCGGATAGCGCTCGAGGAAGCCGTCGAAGATCATGCGGCTCACCGAGAGCGAAGTGTCGAACATGAAGCCGACCGAGGCGATCAGGTTGTAGTTCATCAAGTCGAGGTACTTGGTCCCTGGCGGGGCGCTTGGGTGAATGAGCACCGGCAGGCCGCGGCGGTCGATCTCCTTCCATACCGGTGCAAACCGCTTGTCGGTGAGCGACAAGCCGTCGACGTTGGCGAGCTGCATCACGCCGACCGCGCCGAGCTCGTCGCAGGCGCGCTTCAGCTCGTCGAGCGCGGGCTTCGGGTGCTGCCACGGCAGCGAGCACATGAAGCGGATGCGCTCCGGGAACCGCTGCTGCTGGGCGGCCATGTCGGTGTTCATCAGCCGCGCCGCCTCCAGGCTTTGCGCGGCCGAGCCCCAGAACACGTTCGGGCTGGTGAGCGTGACGATGGCGATGTCGACGCCCGCCTGGTCCATCGCCTTCAGCCGCAGCTCGTAGTCGAACATCCCGGGCATCAGGGTCATGAACGGCGCGCCGTCCTTCAGCACGCCGGTCTGCCCGCCGACGACCTTGCCGAGCGTGTAGCCGCCGCCGTGGCGCTTCAGGGCCGCGAGGTAGGCGTCGTTCAGCATGTGAGTGTGGACGTCGATGACTTTCATGACAAAGTGCACACTGCTGGCTCGGGCGCGTGAAGCATGCAATTGGCCTCTTCCGGGGGGTGGGTTAGGTTAAGCCCCTCGTCCCCAGGGGGAAAGATCCAATGCTGAAACAAAAACAACTCGCCGCCGCAATGCTCCTCGGCCTGGCGTTCGCAACCGCGGCTATCGCTCAGCCCAAGTCGGTGGCGCCCGACGCCGCGACACAGGCGCGGATGAAGGAAGCCGAGGAAAAGCTTGCGCGCGCGGCCGAAGAAGAGGCAAAGCGCGCGGCGGTCCTCAAGGCGTACGAGCAAGAGCAGGCGGAGCGCCAGAAGCAGCTCGCCAAGGAAAAAGAAGAGCGCGATGTGCTGCGCGCCCGCGCCGCCTACGAGGCCCAGTGCCAGTTCAAGTCGGTGATGACCGACGAGGACATCGCCCGCTGCCGCTCGATCCATAGGAATTAGCCGTTGGTAGAATCCCCGGGGTTCGCATCCGCCCCGAGGCTTCTGCCATGCTGCAAGAGCGCGTTCCCGATCTTTCCCGCCGCCTAGCCGAGTTCGTAGAGCCGGACCGAGTCCGCCGCGAGGTTTACACCGATCCCGCGATCTTCGAGCTCGAGATGCAGCGCATCCACGAGCGCGTCTGGATCTACTGCGGGCATGAAAGCCAGGTGCCGAAGGCCGGCGACTACTACGCCGTCCAGATCGGCCGCCAGCCGATGGTGATGGTCCGCGGCGCGGACGGCAAGGTGAACGTGCTGTACAACCGCTGTCCCCACCGCGGCAACATGATGGTCGGCGACCGCCAGGGCTCGAGCGGCGAGTTCTTCCGCTGCTCCTACCACGCCTGGACCTTTCACCACGATGGCAGGTTAAGAAGCATCCCGATGATGGAATCGGGCTACGCCGGCACGCCCTACGGCAAGGACAATCCCGACTGCAGCATGAAGCGCGCCGCGCGCGTAGGCAACTATCGCGGCTTTGTGTTCGCGAGCCTCTCGCCCGATGGTCCTTCATTGGAAGACTTTTTGGGTAAGGCGATCGTGGCGTTTGACGACATGTGCGACCGCGCGCCGCGGGGCGAGGTCGAGATCGTGCCGAACTGCTTCCGCGTCATCCAGAAGTCGAACTGGAAGATCTTCCTCGAGAACCAGCTCGACGCCTTGCATCCTTCGGTCACCCACCAGTCCACCGGGCGCGCGGCGCACGAGGTGGAAAAGGACATCGAGAAGAAAACCGGCCATGCACCGCTCTCGTATCACATGCTGTCGGCGTTCGCCACGGTGACGATCGACAAGTGGGACAACTTCCAGACCCTGAACTACCCTCATGGGCACTGCATCCTCACCGGCTACATGGGCCTTCGGCCGAGGGATCCCGACACGCTCGCTTACGAGAAGACGCTGGTGGACGCCTACGGCCAGAAGCGCATGGAAGAGATCCTCGGCGTGAACATCCACCATGTGCTCATCTACCCCGGGCTCTCGGTGCAGTCGCCGCTACAGCAGCTGCGCGCGGTGCGTCCGCTCGGCGTCGACCGCACGCTCACCGAGATCTGGCATTTCCGGCTCAAAGGAGCGCCCGAGGCGATCTACCGCCGCTCGCTCGCCTACTACAACCTGGTGAATTCGCCGTCCACGCTGGTCAATGCCGACGACCTGGAGAACTTCTGGAAAGTCCACCAGGGTCTTTCATCGGAAGGCGGCGACTGGGTGAGCTTTGCGCGTCACTTCGGCCGCGACATCCAGAAGGGCGAGATGGTCGAGACCGCGGCGAACTGCGGCACCTCGGAAGCGCCGATGCGCAACCAGATGAAGGCCTGGGCGCGCTACATGGCGGCGCAGTGATGGAGCTGCACCACGAAGTCGAGCAGTTTCTCTACCGGCAGGCGGAGCTCCTCGACACGAAACAGTGGCAGGCGTGGATCGACCTCTTCGCCGACGACGGGGTCTACTGGATGCCGGCGGACCCGGCGCACAAGCACTGGGACGGCGTGCCGTCGATCTTCGCCGAGGACAGGAACCTGATGGCCGTGCGCATGAAGCGCGTGCTGCACCCCGACGCATGGTCCCAGCGCCCGCTCTGGGGCACGAACCACGTGGTTTCGAATGTGATTCTCGAAAAAACCTCGCCCGACGACATCGTCGTGCGCTCCCGCTTCCACATGATGGAGCTGCGCCGCGACGACGTGCGCCACTTCGCCGGGGCCTACCGGCATCACCTGAAGAAGACCGCCGAGGGCTATCGCATCAAGCTGCAGCGCGTGGACATGACCAACGCCCAGGCGGCCTACGAGTACGTGCTCCAAGTGTGGGTCTAGCCCGGGCCGGGTTCTTCCTCTCGCTCCTCGCTCTTTGGCAGCTTCTGTCGTTGCGCGGGCTGCCAGCCTACGTCCTTTCGCCGCTGGAGATCGCACGGGATTTCGGCGAAGCGCTCGGCTCGGCCGAGCTCTACGAGCACGCCGCGGCGAGCCTCGGGCGTTCGCTGCCCGGCTTCGCCATCGGGAGCTTCTTCGGTGCGCTGCTCGGGCTCGCCGCGGGCATGGCGCGCTGGTTCGACCGCCTCTTCAGTCCGGCGGTGTTCATCACCTACCCGGTGCCCAAGATCGTCATGCTGCCGATCTTCATGCTCTGGTTCGGGATCGGCGACCTCTCCAAGGTGCTGATCATCGCGCTGGCCTGCTTCTACCCGGTGTTCATCAATGCCTACTACGGCGTGAAAGCGACCCCTGCGATCCTGGTGTGGTCGGCGCTCAACATGGGCGCCGGGCACGGCACGATCTTCCGCAGGGTGGTGCTGCCGAGCGCCGCGCCTATGATCTTCGCCGGCATGCGCGTGTCGCTCGCGCTTTCCTTCATCGTGATGTTCGCCGCCGAGATGATCAACGCCCGCTCCGGGCTCGGGCACCTCATCCGCGTCGCCGAGAACTCGCTGCGCTTCGACCTCATGTACGTCTCGCTCCTCGCGGTCGCCGTCCTCGGCTACGCCGGCGACCGCCTGGTGCGCTTCGCACAGCGCCGTTTGCTCGCTTGGCAGGAACAACCTGCTTGACCAGGATCTCCCAAAAGGTCTTGCCGTTCCTGCTCATGGCGATGGTGCTCGTCATCTGGGAGGCGGCGGCGCGCAGCGGCCTGTGGAGCAGGCTGCTCTTCCCTTCGCTCGGCAGCGTCGCCTACGAATTCGGCAGGTTCGTGACCAACCCGGAGTCGTTGCACGAAGCCTGGGTGTCGCTCTATCGCGCCCTCGGCGGCTTCGCGCTCGCCGCCATCGTCGGCATCTTCGTCGGCATGCTGATGGGGCGCTCGAAGCTCGTCGCCGGGCTCCTCGACCCGCTCTTTTCGGGCACGTATGCGGTGCCCAAGCTCGCGCTCTTTCCGATCTTCATCTTCGTCTTCGGCATCGGCAGCCTGTCGAAGGTAGCGCTCGTGTTCCTCGAGTGCCTGTATCCCATCGTCATCATGAGCTACCACGGCGCGCGCAGCGTGAACCGGCTGCTTCTCTGGTCGGCGCAGAACATGGGCGCCACGCGCCTCGAGACGCTGTGCCGCGTGGTGATCCCCGCGACGGCGCCGTTCGTCTTCGCCGGGTTCCGGGTCGCCGTGCCGGTGGCCATGATCGTGGTGGTGATCACGGAGATGGTGAGCTCGGCCGACGGCCTGGGCTACCTCGTCGTCTACTCGCTGTCCTCGCTCAGGACCGACCGCATGCTCGCGGTCGTCGTCGCGATCGCGCTTCTCGGCTACCTGCTCGACAAGGCGGTCGTGCTGGCGCGAGACCGGTTGATATACTGGGAAAAGCTCGATACCTATTACGTTTGAGGGGGATGCCTTGAAGGCCGCGCTTTTGGTCTTGTCGTTGTTCGTTTGCGCCGACGCGCTCGCGCAAACAGGACCCCTGATCCGTTTCGGGCGCGGCTTTGCCGCCGAGGAGCAGGTCTGGCTGATGAGCGCGCGCCCGGACCTCGCCCCGAACCAGGGCAAGCGCTACCAGCTGAAGCAGATCCTGTTCCAGGCCAACCCGGAGCGCTTCCAGGCCTTCCTCGCCGGCGAGCTCGACGCCGGCACCGCGCCCGGGCTCGCCGTCATCTTCGCCCACGCGCAAGGCGTCGATATGAAGATCGTGGCGAGCGTCTGTCTGGAAGCGGCGGGCAAGCAGTGGTTCAGCACCACCTACATGGTGAAGGACGACGGACCGGTGAAAAGGGTCCAGGACCTGAAAGGCGGGACCATCGGCGTCGTCGGCATCAAGACCGCGACCGACCTGTGGGCGCGCGCGGGGCTCATCAACGCGGGACTCGTGCCGGACAAGGACACCAAGGTCGTGCCGATGGCGTTTCCGGCGATCGGCGACGCGGTGCGCACCGGCAAGGTCAGCGCCGGCACGTTCGTCGAGCCGTTCTACTCCGCCGAGGTGGCGAAGGGCGGCCTGAGGAAGCTCTTCACCGCGACCGAGGCGGTGGGCTACGACCACGAGCTCCTCGATATCTTCTTCGGCGAGAAATTCCTGAAGGCGAATCCGGACGCGGTGCGCGCCTTTCTAGCCGACTACGTCGCGGTCACCAAGTACTACCTCGCCAACACCGCGCAGGCCAAGGCCGACCTGCACAAGGCGGGCTTCGTGCGCACGCCGCTCGAGACCTACCTCAAGAACGCGGACTGGAAGCGCGACCCGAACGCGCGCGTCGACGTCGAAAGCCTGAAGAAGCTGTCCAGCTTCATGCTCGACAAGCTGCAATGGCTCGAGAAGCCGGTGAACGTCGACTCGATGGTCGACCAGAGCTACCTGCCGCGCTGAGCGCCGCGCCGGATCAAGATCCCTTCCGCGACTCGGCGCGGATCAGGTCCCAGATGTAGTTGCGGTACTCGTGGCATTGCGCCGACTTCTTGATCTCCAGGCCGCGCGGCCGGGGCAGGTCGATCTTCACTTCTTCGCGGATGCGCCCGGGGCGCGCGGTCAGGACGACCACGCGGTCGCCTAGGTACACCGCCTCGTCGATGTCGTGGGTGACGAAGACTATGGTCTTGCCGGTACGCTCCCACAGCCGGGTCAGCTCCTCCTGCATGGTCTCGCGCGTCTGGGCGTCGAGCGCGCCGAAGGGCTCGTCCATGAGCAGCACCTCGGGATCGAATGCGAGCACGCGCGCGAGCGCGACGCGCTGCTTCATGCCGCCAGAGAGCTCGGCCGGATAGTGGTTGCGGAACTCCGTGAGGCCGATCATCCCCAGGTGTTCGTCGACAATCTTCTGCAGCCTGTCTTTGGAGAGTCCTTGCGTTTCCAAACCCCAGGCCACGTTGCCGGCGACTGTCTTCCACGGAAACAGCGCGAACTCCTGGAACATCATGCCGCGGTCGGGCCCGGGGCCGTTCACCCGCCGGCCGTGCACCTGGATCGCACCGGCTTCAGCCTGGATGAAGCCGCCCATGATGTGGAGCAGCGTGCTCTTGCCGCAGCCGCTCGGACCGATGACGGTGACGAACTCGCCATCGCGCACGGTGAAGCGCTCGACATCCAGGACCGCGAGGCTGCGACCGTCCTTGCTGAAGCTCTTGCGGACTCCGGAGGCCTCGAGCGCTATTTTTGCCGCGTCACCGGCCATCCGTGTCCCGAGAGGTCGAACTTGACGCCGGCGAGGGTCAGCTTCTTCTCGAAGAAGATCGTGTTGCCGCTCAGCTTCGACAGATCCACCGGCGGCGGCGGCTGTGACACGGCGCCCACCTTGCGCGCGCGCGCCTCGGCGCCCTCGAGGTCGTCGACCTGCACGCCGAAGTGGTCGAGGCCGTAGCCGTCCGGATACGGATTGGGCGTCTCCCTGGTGCGCTTCCAGCACACGATCGCCAGGTTGATGTAGCCGTCGGTGAGATAGACCTCGCGCGCGAGCTCGCTGTCGCCGCGCGAGATCTCTTCCAGCCCGAGCGCGCTCTTGAACAGCTCCGCGGTGACGAAGGGATCTTCGGCGGTGATTGCGATGTGACGGATCCTGGCCATGGTTCATCCTGAAAAAGAAAGCAGCCGCACCAGCTCGGCCTGCGCCTTCTCGGCGTCACGCCCCTTGCGTTCGATGCGGCGATCTCGCAGCCAGCACGCCGGGCCGAAGGAGCGCTGCCCGTCTTCGCCCACCTCGCGCGAGATGCGCACCACCGTTTCGACGCGCGGCTTGCGTCGCCGTGCGTAGCTCCCCAAAGCATGCTCGATTTCAGCGCCGCTCGCCAGTTCCTCCGCGAGCACCGCCGCGTCCTCCATCGCCATGCCGGCGCCCTGACCGATGTTCGGTGTCATCGCGTGCGCGGCATCGCCCAATAGCGCCGCGGCGCCGTGCGCCGACAGCCGGACCCAGTCATCCGACCACAACTCCTCGATCTCGGTGGTAATGATGGCTTCCGGTGCCGGCAGCGCGGAGAACATGCGCTGCAGCCCTTCGTCGGTGAACTGCGCGAACAGCCGCGGCAGGTCGACATTCGGGTTCGCGCTGCGCGGCGAATTGAAGGTGGTCCAGACATAGAGCCTGGTTATCGAGATTGGGACGAGGCCGATGCGCTGCCCGCGTCCGAGATACTCGGTAAAGCACTGCACCCCGGCGACGTTGTCCATGATCAGCCGGTGCGAGCGGTAGCCCATGTAGCGCGGCGTCGTGTCACCAAAGAGCTCGCGGCGCACCTGCGAATGGATGCCGTCCGCGCCCACGATCAGATCGGCCTCGGTGTCCCTGACGTGCTCCACCGGCGCGCCGAAACGCACGCTTCCGGCGGGAAGGCTGCGATAAAGCACCTCGAGCAAATGGGCGCGATGCACGAGCGCCCCTTCCGCCAGCTTGCCGTTCTCGTAGAGCGGGCGATAGTCGCGCGTCGCGAGCAGGCGCCCGCGCCGGTCGCGCGTCTCGCGCGTGAGGTACGGCCATGAATCGGCGCGCACCGCGTCGGCGAGGCCGTTGCGCTCGAGCACGCGCATGGCATTGGGATTCATGATGATGCCGGCGCCGACGGGATTGAGACGCGCGGCGCGCTCGAGCACTTTCGCGTGGATCCCGCGCAGCGCAAGCTCGCGCGCAAGCGACAACCCGCCGATACCGCCGCCGACGATCAGGACTTTCAGGCGATTTTTTCGAGCTTTTTGAAGTTAGCTGAGCTTCTCCAGCTTCTGTAACGAGCGCATGCGCCAGGCGATTTTCTGGTCTGGGAAAAGGCGCGGGTACTCGGTGTAGCTCACTTCGCCGACGTAGATGTCGCCGCGCGAGTCGACGGCGAGGCCGTGCGGGGCGATGAACTTTCCCGGCTCCAGGCCCGGACCGTTCTCGCCGCCGAGGCGCGCGATGAGCTTGCCCTTTGCGTCGATGAACGAAAGCCGCGGCCCGATGTTCGGATGATTGCGGTTCACGCTCATGCTGGGGCCGAGCTCGCCGATCACGAACTGCGGCCTCTTTCCACGGCAGCAGTAAAGAGCGCAGGGGCGGTGCATGTTGACCCACTGCGTCTCGTATTTTCCATTCTGGTCGAACACCTGCACGCGATGGTTCTCGCGGTCGGCGACGTACACCCAGCCCTCGGGGTCGGTGACGATGTTGTGCACGACGTTGAACTGGCCAGCGTCGGTACCCGGCTCGCCCCAGGACTTGAGCAGCTTGCCGCCGGGGGAGAACTTGTGCACCCGGGCGTTGCCGTAACCGTCGCTCACGTAGATGTCGCCGCGCGGCGAAAGCGCGGTGTGCGTGCAACGGTGAAACGGCGTGCCGCTCATGTACGGCGAGGGGTTGCCTGGCACGCCGAGCTCGAGGAGGACTTTCCCCTCCGTCGTGCACTTGCGCACGACGTGGCCGCCGTCATCGGTGCAATAGAGGACGTCGTTTGCGTCGATGTGCAGGCCATGCGCGCGCGGGAACGTGCCTTCTCCCCACGACCGGATGAAGTTGCCCTCACGGTCGAAGACGATCATCGGGTGCTCGCCGCGGTTGAAGCAGTAGACGCGGTCCTTGCTGTCCACCGCGACGGCGGCCACGTCCTTGAACTCCCACCCTTCCGGCAGCTTGGCCCAGTTCTCGACCACGCGGTAGCGGTGCTTGCCGGCGCCGAGAATGGCCGCCTTGTTCCTCTTATCGACGCGGGTGTCCATGGGTCTTTGTATCACAACCTCCAGTGCTCGAAGAGCGGTCCGCCGGGCCCGTGCACCGGGTCGCCGTGCGGCAGGCCGGCCTGGAGAGCGCTTTGCGCATTCTTCGCCTTGCGCGCGAAGGGCGGCATGCAGGTATCCGGCTTCGCGCCTTCCGGATAGGCGCCGACGACGCCGAGCGCGCCGCGCGAAGAGATTTTCTTGTGTCCGGTGCCGGCGGGCAGGACGATTACGTCGCCCGGCCCGGCCGTCACCTCGACGCCGCCGTCGCCGCCGAACTGCACCGTCACCTCGCCCTCGTAGACGCCCAGGGCCTCGTGCGCGTTGCTGTGGTAGTGGTGGAAAGGAAAAACGCCGTTGCGCCATGCGGCCGGCCAGCCGTTGCGCGTGAAAAGGACTTCGAAGTCTTCAGGTCTGGGGCTGCGCAAGGCCTGCTGATAGACGAGCAGCGGCCAGCGCGGATGGTTCGGGATGGCGCCGCTGGGCGCGAGCAGATGCGCGATGACGCGGACCTTCGTCATTCGAGCTTGTGCCCAACGCTGAAGTCGTTGCGACCGCTGCGGTCGACGCCCTTCACCAGCCACAGCGGGCGGCGCGCGAAATTGACCGGCACGCCGCTCTTGCCGTCGACCGGACGCAGGTCGCGCTCGAAGACCGAGGTGGACGGCATGTAGCGTAGCGCGACGCCGGTGCGGCGCCGGCCGGAGGTGTTCGCCTTGGCGCCGTGGATCATGTACACGTCGTGCAGCGACATCTGGCCCGGCTCGAGCTCGATGTCGACCGCCTGCTCCTCGTCGAATGCCGCGGCGGCCATGCGCTGGTTGAGGCTGAGGTCGGCGCGCTCCTCGTGCAGGTGTTCGTGCAGCCGGCGCGGCGCATGCGAGCCTGGGATGACGCGCAGGCAGCCGTTCTCCTTGGTGGAGGGCTCGAGCGCCACCCACGCGGTGCACGTGGCGAGCGGGCGGATCGGCCAGTAGTGGCCGTCCTGGTGCCAGGGTGTCTCGTAACCTTCCTCCGCTGGCTTGCAGAACACGTGGCAGCCCCAGAGGATGACGTCCTCGCCGAGCACCCCGGAGACAAGCTCGAGGATCTCGGGATCGCGCGCAAGGTCGAGGAACGCCCGGTTGCCGCGCACGCCCTCGCCGTTGTCGCCCTCGATGTGCGCTGATACCAGCTTCTCGGGCCGCACGCCGGGATTCGCGCGCAGCAAGCGCTCGAGCGCTTCGACCATGCGGGCCACACCGGCCGGCGCGAGGCGATGGCGCGGCACTACCCAGCCTTCGCGGCGGTAGTGCTCGATCTCGTCGGCCTGCAGATGCGCCACGGCTACAATCATCGCATGGCAGCCAGCGAACAACTCGCGATGCTGGTGCAGACCGACCGCGTGCACCGCTCGGTCTATACCGATCCCGCGATCTTCGAGCTCGAAATGGACCAGGTCTTCGGCCGGGCCTGGCTGGTGCTCGGGCACGAAAGCCAGGCGAGGCACCCCGGCGACTATTTCACCACCAGGATGGGCCGAGAACCCGTTGTTGTCGTGAGAAAAGACGATGGCGAGATCGGCGTCCTGGTCAACCGCTGTGCGCATCGCGGGGCGACGGTGTGCGCCGAAGGGCGCGGCAACGCCGAGCGCTTCGTTTGTCCCTACCACGGCTGGAGCTACGACCGGACCGGAGCGCTGCAGGCGGTGCCATTCGCGGGCGGATATGAGAAAGGGAAGCTGCCGGCGGGCCTGAAGGTCGTGCCGCGGGTCTCGGTCTATCGCGGCTTCATCTTCGCCTCGCTCTCATCGCAGGGAGAGGATCTGGAAGCGTTTCTCGGCCCGGCGCGCGCCTCTTTCGACGACTTCGTCGACCGCGCCCCCGGCGGCGAGCTGGAGGTGGCCGGCGGCGTGTTCAAGCACGCCTATGACGGCAACTGGAAGCTGATGCTCGAGAACCACCTCGACGGTGCGCATCCGGCATGGGTGCACGCCTCGTCGGTCGCGGTGGCGCGCGGCGCGCCGGAGCCGGGCAAGCCGGGCGAAGAGCATTACTACGACATCGCCGTGCGCCAGATGCGCCAGAACGGCGCACCCGATTCGGTGTGGGACGCGATCGGCATGTGGACCACGCCCCACGGCCACGGCTACATGGGCGACTACCACGACGACAGCCGCCTCGTCGCCGGGCTGGGAAATCCGGCGTTCGAGGAATACCGCCGCCGCCTCGCGGCCGGGGTGGGCGAGAAAGAAGCGGACCGGATCCTGCGCGTCACGCTCTGGAACACCATCATCTACCCGAACTGCTCGTTCATGAGCCAGTTCCGCCAGCTCCGGATCATTCACCCGGTGGCGGTCGACCGCTCGGTCGTCTGCACCTATTCGTTCCGCATGAAGCACGCGCCGGCCCAGATGTTCCGCGACACGGTGGCGTTCGCCAACGTGGTGAACGGCGCCGGCTCGTGGGTCCTCACCGACGACCTCGAGGTATACGAGCGGATCCAGCGCGGTCTCTCGTCCGGCGCGGTCGACTGGGTCTACCTCGGCCGCGGCCACGGCCGCGACGTCGATGAGGCGCACGGCGTCCGGCGCGGCGCCACCGGCACGAGCGAGGTCTTCATCCGCGCGCAGTTCGAGGCATGGCTGCGCTACATGTCGAAGCCATGAACCCGACGGACGTCGAGCAATTTCTCTACCACGAGGCGCGGCTGCTGGATACGCAGCAGCTCGAAGCCTGGCTCGAGCTTTTCACCGACGACGCGACGTACTGGGTTCCCCTTGAAAGAAATCAAAAGGACCCGCTCGAGACCAGCTCGATCATCCACGACGACCGCACGCTGCTTGAGCTGCGGGTGAAGCAGGCTCGCCACCCGCGCGCCCACGCCCGGCAGCCCCTCGCCCGCACCGTCCACCAGGTCGGCAATGTGACGGTGTCCGGAGAGACAACCGATGAGATCACGGTCAACTCGACCCTTCAGCTCGTCGAGTTCCGCAACGAAAAGCAGCGCCTCTACGGCGCGCTGGTCGAGCACCGGCTGCGCCGCGAGAACGGCCGCTTCAAGATCGCCCACAAGCGCGTGGATCTCGTGAATTCCGAAGGCGAGCTCGACGGCATCGCCGTTCTTTTCTAGCCGGCTTGAAGAAGATCTTCCTGGACTACGATCAGAAGGCGCTCGACGAGCAATACGAGCAGCGCACCTGGGTGCCGCACGCCGATGAGATCATCAAGCGCTTCGGCGTGGCAAGTGACGCTGTTCGCATGCGCATCGGCGAGCCGCGCACCGAGCGCTACGGCCCCGCGCCGGTCGAGACGCTCGACATCTACGGCGACGGCGAAACGGCGTTCGTGTTCGTCCACGGCGGCGCCTGGAAGCGCCAGTCGAAGCGGGAGAACGCGTTCGCCGCCGAAACCATCGTGCAGGCAGCCGCGGCCTACGTGGCGCTCGACTTCGCGCTGCTGCCGAGTGCCACGCTGCCCGAGATGGCGGCGCAGGTCTGTCGCGGCATCGAGTGGGTCTATCGTAATCTCGCCACTGCGATCGTCCTGTGCGGACACTCCTCCGGCAGCCACCTCGCTGCCTGCGCGCTGACAAGGACGGACGGAGTGAAGAGCGCCCTGCTCGTCTCGGGCATCTACGACCTGCTGCCGGTGCGCCTCAGCGCACGCAACGACTACGTGCGGCTGGACGAGAAGCTCGAGGACGAATACAGCCCGATCCGCCATACGGACCGGATCCGCTGTCCGGTGACGGTCGCATGGGCCGAGCACGAGGCGGCCGAGTTCTACCGGCAGTCGCACGAGTTTTCTTCGGCGTTGAAGCTGGCGGGCAGGCTGACGCAAGCCATGGTTGGAAAAGGGCTCAATCATTTCGAGATCGTCGAAACGCTGGCCGACCCGGGCTCGCCGCTCGGGCGTGCTGCGCTTAACATGCTGCAATGAAGGCGAGAAACGAAAATCCGGTGATCGTCGCCGGCGGCGGCATCGGCGGCCTCGCCGCCGCGCTCGCCCTCGCGCGCAAAGGCTTCCGTTCGGTGGTGCTCGAGCAGGCGCCGCAGTTCGGCGAGATCGGCGCCGGCATCCAGCTCGCTCCCAACGCCTGGCATGCGCTCGACGCCCTCGGCGTCGGCGGCCTGGTGAAGAAGGAGGCCGTTTTCATCGAGCGGCTGCTCATGATGGACGGCGTGAGCGCCGAGCGGGTGATCGATATCCCGCTCGACGAGCGCTTCGCCGCCCGCTTCGGCAACCCCTACGCCGTGACGCACCGCGCTGACATCCATGGCTCGCTCCTCGACGGCTGCAAGGCGCTCTCGGAGCTGATCGAGCTGCGCACCAGCACGCGGGTCGCGGGCTTCCACGCCGAGGACGGGAAGGTGCTCGTCCATACGGCAAACGGCGAAACGCTCGAGGGAGCGGCGCTGGTCGGCGCCGACGGCGGGCGCTCGGTGATCCGCGAGAGCATCGTCGGCGACAAGCTGCCGCTCATCACCGGGCACATGTGCTTTCGCGCGGTGCTCGACGCGGGCGACGTGCCGAAGGACCTGCGCTGGGCGGCGGCGACGCTGTGGGCGGCGCACAACACCCACATCGTGCACTACCCGCTGCGCGGCTGGAAGCTCTTCAACCTGGTCGCGACGGTGATCGGCAAGCACGCGAGCGGCGGGCACAACGAGCTCGCCATGCCAGACGAGGTGCTGCCGTTCTTCGCACATTACTGCGACCAGCCGCTCAAGCTGATGCGCACCCCGCGCGAATACCGCCGCTGGATGCTGCTGCATCGCGAGCCGGTGGACAACTGGGCCCGCGGGCGCGTCACCCTGCTCGGCGACGCGGCGCACTTCATGCTCCAGTACATGGCGCAGGGCGCCGCGATGGCGATGGAGGACGCGGTGTGCCTGGGCGCATGCGCGGAGGCGTTCGACGGCCAGTTCGAAAAAGTCTTCCAGGAGTATCAGCAGCGCAGGATCGTGCGCGCATCGCGCGTGCAGGTCTCGGCGAACCACCTCGTCGGAATGATCTTCCACGTGCCCGACGGCCTCGAGCGCGAGATCCGCAACGACATCTATCGCGGCCGCAGCCCCGAGCGTTACTACGATGCGCTCGAGTGGCTCTTCACCGCGCCGGAGTACGTCCGAAGTTTTAGATGAGGTGCGACGTTTTGTCGCACCCCGCAAAACCGCGATCACTTTCCAAGTAACAAAAAATTCTTTACCGTTTGATGCGGATCAAGTACAACATGTAGGCAGAGGAACGACGCGGCAACAGAAAAACCGGCCGCGCAGCGGCGCTGCTCACCTCGCGCTTCTTTCCGATCTTTTTCTTCGGGGATAACGGGGGTGGGAGGTGGTATGAAAATCAGGCACGCAGTGCCGTTGTTATTCACGTCTGTAGCAGGCTTCTTTTTCTTCCATTCGCAGATCGCCACTTCGGTTGACTTCTTCGCGCGCGACCCGGGCGTGCGCGGCGGAGCCGACGCCGGCGGGCCGCTCCCCGGGCTGACCGCAAATCAGCGCGCATTCTTCGACACGGGCCTGGCCGACTTCGCCAGCGTCGAAGACGTCGCCGACGGCCTCGGGCCGACGATGAACCTCGACGCCTGCGGCGGCTGCCATGCCCAACCGGCGACCGGCGGCACCAGCCCGAAGGTGAATCCGCAGGTGGCGTTCGCCACCCTGCGCGGCGCCGACAACAAGCTGCCTTCGTTCGTCCGGCTGAACGGCCCGGTGCGCGAGGCACGCTTCGTGAAGAACGCCGACGGATCGCCCGACGGCGGAGTCCACGCGATCTTCACCATCCAGGGCCGCGACGACGCGCCCGGCTGCGTGCTCGCGCAGCCCGACTTCGCGACGCAGCTCGCCAATCGCAACGTGATTTTCCGCATCCCGACCCCGGTGTTCGGCGCGGGGCTGATTGAGGAGATCACCGACACCGCGATCCTCATGAACCTCTCGCGCGATTCGTCGACGAAAGCGCAGCTCGGCATCAGCGGTCGGCCGAACCGTAACGGCAACGACGGCACGATCTCGCGCTTCGGCTGGAAGGCGCAGAACCAGTCGCTGATCATCTTCTCCGGCGAGGCCTACAACGTCGAGATGGGGATCACCAACGAGCTGTTCCAGAGCGAGCGTGACCAGACGCCCTCGTGCCAGTTCGCCAAGGTCCCGAACGACGTGCAGAACACGGACGCGGCCGAAAACGCCGCGACGCGGCTCGCGGCGGCGCTGGCGGCGACTCCGGCGGTGTTGAACTTCGCCAACTTCCAGCGTTTCCTCGCCCAGCCGAAGCCGGACCCCGACACCCCCGGAGGCTCGAACTCGATCGGACGCGGCAGGAACCTGTTCTCGAGCGTCGGGTGCGCGCTTTGCCACACGCCCTCGCTGAGGACTGGAAATGCGACGGTCGAGGCGCTGCGCTTCCAGACCGCGAACCTCTATTCCGATCTGGCGCTGCATAACATGGGCAACGGACTGGCCGACGGCATCTCGCAGGGCGCGGCCACGGGAAGCGAGTTCCGCACCGCGCCGCTGTGGGGCCTCGGCCAGCGGATCTTCTTCCTGCACGACGGACGCACCGACGACCTGAAAGACGCGATCCGGCAGCACTCGAGCACTGGGTCGGAGGCGAACGCGGTGATTTCCAGGTTCAACAACCTCTCCGAGTTCCAGAAGCAGGACCTGTTCAACTTCCTGCGGTCACTGTAAAGGGGAGGAGTCCCCGGCACTCGGGCACCCGTCGCCATGCGACGCGGTGCTCGAGCCCGCCGATCAGGCCCGTTCCTTCATCGAGCTCCAGATGGCGTGGTGCGACATCGGCAGGGCTTCAATGGAAACCTGCAGTGGAGACAGCGCGTCGTTGACCGCGTTGGCGATCGCGGCGGGCGCGCCGAGGTAGCCGGCCTCGCCCGAGCCTTTCTGCCCGAATTCGGTCAGGGGCGAGGGCGTGCAGTGATCGACGATCGTCAGGTCCGGAACTTCCATGGCGCTCGGGATCAGGTAGTCCATGAAAGTGCCGCTGGCGAGCTGGCCTTCGGCGGTGTAGGCGAACTTCTCGTAGAGCGCGGCGCCGATGCCGTGCGCGATGCCTCCATAGGTCATGCCGTGCACGATGTCCGGGTTGATCATCACGCCGCAGTCGTGGCCGCAGACGTAGCTGCGGATCGACGGCTTCGCCGTGCCCGGGTCGATCTCCACCAGGACGACGTGCGCCTCGAAGGCGTAGCAGGGATACATCTGGATGCGTCCGTCCGCCGTCGGCAGCCCGCCGCCGGTGGGCACCTCCCAGACGAAACTGGCCTGCAGCCCCGGCTCGAGGCCGCCGGGCAGCCGGTGGAACTTGCGGTGCGCGATCTCCACCAGTGCCTCCCACGAAAGCTTCTTCGACGGCACGCCTTTCAGGGAGATGTCGCCGCCGCGGTATTCCAGGTCTTCAGGGGAGCATTCGAAGTTGTGGGCGGCGATGGCCAGAAGCGCTTGCTTGATCCGCTTCGCCGCCCCCGCGGTGGCGCCGCCGAGCATGATCGCCATGCGGCTGCCGACCGGACTGTTCGACGGCAGCGCGGTCAGCGAGTCCGCACGCACCACGCGGATCGTGCTGGGGTCGCGCTCGAGCACCTCGCCGAGCACGGTCGAGACGAGCGACTCGTGGCCCTGGCCCGAGCTCGAATTGTTGATCACCCCGGTGATCGAGCCGGAGAGATCGACCCGCACCAGGCACGAGTCCATCCAGGTGGTGGTCTCGTTCTTCGGGTTCATGAGAACCTCGAACGCCGAGTTGCCGCCGCTCGGCTCCAGGCAGGTGGCGATGCCGATGCCGGCAAGCCTGCCCGCTTTTCGCATCTGATCTCTCAACACCAGCAACTCGGGGTATCTTGCGGCGGCCAGTGCCTTCTCGAGCACGGTGTGGAAGTCACCCGAATCGTAGGTCGAGCCGCTCGGGATCAGGTAGGGGAACTCGTCCTTGCGGATCAGGTTTTTCCTTCGCAGCTCGATCCGGTCCATGCCGAGGTACTGGGCGACGCGGTCCACGGTGCGCTCGATGGCGAAGTTGGTCGGCGACTGTCCGAAGCCGCGCACCGCCTCCTGCGGCGTCTTGTTGGTCATCACCGAGACCGGCTCGTACTCGATCGCGGGGATGCGGTAAGGGCCGCAGATGGCGCCGACCGGCTTGCCGAGCTGCAGCGGCGAGCGACCGGCGTAGGCCCCGACGTCGTCGACGGCGCGAATGCGCAGGCCGCGAATCGTTCCGTCGCGGTCGAAGGCCGCCTGCATGTCGAACACGCGGTCCGGCCCCTGCATGTCGCCGCCGCGCATGTTCTCGAGGCGGTCCTCGATCAGCCGCATCGGAGCGCCGAGCCTTCTCGCGAGGTAGGCCGCAAGCACGGTGTGCTTGATCCCGCGCTTCACCCCGTAGCTGCCGCCCACGTCGACGTCGTAGTGCACGCGCACCGCGTTGCCCGGCAGCCGCAGCGCGCGCGCGGTCTGGTCCGGGTACTTGGGCATCTGGATCGAGGCCCAGATATCGAGGATCTGCGTGCCGGCGTCCCAACTCGCGACGACGCCGAAAGTCTCGATCGGCACCGTCGCGCTGCGGCCCCAGCTCGCGCGGAACGAAAGGCGGTGGTCCGCTCCGGCGAACGCCTCCTCGACCGGCCCCCACACGAACTTGCGGCGGTAGAGGATGTTCGAGCCGTGCTCGGGATGAACCAGGATCCTGCCTTCGAGCGCCTCCTCGGGATCCACCACCTGCGGCAGCGGCTGGTAGTCGACTTCGACCAGCTCGGCGGCGTCCTCGGCCAGCGCGCGGGAATCGGCCACGACCGCAGCGACCCATTCGCCCGCGTAGCGCACCACTCCGCGTGCCAGCGCCCAACGCGTCACCTTCGGTGCATCAACGCCGATCTGGAGCGAGTCGGTGTGGGCGCAGAACTCCTCTCCGGTGAGCACATGGTGCACGCCGGGTGCGGCGAGTGCCGCATCGACCCGGATCGCGGCGATGCGCGCGCTCGCGTGAGGCGATGCGACCAGCGCGATGTGCTTCATCCCAAGCAGCGAGATATCGGCGACGTAGCGGCCGCGGCCGGTGACGAAACGCGGATGCTCCTTGGCCCTGCGCCCCTTGCCGATGTACCGATAGGCGCTCATTCGAGGCCTCATTTGACAAGTGAGGCGGCAAGCCGCACCGCGTCCACGATCTGCTGATAGCCGGTGCAGCGGCACAGGTTGCCGCCGATCGCCTCGCGGATCTCGTTTTCGGTCGGCCGGGGATTCGCGTCGAGGAGCGCCTGCGCGGCGATCAGCATTCCCGGGGTGCAGTAGCCGCACTGCAGGCCGTGGGTCTCGCAAAACGCATCCTGCAACGGGCTCATGCCGCCGTCGGGTTTCGTCAGCCCTTCCACCGTGGTGACGCGGTGACCGTGCGCCTGCACCGCGTACATGAGGCAGGCGCGCACCGCCTCGCCGTCGAGCATGACCGAGCAGGCGCCGCAGACGCCATGCTCGCAGCCGACGTGAGTGCCGGTCAGCCGCAGCTCGTCGCGCAGCCAGTCGACGAGGGAGAGCCGCGCCGGAACCTGCGACGAGCGCTTTTTCCCGTTCACCTCGACCTCGATGGGATGCAGGGTTGCGCTCATGCAGCCTTCGCCTTCTCGTGCGCCTCGCGCAGCGCCCGCGCGGCGAGCACCCCGGCGAGGTGGCGCCGGTACTCGGCGCTGGCGTGCAGGTCGCCGCCCGGCTCGCATGCGTCCGCGGCGTCGTTCGCCGCCGCCCGCATGAGGTCTTCGGTCAGGAAAGAGCCCACCAGGCCCGCGGCAAGCTTCGGAAAGGCGAGCGGCGTCTGCCCGACCGCGGCCAGCCCGAAGGCCGCGCGCACGCAGCGCCCGGCGTCGTCGAGCGCGACCTGCGCTGCGGCCGCGACCACGGCGAAATCGCCGTGACGGATGCACAGCTCGGTGAACGCCGAGCCAGTGCGCGACTCGCGCCAGACCGGCCACTCGATCTCCTCGAGGCATTCGTCCACCCGGATCGCAGTCGACATCGCGCCGGTGAAGAACGACGCCGCGTCGAGCGTCCTTTTCCCCTTTGAAGAACGCAGCAGCAGGCGCGCCCCGAGGACCTGCGCAACCAGCGGCAGCTCCGCGCTCGGGTCCGCGTGCGCGAGGCTGCCGCCGATGGTGCCGCGGTTGCGCGTCTGCGCGTGGCCGACCCAGGCGAGCGCCTGGCGCAGCAGCGGCACGCGCTCGGCCAGCGCGCTGTCGCGCTCGACCACGGCCTGTCGAGTGCAGGCACCGACGCGCACCGCATCGTTTTCCGCGGCGACGAACTTGAGCGCGGCAATCTCGTTGATGTCGATCAGCCACGCCGGCCGCAGCAAGCGCATCGCCATCATCGGCACCAGGCTCTGCCCGCCGGCGAGCAGCTTCGCGCCGTCGCCGTGCCGCGCGAGCAATTCGCACGCTTCACCGATCGAGGCCGCCCGGGTATATTCGAACGCCGCAGACTTCACGTTTCGATCATAAACGAGGCAATCGCGCGGTGCGTCTCTCGAAATGGGTGCGTCTCTCGAAATGGCTGGCGGGCATCGCGCTCGCCCTCGCGCAGGCCGGCGCTTGGGCGCAGGCGTGGCCGGCGAAGCCTGTGCGCATCATCGTCCCCTTCACTCCTGGAAGCGCCACCGACATCATGGCCCGCACGGTGTCGGAGAAATTGTCGGCGCAGCTCGGCCAGGCAATGGTGGTCGAGAACCGGCCCGGGGCCGGCGGTACGATCGGCGTCGGCCTGGCGGCGAAGGCGGACCCCGACGGCTACACCGTCCTCGTCCATTCGTCCTCCTATACGGTCACGCCGACGACCTACCCGAATACGCCCTACGACACGCTGCGCGATCTCACCGGCGTCACGCCACTGGGACTGCTGCCGAACGTCCTGGTCATCGCGCCCGCAAAGGGCATTCGCTCGGTGAAGGAGCTGGTGGCCGCGGCCAAGTCAAAGCCCGGCGCGCTCAACGCGGCTTCGATCGGCATCGGCAGCGCGACGCACCTCAACGCCGAGCGCTTTCGGCTCGGCGCGGCGATCGACGTCGTCAACGTGCCCTTCAAGGGCACCCCCGAAGCGCTCGCGGACGTGATGACCGGGCGCGTTGACTACTACTTCTGTCCGGTCAATGCGGCGTTGCCGCTGCTGAAGGACGGCCGGCTACTCGGTCTCGCCGTAGGCAGCACGAAGCGTTCGGTGGCGCTGCCTGACATGCCGACCACGCTCGAAGCCGGCATTCCCGACTCCGACTACAACTTCTGGGTCGGCATGTTCGTGCCGTCGAAGACGCCGCGGGAGATCGTCGCGCGCCTCTACCAGGAAACCGCGCGGGCGCTGCACGCGAGCGACGTCCGCGAAAAGCTGGAGCGGCTCGGCGCCGAGCCGATGGACTATGCGCCCGAAGCCTTCAACACCTACCTGCGCGCCGAGATCGCCGCCAACGCCGCGCTCGTGAAAGCCTCCGGGCTCAAGCCGCAGTAAGCCCGCCTGCGCCGAGCGCGCGCGGCAGGAGCCGCGCATCGCCGAGTCGCGCGGCAAGCTCGGAGAAACCCGGAGTCGGACCGCGCCAGCGCATATCGTCGACGTCGCCGAAGAGCCGGGCATCGGTCCTGAGGGTCGCCAGCGTCTTGAAGAGAAGCGCCAGCTCGCGGCGTTCGCCGAGGACCATCGCCGGAAAATTCTCGATCGGCCCGTGCTGCCTTACGAGGCGAGCGGCGCCCACCGCGCCGATACCCTCGATTCCGGGATAACCGTCGGCGGAATCGCCGACCAGGGCGAGGAAATCGGGTATGAAGCGGGGCTCCACGCCGTACTTCTGCTCGACCGCGGGCGCGTCCAGAATTCTCTGCGAGATGCGATGCACTTGCACTACGCGCTCGCCTTGGACGCACTGCGCGAGGTCCTTGTCCGGCGTCCAGATGCAGACCTTCTCCACGCGCTCGTCCGCCGCGGCGGCGTGCGCGGCCGAGGCGAGCCCGTCGTCGGCCTCGAGCTCCACCATGGGCCACACCGCCACGCCCATCGCCGTTAGCGCGTCCTCGAGCGGGTGAAATTGCGCGAGCAGCGCGGGCTCGACGCCCTCGGCCGTCTTGTACCCCGGCCACAAGCCGTTACGGAACGACTCGATCACGTGATCGGTCGCGACGCCGACATGCGTGGCGCCCTTCTCGATCATCTGCAGCATCGTGTGCAGCACGCCGTTCACCGCGCCGAACGGTGCGTCCTTCCCCTTGTTCCAGCGGCGCTGGCCGTAGAAGTGCCGGAACAGCTCGTACGTGCCATCGACGAGGTGAACAACCAAACTCAGGCGGGCCGAAGCGCGAGCAGCTCCGGGCCGATCTCGTCGATCGAGCGCACGCCGCAGAGCTGCATCGCGCGCACGAGCTCGCTTGAAAGGATCTCGAGCGCGCGCTTCGCCCCCGCCTCGCCGCCCGCCATCGCGCCGAAGAGCGTGGCGCGTCCCGTGAGCACGGCCTGCGCGCCGAGCGCTCGCGCCTTGAGGATGTCCACGCCGCGGCGTACGCCGCCGTCGAGAAGTACCGTCAGCTTGCGTCCCACCGCTCTTGAAATGTCGGGCAAGGCGTCCAACGTGGCGGTTGCGCCGTCCAGTTGGCGACCACCGTGATTCGATACCACCACGCCGTCGCAGCCGACCGAGACGGCGCGCTCGGCGTCGTCGGGGCGCTCCACGCCCTTCAGGAGGAGCTTGCCCGGCCACTGGTTGCGCAGCAGCTTGATGTATTCCCAGTCGAGCCCGGCGTCCATCTCGCGCCCGACCGCCGTGACGATGTCGGTGCCGGCGGCCGCGCTGAAACGGTAGCCCTCCATGTTCGCCATGCCGGGCAGGCCGTTGCGCAGCATGTCGAGCGCCCAGGCGTACTTGAAGATCACGTCCTTCGAGTTGCGCCAGTTCGGGCTATAGGGGGTGTGGAAGCCATTGCGCGGGTCGCGCTCGCGTTTCCCCGACACCGGCAGGTCCACCGTGACGAGAATTGCCTCGTAGCCCGCGTTTTTCGCTCTATCCACTAATTTTTTTCTGAAGTCCAGGTCGCGGACACAATAGAGCTGGAACCAGAGCCGCCCGCCGACCTCCTCGGCGAGGCGCTCGATGCTGAACGCCGAAGGCGTGGCCATGGTGAAGGGCACGCCGCGGGCCTTCGCCGCGCGCGCGAGGATCAGCTCGGCGCCGTAGCGCCCGGCGCTGATGCCGCCGGTCGGCGCAATGGCCAGCGGCAACGCCGCTTCACGACCGAAAATGGAAGCCTTCGTGTCGACCTGCGCCACGTTGACCAGCACCTTCGGCAGCAGTCGCACTCGCTCGAAGGCCGCGCGGTTATCGCGCAGGGTCACCTCGTCCTCGGCACCCCCGTCGAAGAAGTCGAAGATCGCGCGCGGCAGCCGCCGCTGCGCGAGGCGTCGCAGATCCGCGATATTCACCGCCCGGGCGAGGTCGGCCATAATTGCGGGTGACTCTACCTTTGAAAGGCTTCCTCGTGTCGCGCCTGTTCGCTCTTGCTATTTCGCTCGTCCTCTCGAATGCCGCGTTCGGCCAGGCGTTCCCGTCCAAGCCGATGCGCATCGTCGTGCCGTTCACGCCGGCCGGAGCGGTCGACATCGCCACCCGGGCGACGGCCAACGAGATGACCAGGATCCTCGGCCACCCGGTGGCGGTGGAGAACAAGCCCGGTGCCGGCGGCAACCTGGGCGTCCTCGACGTGGCGCGCTCGGCTCCCGACGGCTATTCGATGGTGATGAGCACGAGCGGCATCCAGGCCATCAACCCCGCGCTCTACGCGAAGATGCCGCTCGACGTCAACAAGGAGCTGGCGCCGGTGGCGCCGATCGTATCGCTCTCCAACGTGCTGGTGGTGCACCCGTCGGTACCGGCCAAGACCGTGAAGGACGTAATCGAGCTGGCGAAGAAGGACCCCGGCAAGTGGACCTACGCCTCGAGCGGCAACGGCACGAGCATCCACATGTCGGGCGCCATGTTCACCCAGCTCACCGGGACGGACATCGTCCACATCCCGTACAAGGGCAGCGCGCCGGCCATCACCGACCTGCTGGCGGGCCAGACCAACATGATGTTCGACAACATTCCCTCGGCGCTGCCGCACATCAAGTCCGGAAAGCTGCGCGCGATCGCCACCACAGGTGCGAAGCGCGACCCGGCGCTTCCCGAGCTGCCGACCGTCGCGGAATCGGGCGTCAAGGGCTACGAGTCGGGCGTGTGGTTCGGCATCATGGTGCCGGCGGCGACGCCGCGCGACATCGTCATGAAGCTGAACGCCGCCGCGGTACAGGCCGCCAAGGCGCCCGAGTTCGTGAAGCGCATGCGCGACCTCGGCTACAACATCATTCCCGGCACGCCCGAGCAGATGGCCTCGATGCTGAAGGAGGAGGTCGCTCGCTGGGCGCCGATCGTGAAGGCTTCCGGAGCAAAGGTGGACTGACATGAAACCCGCCATGGCGAAGCTGAAGCGCATCGAGGGCGTGCTTGCCCCGGTGATCACGCCGTTCCGCAAGGACTACGCGCCCGACGCGCCGCGCTTCGTGCGCCACTGCCGTTGGCTGCTGAAAAGCGGCTGCGCCGGCCTTGCGGTGTTCGGCACCAACAGCGAAGCAAACTCGCTCTCTGTTTCTGAAAAAAAATCTTTACTTGAAAAACTCGTGGCCGGAGGCGTGCCCGCCTCGGCGCTCATGCCGGGCACCGGGCACTGCGCGCTTTCCGACTCCATCGAGATGACGCGCGCGGCGGTGGAGCTCGGCTGCGCCGGCGTGCTGATGCTGCCGCCCTTCTACTACAAGGGTGTCTCCGACGAGGGCCTGTACCGCAATTTCGCCGAGGTGATCGAGCGCGTGGGCGACGAGCGCCTGCAGCTCTACCTCTATCACATCCCGCCGGTCGCCCAAGTCTCAATAACTTTAGGATTGATTGAACGGCTACTTTCAAAGTACCCGGGGATCGTCGCGGGCGTGAAGGATTCGTCGGGCGAGTGGTCCAACACCAAGGCGATGCTCGATGCCTTCGCCAAGGAGGGCTTCGACGTCTTCGCCGGCAGCGAGGTGTTCCTGCTCGACAACATGCGCCACGGTGGCAAAGGCTGCATCACCGCCACCGGCAACATCAATCCAGGTCCGATCGCAAACGTCTACCGGAACTGGCGCTCCGCGGACGCCGATCGCCTGCAGGCCGGCATCAGCGCGACGCGCAAGATCGTGCAGAAGCAGCCCATGATCCCGGCGCTCAAGGCGGCGGTGGCGCACTTCGGCAACGACCGCGAGTGGAAGACCTGCCGGCCGCCGCTCGTCGAGCTGACCGCACAGCAGGAAGAGACACTCATCACCGAGCTCCGGGCTGCCGGCTTCGACATGCCGGGTCTTGCCTCCGTGTGAAGACGGCGCTGGTCACCGGCGCCGGCCGCGGCATCGGCCGGGCGGCTGCCGCGGCGCTGGTGAAGTCGGGGATGAAGGTGTTCGGCCTCGACAAGGATTTTTCGGAGCCCCTGCAGGACATCGAGCCCCTCCGGTTCGACCTCACCGACCTGGCCGCGATCCCAAAGCTGATTGCCGGGCTCGGCAGGCTCGATGTGCTGGTGAACAACGCCGGCGTGCAGGCCGCGCTGCCGATCGATCGCTATACCGACGAGGCGCGGAGCCGCATCCTGCGCGTGAACCTGGAAGCGCCGGTCGAGCTGATCCGCGCGGCCTCGAAGGGCATGGCGGAGCGCGGCTCCGGCCGCATCGTCAACGTCGCCTCGGTGGCCGCGTACATGGCGCACACCGACCTCTGGTACGGCGTCACCAAGGCAGGCGTGGTGAGCTTCACGCGCAGCTTCGCCTCCTACCTCGGGCCGCATGGCATCCAGGTGAACGCGGTGGCGCCCGGCCCGATCGACACCGACCTCCTCAAGAATGCGCAGCCCGAGCGCATCACGCAGCTCATGCGCGCGGTCTATACGAAACGGGTGGGCCGGCCGGAGGAAGTGGCCGAGGCGATCCGCTGGCTAGCTCTCGATGCGCCTGCGATCCTGAACGGCGCGGTGATCGATGTCACCGACGGCTGCTTCCTGCGTTGATTTTGGATCGCGGGTGGCCTGCACCGGGACGTAAGACGGGATGAGCATCTGCACGAAGAGCCGGATCTTCTCGCTCGCCTGGCGCGTCACCGAGGTGAACTCGACGCCGCAGAACCAGCGGCCCTTGTCCTCGCGCACGTCGACAATGCGGCCGTAGACGTCCTCGGCGCGGTAGCCGAGGCTGACGAGGTTCACGGCGAGCTTGATCTCGGCGTAGAGCGGCAGCGGGCGCTCGATCTCGACCAGCACGCCGTCGTAGCCGATGTTGTGGATGGTCCCGGTGTCGACGGTCGCGAGCACGGTCTTGCGGCTCACGATCTGGTAGGCGAACGGCAGCAGCACGTCGACCCGCGCCGAGCGGCGCAGCTCCCTGCGCGGCACGAACTTGCCGAGCGAGGGAATTCCCTTCACCTCGCGGATGAGGACGCTTTCGGCCTTGCCCTTCATGTAGACCTGCACCGGCGGGCCGCAGTCGGCGAAATCCTGGCACAGCTCGTAGGTCGACTGGCTGACGAGCACCTGGCCGCGCAGGCTGAAGGCCTCGATGCGCGAGGCGAGGTTCACCTCGTCGCCGATGATGGTGTGGGCGCGGTAGCGGTCCGAGCCGATGAGGCCGGTCATCACCTTGCCGGTATTCACGCCGATGCCGAGGAACATCTCGGGCACGTTCTCCGAGCGGTGCTTCTGGCGCAGCTCGTCCATCGCGATCTGCATCTGCACCGCGCACAGGATCGCGCGCCGGGCATGGTCGTGCGCGACGGCCTGGTCGCCGGGAAACACGACCATGATCGCGTCGCCCATGAACTTGTCGATGATGCCGTAGTGCTGGACGATGACCTCGGTCAGCGTGGCGAAGCAGCGGTTCAGCGTGTCGAGCACCACGCGAGCGGGGTAGGACTCGGCAATGGAGGCGAACCCGCGCAGGTCCGCCAGCAGGATCGAGACCTCGCGCCAGGAATAAGCATCGCCCACTGAGGAGACCTCGCTCGCGGCGACGCTTTGGACGATGTGCTCCAGGCGCGCGCCGACCACGCCGGGGAGGCTGCGGCCCATGGCTTCGGCGACGAGATCCTGGATCCGCCTGACCGCGTCCTGAATGATCCAGCGCTGGGTCAAGCGGCTTTTCTTCTTCTTGTTCTCACTTTTCTATGAATAGCATAGAACGCGCCGTCGGGCTATGCCGACCGGGCTTTCCGTCCTGCAGTCTCACGATTCTTGACCGACCGTCGGCCATCCGGACCCGCACGTCGGCCCGTGCTCTTCAGTACGCCCTAAAGCGGATCGTCGGATCCCGCTTGACCTGATCGATGAGTGCGACTTCCCAGGCGAGATAGTCGCGCGCGTGCTGCTTGTAGTTGTAGTCAGACCTGTGGTCGTAGGGCTTGTACCAGACATCGTCGCGCTCCGTGGTCGCGCGCTCGACGCCGGTCTCCACCGGCCTGCCGGCACCGAACCACGCCGCGTTTCCGCCCTCCAGCACGCTGACCCGCGCCTGCGGCCACAGCGCCTGGACTTCCGGCGCCGCCAGGTGCGCGAGCAATCCCTCCTCCGAAGTCAGCACCAGGGAGGAAACCGGGCCAATTTTTTCGCGCGCCTCGCCTAGGCGCGAACGCACCGCCCACCACGCGCCCGGAATATGGGCGTGGTGGAACCGAAGGCTCGTGGAAAAATCAACAACCGCTCCGGTAGCGCCTTCAGGGGAACAAGCGTCCGCCCATTTCTTGATCTCGGGCGGGCGGCGCGGGCCGGTCTCCATGGCCAGGCCGCGCACATCGTCGAGGACGTAGACCTCGCTCCATCCCATCTGCTCGAGCCACGACGCGGTCATCACCGCGCGAACCCGCTCCGGGTCGATGAGGACGACGCGCGCGTTACGCACCGCGACGTACTCGTCGCTCGCCTGCACCAGCTGCCCGCCTGAAGCGTGCCGCGAGCCCACGACATGGCCGCGCTCGAACTCCTCCCGCGTGCGGACGTCGAGCAGATACAACGTTCGCCCAGCGTCCTGCCGCCACTTGTCGATCCCGTCCGGAGTCGTGAACTTGACTCCGAAACGCCGCGCAACCTTTTCGGCGGCGGCGAGCGCTTTCGCTTTTCCCTCCTCGGACGGCGCCGCCGCCACGCGAGTCGCGCCGCGCTCGCACTCGAAGCCGGCGAGGTCCCAGCCCATCGTGCCGTCCTTCAGCGCGACCACGCGGTTCGGGATGCCGGCGTTGCGCAGCGACTGACAGCCTATGATGCTGCGCGTGCGCCCCGCGCAGTTCACCACCACCAGCGTCTCGGGGTCGGGGGCGAGGTCGTGGATCCGCCACGCGAGCTCGGCTCCCGGCACGTCGATCCCGCCGGGGATGTTCATGCGGTGGTACTCCTCGAACGGGCGGGAATCGACGATCACCAGCTTGTGGTTTTCTTTCTTGAGGCTACTCAGCTCCTCGGCGGGGATACGCGGGGTGCCATAGTCATGCTCGACGAACTCGCCGAAGGCCTTGGAGGGCACGTTCACGCCGCTGAAGAGCTCGCCGCCCGCGGCGCGCCAGCCGGCGCAGCCGCCGTCTAGAACCCCAACGTCGGTGTAGCCCATCGAGCCGAGGCGCTCTGCCGCCTTCTCCGCCAGTCCCTCCCCGCCGCCGTCGAGCACCACCACGGGCACGGCCGGGCGCGGCACCAGGTCGCGGATCATCACCTCGAGCTTCGAGAGCGGCGCCGAGCAGGCGAAGAACGGGTGGCCGCGGTAATGGACGCCCTGCTCGCGCACGTCGAGCAGCGCCAACTCGGCGGTGCCGCCGAGCGCGTCGCGGAGCGCCGCGAAAGTCACCTTTTTTGCCATGACGGATGCATTATGACGCCCGCGGCTTTTCCTGGAGGGAGCCATGGCACTCAAGGCGACGAAGGCGGAAGTGTGGGCGGCCACGATCGAGGACCGCGCCGGCGGCGCGGCCGACAAGCTGGAGGCGCTGGCCCGGGGCGGGGCCAATCTCGAGATGCTGCTCGCGCGGCGCACCGAGCAGCCGGGGCAGGGCGTCATGTTCGTGACGCCGGTGAAGGGCGCCAAGGCGGTGAAGGCCGCCCAGGAGGCTGGCTTCGGCAAGCCCGAAAGCATCCACTCGGTCCGCATCGAGGGCGGCGACAAGCCCGGCCTGGGATCGAAGATCGCGCGCGCGCTCGGCAACGCCGGCGTGAGCTTCCGCGGCGTGTCGGCGGTGGCGGTCGGCAAGAAGTTCATCAGCTACATCGCCTGCGACAGCGCCGAGGACGCCGCCAGGGCGATCGCAGTGCTGAAGAAGCTCTAGCGGACGCGGTAGATCTCTTCCTCGAAGTCGCCGCGCCACACGGTAAGGGCAGCGCGCCGCTTTTCCTTCAGCGCGGTGAGCATGGCGCGCTCCTCGCCCTTTTTCCATTCCACCTTGTAGAGCTCGTCGCCGCGCCCCTCGAGCTTCGCGCGTGACTCGTTGGAGGGCGCGCCGTAGCGATTCTTGAGGAACGCCGCCATGCGCGCCGCGTCCTTCGTGTCGAAGCGCACGTCGAAGGCCTCGACGCGGTCGCGCTTGAGATAGAACGTGATGCGGCCTGGCACGCCGCCGAGCACGATCTTGGAGTCGTCGCAGCGCCGCTCCGCAGCCTTGCTTTTCCACTGCAGCGGCGCGCAGTGCGCCGCCGGGAACTGCTTCAGCACCACTTTTTCCGACGCGCCCAGCGCGACCTCGTTGGCGTCGTAGGCCGCCTGGACGCCGCCTGCATGCAGAAGCACCAGCCCGAGAAGCGCGCGCATAGGCATCATTTTCCCACCTCATGGCGCCGGAAGCAGGATTCCTCGTGGTCGTTCACCATGCCGACCGCCTGCATGAACGCGTACACCGTGGTCGGCCCCACGAAGCGGAAGCCGCGCCGCCTGAGGTCCTTGGAGAGCGGCTCGGCGCCGCGCCCCGCAAAGCTCCAGACATACTTGGAAAAGCTGCCGAATTCCTTGCGCACCTCCAGCACGCGGCGTGCGTTCTCGATGGTGGCATCGATCTTGCCGGAATGCCGGACGATACCCGCGTCGCCAAGCAGGCGCCGGCGCTCGCGTCCTCCGTAACCGGCGACTTTTTTCATGTCGAAGCGCGCGAACGCGCGCCGGTAGTTCTCGCGCTTGGCGAGGATGGTGTCCCAGGAAAGCCCCGCCTGCGCGCCCTCGAGCGTGAGGCATTCGAAGAGCTTTCGATCGTCGTGCACCGGGACGCCCCACTCCTCGTCGTGGTAGGCGATGGCGAGCGGGTTCTTCGGCCAGGCGCAACGCTGTTTTTGGATCATGCAGTCACTACATTGCGGGCGAAGCCGCCGAACCGGTCGAGCACGCGTTCGCGCCAGGCAGACAGCGGATCCTCGGGGGCGAGCAGCTCGCGCGGGCTCATCACGCGAGCCCATTGGAAGATCGAGAAGAGCACGTAGTCGGCGTACGCGGGGTTGTCGCCGCAAATGTACGCCTGCCGCTTGAGGTGCGCCTGCATCGGCTCCAAGCCCCGGCCCAGGCGCTGCAGCGCCTGGTCGCGTCCCGCGCGCAGCTGGTCGAGCGTATTGCGGGTTACCCGCTCCGCCATGGCGCGGAAATGCTCCGCGTCGGCAGGCTCGACGCGCTCGTGGATGTCGGGGGCCAGCACCTCGAGCATGGGCGCGACCAGCGCGCGATCGACCCAGGTGTTGAAGGCGTGGGTCACGCCGCGGGCGATGTCGCCGCCGAAGAGGGGCTTGTCCGGATAGCGTGATTCCAGGTGCTCCGCGATCTTCCACGAATCCCGCACCACGGTATCGCCGTCGCGCAGCACGGGAACCGTCTTGCCGCCCGAAAAGGCGATCGCCGCCTTGTCGCTCATGCACACCGGCCGGGCTTCGAACTCGAGCGCCTTGTGCGCGAGCGCCATGCGGGAGCGCCAGGAGAACACGCTGTAGCGCCGGTCGTTCCTGCCGCCGAGCTCCCAGAGGAGGATCACGCCGCCCTCTTGACCCCAGGCTCGACGACCTCGTGGCTCGCGGGACGCGCCTTGATCCGCAGGTCCTTGAGCTCGGCGCGCTCGCGCTCGGCGTTGCGGAACGCCTGGTCGCGCGCGGTCAGGTACTGCTGCGGCCAGTGCTGCGGCAGATGCTGGTACCACGCCGAGGCCTGGAGCGTGAAATACGGGTTGGCGAGATGCGGCCGGGCGAGCGCGACGAGGTCCGCCTTACCCGATGCCAGCAGCGTGTTCACCTGGTCCGGCGTGGTGACCGCGCCCACCGTCATGGTTGCGATGCCGACCTCGTTTCTCACCCAGTCCGCGTACGGCGCCTGGTACATGCGCCCGTACACCGGGCGCTGGTGCGGCACGGTCTGCCCGCTCGAGCAGTCGATCAGGTCGCAACCGGCTTGCCTCAGCATGCGGGTCAGCGCGATGAGGTCCTCTCCGGAGAGCCCGCCCGGCGCCCAGTCGGTCGCGGAGATGCGCACCGACATCGGCTTCGCCTGAGGCCACACGGCGCGGCAGGCGCGGAACACCTCGAGCGGAAAGCGCATGCGGTTGCCGATGCTTCCGCCGTAGGCGTCGGTGCGCTTGTTGGTCAGCGGCGAGATGAAGCTGGCGAGCAGGTAGCCGTGCGCCATGTGCAGCTCGAGCATGTCGAAGCCGGCCTGATCTGCAAACCCGGTGGAACGGACAAAGTCGTCCACGATTTTTTTCATGTCAGCCGGGCTGATTTCGCGAGGAACCTGGGAGATGCCCTCGTAGTAGGGAATCGCCGACGCGGAAATCACCGGCCAGTTGCCGGACTCGAGCGGGTGGTCCATGCGCTGCCAGCCGAGCTGGGTCGAGCCCTTGCGCCCGGAATGGCCGAGCTGCATGCACAGCTTCGCTCTCGAATGGGCTTTACAAAACTGAACTATTTTCCCGAAAGCGTCCCGTTGCGTCTCGTTCCAGAGGCCCGTGTCTCCCGGGGAGATGCGCGCCTCGGGGGATGGGCAGGTCATCTCGACGTACACCAGGCCCGCCCCGCCGACGGCGCGGCTGCCGAGGTGGACGAAGTGCCAGTCGCCCGGCACGCCGTCGACCGCGGAATACTGGTCCATCGGCGACACCACCACGCGGTTCTCGACCACCATGTCGCGCAGCCGAAACGGCGTGAACATCGGCACCGGCGGATCGTCGAGGTCGATGGCGAAGCCTTGAGCTTTCACTTTCGCGGCATACCACCCGTGCACTTCGCGCACGAAGCCGGGGTCGCGCAGCTCGAGGTTTTCCCAGGTGATCTGCTTGGAGCGCGACATCACGCCGAAGGCGAACTGCGGCGGCTCCATGCCCCAGTAGCGCTTCATGTGCTCGAACCACGCGAGCGAGACGTTCGCGGCGTGCTGGGTCTTCTCGACCTCCTCGCGCCGAGCCGTGTCGTACAGGGTCAGCGCCGGTTTCACTTCGGGGTGCGTCTTGAAGGCCTCGAACAGGGCGATCGCGTCCTCCATCGCGAGCTTGGTGCCGGAGCCGATGGAGAAGTGCGCGGTGGCCTTGGCGTCGCCGACGAGGACGGCATTGTCCTTTACCCACGTCTTGTTGGTGATGTTGGGGAAGTTGCGCCACAGGGAGCGGTTCGCGATGAGGGGATGCCCGGCGAGCTCTTCGGCGAAGACGCGCTCGAGCACCGGCAGCATGTCGCTCTCGGAAAGCCGGTCGAAGCCGAAGTTGCGCCAGGTGGCCTCGTCCATCTCGATCACCCAGGTGGAGCGGTCGGGCTCGTACTGGTAGACGTGGGCGAGCAGCACGCCCTCCTGCGCCTCGCGGAAGAAATACTTGAACGCGTCGATCGGCCTGGTCGAGCCGAGCCAGGTGAACTTGTTCGGCCGCAAATCCACGCTCGGCTCGAAATGCTCCTTGTATTTGGAGCGGATGATCGAGTTGATGCCGTCGGCGACCACGATCAGGTCCGAATCGGCGAGCTCTTCCAGTCCCTGCACCTCGCGCTGGAAGCGCATCTGCACGCCGAGCTCGCGGCCGCGGTCCTGCAGGATGTTGAGCAGCGCCACGCGCGAGCAGCCGCAGAAGCCGTTGCCGCCCGAGCGCATTACGCGCCCCTTGTAGACGACATCGACGTCGCCCCAGTAGGCGAAGCGGCGCCGGATGCGCTCGTAGGTGACGAGGTCGTAGGCCTTGAAGGTATCGAGGGTCTGGTCTGAGAACACCACGCCGAAGCCGAAGGTGTCGTCCGGGCGGTTGCGCTCGTACACCACCACCTCCCAGCGCGGCCAGGCCTTCTTCGCCAGCAGCGCGAAGTACAGGCCTCCCGGCCCGCCGCCGATCACGCTGACCTTCATGGCACCACCGCCGTGGCTTCGATCTCGAGGCGCGCCTCGTCCTCGACCAGGCCGCTCACCTGCACCACCGCCATCGTCGGATAGTGCTTGCCCATCAGCTCCCGATACGCTTCACCCACGTTTTTCAGGGAATCGAGATACTCGCGCTTGTCGAGCACGTACCAGGTCAGCCGCACGACGTGCTCGGGCCTGCCGTTCGCTTCTTTCAGAACCTCGAGGATGTTTTTCAAGGCCTGGCGGAACTGGCCGGCGAAGTCGCGCGCCTCCCACTTGCACTCCGGCGTCCAGCCGATCTGGCCGGCGATGAACACCAGCCTGCCGCTTGCGGCGATGCCGTTGGAGAAGCCCTTCGCCCGCGCCCAGCCGGGCGGCTGAAGGATCCGCAGAGCGCTCATTTGTGCATTCCTTTCAGCTTGAACCGCTGCAGCTTGCCGGTCTCGGTGCGCGGCAGCGTATCGGTAAATTCGACCAGGCGCGGATACTTGTAGGGCGCGATGGCGCCCTTGACGTGCTCCTGCAGCGCCTTGGCCATCGAAGGATCCCAGGCAAATTCCTTCTTCAGGACCACGAAGGCCTTGACGATCGTGCCGCGCTCCGCATCCGGGGCGCCGACCACGGCGCATTCGGAGACTGCCGGGTGCGCGAGCAACGCGCCTTCCACCTCCGGGCCCGCGATGTTGTATCCCGCCGAGATGATCATGTCGTCGGTGCGCGCCTGGTAGAAGAAGTAGCCGTCCTCGTCCATGAGGTAGGCATCGCCGGTAATGTTCCAGCCCTTCTGCACGTAGTCTTTCTGCCGTTCGTCGGCGAGATAGCGGCAGCCGGTGGGCCCCTTCACCGCGAGGCGTCCGACGGTGCCCGGCGCGCACACCCGGCCCTCCTCGTCGAGCACCGTTGCCCGATAGCCGGGGATGGCGTAGCCGGTGGCGCCGCGGCGCACGCGATCCGGAAGATGCGAGATGAAGATGTGGATCATCTCGGTCGAGCCGATGCCGTCGATGATCTCGATTCCGGTCGCCTCGCGGAAGAGCTCGCGCGTCGCATCGGGCAGCGCCTCGCCCGCCGAGACGCATCGCTTCAGCGACGACAGGTCGAAGTCGCGAGCCATGGCCGCCATCTGGCGGTACATCGTCGGCGCGGAGACGCAGACCGTGGCTTTGAAGCGCTCGACGGTCTCGAGCAGCGTCTCGGGCGTGTGCTTCTCGACCAGCACGCTCGAGGCGCCGTAGCGCATCGGGAAGCACAGCACGCCGCCCAGGCCGAAGGTAAAGGCGATCGGCGGCGTGCCGCAGAAAATGTCGTCCTTCTGCGTCCGCAGGATCGAGCGCGGGAAGGCATCGCACATCGCCACCACGTCGCGGTGGAAGTGGAGCGTCCCCTTGGGCTTCCCGGTGGTTCCCGAGGTGAAAGCGACGAGCGCCACGTCCTCGGCCGCGGTCGGCACGTTGTTGAACCAGAGCGGCTGCTTGAGCGAGAGGGCGTCCAGGCCGTCGGGCGCGTTGTCGTGCCAGTAGCTCACCTGCTTGAGCGTCGGACAGGCGGCCGCGGCGCTCGCCAGCTCGGCCTCCAGGCGCTTGTCGCAGAGCGCATGCGAGACCTCGGCCTTCTGGATGACGTCCGTCAGCTCCTTCGCGCGCAGCAGCGGCATCGTGGCGACGCACACGCCGCCCGCCTTCATCACGGCGAACCAGCACGCCGCCATCATCGGGTTGTTGGGCCCGCGCAGCAGCACCCGGTTGCCCGGCTTGAGCCCCATCGAGCGCACCAGCACGTTGGCGATCCGGTTCGCCTGCGTGAAGAGCTGGGTGTAGGTGCATTCGCCGTCCGGCGTACGCAGGGCGATGCGATGCCCGTAGCCGCGCGTTACCGGCTTGTCGAGAAGCTCGGTAGCGCAGTTGAGGCGCCCGGGATACTGCAGCTCGGGCAGCTCGAACAGCAGCTCGGGCCACGCCGCGGCGGGTGGGAGGTTATCGCGCGCGAACGTATCGACGTGCGCGGTATAGCGCGTCATTTCAGCAGATCCCTCGCGATGACGATCTTCTGCACCTCGGTCGCGCCCTCGTAAATGCGCAGCGCGCGCACCTCGCGGTAGAGCTTCTCCACCGGATGGCCGCGCATCACGCCGAGGCCGCCGCAGATCTGCACCGCCTCGTCGACGGCGCGCTGCGCCGACTCGGTGGCGAACATCTTCGCCATGGCCGCCTCGCGCGTCACGCGCACCGCGCCCGTGTCCTTTTTCCATGCCGCGCGATAGGTGAGCAGCGCCGCGGCGTCGATGCCGGTCGCCATGTCCGCGAGCTTCGCCTGGGTCATCTGGAAGTCGGCCAGGGTCTGGCCGAACATCGTGCGGCCGCGCGCCCGGGCGAGCGCCTCGTCGAGCGCGCGGCGGGCGAAGCCGAGCGCGGCGCCGGCGACCGTGGTGCGAAACACGTCCAGACCGCGCATCGCCAGCTTGAATCCCTGGCCCGCCTCGCCGAGCAGCTCCGCGCGCGCCGACTTGAGCCGGACGCTCGCCATGGGGTGAGGCGCCACGATTTCGATGCGCTGCGACGCGTCGACCTCTCCGGCCTCGACGATGAACGCGCTGATGCCCTCCTCCGAGCGCGCGAAAACGACGTAGAACTGGGCGATGCCGCCGTTGGAAATCCAGGTCTTCTCGCCATCGAGGAGCCAGCCGCCGGACGCGCGCCGCGCGTGGGTCTTCATCGCCTGCACGTCGGACCCGGCGTCGCGCTCGGAAAGCGCGAACGCGCCGATGGCCTCTCCGGCGGCGGCCCTGCTCAGGTAGCGCTGCTTTTGCTCGGGGGTCCCGGCCAGGGTGATCGGAATGGTCGAGAGCCCGGCCATGGCGAAGGCGAAATCCGCAAGCCCGGCGTGGTAAGCAAAGACCTCGCGCAGCAGCGCGATCGAGCGCACGTCGGGCCGCTCCGACACGCAGTGGTGGAGGAACCCGGCGCAGCCGAGATCCTGCACCAGGCGCCGGCAGATCGCATCCGCGTCCTGGCCGTGCGCATGGGCGAGGTTGGCGTGCGCCCACGCGTCGGCCTCGATCGCGAGCTTCGCATGCCGTTCATCGAAGAACGGCCAGTCGTAATGTGCGAGCCGGTCCATCAGTCGCCCTGGAAGCGCGGCTTCTGCTTTGCCGCGAACGCCTCGTACGCGCGGCGAAAATCCTGCTTCTGCATGAGGCTCGCCTGCGCCAGCGCCTCCATTTCGATCGCCTGGTCGACGCCGACGTTCCATTCCTGGTGCAGCATCTTCTTCGTGATGGCGTGCGCCCCGGTCGGACCCTCGGCGAGCGTGTTCGCGACCTCGAGCGCTTTCGCGAGCACCGCATCGGACAGCTGGTTGAAAAAGCCCCAGGCGAGGCCCTCTTCCGCGCTCATCGAGCGGCCCGTATAGAGAAGCTCGGCCGCACGGCCCTGGCCGACGATGCGCGGCAGGATCGCGCAGGCGCCCATGTCGCAGCCGGCGAGGCCAACGCGCACGAAGAGAAACGCCACCTTCGCGCTCGGCGCCGCATAGCGCAGGTCGCTCGCCATCGCGAGGATCGCGCCGGCCCCGGCGCAGACGCCTTCGACCGCCGCGATAAGCGGCTGCGGGCAGCGGCGCATCGCCTTCACCACGTCGCCGGTCATGCGCGTGAATGCGAGCAGCTGGTCGGGCGACATGCGGGTAAGGGGTCCGATGATCTCGTGCACGTCGCCGCCCGAGCAGAAATTGCCGCCGGCGCCCGTGAGGACGATGGCTTTGATCGTCTTTTCACTTTCGATTTGGCGGAAAAGATCGCGCAATTCCGCGTAGGACTCGAAAGTGAGCGGGTTCTTGCGCTCGGGGCGGTTGAGCGTGATCACGCCCACCGCTCCCTCGGTGCGCCACAGAAAGTGTTTGGCCTCGATCATGCTTCGACCTCCGCTGCGTGCTGCTTCACCTTGGCGAGGAGCTTGAGAAGCTCGTCCTGCTCGCGCCGGCTCATGCCGGCGAGGAGCTCGACCACCCACTCCTCATGCGCGCGCGCCATCTCGGCGAAGCTTTTCTCGCCGGCACGGGTGAGGCGGATCCGGAACGCGCGCCGGTCGGCGGGCTCCTCGAGCCTCTCGACCAGCCCCTCCTTCTCGAGCTGGTCGACGATCGCAGTGACGTTGCCGCCCGTGACCATCAGCAGGCGCGACAGCGTGTTCATCTTCAGCCCCTCGGGATAGCGCTCGAGCTGCGCCATCAGGTCGAAGCGCGGCAGGGTGGTCGCGAAACGCTCGCGCAGGCGCGAGCGCACCCGCCGCTCGATCAGCTGGGTGCAGGTAAGCAGCCGCAGCCACACGCGCAGCGCGCGGTGGTCGTGGGCGCGGGCGATGCTTTCGCGGTCAGCGAGCAGGGGCGATCTACTCCAAGCCTCAATAGATGAAGCTTGAAGTAAATCGCCGCGGCTTGTCAACCGTGAGAGTCCGCCTTACTCAATCGGGGGGCGCGGCAGGTAGTCCTTGAAGGCGGCGTTTTTCTTCCACCCCGGGACCGGAGTGGCGCACCCAGGCGTCGGGACGTAGGGGGAGGCCTCGACCATCTCCATGCGGTGGATGTAGCGCGGGCAGTTGGGGAAGATGTGGCGCGCGCGCACCCGCACGATCGCCTGCGCCTCGGGGTAAGCGTCCTTGAGCGGATCTTCGAGGTGCAGCGCAGCATCGCCGTTCACCCGCAGGCGCTTTCCCGCCTGAAAATCGATGAACAGCAGGCCGACTGCCGGATTGGCCGAGATGTTGCCGAGGCTCTTGAACATGCCGTTGCCGTCGTAGCTGGGAAAAGCGAGCGTGTCCGGCGCCACGACGCGCGCGAATCCGGGCGCGCCGCCCTTGTACGAGCAATCGGGCCGGCCCTGCGCATCGGCCGTCGCGAGGAAGAAAAAGTTCTGGCCTGCGATGAAGGCGCGGTCCTCGTCGCTGAATTCGGCGCGCAGCAGCTTCTCCGCCAATCGGTCGGCGATGCGCCGGCTGTCGAAGAGGTCCTGCAGCGCGCGGCTCTGGTCGTGGTAGAGGTCCATCAGTGCAATTCAACCACGCTTTGCGGGCGGGCGTTCACGCGCAGCTCGAAGAGGTCCGGCCGCGCGTAATGGCCGACCACGTCCAGGCTGCGGCGCGCCACGCCGACACGCTCGAGATCGATTTCGGCGTACAGGATCGCGCGCTCTTCGTGCAACGGCCCGGCGACGATCTTGCCGCCCGGCGCGACCACGACCGAGTCTCCCGAGTTGACCCATTCGTCGGGGTTGCGAAAAAGCTCGCTCTTCCCCGGAAGCGCGTCGGGGATGTCGCGCGCCTGAAACGCGGAGCCGCAGCTCACCACCCAGCAGCCGCCTTCGCGGGCAATGTGCTGCATGGTCGCAACCGCCCGCTCGCCGCTGTCGTAGGTCGGCGTGACATAGACATCGAGCCCTTGCGCGTACAGCGCGTAGCGCGCAAGCGGCATGTAGCTTTCCCAGCAGATCAACGCGCCCACGCGCCCGCACGGCGTGGCGACCGTCTTGAGCCCGCTGGCGTCGCCGCAGCCCCAGACCATGCGCTCCGGGTTGGTCGGCATCAGCTTCCTGTGCCGGTTGAGCAGCGCACCGTCGGCGCCGATCGTGACGACGCTGTTGTAGAGCGTGCCGCCGCCCAGCGCCTCGTCGCGCTCGTGCAGGCCGCAGACCACGGCGAGCTCGTGGCGCCGCGCCGCCTCGCGCAGCGGCGCGAGCTCGTCGGCGGCGAGGCTCACCGAATTCGCCCGCAGGCGCGCGTGAATCCGCTCGGTGAGCGCCATGTCGGGCCCGGGCCGCAGCCGCCACATCCACGCCGGATAGCCTGGAACCAGCGCCTCCGGGAACACGGCGAGCCGCGCCCCATTTGCCGCCGCCTCGGCGAGCGAAGCGACGGCACTCTCGAGGGTCGCCGCGCGGTCGAGGAAGACAGGCGGGCGCTGGATCACGGCGACGCGCGGCAGGGCGCTCAACCCGGCTCTCCGGCGAGGACCCACTTCTCGCCGAGCGTCTTGCCCGCGCGCACCATGGTAAGGGTGCCGTCGAGCCGCGGGCCGCGCACCACCCCGCGCCAGACGAGGCTGCCGTACTTCGGGCTCTCGGTGCGAGCTTCGAAGCTCACGCTGTCGCCGGCCTCCGTCGCGGTGTACGCGCCGTCGCCGTAGTCGTAGCGATCGCAGGCGCTCGAGCGGAAGCGCCCGGCGTTGAAGGTGATCATGTCGGCATCGCCTTCGGTCTTGCCGCGCTCGAGCACGATGCCGATGAAGTGGCGTCCGTCCAGAAGGCTCATGGCGGGCTCCTAGTGGGAGTGGGCTTTTGCGTAATCGATCATTCCCTGGAAGTCGACCACCACCGCGGGCTCGTTGCCTACGACCCAGGCATCGTGCCCCGACGGCAGCAGCGACACGTCGCCCGCGCGGCAGTCGAATTCGGTGCCATCGTCCATGAGGATGCGCAGCGCGCCCGAAACGTGGTACTGGAAATGCGGCGCTTCGCAGCTCCTGGTCTTGGCGAGCGGCTGCACCGAGGTCGACCACTTCCATCCCGGCTCGAACACCGCCCGGCCTACGGTCGCGCCGCCGATGGAGATCAGCTCGACGCGGCCCTTCGGAAACTCGCGGACCTCGTCGGGCTTGCGGAAATCCTTGCGTTCAGCTTGCTTCATGCGCCCCTCCTGTCGTGAAAAGGATGCGGGTATTGAAGACGCTCCCGCTGCGGCAGGAAATGCGTAGGACTACGTACGCGCGGCTAGAGCGAGGCTATGAGCCGCTCGGCGGCGGTGTCGAAGCGTGCGGGCTCGCCGTAGGAGCGCGCGAGCATCATCGCGCCTTCGAGGGACCCCACGATGACGCGCGCGAGGTCGAGCGGTGACCCCTTGAACTCGAGGGCGCCGCTCTTGCGCCCCTGCTCGAGCACCGCGACGAGCCATTGCTCGTTCTCGTCGAAGAAGTGCTTCACGTTCTCCTTCATCGACTTCGGAAGCGTGGCGTAGTCGGAGGCGAGCATGCCGCACAGGCACATGCGGTTGTCCCGCAGCACGTCGGCGTAGATGCGCGCATAGCGCTTGAGCTTCTCCCGCGGCGCCGCGCCGGTCGCGTCGATGCCCTTCAACACCGCGAGGAAGGTCTGCTCGTAGCGCTCGATCAGCCGCCTGCCGAGATCGGCCTTCGAAGGGAAGTGGTAGTGCAGGCTCGCTTTCGTCACGTCCAGCGCCTCGGCGATGTCGGCATAGCTGAAGCCGTTGAAGCCGCGCGTCTGCACCAGTCGCTCGGCCACGTCCAGGATGCGCTGCGCGCTGTCGCCGCCGTTCTGACCTGAGTGACCCGATTTCGCCACGCCCCGAGCCTAGCATGGAACCTTACCAACTAGTTAGTTGACAGATGACTTACTAGTAGGTAAAACGAGCTCACGATGTCCGCGCTTACGAGCCGGGATCTGCATGCGGCGCTTGACGCGCTTCACGCCATCGGCGGGGAATGCGACGCGCCGGGGGGCTTCGCCCGCGGCGGCGTCGCCTCGCTCGCCGCAGTGATCGGTTCCGAGCTCACCACGCTCTCGGTGTGCGACCTCGACAGCAACCACCGCAGCGTCGTGAGCGACGCCCCGGGCGCGATTTCGGCGCGACAGATCGAAGTTTTCGACCGCTACTTTCCAGAGCATCCGCTGGTCCGTGCACATGGACGCAATCCATCGGCGGTGACCCGGCGAATCAGCGATCTCGTTCCAAGCGAGGCCTTCATGGAGACGCCGCTCTACAACGACTATTACCGCCCGATCGGCATCCGCCACACCATGGCCCTGCCGATCTACGTCGACCGGCGGCTCCTCGTCAGCTTCGTCTTCAACCGCGCCTCGAGCGCCTTCGGCGAGCGCGAACTCCAGCTCGCCGAAACCCTGCGCCCGCATCTAGCCAATCTTTACCGCCTGGCCGAACCAAAGACCCCGGCGACCTGCACCGCGCTCACGGCGCGCGAGCGCGAAGTGCTCGAATGGGTCGCTGCCGGCAAGACCAACCGCGATATCGCCGCGATCCTCGGAGCGCGGCCGCGCACCATCGAAAAGCACCTTGAGCGCATCTACGAGAAGTTGGGTGTCGAGACGCGCACCGCCGCCGCTTGCCGCGCGCGCCTGCTCTAGCCTACTGCGGCTCGATCCTTGCGGCGCGCGCGACGCGCGTCCATTTCTCCAGCTCGCTACGGATCAGGGCTGCGAACTCCGCAGGAGTGCTGCCGACCGGCTGCGCGCCGTCGAGGGCGAGCTTTTCCTTCATCTCGTCGCTCTGCAGCGCCTTGACCGCCTCCACGTTGAGGCGCGCGATCACGGGCGCCGGCGCGCCCGTCGGGACGACCACCCCGTACCACTGCATCGCCTCGTAGCCCGGCACACCGGCCTCAGCCACCGGAGGTACCGCGGGAAGAGCTTCGATCCGCTTCGGCCCCGACACCGCGAGCGCGCGCACGCGTCCGGCGTCGACCTGCGGCTTGGCGGTCAGCGCATTGGCGAAAGTGACGGCTATCTGGCCGCCGATCACGTCCGTAACCGCCGCCGCGGTGCCGCGGTACGGCACGTGCTGCAGATCGATTCCGGCCATGCTCTTCAGGAGCTCCATGGAAAGATGCGGCGAGGTGCCGATGCCCGGCGTGCCATAGCTGAGCGCCCCGGGCTTCGCCCTGGCAAGCGCGATGAGCTCGGCGAGCGATTTCGCCGGCAGCGCCGGGTTCACCACCAGCACGTTGGGGGCGGTGGCGGCAAGGGTGACCGGCGCGAAATCGCGCACCGGGTCGTACGGTACCTTCTTGTAGAGCACCGAGTTGAGTACGAGGGTGCTCGGGACCAGGAGCACGGTATAGCCGTCGGCCGCGGCGTGCGCCACGAACTCGATGCCGATCATGTTGCCCGCGCCGGCTTTGTTCTCCACGAAGAACGGCTGGCCGAGCGCCTTGGACAAGTGCTGCGCCAGCACGCGCGCCAGGATGTCGGTGCCGCCGCCCGGCGGGGAAGGCACGATCACCTTGACGGGACGGGTCGGGTAGTCGCCCTGCGCGCTTGCATTTCCGAGTAACAAGAACCCTGCTAGAAGTGCACTAACCCACCGCATTCAGCTTTCTCCCATTGCGCTCGACCGGCCGCGCCGCGACCAGAACGAAAGCGATGACGCAAGGCTCGACTCCGCGGTTCACCCAGTTGTGGACTGTGCCGCGCTGCACCAGCACGTCGCCGGCGCGGACCTGCACCGTCTCGCCGTCGAGCTCCATGTCGATTTCGCCCGCAAGCACCACCGCGTAATCGATCGACTCGGTGCGATGGTTCCGCGGCGCGACGCCTGGACCGTATTCGACGATCCGGAACACGGTGCCGTTCGGGTCGGTGGTGGCCACCTCGCGCGCCGCGCCATCGCGCTCGTCGGCGTTGTCCGCCGGAAACTCTCCCGTGGACCACACCACGCAGCTCGCATGGCTCGGCCGGCGCGAGATCACGTTACGGCAGAGCTCGTCGATCGCCACGCGCGCCCTGCCCTGCGCGTCGTGGCCGGTGACCACCCTTCGGATCTTCAGCGTCATGTCAGTCCCGCGTGATGAGGAGATGCCCGAGCCGCCGCGCCCGGGGATAGTCGCGCTGCACCGAGCGGAAGATACGCCGCAAATTGCGCCACGGCGACGGGTCGCGGTAAAACCGGTGGAGGAAGAGCAGGTCTGCGACCAGGCTCGCCATCCAGTCCACGCGCATGGTGTAGCCGATCACCGCACGCACGCCGGTCTTGCGCAGAAACGTCTTCGCGAAGCGCTCGCCCCGCGCGCCGCGCAGCACGCTGCAGGCGGCGAAATACACTAGATTGCGATAGCCCCGGCCGTAGCCCGCGAACGCCTCGACGAGCGGCTCGAAGCCGATGTCGCCGGTGAGCGAGATCACGGTTTGCGGTTTGCCGTGAAACGCGAGGTAATAGACCGGCGCGTCAAAGAGGTCAGCCTGGCGCCACATCACGCCATCCGGACGCCGCGCGTAATACGCAAGCCCCTGCGCCGACTCCACGAACCGGTGCGCCACGCGAAGCGGCGGAGTCACGAGCGGCGCCATGGCGTCGAAGAAGGGCTTGACGGAAAAGCTCTCGAACAGCTTCTCGTTCCAGTACGTCTCAAGGCATACCAGCTTCGCCGGCGCTTTCATCCTAGAATGATCGCATCATGCGACGCCTCGTATTCGCGGCGGCGGTCGTCGCGCTGCTGCGGTTTCACGCCGGCCTCGCCCAGGAGGCGAACGCCCCCCAGCTCGAGACGATCACCGAGATCGCCCGCTGCATGGCGCAGGGCCTGCCGGAAGACTGGGCGAGCGCGCACATGATCGTCGACCTGGAGCATCCGGGCGATTCCACCGGCAAGGTGCGCTACCTCGTCATGCGCAAAGACGCCGAAGACAAGCCCGAATTCTTCACCCCCTGCGACACCGACGGTCCGCCGAAGGCCCTGATCGCGCTGCGCGAGCACGAGCCGGTCGAGCGCCGGGGCTGGACCAGCGCGCGGCTGGTGGTCGAGCGTGACGGCAGCTTCCGGCTCCACTACGACTTTCCGCCTAAGTAGTCCCTCTCGCAGCCAGGCCTCTCTCCAGCAGCTCGCGAACGCGAGCCGCCCCCGCGGCGTCGAGATTGCCGGCTGCGAGGGCTAGCGGCACCGTCCGCAGCGCCAGGCGGCAGTAGAAATCGCGCAGCGCCGGGTCGAACCCGCCGAGGGCAGCCAGGTGGCGCTCGAGCGTCATGACATCACCGCGCGCCACCGAGCCTGCCATGGCCCGCGGCAATCCAGAATGTTCGATCGCGTCCAGGCTGCCACGCGCGAGCGGCAGAAGCGCGGCCAGCGCATCGTTCTCGGGGATGCCGAGACGCGACCAGATCGTCACCGCCTCGGCGAGGAGAGCGGCGACGAACGGCCCGGCGTAATGTGCCGCCGCGTGGTAGGCGGCGCGCGCGCCGGGAGGCACCCGCAACGCTCGCGCACCGAGGTCCGCCACCATGCGAAGCAAGATCGTTGCGAGCGGCTCTTCGGCCTCCACGGCGACGGCGCAGCCTTTCAGGCCACGCGCCGCGACCTCCGGGTCAGCGAACATCTGCAAGGGATGGAAGCCGCCGACCCGCGCGCCCTGGTTCTTCGCATGCTGCAGAACCTCGAGCCCGGCAGCGCCGCTGCAATGGACCACCGACTTGTCGCTCCAGACGAGCTCCGCGCAGGCCGCGCTCAGCGAATCGTCCGGAACGGTAAGAAAGACCAGGTCCGAGGCGCCCACGACGGACTTCTGCTGTTCCAGGCCGCGACCCACGACGCCGACGAGCTGGTAACCGGAACGAGAAAGCGCGAGCGCGAGCCCCTTGCCGACCCGGCCCGCGCCGATGAAGCCGACGCGGGGCCGGCCTTCAGTCACGATACGAGCGATCGTCGCGCTCGAGCGAGCGCAGCAGAGCCGGCCACTCGAGCAGGCCGTAGCCGCTGCCCGCCTTCTGCGCGCCTTCCTTGATGTTGGGATTGGTGAGCGCTTCGTTGTCGAGCGTGATCTCCGTTCCGGACAGCACCTCGGCCGTCAGTGCCACCACCTCGGGCTTCGCCTGGTGCAGCGGCCGCTGGCAGGAGAGGAGCTGCACCTGGATGCGGCAGGCCTGCTCGAGCCAGTAGATCATGTTGAACGCCTGCGGGATGCTCGGCCCGCAGGCGAGAAGGCCGTGGTTGCGCAGGATCATGGCGTTGTGCTTGCCGAGGTGCGCCACCAGCCGGCCCTTCTCGCCGCGATTGAAAGCGGGGCCCTCGTACTCGTGGTAGGCGACGTGCCCGTGAAAGCGCATCGCCGTCTGCGAGAGCGGCAGCAGCCCTTCCTCCATCGCCGATACCGAGATTCCCGCCGGCGTGTGGGTATGGATCACGCACTGCGCGTCCTCGCGCGCCTCGTGGACGGCGCTGTGGATGATGTAGCCGGCGGCGTTGACCGAATAGCCGTGGTCGGGCTTTTCGATGATGTTGCCGGCGAGGTCGACCTTGATCAGGCTCGAAGCGGTGACTTCCTCGTAGAGCATTCCGTACGCGCTGATCAGGATGTGGTGCTCCGGCCCGGGGACGCGCGCCGTGATGTGGTTGTAGATGAGGTCGGTCATGCCGTACTTCGCGACCAGGCGATAGCAGGCCGCCAGATTCACGCGCAGTTCCCACTCCGCTTCGCTGACCCGCTCCCGCATCGAACGCATCGGCTTCATGGCGCTTCCTCCGCGCCTATTATGCCGCGCGGTGGTGGAAGCTAGGCGACCGAGGACACTAGGCTTTTCTCAGGAAGTCGAAATCGCAGCCGTGCTCGGCCTGGAGCACGTGGTCCATGTAGAGCTTGGCGTAGCCGCGCGTCGGCGGAGCGACCGGTGGTTTCCAAGCCGCCTTTCGTTTCCGCAGCTCCTCTTCGGGAACGGCGAGTTCGATCGTCCGGTTCTTCACCGAAAGCCGGATGCCATCGCCGTTATGCACGAGGGCGAGGGAGCCGCCGACCGCCGATTCTGGAGACACGTGCAGCACGATGGTGCCGTACGCCGTGCCGCTCATGCGGGCGTCCGAGATCCGGACCATGTCCTTCACGCCGGCGCGCGCGAGCTTCTGCGGAATCGGCAGATAGCCCGCCTCCGGCATGGCATAGCCGGATTTCGGTCCTGCGTTCTGCAGCACCAGGAAATCCTCTGGCGTCACGTCGAGCTGCGGATCGTCGATCCTCGCCGAGAGGTCGTCGAGCGAGGAGAACACTACCGCGCGGCCCTCGCGCTCGAAGAGCTTCGGATCCGCAGCCGAGCGCTTCAGGATCGCCCCGTTGGGCGCGAGCGAGCCGAACAGGGCAACCAGCCCGCCTTCCTTGGCAAGGGGTTCCTTGAAAGGCTTGACCACGGCGCGGTCGACCCACGCCGGATGCCGCTCTAAGACCTCGCCGAGCGTGATGCCGGCGACGGTCATGCAGTCGAGGTGCAGGAGCGGCTTCAGCTCGCGCATGACGGCGCCCACGCCGCCGGCGGCGTACAGGTCCGACATGTAGTGCTGGCCGGTCGGCTTGAGGTCGACCAGCACCGGAGTGGAGTCGGAAAGCTGGTTCAGGTGCTTGAGGTCGATCTTGATGCCGGCACGGCCGGCGATGGCGGTCAGGTGGACGATCGCGTTGGTGGAGCCGCCGATCGCGAGGAGCACGCGCAAGGCGTTCTCGACCGACTTCTCATTGATGATCTGAGAAGGTCTCAACCCCGTTTTGATCAATTCAACGGCACAGCGCCCGGTCGCCTCGGCGGCGCGCAGGCGGTCGGCGTGTACCGCCGGGATCGCGGCGCTGCCCGGCAGCGCCATGCCGAGCGCCTCGGCGATCGACGCCATGGTCGAGGCCGTGCCCATCACCGCGCAGGTTCCGGCCGTGGTGGCGAGGTTGCCTTCGATCGTCTCGATCTCGGCGGAGTCGACTTTCCCGGCGCGGTGCAGCGCCCAGAACCGCCGGCAATCGGTGCAGGCGCCCAAGCGCTCGCCGTGGAACGAGGTCGGCATCATCGGGCCGGCGAGAAGCTGCACCGCCGGCAGGTTCGCCGAGGTCGCGCCCATGAGCTGCGCCGGGACGGTCTTGTCGCAGCCGCCGACCAGCACCACGGCGTCCATCGGCTGGGCGCGGATCATCTCCTCGACGTCGATCGACATCAGGTTCCGGAACATCATCGAGGTCGGGCTGAGGAACACCTCCCCGAGTGACACGGTGGGAAACTCGATCGGCAGGGCACCCGCCGCGAGGACGCCACGCTTCACCGCCTCGATCAGCTCGGGGAAATGGCGGTGGCAGTTGTTGAAGCCGCTCTTCGAGTCGGCGATGCCGACGACCGGGCGAGCGAGCATCTCGCCCGAGTAGCCCATGCTCTTCGCGAACGAGCGCCGAAGATAGAGGGAAAACGCCGGGTCGCCGTAGTTGGTGAGGCCCTTTCCCAGTCCCTTCGGCTTCGTCTCGCTCATTGCATCAACCCTCGCGGACCGGCTCCACGTAGATCTCTACGCGGCGGTTGAGCTGCCGGCCGGCTTCCGTGGTGTTGCTCGCCACCGGCTCGGACTCGCCCTTGCCGGCCGTCGCGAGGCGCACCGGGTTCACCTTCTTCGACTCGAGGTACTGTGCCACAGAATAGGCACGGCGCTGCGAGAGATCCTGGTTGTACTTGTCGGTGCCGACGTTATCGGTGTGCCCGACCACCGTCACTGTGGTCTTGTTGTAGCGCGTCATCACGTCCGCCAGCTTATCCATCGTGGTATAGAACCCCTGCTTGACGGTAGTGGAGTTGGTGTCGAACGCGGTGTTGCTGGTCATGGTGATGCGCACCACGTCGTTCGGCATCTTGTCGACTTTCGCCTCTCCCAACTGGATCTCCTTCGCCAGGTTCTTCTCCAGGTCGCGCTTCTGGTTGTCCATGTAGCTGCCCACCGCGCCGCCGGCCAGCCCGCCGCCGATGGCGCCGATAATCGCGCCCCGCGAGCGGTTGCCGCTGTATGCGGTGGCGCCCAGGACCGCGCCGCCCACCGCACCGAGGGCAACTCCCTGATTCGCGTAATTGGTCGGGATGCTGTCGCACGCCGCCAACGCAACTGCCAGGACTGCAATAGAGATTTTCTTCATGCGTTACTCCATATCTCCTGTGAGACTTCCATGATGAGCTCGAGCTTGCGACGCGTGTCGTCCTGCGTGATCGGCTGGCCGCTGCCGCCGCCGCTCGAGAACCCGCACTGCGGACCGATGCCGAGCTGCTCGAGCCCCGCGTGACGCGAGGCGGCATCGATCTGCCGCTTCAAGAAATCCTTGCTCTCCAGCACCGGAGTCTTGGTGCTCACGAGGCCGAGGATCACCCGCTTGCCCCTGGGCACGTGGCGCAGGGGCGAGAAATCGCCGGCGCGGGCGCTATCGTACTCGAGGCAATAGACGTCCGCATCGATCCGGTTGAAGAGCGCCTCGGCGATCGGCTCGTAGCCGCCCTCGGCCATCCAGGCGCCCTTGAGATTGCCGCGGCAAAGATGGATGCCGAGCGTCATGCCGGCCGGCTTGCCCGCGACCGTCTCGTTGATGAGCCGCGCATAGCGCTCGGTGAGCTCGTCGGCGTCCTCGCCTCGCGCCGCGACCTCGGCGCGTGCGCGCGGGTCGCAATTGCACGGCAACGCGGTGTCGTCGAGCTGCAGGTAGCCGCAGCCCGCCGCCGCCAGCTCCTCGATCTCTTCCCGATAGATCTTCACCAGGTCGGAAAAATACGCTTCTCGGTCCCCGTATATTGAGGGCTCGAACGACTTCGGCCCAAGGAAGTAGTGCATCACGTCGGGCGCCGCGATCGTCGCCTTCGGCGTCCCCTTCGTCACGACCGATTTCAGGAACCGGTAGTCGTCGGCGACGATACGCCGGCTGCGCCGCAGCCGCGCTTTGGCATAGGGAGACGCGGCCACACCCACGACGCTCGTCTCGTTTCGGAAGGTGAGCGCGCCGTCGCGCAGCCCGAAGCCCTCCACGGCGTCGATGAAGCCCGCCGACCAGCTGCGGCGCCTGAACTCTCCGTCCGTGATCGTCGGCAGGCCGATCGATTCCTGGAACGCCACGATCCCGCGGACGCAGTCGTCCTGGATCTCCTTCAATCGGTCCGCGTCGATCCGGCCGGCCTTGTGGCCGCGCGCCGCGTCGAGCAGGCGCTCCGGGCGCAGGAAGCTCCCGACATGCTCCACCCTGAACGTCATCCGTACTTGGCGCGAAGCATCCGGGCGGCTTCGACCATGGCCTTCATCTTGCCGAACGCGACCTCGCGCGGCAGGTATTTCATTCCACAGTCGGGCGCGAGGATGATGTTTTCCCTTTGGACGTAGGGCATCGCTCGCGTCACCCGGTCGAAGACCTGTTGCGCCGTCTCGACCGTCGGGTCGTTCAGGTCGAGCGCCCCGACCATGATCCTCTTGCCTCCGAGCTTCTCGAGCACCGCGCAGTCGAGATTCGATTGCGCAGTCTCGACGGAGACCTGGCGGCACGAGCAGCCTGCCAACTCGGGAAGGAACGAATAGCCCGAGGGCCGTGCATGGATAATCGCGGCGTAGCCGAAGCAGATATGAACCGCCGTCTCGCCGTTGACACCGTCAAGGGCGGCATTGAGGGCCTTGAGACCATACTGGCGCGCCTTCTCGGGGCGCGCTTGCATGTAGGGCTCGTCGATCTGGACGATGTCGGCGCCGGCGGCGAAGAGGTCGCGGATCTCCTCGTTCACGGCCCGCGCATAGTCCATGGCCGCCTCCTGTTCCGACGCGTAGTAGTCGTTCTGCGCCTGCTGCGACATGGTGAACGGACCGGGCACGGTCATCTTCACCTGCTTGCTTGTGTGTTTCTTGAGAAAAAGCAGATCTTCGACCTCGACGGGATGCTTGCGCCTCACCCTTCCGACGATGCGCGGAACCGGGTTGGGGTGGCCCGAGCGGTCGAGCGCAACCCCGGGCTCGTCGATGTCCACGCCCTCGAGCGCGGTGGCGAAGCGGTTCGAGTAGCTCTCGCGCCGCGTCTCCCCGTCGGTGATGATGTCCAGGCCCGCCGCCTCCTGCGCCCGGATCGCAAGCACGGTCGCATCGTCTTGCGCCTCCCTCAAGAAGGAATCTTCAACCCGCCAAAGCTCTCGCGCGCGCACGCGCGGCGGGAAGCGCCCGGCGAGCTTCTTGCGGTCGATCAGCCATTCGGGCTGCGGGTAGCTGCCGACCAGTGTGGTAGGAAAGAGCATTTCTATCCTGACTTTCTACCCATCCACGAATTTGGGGGAAATTTTCCTGAGCCGGCCCGGGTCGATGCGCCCGCTGCGCTGGATATAGCTCCAGGCGAACTCGCGCGGCGCTAGCCGCATGTGCTCGGGGAACCGATCGTACCAGTTGCCGCTCGCATCCGCCGCCGCGACTAGCTTTTCCACGATCGGCCTGCGCGCCGCTTCGAAAGCTTCCAAGGCCTTGGGCACCGGATATTCCATTAACGCCTTTGCGAGAGCGATGGCATCCTCCATTGCGAGGCGCGTTCCGGACCCGATCGAGAAATGCGCGGTGCGCAGGGCGTCGCCGATCAGCACCACGTTGCCCGCATGCCAGCGCGCATTTCTTACATTGGGAAAGTTTCTCCATACGGACTTGTTCGATACGAGACGGTGCCCTCCCAGGGTGGCGGCGAAGACGCTTTCACAGTACCGGAGCGTCTTCGCTTCATCCATGCCTGAAAAGCCAGCCCGTTGCCACGTTTCTGCGTCGCATTCGAAAACAAAGGTGCTCATGTCCGGCGAGTGCCGGTAATGATGGGCGTTGAAGGTCCCGTGCTCGTTCTCGACGAAGGTCTGCGTGAGCGTGGGGAAAATCCTGGTGGTGCCGAACCAGGCGAACTTGTTGGCGAGCGGCGTGATGGTCGTGCCGAAATCGGCGCTACGGCGCACGAACGAATTTGCGCCGTCCGCCGCGACGACAAGGTCATAGCCCTTCAATCCCTCGGGGAAAGAAAGCGGTTTCCGATACTCGGGTACGACTCCGGCACTCGCCGCGCGCTGCTGCATGAGGCGCACGAATTTGAGCCGCCCGATCGCCGAAAAGCCGATGCCGTCGATGACGACCGGCGTGCCGCGGTGCACGACGGTGAGGTCGGTCCAGGTCTCCATGTGCGGCGTGATGGCATCGTAGGTCTCGGGGTCGTCGCCGCGCAGGAACTCGAGCGCCCGGTCGGAGAACACCACGCCGAAGCCGAACGTGGCGTCGGGCGGGTTCTGCTCGACCACCCGCACTTCGTATTTCGGGTTGGCTTTCTTGAAGAGATACGAAAAGTACAGTCCGGCGGGACCCGCGCCGACGACGAGGATGTTCATCGATCTACTTCTCCCGGAACAGCGCGACGACCTGCTCGCGCAGCCAGCGGTTGCCGGCGTCGGCCTCGAAGCGCTCGTGCCAGTGCACTCCGACGTCGGCCTGGGGAATCGACACGGGCGGCGGCAGCGACTTGAAGTTGCCGCGCTTCTCGTAGACGCGCGCCACGCGCGCCGGCAGCGTCAGGATGAGGTCGGTGCGCTCGAGCACCATCGGCACCACGGTGAAATGCGGCACGCGCAACGCGATCCGCCGCGAGATGCCGGCGCGCTCGAACGCCTCCTCGATGACGCGGTGGCCGCCGCGGTAGGTCACCAACACGTGCAGGGCAGTGAGAAAAGATTTTTTTGTTAATGCCTTTATTTGGTGATCGGCGCGCATCAAGCACACATAGGGATCGCGGAAGAGCGCGGTGCGGCGTACCGGGGCACTGAGGCTCGGCAGGAAGCCGACGGCGAGGTCGAGCGCGCCCGCGGCAAGCGCGGCGGCGATGTCCTCGACGTCCAGGCCCGCTGCCTCCAGCCGCACCCCGGGCGCCTCGCGCTGCACCCGCTCGACGAGCGGCGGCAGGAACTCGATCTGGCCGAGGTCCGACATGTAGAAGCGGAACGCGCGGGTCGAGGTGGCCGGGTCGAAGCCTGGGCCGTGGGCGAGGGCCGACTCGAGCAGCGCCAGCGCCTGCCTCACCGGCCCGGCCAGCTCGCGCGCGAACGGGGTCGCGTCCATGCCGCCCGGGGTGCGAAGGAACAGCGGATCGCCGAACAGCACCCGCAGCCGGGCGAGCGCATTCGACACCGCCGGCTGCGTCAGGCCGAGGCGCCCCGCGGCGGGGGTGACGCCGCGCTCGTGCAGCACGGCATCGAACACCCGCAGCAGGTTCAGGTCGATGTCCTGAACATTCACAGCGATGATTCATATCATGAGCGTCATTGATTTGACAAATAAACCGCGCGGCGCCTAACCTCGCTGTCCCTACAGAGGAGGAATCGAATCCAATGAAGCGCGTTCTTTGCCTTGCCCTAGCCCTCGGACCGGCGCTGGTATCGGCACCGGCGCAATCCCAGGAAGTGACGCTGCGCGTTGTGAGCGCGTTCCCCGAGAACCAGTTCTACGTGAAGCGCACCCTCGAATGGATCGAGAAAGTCAACAAGGAAGGCAAGGGCACGCTGCAACTGAACTTCATCGGCGGGCCGAAGGCGATCCCGACGTTTGAGGTGGGCAAGGCGGTGCAGAGCGGCGTGGTGGACATCGGCTTCACCACCGGCGCGTTCTACACCAACGTCATGCCCGAGGCCGACATCCTCAAGCTTGCCGAGACCAGCGCCGCCGAGCAGCGCAAGAACGGCGGCTACGACCTGATCAACAAGATCTGGGCCGAGAAGGCGAACATGCGCTACCTCGCCAAGGTGGTCGAGTTCACGCCCTTCCACCTCTACCTCACCAAGAAGATCGACAAGCCCGACCTCACCGGCCTGAAGATCCGCATCACGCCGGTCTACCGGGAGTTCTTCCAGGCGATGAACGCGCAGGTGATGACCACGCCGCCCGGCGAGGTGTACACGGCGCTCGAGCGCGGCGTGATCGACGGCTACGGCTGGCCGATCCACGCGCTGTTCGACCTCAACTGGCAGGAGAAGACCAAGTTCCGCGTCGACCCCGGCTTCTACAACGCGGAGGTGGGACTGGTCATGAATCTCGACAAGTACAAAGGGCTGCCCGTGAAGGCGCGCGAATATCTCGACCGCCAGGCGCTCGGCTACGAGCAGCAGAACGACTTCTGGAAGACCTACAACCAGCAGGAAGCGAAGCGCCAGGCCGAGGCCGGCATCCAGACGATCCACTTCGACGCCAAGACGAGCAAGGAATACGTCGACAAGGCGAAGGAAATCGGCTGGGCAAACGCGATCAAGCAAAGCCCGCAATACGGCGAGGCCCTGAAAAAAGTACTCGCGAAATAGATGCAAGGCATCGAGCGCGCATACGGGCGGCTGCTGGAGCTCTTCGCGGCGGCCGCCTGCGTGCTGGTCTTCGGGATGACGCTCATGATCTGCGCGGACGTGTTCCTGCGTAACGTGCGCGTCGTTCCCGGGGTCGCCGGCCTGGCGTGGTCGGCGGAAATCTCCGAAGCGATGCTGTTCCTGGTCACTCTGCTCACCGCGCCATGGCTGCTGCGGCGCGGCCAGCACATCCGCGTCGACATCGTGCTGCGCGCCGTGCCGCCGCGGGTCGGGTGGCTGTTCGAGTGGGCAGTGGACATCCTCGGCCTCGCCTGCTGCGCGATCATCTTCTGGTACAGCGCGCGCGCCGCGTTCGCCAGCTTCAAGGCCGGGTCGCTGTCGATCAAGACGCTGGTGACGCCGGAATGGTGGCTGCTCAGCGTCCTGCCGATCGCCTTCGCCTGCCTGACCCTCGAGATGCTGTTCCGCATGCGCCGGCTTTGGTTCGCCCCGCGCGCGCCGCGCGACGACGCGGTGTCGACGGGGTAAGGCATGTCATGGGACGCCGCCGCATGGCTGATGCTCGGGGGATCGACGCTGCTGCTCTTCCTCGGGCTGCCGGTCGCCTTCTCCTTCCTGGTCATCAACCTGCTCGGCGCGGTGCTGTTCCTCGGCGGCGAGCCGGGACTGGTGCAGCTCGCGCGCAATTCGGTGAGCTCGGTGGCGAGCTTCTCGCTCACGCCGATCCCGCTCTTCATCCTCATGGGCGAGGTGCTGTTCCACACCGGCCTGGCAGTGAAGGTGATCGAGGGCGTCGAGCGCCTCATCCGGCAGGTGCCGGGCCGGCTTGCGGTCGTCGCGGTCGTCGCCGGCACGGTGTTCTCGGCGATCTCGGGCTCGACCATCGCCACCACCGCGATGCTCGGCAGCCTGATGCTGCCGGTGATGCTGGCGCGCGGCTATCACCCGACCATGGCTACGGGGCCGCTGATGGCCATCGGCGCGGTCGACATGCTGATACCGCCCTCGGCGCTCACCGTGCTGCTCGGCAGCCTGTCGGGCATCTCGATCTCGAAGCTGCTGATCGGCGGCGTCATGCCGGGACTGATCCTCAGCGTCGCGTTCGTGATCTACATCATCGCCCGGGTGAGGATGAACCCGGCGCTAGCACCGACCGCCGCTTTTACCGAGCACCGCGGCTGGGAGAAGCTCCGGCCGTTCGTAAAGTACGTGATCCCGCTGGTCTCGATCTTCGCTGTCGTCGTGGCGTCGATGTCGGCAGGCTGGGCGACGCCGACCGAATCGGCCGCGATCGGCGCGTTCTTCACCATGGTTCTTGCCGTTCTTTATCGCTCTCTATCCCTGAAAAATCTCGTCGCCGCGCTGCGGGGCACAGCAGCCATTTCGGGCATGATCCTGTTCATCATCCTCGGCGCGACCACGTTCTCGCAGATCCTGTCCTTCTCGGGGGCGAGCAACGGGCTGGTGGAGATGATCGTCGGTTTCGGCCTGCCGCCGCTCGGGGTGATCGCGCTGATGATGCTGCTGCTGATTTTTCTCGGGCTGTTCGTCGAGCAGGTGAGCATGATGCTCATCACCCTGCCGATCTACATGCCGCTGGTCGTGAAGTACGGCGTCGACCCGGTCTGGTTCGGCGTCATGTTCCTCATCTGCATGCAGCTCGGCCTGCTCCTGCCGCCCCACGGGCTGCTCCTCATGACCATGAAGGGCGTGGCGCCGCCGGCGGTGAGGATGGGGCACATTTTCCAGGCCGTGCTGCCTTATATCGCGATGAGCCTGCTGCTCCTCGCGCTCGTGTTCTTCGTTCCGGCGGTCGCCGTGTGGTTGCCTAAGGTGCTGGTCTAATGGAAAGATCGTTCAAGGAAGAAGTCGAGAAGCTCAGGCTCGGTGACGGCGAGACCTTCCACGGCGAGGCGATCCTCGCAGTCACCAAGGCGCTGCTTCAGTCGGGGGTCGCCTACGTAGGCGGCTATCAGGGCGCGCCGGTATCGCACGTCATGGACGTGCTGAACGACGCGCGCGATATCCTCGACGGCCTCGGGGTGCACGTCGAGACGAACGCGAACGAAGCCGGCGCCGCGGCGATGCTCGGCGCTTCGATCAACTACCCGATGCGCGGCGCAGTGGCCTTCAAGTCCACCGTCGGCACCAACGTGGCGTCCGATGCGCTCTCCAACCTCGCCTCGGCCGGCGTCAAGGGCGGCACACTGCTCGTGCTCGGCGAGGACTATGGCGAGGGCGCCTCGATCATCCAGGAGCGCACGCACGCCTTCGCCATGAAGTCGCAGATCTGGCTCCTCGATCCGCGCCCCAACCTGCCGAAGATCGTCGAGATGGTCGAGCAGGGCTTCGAGCTTTCGGAAGCCTCCAGCACGCCGGTGATGCTCGAGCTGCGCATCCGCGCTTGCCACGTGCAGGGCAGCTTCAAGACGAAGAGCAACCGGGAAAGCCTCTATTCCAAGAAAAATCAATTTCAGGCCCCGGACTTCGACTACGGCCGCATCTGCCTGCCGCCCGCCACCTATGCGCAGGAAAAGCACAAGATCGACGTGCGCTGGCCCGCCGCCGTTTCTTTCATAAAAGATAAGAAGCTGAATGAGTTCTTCGTGGGAGAAATGAGCGACGTCGGCATCATCTGCCAGGGCGGCATGTACAACGCGGTGATCCGCGCGCTGCAGACGCTGGGGCTGGCGGACGTGTTCGGCGTCTCGCGCGTGCCGATCTACTGCATGAACGTAACCTACCCGATGATTCCGGACGAGATCGTCGAGTTCTGCAGCGGGAAGAAGGAAGTGCTGGTGGTCGAGGAAGGCCAGCCCGCCTTCATCGAAGAGCAGGTGCTCGCCACCTTGCGGCGCTACGGCTCGAATGACGTGAAGATGTGCGGCAAGGACGTGCTGCCGATGGCCGGCGAGTACACGGGCGAGGTGGTGCTGGCCGGAATCGCCAAGTTCCTCGGCCGCTCGCCATTCATGGATCCGATTGTTTCGCTGAAGAAAAAAGCCGCGGACCTCCTCGGCGGGCTGCCCGCGCGCCCGCCGGGCTTCTGCGTCGGCTGCCCGGAGCGGCCGGTGTTCTCGGCGATGAAGATCCTGGAGGGCGATACCGGCAAGTTCCACCTCTCGGCCGACATCGGCTGCCACCTGTTCTCGACGCTGCCGCCGTTCAACCTGGGAAACACGGTGCTCGGCTACGGCCTCGGCCTCGCCTCGAACTCCGCGGTGAACCCGATGTTCGCCAAGCGCACTGTGACGATGATGGGCGACGGCGGCTTCTGGCACAACGGCCTCACCACCGGCATCGCCAACACGGTGTTCAACAAGAACGACGGCATCCTGGTGATCATGAAGAACGGCTACAGCTCCGCCACGGGTACGCAGGAGCTGCCCTCCTCGCCGCAGCACAGCGAGACCCACTCGCCGGACATGAGCATGGAGCGCGCCCTCGCCGGCATCGGCGTCGACTGGATCCGCACCGTCGACAATTACCGCGTCGGCGAAGTCGCGAAGACGCTGAAGGAAGCGATGACCGCCGATCACAAGGGCCTCAAGGTCATCGTTGCCGAAGGCGAATGCCAGCTCGAGCGCCAGCGCAAGCTCAGGCCGGTCAATGCGAAGAAGCTCTCTTCGGGCGAGAGAGTGGTGAAAGTGAAATATGGCGTCGACGAGGACACCTGCACCGGCGACCACTCGTGCATCCGGCTGTCCGGCTGCCCGACGCTCACCGTGAAGGACAACCCCGATCCGTTGCGCCGCGACCCGGTCGCGACCGTGATCGACGGCTGCGTCGGTTGCGGGCTGTGCGGCGAGAACGCGCACGCCGCGGTGCTCTGTCCGTCCTTCTACCGGGCCGAAGTCGTGCAGAACCCGAACGCCTGGGACCGCTTGGTTTTCTTCTTGAGAAACCTCTGGCATGGAACGTCAGTTCACTGAGGAAATCCGCGCGCTGAAGCTGGGCGACGGCGAGACCTTCCACGGCGAAGGCATTCTCGCGGTCACGAAGGCGCTGCTGCAGTCGGGCGTGTCCTACGTCGGCGGCTACCAGGGCGCGCCGGTCTCGCACCTCCTCGACGTGATGGTGCAGGCGCGCGACTACCTCGACGATCTCGGTGTACACGTGGAGGCCTGCACCAGCGAGGCCTCCGCGGCTGCCATGCTCGGTGCCTCGATCAACTATCCGGCGCGCGGCGCGGTCACCTGGAAATCGATCGTCGGCACCAATGTGGCAGCCGACGCGCTTTCCTACCTGGCGAGCGCCGGCGTGATGGGAGGCACGCTGATCGTGCTCGGCGAGGATTACGGCGAGGGCGGCGTGGTGGCCCAGGAGCGCAGCCACGCCTTCGCGCTGAAGTCGCTCATGTGGCTGCTCGACCCGCGGCCCAACCTTTCCACCATCGTCGACATGGTCGAGAAAGGCTTCGAGCTCTCGGAAGCCTCGAATACGCCAGTGATGATGGAGCTGCGAATCCGGGCTTGTCATGTAAGAGGATCTTTCAAGAGCAAGCAAAACCTCGCCCCGGAAGTTTCCACCCGGCACCAGCTCGACGGCCCGCCGAAGGAATTCATCTACGACCGCCTGGCGCATCCGCCGGCGACGTTCCGGCAGGAGAAGCTCAAGTCCGACGTGCGGCTGCCGGCAGCCAGAGAATTCATCAGGAAAAACAAATTAAATGAAATCTTCGAAGGCAAAGAGAAGGTCGGCCTGATCGTGCAGGGCGGCCTCTATAACGGCCTGCAGCGCTCCCTCGGCTTGATGGGACTCGGCGACCAGTTCGGCGCCTGCCCGCTGCCGACGCTGGTCCTGAACGTGGTGTATCCGCTGGTGGCCGAGGAAATCATCGATTTCTGCAAGGACAAGAGCGCAGTCCTCGTCCTGGAGGAAGGCCAGCCCGAATTCATCGAGCAGGAGATCGCCACCGTCCTGCGCCGCGTCGACGCCCCGGTCCGGCTGCACGGCAAGGACTGCATGCACATGGCGGGCGAGTACAACGTCGAGTCGCTGGTGCGCGGCCTGTCGAAGTTCCTCGCCGAGCATGCGCCCCACCTGGATACCGCTCGCGGCGCCGCCTGGTTGGATGGAATCAGGAAAACAAGAGAAAGCGCAGGCAACCTCCTGGGGCCCTTGCCGGTGCGGCCGCCGACCTTCTGCGTCGGCTGCCCGGAGCGGCCGGTGTTCTCGGCCATGAAGCTGGTGGCGCAGGACGTCGGTCGGCCGCACGTCTCGATGGACGTCGGCTGCCACGCCTTCGCCAGCTTCGAGCCCTTCTCGCAGGGCAACACGCTGCTCGGCTACGGCATGAGCCTGGCGGCTGCGGCGGGCGTCGGGCCGATGTCGTCCAAGCGCGCGGTGGCGGTGATGGGCGACGGCGGGTTCTGGCACAACGGCCTTCTCTCCGGCGTCGCCTCCAACCTCCTCAACAAGGGCGACGGCGTGCTGGTGATCATGAAAAACGGCTACGCCTCGGCCACCGGCACGCAGGAGCTGCTCTCCTCGCCGCCCGAGGACGCGCGCATGGTAGCGGTCGGCCAGAGCTCGGTGCACGCCGACCGCACGATCGAAGACACGCTCACTGGCCTGGGCGTGAAGTGGCTGCGCACGGTGAACAACTACAAGGTCGGCGAGATGGCCAAGGTCTACAAGGACGCGATGACCACCAAGGAAAAGGGCCTCAAGGTGATCGTCGCCGAAGGCGAGTGCCAGCTCGAGCGGCAACGCCGGCTGAAGCCGCAGGTCGCGAAAGATCTCTCCGCGGGCAGGCGGACGGTTCGCGTCAAGTATGGCGTCGATGAAGACACCTGCACCGGAGATCATTCGTGCATCCGGCTCTCGGGCTGCCCGACGCTCACCGTCAAGGACAACCCCGACCCCCTGCGCCGCGACCCGGTCGCGACCGTGATCGACGGCTGCGTCGGCTGCGGCCTGTGCGGCGAAAACGCGCATGCCGCGGTGCTCTGCCCGTCGTTCTACCGCGCCGAGGTGATCCAGAACCCGGGCGCATTCGACCGATTCAAAGCGAAGCTCAGAGGCCTGTTCACATGACTCTTCCCGAACGTCCGATCACGATCCTCATCGCCGCCCTTGGCGGCGAGGGCGGCGGCGTGATGGCCGACTGGCTGATGGAGGCCGCCACCCAGTCCGGGCTGCCGGCCCAGGCGACGTCGATTCCCGGCGTCGCGCAGCGCACCGGGGCGACGACCTATTACCTCGAGATCTTTCCGGCGAGGAAGACCGAGCTGGGTGGCAGGGAACCGGTGCTTTCGCTGACGCCGAGCCCCGGCAACGTCGACATCATGGTGGCTTCCGAGCTGGTCGAAGCCGGGCGCGCGATGGCGAACGGCTATGTGAGCCCCGAGCGAACCACGCTCATCGCCTCGACGCACCGCATCTATGCGACGGTCGAAAAGATGCAGATGGCCGACGGCCGCTACGACGGCGAGCGAGTCGTGAAGGCGGCGAGGCAGCTCGCGCAACGCTCGCTGCTCTTCGACATGCGAAAGCTCGCACAGGAAAACGGCACCGTGATCAACGCCGTGCTCTTCGGCGCCATGGCGGGAAGCGGCGTGCTTCCCCTCGCGCGCGAGGCCTGCGAGCAGGCGATCCGCCAGGGCGGCCGGGGGGCCGAAGCGAGCCTGCGCGGCTTCGCCGCCGGCTGCGAGATCGCGCTCGGCCAGCGTCCCGCGCCGGGCGAGCCGGCTGCGCCCCGGCGCGCGACCGAGCTGCACGAAGTGATGCGGCTCGCGCTGAAGCGGCTGCGCGAGTACCAGGGCGAGGCCTACGCCAAGCTGTACGAGCGGCGCATGCAGCCCTTCCTCGACGGCGAGGGCAGGCTTGCCGCCGAAGTCGCGCGCCATCTCGCGCTGTGGATGGCATACGAAGACATCATCCGCGTAGCCGACTTGAAGACACGGGCTTCGCGCTTCGAAAGGATCCGGAAGGAGGCGGGCGCGAAGAACGGCGAGCCGGTGGTGGTGATCGACTATCTCAAGCCCGGCATCGAGGAATTCGCGTCTGTCTTGCCGAGGTATCTTGGCAAAAAGCTCGTCGGCTGGGCCGAAAAGCGCGGCAAGCTCGACGCCTACAACGTCGGCATGCACATCAAGACGAGCAGCGTCTTTGGCTTCCTGCTGGTGCGCTCGCTCGCCTGGTTGCGGCCGCTGCGCCCCTTCAGCTACCGCTATCACGAGGAGCAGGCGCTGATCGAGCGTTGGCTTTCCCTCGTGTCCGAGGCCGCCCGACGCGACGCGGCGCTTGCGCTCGAGGTGGCGGACTGCGCACGCCTCATCAAGGGCTACGGCGAGACCCACCGGCGCGGCAGGGCGAACTTCCTCGCCATTGTCGATGCGCTGGTCGAGAACCCCCCGACGCCCGACGCCCGCGAGCAGGCGGCGGCCATCCGCAAGGCCCGCGAGGCGGCGCTGGCCGACCCGGAAGGCAAGCACCTCGGGCAGGCGCTCGGCAAGCCGGTCGTCTGGCTGAAGCCGGTCGCCCGAACGTAGAATTTCGGGATGAACGCGCCCGACAAGGCCTCCCTCAGCCGCGAATACAACAACCGCGAGCTCGTTCCCGACCATCCGGTGTACTTCGCACGCTGGCAGCAGTCCTCTGCGCAGGTGCGCAGCCGGATGAGCTCGCAGCTTGATCTGGCCTACGGCGCGATGCCTGGGGAGAAGCTCGATCTGTTCCCGGCGCGCAAGGGCGACGGCAGCTGCCTCATGTTCATCCACGGCGGCTATTGGCGCTCGCTCGACAAGAGCGACTTCTCGTTCCTCGCGCCGGCGCTGGTGGATGCGGGCATCTCGCTCGCGGTGGTCAACTACGACCTGTGCCCGAAGGTCACCATCGGGGACATCGTCCAGCAGATGCTGCGCGCCAGCCGCTGGCTGTGGCTGCACGCCGAGGAGCACGGGATGGACCAGGATCGCCTCTACGTCGGCGGCCACTCGGCCGGCGGCCATCTCGCCGCGATGATGATGTGCGCGCTGTGGCCCGCGTTCGACCGGCGCCTGCCGAAGGATCTCTGGAAGGGCGCACTCGCCATCAGCGGGGTGTACGACCTGCGCCCGCTCGTCCAGGTCGATTTCCTGCAGCCCGATCTGCGCCTGGACGAGGCGTCTGCCGCACGTGTGTCGCCGGCGCTGATGATGCCCGCTACCCGCTGTCCGGTGATGACGTGCGTCGGCGGCGACGAATCGAGCGAGTTCCATCGCCAGAACGCGCTCATCGCGGAGCGCTGGCGCGCGGCCTTCGCCGGCGATGTCGCGATGCCGGGGACGCATCACTTCTCGGTAGTGGACGGCCTTGCCGACCACGCGAGCCCGCTCTTCGCCGCCACGCGCAGGCTCATGAAGCTCGACAAATGAGCGAATACCTGAGACCGGGGCGCTTCGTCGACAGCGATCACCCGGCCGTGATCTCTTTTTCCAGAGAGCACTCAAAAGGAAAAGGCGAGCGCGAAAAGGCGGTTTCCCTCTATTACGCGGTGCGTGACCGCATCCGCTACAACCCGTTCCAGAACTTCACCCTCGACGACACCTACCGCGCGTCCGTCTGCATCGAGCAGGGCAGCGGCTGGTGCGTGCCAAAGGCGGCGCTGCTGGCGGCGTGCGCGCGCGCCGCTGGCATCCCGGCGCGCGTGGGTTACGCCGACGTCAGGAACCACATCACGACTCCCGAGCTCACCGCGAAGATGGGCACGGATCTCTTCGTGTTCCACGGCTACACCGAGCTCCTGCTCGAAGGAAGCTGGGTGAAGTCGACGCCGGCCTTCAACCTCTCGCTGTGCACCCGGTTTCGCGTCAAGCCGCTCGAATTCGACGGGGTGACCGATTCCCTGTTCCACCCGTTCGACGAGGACAACCGCAGGCACATGGAATACGTGCGGGATCGCGGCGCCTACGCCGATGTCCCGGCCGAGGAGATCCGGCGCGTCTTCAGCGAGACGTATCCCAAGTACTTCAACCTCGGGCCGGACGCCGCGAAGCTCAGCTTCGCGCCCGCCTGATGCGGGGCCTGCTCGAGGAGAGCTTCCGCGCCGCCGTCGCGGCGGCCGACCCGCTGAAGATTCTCGCGCCGCACCTGCCGGCGCCGCCGCCGGGCCGCACTTTCGTCGCCGCGGCAGGCAAGGCCGCCGCCTCCATGGCGCTTGCGGCTGAGAAGAGCTACCGCGGCGACCTGGAGGGCATAGCGATCACGCGCTACGGTCACGCCCTGCCGACCCGGAAGATCCGCGTGATCGAGGCCGGCCATCCTGTGCCAGACGAGGCGGGCGAGGCCGCCGCGAGAGAGATTTTAGAAAAGACAAAACAACTTCAGGCCGACGACCTTCTCCTCGCCCTTCTGTCCGGCGGGGGCTCGAGCCTGCTGTCTCTTCCCGCGCCTGATATCTCCATGGAGGAGCTCAAGACCGTCACGCGCGGGCTCCTGCGCAGCGGCGCGGCGATCCAGGAAATGAACACCGTGCGCAAGCACCTGTCGGCGATTCACGGCGGGCGGCTCGCCGCCGCCTGCAAGGCGCCGGTCGTCGCGCTCATCATCTCGGACGTGACCGGCGACGATCCCACGCACATCGCCTCCGGGCCGTGCGCACCGGATCCCACCACCTACACCGACGCCTTGGAGATCCTCGCGCGCTACGGCGTCTCGCCGCCGCGCGCCGTCAAGCTGCGGCTGGAAAAGGGCGCCGACGAAACCCCCAAGCCGGGCGACCCGGTGTTCGCGCGGGTCGAGAACAGGGTCATCGCGACGGCGCATCGCTCGCTCGAGGCCGCTGCCGCGGTATTCAGGGCGAACGGCGTCGAGCCGGTGATCTTCGGCGACACCCTCACCGGCGAAGCCTGCGAGGTGGCCAAGGTGTTCGCGTCAGTGGTGAACGAAATCCGCAAGCACGGCAGGCCGTGGAACCCGCCAGTGGCCCTCATCTCCGGGGGGGAGTGCACGGTCACGATCCGCGGCGAAGCCGGTCGCGGCGGCCGCTGCTGCGAATTTCTGCTGTCGCTCGGAATCGAGACCGGCGGCGTCTGGGCCATCGCCGCGGACACCGACGGTATCGACGGCTCGGAGGACAACGCCGGCGCGGTGCTGTCGCCGGACAGCATGAAGCGCGGACGCGACGCAAAGGCACTGCTTGCGAAGCACGACAGCTACGGATTTTTCGGCGCGCTCGGCGACCTGGTGACTACCGGCCCGACGCGCACCAACGTCAACGACTACCGGGCGATCCTCGTAACCTAATAGCTGTTCTCCGGTCGAACGTAGCACTTGAACTCGACTACGTTGCCGGTAGGATCCGCCACCATGAAGGTCTGGTGCTCGTGGGCGGTGTTCGCGAACCGCAGCGTCGGGCGCACCAGGAGCTTCACGCCCGACTTGAGCACATGGTCCCGCATCCTCGCGAAATCTTCCATGCGCAGGAACGTGAGGCCGTGATGCCGCGGGTAGGCACGCGGGTTGTGCACGATCGCGCGCCGCTCGAGGTGGCAGACGAGCTGCAGCACGCCGCCGAAGCTGAACGTGACGCGGTCTTTCAGTTTGCGCACCGGCTGCGCGCCCAGCACCTCGGCATACCAGCGCGCGGCCTCCTCGAGGTCGCGGCACGGCACCGCGACGTGCGCGATATAGAGGCCGGTCGTGACCGGGGTGTTGTCCAGCGGCCTTTCCTGAAGTTCGAGATCGGCGTGACCCATGCTGTTCAGGCTTCGTTCGTCAACAGCTCGACTTCGGCGCTGAGCGCGGACTGAACCCGGCCGTGCTCGCTTTCGAGCTTGGCGAAGAGCCTGCGCGCTTCCTTGGTGTCCGAACGCCGCGCGGAGGCCTCGATGTCGGCGCAGTACCGGCTCAGCAGAGTGGCGCCGACGTTGGCGCTGCACGACTTGAGCGAGTGCGCCGAACGGGCGATCTCCGGGGCGTCGTTCGCGCTCGCCGCCTGCTTCAGCTTCTGCACCAGCTTCGGCGACTCGACGAGGTAGAGCTCGATCGTGCGGGCGAGCAGCTCGGGCCTGCCGTTGGTGCGCAGGGTGCCGAGCTGGTCGAGCACCTGCCGGTCCAGAATCCCGGGACCCTTGGCGTGCGCCGGCCCAGGCGCCTGCGGTTGCGCCGCGCCCGCCGGCTGCGCGGCACCAGCCTGCGGCATCCAGCGGTCGAGCATGTCCTGGAGCGTCTGCATGCTGAACGGCTTGCTCAGGTAGTCGTCCATGCCGGCATTCAGGCATTCCTCGCGGTCCTGCGCCATGGCGTTCGCGGTCAGGGCGACGATCGGGATGGCTTTGCCGCCCAGGGACTGCTCGCGCTTGCGGATCTCCGCCGTGCATTCGAAGCCGTCCATCTCCGGCATGTGGCAATCCATGAGCACGAGATCGAACGAGCGGAGCGCGAGGGCTTCGAGCGCTTCCTTGCCGTTGGCTGCCACGGTCACGCTATAGCCCTGCAGCTGGAGGATGCCGAGCGCCACCTGCTGGTTGATGAGGTTGTCCTCCACCAGCAGGATGTTGCCGCGCACCGCGGCCGGCGCGGTGCTCGCCGGCCTGGACACCGGCGGCGCCTCGACCGGCTCCTGCGTACGGCCCGCCATCGCGTTCACCAGGCTCTCGTACAGCACCGTCTGGCGCACCGGCTTGACCAGGCAGGCGTCGAAGCCGGCGTCGCGCGCGCTGCGGATGTCGGCATGGCGGCGGGTCAGCATCACCAGCCGCAGGCTCGCGAACTCCGCGCGCCGGCGCAGGCCGCGCGCGAACTCGAGCGCGTCCAGGCCGGGCTTCGCCAGGTCGATGAGCGCGATGTCGTAGGGAACGCCGCGCGCGGCGGCCTCCGCGAGCAGAACGCTCGCCTGCTTCGGCGTCGCCGCCACGCGGATGTTCATTTCCCAGTTGTTCATGTGCGAATTCAGGATGCCGCTGTTGACCGCGCTCGACTCGACGATCAGCGCTCGCACGCCGGTGAGCAGGCCGATCGGCACCGAGCGCGCGCTGTGCTGCGATTGAGTCGCCTGCTTCTCGAACCTGCTGGTGAACCAGAAAGTCGAGCCCGCGCCGGGAGAGGACTCGACGTGGATGGTCCCGCCCATCATCTCCACCAGCTGCTTGCTGATCGCGAGCCCGAGGCCCGAGCCGCCGTGCTTGCGCGTGGTCGAGCCGTCGGCCTGCATGAACTCGTCGAAGATGCGCGACTGGGCCTCGGGCTTGATGCCGACCCCGGTGTCGCTGACGTCGAAGCGCATGGTGACGCTCTTTTCGGTCTCCTCGACGCTCGCCACGCGCACCACTACCGAGCCGTGCTCGGTGAACTTGATCGCGTTGCCGATCAGGTTGGTCAGCACCTGGCCGAGGCGCAGCGAATCGCCCCTCAGCATGGTGGTGAGCTCGCCGGGGATGCTGCAGGCGAGCTCGAGCCCCTTGACGTGGGCGCGCTCGGCGAGCAGCTCGACCGTGTCCTCGATCGTGCGGCGCAGATCCATGTCGGCGTTCTCGAGCTCGAGCTTGCCGGCCTCGATCTTGGAGAAGTCGAGCAGGTCGTTGATCAGGCCGAGCAGGTTCTTGCCGGAGCGCTGCACCGTTTCCGCGTACTTGCGCTGTGTGCTCGTGAGCCCGGTCTCGAGGAGCAGCTCGGCCATGCCGAGAACCCCGTTCATGGGCGTGCGGATCTCGTGGCTCATGCGGGCGAGGAACGAGCTCTTGGCGTGGTTCGCAAGCTCCGCGGCCTCGCGCGCGAGGCGCAGCGCTTCCTCGCTGCGCTTGTGCTGGGTGACGTCGCGCGCCACGGCGATGCTGCCGATGCACTGGTTCGAGTCGTCGAGCAGCGGCGCCACGGCGACCTGGATGTCGATGGCCGTGCCCGCGCGGGTAGTGGCGCGCGCGTCGTAGGAGAATTTCTCGCCGGCCACGATGCGGCGCATGCGGGCGTCTTCCTCTTCCGGCGTCGATCCGCCCACGTTCAGCGCGTGCCCGATGACCTCGTCCGGCCGGTAGCCGAACATCGCGGCGGCTCCGGAGTTCCAGCTGGTGACGTTGCCGCGCAGGTTGCGGGTCCAGATCGCCTCGCTCGACTGCTCGACGATCGTCGCCAGCAGCTTGTTCTTCGATTCGCTCTCGCCGAGCGACGCGATCAGCCGCTCGGTGTTGTTCGCCATGTTGTTGAACGCCTCGGCGGCAAGCTGGACCTCCGGGGCGCCTTCCGAGTCGATGCGCACGGCGTGGTCGCCACGGCTGAAGCGGTTCGCGCCCTCGGCCAGCATGCGCAGCGTGCCGAGGTTGCCGCGGAAGATGAGCCAGATGAACTGCAGCATGAGGAACAGGGTCACGGCCACGATCTGGAGCTGCTTCACGAACTGCTGCCACAGGCGGTTGTGCGCCTTGACCGGGGACATCGCGGCGGTGAGCGTGCCATAGCCGACTCCGCCCGCCGTGACCTCGATGCTCTGCTCCTCGTGCTCGATGACAGCGACGCGTGCGAACCAAGTCGGCGCGTCGAGCTTGTCGGGGGCGTCCTGCGCGACGATGCGCTTGCCCTCCTTGTCGGTCCAGGTGAAGCGGTCGACTTCGCCGCGCTTGACCTGGTTCTTGAGCAGTTGCTCGATCGCGGCGTACTCGCCGACGAGCGCCTGGTCGGCCACCAGCGGGGCGATAAAAGCGAGCGTTTCCCTCTGCTCACGCGCGAGTCGCGCCGAATGCTCGGCCGCGCCCTCGGCGACGAGAAGCGCGGTCTGCACGCCGCCGGCCGCGACGATCGCGATCCCGACGGCCAGCATCAGGCGCGGGATCAGCCCCCAGTTCTTCCAGAATTGGACCATGCGCACGTTTTTCATGGCTGTCCGTTTACGCCGCAGGGCTACTTGACCTGCGTCGTGCGGTAGAACTTGCGGTAGTTGTCGTAGTCGCGGTTATCCGCGGCGACGAAGCCGAGGTCACCGTTGCTCTTCAGGAGGTCGGCGCCGGCCTCGAGGATCTTTTGGCCCTCGGGGTCGCTCGCCATGCCGATCAGGGCGTCCTTGACCGCCGCCACCTTGTCGGCCGGCACCTTCGGGTTCGCCATGATGCACAGGTCCTGGTAGATCTCCGAAGTCCACAGCGCCCGGTATTCGAACGATTCGCGGCGGCCGTAGCGCGCCATGACCGAGCTGTTCACGCCTGCCGCGGCGATCTTGTTGACCCTGAGCTGCGCCGACGACGCCTCCTGGTTGCCGGTGAACACGACCCTGACGTCCACTTTCGCCCTCAGAAGCGCGTCGAACGGCAGCCAGTAGCCCGTGAAGCCGTCGCGCGACACGAACGCGACCTCCTTGCCCTTCAGGTCCTGCAGCGACTGGATGGGCGAGTCGACCGGCACCACGATCTGCGAGCGGATGCCCGGACCGGCCGGACGGGCGATCACCTTGTAGCCGAGGCGATCGCGCTCCGGGGTGAAGAAATGGTTGGTGTACAGGAACGCGTACGCGCCGGCCTCGGCGTTAGCGTTGCCTTCCTGGGCGGTCTTCGCGAGCTTCAGCTCCAGCGGCACGCCGCTCTTGCGGCCGACGTAGGTCAGAATCGGATTCCAGTACTGCGCGGTGAGAGACACCGTGCGCTGGTGCAGGACGTAGAAGCTGTGCGCCTGCTGCGCGGCGGCCCCCGGCGAGTGCAGCGCGCCGGCCGCGGCCATCAGCAAGGCCGATTTGATGATCGTTCTTCGCATCATGACGGTCTCCCCCGAGCCGATGATCGATTACGGCGACGCTAGGTCGCCACCTTCAGGCACAGCAACAATCCGCTCAGCACGAGCAGCGTGCCGACCACCTTCAGCATGCCCTCGCTCGTGATGTCCATATGCACCTTGTTGCCCATGTACAGGCCGACCGCCATCGGCATGAGGCCGAGGGCGTATGCCATCTGCAGCTTGTGCTCGAATAGCAGGCCCGCCATCAGGAACAGGCCCAGCCGGAACCCGCCGTCGATGGCGATCAGCCACGAGAACGTGGCCCGCACCTCGCTCTTGTCGAGCAGCCGGCGCGTCAGGTAGATGATGTAGGGCGGAGAGCCCGCGCCGAACAGCGCGCCGGCGCCGCCGCCGGCCAGGCCGGCCGGGATTGCCCATGTGCGCGACAGCTGCCCCGCGGGCTGCAGGCCGAAAATGTTCCGGAAGCCGAAGAACATGGTGAAGGCGCCGAGCGCCACCAGCACCGGCTCGGTGGGCAGCCTGAGAAGTGCGAACGCGCCGATGCTGGCGCCGACCATTCCGGCAGGCAGCAGGATCTTGATCTCGGACCAGTTCGCCTTTTTCGTGTTCGTGCTGCCGAGCACCACCGAAGCCGTGAAGTCGAGCGCGAGCACCAGCGGAATCGCGAACTGGAGCGGCTGGGACAGCGCGAGCAGCGGCACGGAGATCAGCGCCGAGCCGAAGCCGGTGATCCCGCGTATGAAGTACGCGCTCATCAGAATGCACATCACCAGCACCATGTCAGCCAATTGCAGGCTCCTCGAAAGTGGATCAGCTATCGCCGCTAGTATCGCTTCCGGCGCACGCCCCGGAGCGGCCCTTCACCTTGTTTTGCATGGGGATTCGTGCGGTTTCTGGCACTAAGTCACGGCGCCGTGCACCAACCGCGGGCGCATCGAGCGACGAGCGAAAATTGCCGACCTACGCCTGCTTCAGCGCTTCGAGCGACTGCGCGATGAGCTCGTCGCTCTCTTCGAACTTGCACTTGGCCGCGTCGAAGTCTCCCGCCTTCGCGCTACGCTCGATCTCGCAGAACAGGTCCCCCAGCGCATGGGCGCCGATCTGGCGACAGGACCCTTTCAGCGTGTGCGCGGCGCGCACCGCGCCTGCGGTGTCGCCGTGTGCGAGGTGGCGGGAGAACGTAGCCGGGAAATCGGCCAGGCTCTCCTCGAGCTTGCGGACGAAGACGGCGTGCAGGTCGTGGCGCCCGGTGGCATGCCCGACGCGCTTGATCTCCGCGATGAGATCCGAATCGAGCAACAGAGTCGTCATTTCCGCTCCACAGTGAACCTGCCACGCCGGCAACAGCGATGCTAATTCGGAACCCTGTCTGCGCCGGGAGGCATAGTTCACAGTCGGGTCAAGGACTGTCCGGGCCAAGGGTCTTCTCACCAACCTTTACGATCCGGAGGCAGCCCCGGCTCGCATGGACCCTTGTTTTTCCAGCGCAAGCTAGACTGCCGTTTTCGGCATCTGCCAGCGTCGCAACGAGAATGAAAAAACGAGCAAACGGCCGCGATATTCCAGCGACGCTGATCCCGGGAGATGGCATCGGCCCCGAAATCGTCGACGCCGTCGTAGCCATTCTCCATGCCGCAGGCGCGCCATTCGCCTGGGAGCGCCACGATGGCGGAGCGGCGGCGATCGCGCGGCACAACGACCCGCTGCCGCCGAAGCTCCTCGAGAGCATTCGCCGCACCGGTCTCGCGCTCAAGGGCCCGCTCGCCACGCCGGTCGGCGGCGGTTTCCGCTCGGTCAACGTGCGGCTGCGCGAGGAGTTCGGCCTCTATGCCAACCTGCGGCCGGCGCGCACCCTGGTGCCCGGCGGACGCTACGAGGACATCGATATCGTCCTCGTGCGCGAGAACCTGGAAGGGCTGTACGTCGCATGGGAGCACTACCTCACCATCGGCGATGACCCGCAGGCGGTGGCGATCTCCTCGGGCGTCAACACGCGCGCCGAATGCCGCCGGATCGCCGAATTCGCGTTCGACTACGCCGTCAGGAACAAGCGGCGCAAGGTCACCGTGGTGCACAAGGCAAACGTCCTCAAGGCTCTGACCGGCATCTTCCGGGAGACTGCGCTCGAGGTAGGCAAGAAGTACGCGGGCAAGCTGGAAGTCGACGAACGAATCGTGGACGCCTGCGCCATGCAGCTTGTCCTCGACCCATGGCAATTCGATGTCATCGTCACCACCAACCTCTTTGGCGACATCCTCTCCGACGAGATCGCCGGGCTGGTCGGCGGCCTCGGCATGGCGCCCGGCGCCAACATCGGCCCCAAGGCCGCCATCTTCGAAGCCGTCCACGGCTCCGCTCCCGATATCGCCGGCAAAGGCGTCGCCAATCCCCTCGCCTTGCTCCTCGCCGCCTGCCTCATGCTCGACCACGTCGGCAAGACCGCCCTCGCCGATCGGATCCGCCGCGCCGTCGACCAGGTCTTGCGCGACGACAACGTCCGCACTCGCGACCTCGGCGGCAAGGCCACCACCCGCGACTTCACCGGAGCTGTGATCGGACGCCTTTCCCGCTAGTACGTTAGCGGCGTGCGGCTCAGAACCCCGCAATGACCACGGGAACGATGTCCCACAGCGTATGCGCGAAAACTGCAGGCCAAAGCCGGCTGCTGCGGATATAGAAGAACGTGAACGTCAGGCCGAATGCGAGAACCCACACGGCGCCGAGCGGACCTTGGTAAAGGTGGTATAGCACCCGGACCAGCAAAGGGACCCCGATTGCGATTGAGAGCCCGTAGCCTCTCAGGCCGCGCACCAGCACTCCGAGGAGAAACACCTCCTCAAAGGCGCCATTCACCATCGCGAAAATCACGGTCGAAGCAATCGTTACGCCGCTGAAGGAGAACTCCGTTATCTGCGCCCGACCACCGGGAGTGGTCAATGGCGCGACGGCAATGACGCCGGCCAGCCAAGCTGCAGTGAAGAGTCCAAGACCCACGAGCGTGCCCCGCAGATCGGGCTGCGGGTACAACGACCCGACGTCGAAATTTCGGGCGCGCAAGTACAGCAGCGCCGACGCAGCAAGGATCCCCTCGACAATCACCATCCAGGCATGCGCTGAAGCGGAGAATCTCGCTTCGGGAAAACCGCGCAGAACTGCCTGGGTAGACCAGACGATAAAAAGGCCGAAGCAGATCGCCGAGACGGTAGCGGCTTCCCAAATTGAAAGCGTGGACTTTGGCAAAAGCGCTACCCGAGCCATAGTGGCGCGTACGCTACCCGTGAATCGCTAAGCGGCAAACGGCATAGGACACACCGTGGCTCGAAGGCCACGATGTTGGCGCCGTCTAGCGCTCGGGTGTTGCTAGACGAGCCGGGCCGGATGCTCTTGCTGGCGGCCGGAATCCAGGAGATGCATCACGCGCTCGCCGTGTGCGACAAGCCAGTCCGCTATGTAGGAGCGGTGGCAGGCCGAAGGATTGCTTTCAGCGCACATGATGCAGACGCGGCCGTCGATCGCGGACAAGGCGCGGGCGGCGGACTGGAATTGCTCCGTTTGCATGTGGTCGGCGTAGGAGGGGCGCATGCCGCCGAGGGCCTTGCCTTCCCAGCGATAGGCGATGCCGGCTTCCATGAGGGAAGCCGAGAGGACGTCCTTGGAGAACTGCGGATGGCGGCGCGAAGCCGGATAGGCGCGCACGTCGACGAGCGTGCCGATGCCGGCTTCCCGGAGGATTGCGATGAGTTGCTCGGCGCTGCGGGCGCCGTGGCCGACCGTGAAAATCAGGCGGCCTGGGCCTTGGCTTCTTTTTTCTCGCTCTTCGCGGTCTGCTCGGGCTTCTTGGAGGCTTTCTTGCTGCCCTTCTTCTCCTCGTCGCCGGCCGCGGGCTGCGCGCCCTCCTCGGCCCGGTCCATCAGCGTGACGAGCGCGAGGGGCGCGTTGTCGCCCTTGCGGAAGCCGGTCTTCAGGATGCGCAGGTAGCCGCCGTTCCGCTTGCTGTAGCGCGGGCCGAGATCGTCGAAGAGCTTCGCTACGATGTCGCGGTCGCGCAGGCGATCGAAGGCGAGGCGCCGGTTGGCGAGGCTCGGCTTCTTGCCCAGCGTAATCATGGGCTCGACCACGCGGCGTAGCTCCTTCGCCTTGGGCAGCGTGGTGGTGATCTCCTCGTGGCGCAGGAGCGACACGGTCATGTTGCGCAGCATCGCGAGCCGGTGGCTCGTGGTGCGGCCGAGTTTCCTGAGTCCGTCGCCGTGGCGCATAGCGCTTTCTCTCTTCTTAGGTGCGATGTTCCAGGCCGGCGGGCGGCCAGTTCTCGAGCTTCATACCAAGGGTAAGGCCGCGCGAGGCCAGCACTTCCTTGATCTCGTTGAGCGACTTGCGGCCGAGGTTGGGCGTCTTGAGGAGCTCGGTCTCGGTGCGCTGGATGAGGTCGCCGATGTAGTAGATGTTCTCGGCCTTGAGGCAGTTGGCCGAGCGCACCGTGAGCTCGAGGTCGTCGACCGGGCGCAGCAGGATCGGGTCGACCGCGGGCGACTTCGGCTGCTCGGTGGGCAGCGAGGTGCCTTCGAGCTGGGCGAACACGGAGAGCTGGTCGACCAGAACGCGGGCGGCGTAGCGGATCGCCTCCTCGGGCTCGATCGCGCCGTTGGTCTCGATGTCCATGATCAGCTTGTCGAGGTCGGTGCGCTGCTCGACCCGCGCCGACTCCACCGCGTACGAGACGCGGCGAACCGGGCTGAACGAGGCGTCGAGGATGATGCGGCCGATGCCCTTGGTCTCCTCGGGCAGGTAGCGCATGTTGCCCGGGACGTAGCCGCGGCCGGACTCGACCTTGATCTGCATCTCGAGCTTGCCGCCCGAGGCGAGGTGGGCGATGACGTGGTCGGGATTCACGATCTCCACGTCGTGCGCCGGCTCGATGTCGGAGGCGGTGACCATGCCGTTGCCGCCGTTCTTCTTCAACGTGAGGATCGCCTCGGCGCGGTTGTGCAGGCGGAACACCACGCCCTTGAGGTTGAGCAGGATGTCGACGACGTCCTCGCGGATGCCGTCGAGCGTGGAGTACTCGTGCACCACGCCGGCGATCTGTACCTCGGTCGGCGCGTAGCCGGGCATGGAGGAAAGCAGCACGCGGCGCAGCGCGTTGCCGAGCGTGTGGCCGTAGCCGCGCTCGAACGGCTCCATCGTCACCCGGGCGTGGTTGGGCGAGAGGTTTTGAACGTCAACAATACGCGGCTTCAGAAATCCGGATTGCGGCATGTCTTCGCTGTCCTAAGTACTTGCTGGGTTACTTCGAGTACAACTCGATGATGAGGCTCTCGTTGATCGTGGAGGAAAGCTCGGCGCGCTGCGGCAGCTGCTTAAAGGTCCCCTTGAGGGCCTTCGCATCGACTTCCATCCAGTCGGGCAGGCCGCGCGACGAGGTGTTCTCGGCCGAGGCCTTGATGCGCAGGTGCTCCTTCGCCTTGGGCGCGACCTCGATCACGTCGCCCGGCCTCACCTCGTAGGAGGGGATGTTGACCCGCTTGCCGTTCACGAGGATGCCGTTGTGGCGCACGACCTGGCGCGCCTCGCTGCGCGAACCGCCGAAGCCCATGCGGTAGGCGACGTTGTCCAGGCGCGACTCGAGCAGCTGGAGCAGGCGCTCGCCGGTGACGCCCTTGGAGCGCGACGCCTCGGCGTAGGTCTTGCGGAACTGCCGCTCGAGCAGGCCGTAGATGCGCCGCATCTTCTGCTTCTCGCGCAGCTGCTTGCCGTAGTCGGAAAGCCTGGCGCCGCTTTTCTGGCCGTGCTGGCCAGGCGCGTACGCGCGCCGCTCGATGGCGCACTTGTCGGTGAAGCATTTCTCCGCCTTGAGGAAGAGCTTCTCGCCTTCGCGGCGGCACTGGCGGCACTTCGCGTCCAGAACTCTGGCCATTCGGTATCCCTAATTGAGCCTCAGACTCGGCGCCGCTTCGGCGGGCGGCAGCCGTTGTGCGGGATCGGCGTCACGTCGGCGATGCTGCCGATCTTGAGGCCGATCGCATTCAGCGCGCGCACCGCCGACTCGCGGCCCGGGCCGGGACCCTTGATGCGCACTTCGATGTTTTTCACGCCGCATTCCTGCGCTGCGCGCCCGGCGCGCTCGGCGGCGACCTGCGCCGCGAACGGGGTGGACTTGCGCGAGCCCTTGAAGCCGGCGTTGCCCGAGGTCGCCCAGGAAAGCACGTTGCCCTGGCGGTCGGTGATCGTCACGATGGTGTTGTTGAACGACGCATGCACGTGGGCGATGCCCTCGGCGACGTTCTTCTTGACCTTCTTGCGCGCGCGTGCCTGCGCGGTCTGCTGCAGCTCCTGGCGGGTCGGTGCGTTTCGGGTCGCCATCAGGCCACCTTACCGACTGGCACGTTCAGCTTGACCGCGGCCTTCCTCGGACCTTTGCGCGTACGAGCGTTGGTGCGGGTGCGCTGGCCGCGCACCGGCAGGCCCTTGCGATGGCGCGAGCCGCGGTAGCACTGCAGGTCGATCAGCCGCTTGATCGACATCTGGACCTCGCGCCGCAGGTCGCCCTCGACGGTGAGCCGCTGCACGTTCTCGCGCAGCCGGTCGAGCTCGGCGTCGTTCAGATCCTTGATCTTGCGGTTGCCCTGCACGCCCGCCGCCGCGCAGATCGCCTGCGCGCGCGAGCGGCCGATGCCGTAGATCGCGGTGAGCGCGATCTCGGCGTGCTGGTGGTTGGGAATGTTGATGCCTGCTATACGCGCCATGGGGAACCCGAAATTATAGCTGGTTTGTCAAGGTCTTAAAAGACCAGTGCTAGCCCTGCCGCTGCTTGTGGCGCGGGTCCTCGCAAATCACTCGTACCACACCCTTGCGCCGCACGATCTTGCATTTGCGGCAGATTCTCTTTACCGAAGCCATTACTTTCATAAGCGCCTCTCTACTTTGCTCGGAACGTAATACGACCCTTGGTGAGGTCGTACGGGGTTAACTGCACCGTCACTTTGTCGCCCGGGAGGATGCGGATGTAGTTCATGCGCATCTTTCCAGAGATGAAGCAGTGGATGATGTGGCCGTTCTCCAGTTTCACCCGGAAGGTCGCATTGGGCAGGTTTTCCACCACCTCCCCCTGCATCTCGATGACGTCTTCCTTGGCCATCGGGCCTCGCGCCGCTCCTACCTGACCCCGCCGGGCAGGCCCTTGAAATTGGCCTTGCGCAGCAGGCTCTCGTACTGGTGCGTCATGATGTAGGCCTGCACCTGCGACATGAAGTCCATCGTCACCACGACGATGATGAGCAGCGAGGTGCCGCCGAAATAGAACGGCACCCCCCAGCGCAGGATCAGGAACTCGGGCAGCAGGCACACCGCCGTCACGTACAGCGCGCCCGCCAAGGTGAGGCGCGTCAGGATTTTTTCAAGGTAGCGCGCGGTCTGGTCGCCCGGGCGGATCCCCGGCACAAAGGCCCCGGACTTCTTGAGGTTATCCGCCGTCTCCTTCGGGTTGTACTGCAACGCCGTGTAGAAGAAGCAGAAGAAGATGATCAGCGCCGCGTACAGCATCACGTAGATCGGCTGCCCCGGGCTGAGGGTCCCGGCGATGTCGCGCAGCCAGATGAGTCCCTCGGTCGAGCCGAACCAGTTGAGCGCCGTCGCCGGAAAGAGGATCAGCGACGAGGCGAAGATCGGCGGAATCACGCCCGACATGTTGAGCTTGAACGGCAGGTGCGAGCTCTGCCCGCCATAGATCCGGTTGCCGACCTGGCGCTTGGCGTAGTTGACCAGGATCTTGCGCTGGCCGCGCTCGACGAAGCAGACCACCGCGGTGACCGCGAGCACCGCGATCGCGATGAAAAGCGCCGTGAGAGGGTGCATCGCGCCGGTGCGCACCAACTCGAGCGTGCCGGCAATGGCGTTGGGCAGGCCCGCGGCGATGCCGGCGAAGATGATGATCGAGATTCCGTTGCCCAGGCCGCGCTCGGTGATCTGCTCGCCGAGCCACATCAGGAACATGGTGCCGGTGACGAGCGTGGTCACCGCGGTGATGCGGAACATCAGGCCGGGCTCGAGCACCAGGCCCGACTGCGTCTCCAGCGCGATCGAGATGCCGGTCGCCTGGAACAGTGCGAGGAACAGCGTCCCGTAGCGGGTGTACTGGGTGATCTTGCGGCGCCCGGACTCGCCCTCCTTGCGCAGCTGCTCGAGCTGCGGGCTGACCGTGGTCATGAGCTGCATGATGATCGATGCCGAGATGTACGGCATGATGCCCAGGGCGAAGATCGTGAACCGCGACAGCGCCCCGCCCGAGAACATGTTGAACATGCCCAGAATGCCGCTCTGGTTGCCGGCGAAGAGCTCGGCGAGCCGGGCCGGGTCGATTCCCGGCACCGGGATGTGAGCGCCGACTCGGAACACGACCAGCGCGCCGAGCAGAAAGAGCAGCCTGCGCTTGAGGTCGCCGTACTTCTGGCCCTTGCCGACGTTGGGAAGCGGGTTCGCCATCAGGCCTTCTGACCCTCTTCGCCGCCTTTCGCTTCAGGCTTGGGCTTCTTTTTCTCCTTCTTCGGCTTCTCTTCCACCTTGGTCTCGATGACCTCGACCTTGCCGCCGGCGCCCTCGATGGCCGCGCGCGCGCCCTTGGAAGCCTTGACGTCGCCCTTGACGGCAAGCTTCTTGGTGAGCTTGCCCGAGACAATGATCTTCGCCCCGAGCGCTCCGTGCGGCACGATGCCGGCCGAGCGCAGGGCCGCGAGGTCGACCTCCGCGACGGCGAGCTTCTCCAGGTCCGACAGGCGCACCTCGACGACGTCGTCGCGGGTGAGCGAGGTGAAGCCGCGCTTGGGCAGGCGCCGGTGCAGCGGCATCTGGCCGCCCTCGAAGCCGAGCTTGTGGAAGCCGCCCGAGCGGGCCTTCTGGCCCTTGTGGCCGCGCCCGGCCGTCTTGCCCCAGCCCGAGCCGCCGCCGCGACCGACGCGGTGGCGGACCTTGTTTGCGCCGGGCGCCGGCTTCAATGAATTGAGTCGCATGCGTGTAATCCTTGGCTAGTCCTCGATGCGAACCAGGTAGTTCACTCGGTTGATCATGCCGCGCACTTCCGGCGTGTCGGCGAGCTCGGACACCTGGTTGACGCGCTTCAGGCCCAGCCCGCGCACGGTATCGCGGTGTCCCTGCTTGCAGCCGTTGGTGCTCTTGACGAGCTTCACCCTGATCTTCTTCACCCGGTAATCTCCTCGACCGACTTGCCGCGCCGCGCCGCGATCTCGGCGGGCGTGCTCATCGCCTGCAGGCCGTTCAGGGTCGCCCGCACGACGTTATAGGGGTTGGTCGAGCCGAAGCACTTGGCGAGCACGTTGGTGACGCCCATCACCTCGAACACCGCGCGCATCGGACCGCCGGCGATGATGCCGGTGCCCTCGTGCGCTGGCTGCATCAGCACGTGCGCCGATCCCCAGCGCCCGGTCACGGCGTGGTGCAGCGTGCCGTTCTTCAGCTTCACCTTGAAGAGCTTGCGCCGTGCCTCCTCCATCGCCTTCTGCACCGCGACCGGAACCTCGCGCGCCTTGCCCTTACCCATCCCGATGCCGCCGTCGCCGTCGCCCACCACGGTGAGCGCGGCGAAGCCTAGTACTCGACCACCTTTGACCACCTTGGTGACGCGGTTGACCGCGACCATCTTCTCGCGCAGGCCGTCGCCGCGCTCTTCCGATTGCTGCATCCTGGGTTGGATCTTTGCCATAAACCCTCGTTAGAACTTCAATCCGCCGCTACGGGCCGCGTCGGCGAGCGCCTTCACGCGGCCGTGGTACCTGTACCCGGCCCGGTCGAACGCCACCGTGTCGATTCCCTTCTCCTTCGCCTTCGCGGCGATGCGCTGGCCGACGAGCTCGGCGGCCTTGCGGGTACCGCCGCTCTTCAGCTGCCCGCGCACCTCCTTCTCGATGCTGGAGGCCGCGGCGAGCACCTTTTCGCCGCCGGGAGAGGTGATCTGCGCGTAAATGTGCTCGTTGCTGCGATGCACGGTGAGGCGCACGGCGCCGTTTTCGCGGATCCGGATCCTCGTCTGCCGCGCGCGCCGCAGGCGTGCGATGTTCTTGGCGTTCATGGGAGTCCCTTACTTCTTCTTCGTCTCTTTGAGCACGATCACTTCGCCGACGTAGCGCACACCCTTGCCCTTGTAGGGCTCGGGCGGGCGGTGGGCGCGCACCTCGGCGGCCACCTGGCCGACGAGCTGCTTGTCCACGCCGGTGATCACGATCTCGGTCTGGGTCGGCGTCGCCACCTTGATGCCCTTGGGCATCTGGTGCACGACCGGGTGCGAGTAGCCGAGCGCAAGGTTCAGCTTGTCGCCCTGCGCCTGCGCGCGGAAGCCGACGCCCACCAGCGTGAGCTTGCGCTCGAAGCCCTTGGTGACGCCGGCGACCATGTTGGCCACCAGCGCGCGCATGGTTCCCGACATCGCGTTGGCGTGGTTCGAGTTACCCAGCGCCTTGAACACGATCTGCTCGCCGTCCTTCTTCACTTCGACGTTGGGATCGGCGGCGCGCGCGAGGGTGCCGAGCGGACCCTTGATGGAGATCTGGCCCGAAGCGACGGTGAACTCGACGCCTTTTGGCACCGAAACGGGGTATTTGGCGATTCTCGACATATGAATTCTCAGGCCACGATGCAGAGGACTTCACCGCCGACGCCGTCGGCGCGCGCCTTGCGGTCGGTCATCACGCCGCGCGAGGTGGACAGGATCGCCACGCCCAGGCCGTTCATGACGCGCGGGATGTCGTCGCGTCCCTTGTAGACGCGCAGCCCCGGCTTGGAGACGCGCTCCAGGCGCTCGATCACCGGCTTGCCGGCGTAGTACTTGAGCGCGATGGCGAGCTCCTTGTGGCCGCCGTTCTCGCGCAGCGCAAAGTCCTCGATATAGCCTTCGTCCTTGAGGACCTTGGCAATCGAGCTCTTCAGCTTGGACGCCGGCATCACCGTCTCGGTATGCCCGACCATCTGGGCGTTGCGGATGCGGATCAGCATGTCCGCGATCGGATCGCTCATGCTCATCGATCTCTCCTTACCCTGATCTCTTTCCTCATCGTTCTACCAGCTTGCCTTGATCACGCCAGGGATCTCGCCCTTCAGGGCGAGGTCGCGCAGCTTGTTGCGGCCGAGGCCGAACTTGCTGTACACGCCGCGCGGCCGGCCGGTCAGCGCGCAGCGGTTGCGCAGCCTTACCGGCGAAGCGTCGCGCGGCAGCTTCTGCAGCTTGGCGCGGGCCTCCTCGCGCGCTTCGTCGGAGGCGCGCGAGTCCTGGATGATCTCGATCAGCGCCGCGCGCTTGGTCTTGAACTTCGCCACGGTCTTGCGGCGCTTCTGGTCGCGTAGTACGACTGCGAGCTTGGCCATGCTGGTTCCTTCAGTGCTTGAACGGGAAGCGGAACGCCGACAGCAGCGCCCTCGCCTCGTCGTCGGTTTTCGCCGTGGTGGTGATGGCGATGTTCATGCCCCGCAGCGTGTCGATCTTGTCGTAGTCGATCTCGGGGAAAATGATCTGCTCCTTGAAGCCGAGGTTGTAGTTGCCCCGGCCGTCGAAGGCCCGGTTCGACACGCCGCGGAAGTCGCGGATGCGCGGCATCGCGATGTTCACCAGGCGGTCGAAGAACTCGTACATGCGCGCGCCGCGCAGCGTCACCATGCAGCCCACCGGGAAGTTGGCGCGCACCTTGAAGTTGGCGATCGACTTCCTCGACTTCGTGACCACCGGCTTCTGGCCGGCGATCTTGGTCATGTCGGCGAGCGCGTTGTCGAGGATCTTCTTGTCGGTGGTGGTCTCGCCCACGCCCATGTTCACCGTGATCTTGCGCAGCCGCGGCACCTGCATCACGGTCTTGTAGCCGAACTTCTGCATCAGCTCGGGCACCACCTTCTCCTGGTAGACCTTGGCGAGGCGCGCCGGCGGCGCCGGCAACTCCGGCGCGGCTTCCTTCTTGACCGGGGCCGCCTCTTTCTTCGGTGCGGCCTCCTTCTTCGGCTGCTGCTTCGGCTGGGCCGGCTTCTGCTCGTGCTTGGGCTTTGCTTCCTTCTGGTCCTTTTCCTTGGCCATATTAGGCGTCCACCTGCTCGCCGTTGTCCTTGAACACGCGCACCTTGCGGCCGTCCTGCAGCGTCTTCACGCCGACGCGGTCGGCCTTCTTGGTCGCCGGGTTGAACAGCGCCACGTTGGAGATATGGATCGGCAAGTCCTTGTCGACGATGCCGCCGCTGATGCCCTTCATCGGGTTGGGCCGCTGGTGCTTCTTCACGCGGTTCACCCCCTCGACCACCAGGTAGTCCGCGTCGATGCGGCGCATCACCGTGCCGCGCTTGCCCTTGTCGCGCCCGGCGAGCACCACGACTTCATCGCCCTTCTTGATTCTCTGCATCAGAGCACCTCGGGTGCGAGCGATACGATCTTCATGAACCTCTCCGTGCGCAGCTCGCGCGTCACCGGCCCGAAGATGCGCGTGCCGATCGGCTCGAGCTTGGGCGTGAGCAGCACCGCGGCGTTGCGGTCGAAGCGGATGAGCGAGCCGTCGGCGCGGCGCACGCCCTTGGCCGTGCGCACCACCACCGCGTCGTAGATCTCGCCCTTCTTCACGCGCCCGCGCGGCGCGGCCTCCTTCACGCTCACCTTGATCAGGTCGCCGATGGAAGCGTAGCGCCGCTTCGAGCCGCCCATCACCTTGATGCACTGGACCGAGCGCGCGCCGGTGTTGTCGGCGACGTCCAGCACGGACTCCATCTGAATCATTGCTATTCTCCAAATCCAACTTGCGTCGCCTGCACTGAAACGGGAGATTCATCTCCCGTACCCTGGTGCAGCGGCGCAGTTTTGGACCCCGTCCGGGGCGAGGAAGGCGGCGATTCTACCTCAAACCGCCTTCGATTTCTCCACTAAACGCGTGACGCGCCAGGACTTGGTCCTGGAGAGCGGCCGGCACTCGGCGATCTCGACCAGGTCGCCTTCCTTGAACTCGTTGGTCTCGGTATGCGCGTGGTACTTCTTCGAGCGCGTGATGATCTTGCCCATCATCGGGTCGCGCACCCGGCGCTCCACGCGCACGGTTACGGTCTTCTGCATCTTGTCGCTCACCACCCGGCCGACCAGCTTGCGCTGGTTCTTCACGGGGGCCGCTGCTGCTTCGGTGCTCATTTCGCCGCCTTCTCCTTCATGATGGTGCGCACGCGCGCGATGTCGCGCTTCACTTTCTTGAGCTGGCTGGTATTGGCGAGCTGCTGGGTGGCGACCTGCATGCGCAGGCCGAACTGCGCCCGCAGCAACCCCTCGAGCTCCTTCTGCAGGTCTTCGCCGCTTTTTTCTCTGAGTTCGTTCGGTTTCATCTGCTCAGTGTCCCAGCATGCGCTGCGCGACGACGGTGCGGAACGGCAGCTTGGCCGCGGCGAGCGCGAACGCCTCCTTGGCGAGCGCCTCGGTGACGCCGTCCATCTCGAAGATGATCTTGCCCGGCTGGATCTCGGACACGAAGTACTCCGGATTGCCCTTGCCGTTGCCCATGCGCACCTCGGCCGGCTTGGACGAGATCGGCTTGTCGGGGAACACGCGGATCCAGATGCGGCCGCCGCGCTTGATGTGGCGCGACATCGCCCGGCGCGCGGCCTCGAGCTGGCGCGCGGTGAGGCGGCCGCGAGTGGTGGCCTTGAGGCCGTATTCGCCGAACGCCACGTGCGCGCCGCGCGTGGCGACGCCGGTGTTGCGGCCTTTCTGCTGCTTGCGGTACTTGGTCCGCGCGGGTTGAAGCATGGCTATTCCTTCTTCTCGCCGTCGCCGTCATCCTTGGCGACGACCTTCTTCGGTTTCTTGACCGCGGTCTTGGCCGCCGGCGCGGCGGCGGCCTTCTTGTCGCCGTCCGGGCGTGGACGCGGCGGGCCGGAACGCTTGGCACCCGGCCTGGGGGCGGGCTTCTTGGCGCGCTTGGGCTCGGCCGGCGCCTCGGGCTGCGGCGCCGCGGCCGCGGCGAGCGCGGCGGCTGCGCCGAGCGCCTCGCCCTTGGGCACGATCTCGCCCTTGTAGACCCAGCACTTGATGCCGATTACGCCGTAGTTCGTCTTCGCCTCGCCCTGGCCGTAGTCGATATCGGCGCGCAGGGTGTGCAGCGGCACGCGGCCCTCGCGGTACCACTCGGTGCGCGCGATCTCGATGCCGTTCAGGCGCCCGGCGCTCATGATCTTGATCCCCTGCGCGCCCAGGCGCATCGCGTTCTGCATGGCGCGCTTCATGGCGCGCCGGAACATGATGCGCTTCTCGAGCTGCTGGGCGATGGAGTCGGCGATCAGCTGCGCGTCGATCTCGGGCTTCCTGATCTCCTCGATGTTCACGTGCACCTGCTGCACGCCCATGATGCGGCGCAGCTCGGCCTTCAAG
>Ga0207662_10000005_pt1 | contig 126576 bp, 127 predicted proteins | sample KBSS33LmetaG_FD_184338 | JGI IMG/M metagenome (GOLD analysis project Ga0207662, IMG submission 184338) | Switchgrass rhizosphere microbial communities from Kellogg Biological Station, Michigan, USA - KBS S3-3L metaG (SPAdes) (version 2) | ecosystem: Host-associated > Plants > Roots >... | reverse complement strand
AAGATCGGTGACTACTGGGCGGCGTGCATGGACGAGCCCGGCATCGAGGCCGCGGGCACCTCGCCCATCAAGGCGGACCTGGCGCGGATCGACGCGATCCGCAGCAAGGGCGCCCTCGCGGCGGGGGTCGCCCGGCTCCACGCGTCGGTCCCCGGCGCGACCGGCGGCCTGACCGCGTACGACACCCACACCCCGGCGGCGCTCTTCGGCTTCGGCCCCATCCAGGACTATCGCGACAGCACGCAGGTCGTCGCCAACCTCGACCAGGGCGGGATGGGCCTGCCCAGTCGCGACTTCTACCTCTCGGACGACGCGAGGATGAAGGAGCGCCGGCAGAAGTACCTCGAGCACGTCGAGACGCTCTTTCGCCTCGGCGGTGCCTCCGAGAAGCAGGCCCGGGCCGATGCATCGACGGTGCTCCGCATCGAGACCGCGCTCGCCCGTTCGGCCATGGATGTCGTGAAGCGGCGCGACCCGGCCAACGTGAACAACGTCCGCAGCCTCGCCGACGTCCGGAAGGTCGCTCCGTCCTTCGACTGGAAAGCCTACCTCGCGGCGATCGGGTCGCCGAGCCCGAAGCACCTCATCGTCTCCTCTCCGGACTTCCTGCGCGGCCTGGAGCAGGTGCTGAAGAAGGAACCGCTCGCGGCGTGGAAGGCGTACCTGCGCTGGTGGACGCTCCACGGCAACGCCAAGTACCTCCCGAAGGCCTTCGTGGACGCAGACTTCGCCTTTCAGCGCACGCTGAGCGGCGCCGAGGAGCTGAAGCCCCGGTGGCGGCGCTGCGTCTCCTGGGCCGATCGCGACCTCGGAGAGGCGGTGGGCCAGGCCTACGTGGAGATCGCCTTTTCGCCCGAGAGCAAGGCACGCGCACAGCAGCTGGTGAAGGCGGTGGAGGGCGCCCTCGGCCAATCGATCCAGCAGAACGACTGGATGAGCACTGCGACCAAGGCCCAGGCGCAGGACAAGCTCCACGCCATCGAGGACAAGATCGGCTACCCCGAGCGATGGCGGGACTACTCCGCGCTCACCATCGGGCGCACCAGCCTGGTGGAGGACGTCCACGCCTCGGCCGGCTTCGAGCTGCGCCGGCAGCTCGCGAAGATCGACCAGCCGGTGGACCGGGCGGAGTGGATCGCCACGCCGCCGACGGTGAATGCCTGGTACGACCCGCAGCTGAACACGATCAACTTCCCCGCCGGCATCCTCCAGCCTCCGTTCTTCGACCAGCGCATGGGGGCAGCGAACTTCGGCGCCATCGGGATGATCATCGGCCACGAGATCGTCCACGGGTTCGATGACCAGGGGCGCAAGTTCGACGCGAAGGGGAACCTCCGCGACTGGTGGACGCCCGAGGACGCGCGCCGCTACGACGAGCGGGGGAAGTGCATCTCCGACCAGTACACCCAGCAGATTCCCGACCTGGGCGTGAAGCAGAACGGCCTCCTGACCCAGGGTGAGGACACCGCGGACAACGGAGGAATGCACCTGGCGTTCACCGCGATGGCCAGCACCCTCGCCGCGCAGGGTGGGTCGCTGGACGCGAAGGGCCCCGATGGGCTGACCAACGCCCAGCGCTTCTTCGTCGCGCACGCCTTCGGCTGGTGCAGCAACATCCGCCCGGAGATCGCGCGCACCGTCGTGGCCACGAACCCCCATTCGCTCCCGAAGTACCGGGTGAACAACGTGGTGGCCAACATGCCCGAGTTCTCGCAGGCCTTCGGCTGCAAGAAGGGTCAGCCGATGGCGCGGGAGAACGCCTGCCGGATCTGGTGAGCAGTCAGAACCGGATGAGGACCGACTCCGCCGAGCGCGCGTGCGGGCCATGGAACACGGCCTCGATGTTGTTCCCGTCGGGGTCGAGCACGAACGCGGCGTAGTAGTCCGCGTGATAGGGCCGCAGCCCCGGCGCGCCGTTCGAGCGCCCGCCGCTGGCCAGGCCCACCCGGTGGAACTCGTCCACCGCCTCGCGGTTCGGCGCCTGGAAGGCGAGATGCACCCGGCCCGTCCGCTGCCCCTGCGCGTGGCGGCTGTCGGCCGTGGAGACGAACAGCTCGTCCGCCCAGAAGTGCGTCTTGCCCTCGCCACCCAGCCCGATGCCGAGCACCCCCAGCACCGCCCGGTAGAAGCGCCGGCTCGCCTCGAGATCGCCCACCACCAGATGCAGGTGGTCGATCATCCGCCCGCGGTGCAGCTCCATCGTCATCGCGATCCTCCAGAGCTCTGGTCCCCGGGACCGGTGCCCGGCGCCCGAACTTCAGCGAGCAGCGGGCGCGGCCGGTGGCGCCGGGCGCGCGGCGAGCCCCTTGGCCTCCGCCGTGCGGTCGACGACCGGCCCGAGACGGAGCTCGGCCAGTCCCTCCTGGTCCTTCCTCGGTCCCACCACCACCACCGGGACCTTCGCCGGATCCAGGTAGGTCCGTGACACCCGTGCGATCTCGTTCCGATCGAGCGCGCCCAGTCGCCCCGGCAGCGTGGCGTACCAGTCCAGCGGTCGTCCGAGGTTGGACAGCGTGACGAAGGTGCTCGCCACCGCGTCGTTGGTCTCCAGCGCCTGGGGCAGCGACTGGAGGATGCCTTCCTTGGCGTGCTGGAGCTCGTCCTCGGTGATGTCGCCGGTGGCGTAGCGCTTCACCTCGGCCTCGATGTCCTTCAGCGAGTCCACCGTGTGCTGGGCGACGACCGAGCCGCGGACCTGGAACACGCCGGTGCGCTTGTTGAAGCCCACCGAGCTGAACATGCCGTAAGTCCAGCCCCGCACCTCGCGCAGCTGCTGGTTGAGCCGGCTGGTGAAGAGGCCGCCCAGGGCGACGTTGGCCGTGCTCAGCGCCAGCGCGTCGGGGCTCGTCGCGGAGAGGGTGCGCGTGGCCAGCGCCAGCTGGCTCTGGGTGCTGTCCGGCATGTCCACGGTGACGACGGTCCGCGCGCCTTCCTTCGGAAAGGGCGGCAGGCGCGAGGGCGGGACCGACTTCGGTCGCCAGGCGCCGAAGCGCTCGGCCAGCAGCGCGAGGATCTTCTCCGGCTCGAAGTCCCCCGAGACCGAGACCAGCGCGTTGTTGGGCCGGAAGTACGTGTCGTGGAAGCGGAGCAGGTCCTGCCGGCGGATGGCCTTCACCGACTCGACCGTGCCGCCGGCGGGCTGGCCCCAGGGATGCTTCGCGCCGTAGAGCAGCCGGGCCACCTCGTCGCTGGCCAGCGCGCCGGGGTTTCCGCGCCGCTGCTCGAGGCCGGTGAGCGTGATGCCGCGCACCCGCTCGACGTCCGCCGGGCGAAAGGCGGGGTTCAGGGCCACGTCGGCCAGCAGGTCGAGGGCCGGCTCCAGCGTGTCCGACAGGCAGTTGAGGTGCAGGCGGATGCCGTCCAGGCCGGGGCTGACGCCGAGGCTCGCCGCGAGGTCCTCCAGCTGCTCCGCCAGCTGCTGGCTGGTCCGGGAGCGGGTGCCCTCGTCGAGCGCGCCAGCCACGAAATCGGCCAGGCCGGCCCGGTCCGGCGGATCGCCGTCGACCCCGGTGCGGATCGCGAGCTCGACCACGACCACCGGCACCGCGTGGTTCTCTCGCAGCAGGACGGTGAGCCGGTTCGGCAGCGAGCGCTGGACCGGGACCGGCGCCCGGAACGCCGGGACGGCCGCGAGCTGAGGTGGCTGGGTGTTCCGCCACGCGTCCGGCGGCGGGGCCGCGGCGGGGGCCACGGGGGGCGGCGCGGGCTTGCTCGAGGCGCATCCCAGCGCGAGCAGGAGCAGGCCGACGGTGGACAGGCGGCGGGCGCTCATGGCCGGGCTCCCGGAGCGGACGGCGAGGAAGGCTCCACGTCGAGGACCAGCATCCGGTCGGCAGGAAGCAGCGTCCGGGCCGCCTCGTGGACCTGCGCGGTGGTGACCTCCTTGTACCGTGCCACGTCCTTCGGGAGGTAACCGGGGTCGTTCGTCCAGAAGGTGTAGGAGTTGAGCTGATCGGCCTTGCCGGCGATGCGCTCCACCGACCGGACCATCCCTCCCACCACGATGCGCTTGGCGCGCTCGACCTCGGCGGCGGTGGGCCCGTTCTTCCGCAGCTCGTCGAGGACCGCCTGCACCTCCTTGCGCAGCTCGGCCACGGTGTGGTTGCCGCGCGCGGTGGCGACGATCTGGAAGTAGCCTCCGAGCCCGAGGCTGGAGTTGGTAGCGAAGACCCCGCTCGCGATCTGCTTCTCCTCCACCAGCCGCCGGTAGAGGCGCGAGGTCTTGCTGCCCCCGAGCACGACCGAGAGGATGTCCCCGGCGGCCTCGTCGGGGGCGAAGGGCTTCACGCCGTTCCACACCATCTGGAGCTGAGGGATGCGCGCCACCGGGTCGGGAACGGTCTTCTCCACCACCCGGTCCAGCCGGGGCTGGGGCACGTCCGGGCGCTTCGGATCCCCGCCGCCGGGGAGGTCCCCGAAGTACCTCGTCACCAGCTCCCGGGCCACCTTGGGGTCGAAGTCGCCCACGATGGCCAGGGTCGCGTTGCGGGGAGTGTAGAACTCGCGGAAGAAGCCCTGGACGTCCTCGACGCTCGCGGCCTGGATCTCCTCGATGCTCCCGATGACGCAGTGGTAGTAGGGGTGCGGCTTCGGATACAGCGTGTCGCACAGCTCGAGGTAGGCGCGGCCGTAGGGCTGGTTCTCTATCCGTTGCCGCCGCTCGTTGCTGACCACGTCGCGCTGGGTGACGAGCTTCTTCGCGTCCAGGGTGGGGAGGAGGAAGCCCATCCGGTCGGACTCGATCCACAGCGCCGTCGGCAACTGGCTTGCCGGAACGGTCTCGAAGTAGTTGGTCCGGTCGAAGTTGGTGCTCCCGTTGGCCGCCCCGCCGAGGCCGGCGCCAATGGCAGCCAGCACCTTGTCCGGGTCAGGCACGTGCTGGCTGCCCGAGAACATCATGTGCTCGAACAGGTGGGCGAAGCCGCTCCGGCCGGGGCGCTGGTTGGCGGCGCCCACGTGGTACCAGACGTTCACGGTGACCTGGGGCGCCCGGTGGTCCTCGCTGAGGATGACCCGGAGCCCGTTGGGCAGGGTGAACTCGGTGTAGGGGATGCTCGGTTCCGTGGCGCCGAGGGCGCTCGTTCCGGCAAGGAGCAGGAGGGAGGTGACGACGACGGCCCTGGGTGGCACGACAGGGGGCTCTATCGCGGCCTCCGGGGGCGACGGAAGAGGGGCGCCGGGTCGGATTCAGCGAGCAGGCAAGTGGTACAACCCCGTTCCGCTGAACCGTCAGAAAATGCTACGTTCCTCGACTGGAGGCGCCCGGCAGGAGAGACGAACGACGATTCGCTGCCCTCACGCCGGCGGTTCTCCGGCGCTCACCTGCTGAAGCCCTCTTCCCGGAAACAAGACAACCTCGATGCTGGACTGGCTGCACACCCTCTTCTCTCGCGATCTGGCCATCGACCTGGGGACCGCGAACACGCTCATCTACATCCGCGGCCAGGGCATCGTGTCCAACGAGCCCTCGGTGGTCGCGGTCCAGCAGGACGGCCGCGGGGCCAAGCGGGTCATGGCGGTGGGCAAGGAGGCGAAGGAGATGCTCGGGCGGACGCCCGGGAACATCGTCGCCATCCGGCCGATGAAGGACGGCGTCATCGCCGACTTCGAGATCACGGCGGCGATGCTCCGCTACTTCATCCAGACCGCCCACAACCGGAAGATCGGGGTGAAGCCGCGGATCATCATCGGCATCCCGTCCGGCATCACCGAGGTGGAGCGGCGCGCGGTCCGCGAGGCGGCGGAGAACGCGGGCGCCCGGGAGGTCTACCTCATCGAGCAGCCGATGGCGGCGGCGATCGGCGCGGGGCTTCCGGTCACCGAGCCGAGCGGCAACATGATCGTCGACATCGGCGGCGGGACCTCGGACGTGGCGGTCATCTCGCTCTCGGGCATCGTCTTCGCCAAGAGCGTGCGCGTCGGCGGCGACAAGCTCGACGAGTCGATCATCCAGTACGTCAAGCGCAAGTACAACCTCCTCATCGGTGAGCGCACCGCGGAGCTGATCAAGATGGGGATCGGCACCGCGTACCCGACGGACGAGGTGATGACCATGGAGATCAAGGGGCGCGACCTCGTCGCCGGCGTGCCCCGCACGCTCACCGTCACCTCGGACGAGGTGCGCGAGGCGCTCAGCGAGCCGGTGAACGGCATCGTCGAGGCGGTGAAGATGACGCTGGAGCGGACCCCACCGGAGCTCGCCGGCGACATCGCCGACCGCGGCATCGTCCTCGCCGGTGGGGGCGCGCTGCTGAAGAACCTCGACACTCTGCTTCGCGAGGAGACCGGGCTGCCGGTGTTCCTCGCAGAGGATCCGCTCTCGGCGGTGGTGGTGGGCGCGGGCAAGGCGCTCGAGTCGCTCGACATCCTCCGGCAGGTCTGTCACCCGGTGTAGCGAGGCATCCCCCGGCCCTTCCCATCGGGCCGACTCGCGCCGGCGCCGCGACTTCCGTAGGGTGAGCCCCGCATGGACGGCACCGGCACCCTCGTCGCCAGCCTCCTCACCGGGCTCGGTCTGGCAGGCGCCGCGGGCCTGAACGCGTACATCCCGCTGCTCGGAGTGGCGGTGCTGGGGCGGATGCACGTCCTCACGCTCTCGTCGCCGTTCGACGTGCTGATGCACCCTCTGGCCATCGGGGCGCTGGTGGTTCTGCTCGCGCTCGAGCTGGTGGTGGACAAGGTCCCGGCGGCGGACCACGTGAACGACGTGGTGCAGACCTTCATCCGACCCGCCGCGGGCGCGGTGCTCTTCCTCGGAGGAAGCGGCGCGGCAGGCCACGTGCCTCCGCTGGTGCTGCTCCTCGCCGGCCTGCTGACCGCCTTCGGGGTCCACGCGACGAAGGCGGCGGTCCGTCCGGCGGTGAACGTGGCGACGCTCGGGGTGGGGACGCCGGTGGTGTCGCTGATCGAGGACGTGCTCTCCGCGGTCACCACCGTGGTCGCGGTGCTCGTTCCGGTGCTGGTGGTGCTCCTGCTCGCCGCGGTGCTGTGGGTGGGGCTCCGCTTCGCCCGACGGCGGAGGGCGGGGGTCTGACCGCGTGCCGGAGACGATCTCTCCGGCACCTCGCTCGAGGACGACTGCCGCTACTTCGCCGCCGTCTTCTCCGGGACGACGTCCCACTTGCCGTGGGCGTCGACGAAGATGATGCATCCAGCGGCGTCGGTGCACTTGGTCGTGTGCACCTTCTTCCCGGTGTAGGCCCAGTACGAGCCCGCCGGAAGCGTCTTGTCCTGGCCATCGACGTTGAAGACCATCGTCCCCGACACCACCACCGAGAAGTGATCCGCCGTGTGGTGGTGCATCCCGACCGAGAAACCCGACGGAAGCTTGACGAAGAACTTCCCGGCCCCCTTCATCGGATCACCGGCCACCGCCGCGTACTGCACGCCGGGCGTCTCTGTCCCCGCGTCCACCCACTTGAGGTCGCCCACCGGAACGACGACTGCCTTTCCTCCGCCCTTGGCCTCCACGACCCACGGCAGCAACGCTGCCGCGGCCACCGCGACAACTGCGATCATCTTGCGCACTGGACTCTCCCCTCTGGCGCCGCCCCCCGCTGGCGCGTCGATGCCGGCACCGAGCCGGCCGGCGCACATTAGCGCGCGCGCGTCGGGAGCGTCCGCGATTCGCTCACCACAGCATGTCCTGGTCCTCGGTCACCCCGGGCAGCTCGTCGAGGACGAGCTCACGGCCGCGGAACCGGAGCCGACCGCTGAAGAAGCCAAGGGGCTGCACGAAGCGACTTTTCAGGAATCCCAGGTCGCGTACGTCACGGTGCAGGTGCAGCGCCCGGAAGGTGAGCTGCACGGCTCCATCCGGAGTCTCGAGACGCCAGAGGTCCAACGGATCCGCGGCGTTGAAGCGGAAGACCGCCGGGCCCACCGGCTCGAGCTGGTCGCCCAGAAACAGCACGTTCTCGCCCGCGCTGCCCTCTGCCACCTCGTTGAACCCGGCGACCAGGTTGAAGCCGAGCGGCGTGCCGTCCTCGAGGCGGCCGCAGCCCATCGCCCAGTTCCACCGGGTGCGGCGGGCGAGGAACCCGTGCGTCGAGTCGAGCCCCACGACGCCGCCGTCGAGCGAATACCGACGCCGACCGATCTCCATCCGCCCCGAGGCGAGGAGGCCGACCGACTTCAGCGTGACGTTCACTCCGTCGCGGGCGAGCACTCCCCCGCTCCCTCCTCCGGGCACCGGCGCCACCAGGACCAGGGGCGGTGGAGCACCGGTGACCAGCGCCTCACCCTCGAGCTTCACCCGTCCCGCCCGGGGACGCCGGAGCGCGGAGATCTCCACCGAGTGGTGATACCGGTCCGAGTCCGGCGGGCGCGTGAACTGGAAGCGCGCTCCCAGGACGCGGAACCGCGCCGAGAGCCCGCGCGCCATCGCATCCGAGACGGTGGTCACCGGGGCAGGAAGCCCGAGGAACGTGGCATCGATCAGCGGCTGCTTGTCGCGCAGGTCCACCGCGGCGAAGAAGGCGTTCGCCGCGTACCCCATCTCGGCGATGGCCATGACCGCCACGACCTCCGGCGTCGTGTAGAGCGCGTAGTGCCAGCGCTTCCGCCGGAGCCTGCGCGCCCAGACAGGCAGCGCGTGGGGAGGCGCGAGGCGGTCCAGGTTCACCGGCCCCAGCTCGCCGGCATAGGCACCGAACGGCGGCACGCCGTCCGGGCCGGGGACCTCGGGCGGTGACGGAGAGAGGGCGAGCATCGGCACGGGGGGATGCGTAGTGTGGCACGTCGGAGGAGTCGCCATGTCCAATCGCGCGTCCTTGAAGGTCAGCAGCCAGGTGCTCCAGGAGGGGAAACCCATCCCGATGAGCGCGGTGTACACCGGGGCAGGCGGCCAGAACGTCAGCCCCGACCTGTCGTGGGACGCTGCTCCGGCGGGAACGAAGAGCCTGGCCATCACCTGCCACGATCCGGATGCCCCGACGACCGTCGGCTTCACGCACTGGGTGCTGTTCAATCTCCCTGCCGAGCTGAGGAGCCTTCCCGCAGGGGCGGGAGCGGCTGGCAAGAGCCCGAAGGGCGCGACGGTCGGTTTCACCGACTACGGAGAGAGCGCCTACGGGGGCATGGCACCGCCGCCGGGGGACCCGCCGCACCGCTACCAGTTCACCGTCTGGGCGCTCGACGTCCCTCGGCTGGAAGGCGGAGACGAGCGGACGACCTACGCGAAGTTCCGGTTCCTGATCCGCGGCCACGTGCTCGCGCAGGGGACGCTGACCGGGCTCTTCGGACGGAAGGGCTGAGCTACTGACCGCGAGCGAAGAGCTGGGCGTAACGCGGGTCTCCGCGGATGCTGCGGAGGTCCGCGTCCCCATCTGCCAGCCCCTGGTCGCGGAACCCGAGCGAGACCGCGGTGTTCATGGACTGGAGGGCGGCCTCCACCTTGCCCTGGCGCCCCTGGGCGCAGGCGAGCTGATAGGCATCGAGTGCTGCCCCGCGCTGCTCGAGCAGCTGCGTGAAGGTGCGCTCGGCGGCGGCGTTCGCGTCCGTCGCCATCTGGGCGTCCCCGAGCGCGAGCAGGGTGATCGGCCGTCGATCGCCGAGCGCGACTGCGGACTCGAGCGTCTGGATCCCCCCCTTGGCGTCCCCCTGCAGCAGCCGGGCGCGGCCGAGGCGCGAGAGCACGACGAAGTCCTTGGGGGCCTTCGCCGACTCCGCCGAGAGCAGTGACACGGCGCGATCGCCGTCCCGGAAGACCAGCGCGCGGAGCCCCTCCCTCGACGACGGCGACAGGGACGCCGACTTCTTCGGCTCCCAGACGTACTGCATGTAGCGCGCGGTCTCCCACGCCACCTCGTCACCGAGCAGACGCTGCACGACATGGAGGGCACCATCGATGCCGGCCGAGACTCCGGCGGTGGTGACGATGCGTCCGTCGTCCACGAACCGGACGTCGGTCTTCACCTGGACCTTGGGGTAGGCAGACCGGAGCCGCGAGAGGGCGCCCCAGTGTGTCGTCGCCGGTCGTCCGTCGAGCAAGCCGAGGTCGGCGAGGATGAAGGCCCCCGTGCACACGGACATGCTCAGCTCGTTCCTCGCGGTGACCTTCTTCACCCAGGCCATCCCGGCCTCGCTGCGGGCGAAGTTTCGCGAGTTGCCACCGGGCAGCACGAGGATGTCCGGCGCCGGAGCATCGGCCACGGAGTAGTCGGGCTGCACCTTGAGCACGCCCTGGCTGAGCAGCGGGTTCTTCGTCGCGGCGACCGTGTAGACGCGGAACGCCCCGTTCCCGGCGGCGGTGAAGACCTCGGTCGGGCCGGCGAAGTCGAGGATCTCCACCCCGTCGTAGAGGACGATGGCGACGTTGCGGCGCGCCCACGGTCGGGACTCCTCGGCGCGGGCGGCCAGGCCGCAGGCCAGTGCCAGGGGGAGAAACAACTTCAATGCTGCGTCGAACCGTCGCATGAGCCCACCTCGTTCGAGGGCCGGAAGAGCAATCGCCGTGCCTCGACGAACGGCAGCTCCTGCGCAGCGGGCGGCGCGCGGCGGCAGTGCGCCGTGCAGAGGTGGGAATGCGCGTGCCAGAACCGCTCAGCCCCTGCGACACGGCGTCGCAGCGGGGGGCCCGGGGCGCCACGCGCCTGACGCTGGCGCCGTCCGGGCTCGAGCGAGGCCGCGGTCAGCCGCCTGCGTACTGGCGGCGATGCTCGGTCACACCGGTGAAGCGGTACGCGCCCGGACGGGGCGGGATGTCCGGCGGTGACTCGGGAGCGAGCGCCATCAGCCGCTCATACTCCTCGACGGTCACCCGCTCGCGGCTGCCGATGATCTCGTCGAGCCGCGCACGGCGGATGCGCTCTGCGGCGTTCTTGCCCACCACGCCGGAGAAGAACTCGCTCGCGCACCCGCTGCCGTAGCTGAAGAGGGCGATGCGCTTGCCGGCGAGCTCCGTGGCGCCCGCGTGCAGCATCCCCGCGAGCCCGAGGTACAGCGAGCCGGTGTAGATGTTGCCGACCCGCGAGCACAGGGTCAGCGACGGAGCCACCTGGCGCTCGAAGCTGGTCGCTCCTTCTCGCTCCTCGCGGGCCTCGTCGAACGCGCCGAGCACGTCGTCCAGGTCGCAGCGACGGAGACGGGCGTGGGCCTTCTTCGCCATCTTGCAGAACGGCACGTGGTAGCCGACGGCAGCCAGCTGCTCGCTCGGAAGCGCGGCGCTGTTGCGACGGACGATCTCCTTCGCCTCCGCCTTGCCGCGCCAGTCGCGGTAGGCGCCGGACAGCGCCTCCAGGTAGCAGTCGATCGAGTAGTGGCCGTCGACCACCGCCTCGCGGCGGCCCAGCGGGCGCCAGAAGTCGAACACGTGGCTGCTGCTCGTCCCGTTGAGCCCGAGGTCGATGGCGAGGAGCTCCGGACGAGCGGAGACCAGCAGCGCCACCGCGCCGGCGCCCTGGGTGGGCTCACCGGCCGTCTTCACCCCGTAGCGGGCGATGTCGGAGCAGACGACCACCGCGGACTTCCCGCCGGCGACGCCCGAGGCGATCCACTCGACCGCCGCCATGAGCGCGGCGGTGCCGCCGTAGCAGGCGTGCTGCACGTCGAACACCCGCATCTGCCGGGGCAGGTCCACCGCGCCCTGCACGAACGAAGCGACGGGCTTGCTGTGGTCGACGCCGGTCTCGGTGCCAACGGAGAGCATCCCGATCGAGTCGGGGTCGACCGCGTTACCGTCGATCAATCGGCGAACGGCGGTGGCCGCGAGGGCGACCGTGTCCTCGCCGGGGTCGGTGACCGCCATCTCTCGCACGCCGAGGCCCCCGATGTACTTGGCCGGATCCACGCCCCGGGCGCGGGCCAGATCCTCCAGGTGCAGCGTTCGGCGAGGCAGGGCCACGGCAAGGGCCTCGATGCCCACGGACGTCTTCATGCGTGCGTTTCTCCCCTCAAGCGGAGGCAGGGACCCGGGCCGGCCGCCCGGAGCGAGTGAACGGGCATGGCCCGCCGCGACGCCGGAGGGGTACCCCGCGTGGGCCATGAGACTTCGTGAACGGTGTCAGGAGTGCGGCACGAGGCCGGTGAACAGAAGGTCCACCATACCCGCGGCGATCTCGTCGTCGGTGCGCTTCCCGCCGGGCTTGAACCACTTGTAGATCCAGAGAACCATCCCGAGGAACGCGAAGGCCGCGACCGTCGGATCCACCGGGCGGATCTGCCCCTTCTCCACCGCCTCCGCGAACGACGACTCGAGGAAGCGGACGTAGCGCTTCTTGCGGGCGTTGATCTGCGCCTGCGCCTTGCCGGTGAGCGTGTCGTGCTCGTGGAGGATGATGGTGACTTCCTTGCTCCAGCCGCGGGTGACGAGCTTGATGTTCCTCGCCATGCAGGCCTTGAGGCGCTCCACCGGGTCGGGGAGGTGCTCCACCTCGGAGAGGACGCGTTCCTCGAACACGTCCATCCCGTAGTTCATGATCTCGATGAGCAGCTGCTCCTTGCTCTCGATGTGGTGGTAGAGCCCGGCCTTGGTGAGACCGCAGGCATCGGCGATCTCCTGGATGCTCGTGCCCTCGTAGCCCTTCTTGCAGATGAGCCGCGCCGCGGTCTCGAGGATGGCCCGATGCTTCGCGGTGGTGTCGTCGGTGCGTCTCACGGGGGGGCATCGAGGTTACCACTCGCGTGCTGTCGGGCCGCTCATTGCTCCTACCGACTGGTAGGTAGCAGTCCGGGCCCGGGCGCGTCCAGTCCCTCCGACTTCCTGCGTGTCGACGCGGGGTTGGACGTGATTACATTGTGCGACCCCACGTGGCCCGCTCCCCTGCTCGACTGCTGATCGCCCTCGTCCTCGGAGCCTCTGGCTGCTCCTGGCTGCAGATGGCCGAGGGCCAGTTCAAGAAGCCCGACGTGGCCTACAAGAGCGCCTCGCTGACGGACGTCTCGCTCAGCGGGGCGACGCTCAACGTCGTGGCCCGGGTGGACAACCCGAACCCGGTCGAGCTGGCGCTCGCCGACGTGGACTACCGGGTGAGCATCGATGGGCATCCGGTGGCGGCGGGGAAGCCGCCCGAGGGGCTGGCGATCCCCGCAAACGGGAACGCCGACCTGACTCTGCCGGCGTCGTTCAAGTTCGCGGACCTCGGCCAGGCGGTCGCGACGGTCCTGTCGAAGGGGAGCGCCGGATACAAGGCCGAGGGGACCGTCGGGGTGAAGACCCCGATCGGCGTGGTGCGCGTTCCCTTGTCGCACGAGGGGACGTTCACGCTGCCCGCGATGCCGGGCATCGCGCTCGGGACGCCGCGGTTGACGAGCGTGGCCATCGACCACGTGACGGTGGAGCTGCCGGTCACGCTGACCGGCAAGGGCAGCCTGTCCGTGCCGCTCCAGGCGCTGGACGCGGCGGTGACCATCGGCGGAGCGCGCATCGGCGAGGTGTCGGCGAAGGACCTCGGCACGCTCGAGCCGGGCGCATCGCGCTCGGTCACGCTGCCGCTGACGGTCCCCTTCTCCGGAGCCATGGAGGCCGCGCAGGCGATGCTGAAGGGCGGAACGGTCCCCATCGCGCTGGACGGGCAGCTGCAGTCGGGGCCCGCGCCGGTGCCGTTCCAGCTGAAGACGACGGCGAACTTCCGCCGCTGAGCACCCGGCGTGCGGACGGCTCAGAGCTCCTCGTGGAGGAACGGCTTCTTTCCCGGACCGTAGTCCGCGCTCACCTGTCCCGAGCCGCGGAGGATCCAGCGGAAGGTGAGCAGCCCGTCGACGCCGACCGGTCCACGTGCGTGCAGCTTGCCCGTTCCGATTCCCACCTCGCCGCCCAGGCCGAACCGGTAGCCGTCTGCGAAACGGGTACTCGCGTCGTGGAAGACGCAGGAGGCGTCCACCTCGGCGAGGAATCTCTCGGCGGCGTCACGATCCTCCGCGACGATCGCCTCGGTGTGCTGCGAGCCGTGGCGTGCGATGTGTGCGAGGGCACCGTCGAGGTCCGGGACCCGTGCCACCGCGAGGACGAGCGCCCCGTACTCGGTCCCCCAGTCCGCATCGGTCGCGGGCGTCATCTCCGGGTGACGGGCGCGGGTGGGAGCGTCGCCGCGGAGCTCGACTCCCGCCGAGCGGAGCGCGGCCACGCTCGCGTCCAGCGCGCCCTCGGCGCCGGGCTCCCAGAGCAGGGTCTCGACGGCGTTGCATGCCGCCGGATAGGTGACCTTGCTGTCCACGACGATGCGCGCCGCCTTCGCCGCCTCCGCCGAGCGGTGAAGAAAGACGTGGCACACCCCCTCGGCGTGGGCCAGCACCGGGATGCGGCTCCGGGCACGGACGTGCTCGACAAACTCCTTCCCGCCCCGGGCGACGACCAGATCCACGCCCCTCTCCAGGCCGAGCAACGCCTCCACCTCGGACCGGTCGTCGAGCAGCTGCACCGCGTCCGCGGGGAGGCCCGCCTTCTCGAGCGAGTCACGCACCACGCCCGCGAGCGCGCGGTTCGATTCCGTGGCCTCGCGGCCACCCTTGAGGAGAACCGCGTTCCCGGTGCGAAGCGCGAGAGAAGCGATCTGCACCAGTGCGTCCGGACGTGACTCGAAGACCACCGCGAGCACGCCGAGCGGGCACCGGACCTGCTCGAGAACCAGACCCTCGTCGAGCCTCCGCCGCGCGAGGACGGTCCCCAGGGGATCGGCGCGCGATGCCAGCTGCCGCGCCCCGTCGGCCAGCGTCTCCAGCTTCGCGGCGTCCACCCTGAGCCGCTTCAGCAGCGGGAGCGCGAGCCCCGCCGCCGCTGCGAGGTCGTGGACGTTCGCGTCCAGCATGCGGGTGCGGACCCGAGGGTCGGACAGAGCGTCGGAGAGCACCTCGAGCGCCCGTGTGCGCGCCGCGGCCGGCGCCCGGGCCAGGTGGCCTCCCGAGTCGACGGCACGCTGGACCCGCTCGCTCACCGTGCTCATGACCCGAGCACCAGGTTGTCGCGGGTGACGAGCGCGTCGTAGCCGCGCCAGCCGAGGACGTCCTCGATGTCCTCGCTGTGCCGGCCGAGGAGCGCCCGGCAGGCCCGGGCGTCGTAGTTCGCGAGTCCCCGCCCTCGCACGCGCCCGGACCCGTCGCGGATCTCCACCACGTCCCCCTCGCGAAAATCACCCTCCACGCCCACCACGCCGATCGGCAGCAGCGAGGCCCGGCCGCCCTCCAGCGCCGCGAGCGCGCCATCGTTGGCCACCAGCGCCCCCGCCCGGGGCGCGACCGCGATGCGCTGCCGCCGCACCGCCCGTCGCTCGGCTGGCGGCACGCAGGTTCCCACGTCCTCCCCCGCGAGGAGTCGCCGCAGCACGCCCGGGGCGGCTCCCGAGGCGATGACCGTCGTCACCCCTGACCGGCTCGCGAGCCGCGCCGCCTCCAGCTTGCTGGTCATCCCACCGGTGCCGCCGGCGCTCACCTCACCCACCCGTGGCGTCTCCGCGTCGAGGACGCCGATGCGGCGGGCGTCTGCGTCGGTCCGGGGATCCGACGTGTACAGCCCGTCCACGTCGGTCAGCAGCACGAGCAGGTCCGCGTCCACGCCGATCGCGACCCGGGCGCTGAGGCCATCGTTGTCCCCGAAGGCGGTAGACCCCGTCTCGGTGCCCTGCGCACGGCGGTGCTCGACCAGCTCGCGGATGCTCACGCTGTCGTTCTCGTTGAGCACCGGCACCGCGCGAAGCTCGAGGAGGCGCATCAGCGTGGTGCGGACGCAGAGGGCCCGGTCGCGCTCGCCGAGATCGCTCTCGGTGAGGAGCACCTGGGCCGCGGTCACGCCGAACTGCGCGAACGCCGACGTGTAGAGCCCGACGAGGTGCCCCTGGCCCACCGCGGCGCAGGCCTGGCGCAGCCCGAGCGAGCGCGGACGCTCGGTGAGCCCCAGCTGCTTCATCCCCAGGGCGACGGCGCCGCTGGAAACGAGGAGGAGCTGCCGCCCCTGCTGCCGGAGCACGGCCATCTCCTCGACCAGGGACATGAGACGGCCCAGCGCGAGCGACCGCCCGTCGTGGGTCACCACCTGGGTGCCCAGCTTGACGACGATGCGCTGCGCGTCCCCGAGAGGAGGGCGCGTGCCCGGCTGTGCTAGGTCCGAGGGCATGCTGGACAACGACGGTACCCTGGGCGTCCTCGGTTGTGGAACGGTGGGGGAGGCGATCGTGCGCGGGCTCATCCGCTCGGGCTCGCTCACTCCGGCGCGCCTGTCCGTCTCCACGCGACGGACGGAGGCGGCCGCGGCGCTGGCGGCGAGGCACGCCGTCCGGGCCACGGTGGACAACCTCTCGGTCGCGCGCGAGTCGAGCGCGGTGATGGTCTCGCTGAAGCCGCAGCAGCTCCAGGGCGTGCTCGACGGCGACGAGATGCGCGCCGCGCTCCGCGGCAAGCTCGTGCTGAGCACCGCCGCCGGCGTGCGCCTGGAGCAGATCCGTCGCTGGCTGCCGGAGAGCTCGCTCATCCGCGCAATGCCCAACACGCCCTGCACCATCGGCGAGGGGATGACCATCGTCTCTCGCGGCCCGCTGGCCACGGACGCACACGTCCAGACCGCGATCCGACTCTTCCAGACCGTGGGCCGCTGCATCGAGCTCGAGGAGCGGTCGATGGACGTCGTGACCGCGCTCAACAGCAGCGGGCCGGCGTTCGCCTACCTCATCCTCGAGGCGCTCGCGGAGGGCGGGGTGATGATGGGTCTCCGCCGGGACGTGGCGATGGAGATCGCCGCGCAGATGCTCCAGGGCTCGGCGCGGATGGTCCTCCAGACCGGGATGCACCCGGCCGCACTGAAGGACCAGGTCACCACCCCTGCGGGCTGCACCATCGCCGGCCTGCTGACGCTGGAGGATGGCCGGATCCGCTCGGTGCTGGCCCGCGCCGTCGAGGAGGCAACCCGGGTGGCCTCGCGTCTCGGGCAGTCCTAGGGCGCCCCGGGGGCTCGCTCGGCTCTCGACCGGGCAGTCGAGGAGGCGACAGACGGCACCGGACGTCCGGAGCGGTCGTAGAAACACGCACTTCCGCCGAAATCAGGCGCGGCTGCCATGCGTTCCTCGAACAGCGCGCCAAGCTCGCTCGGCCGTTGCCGGGGAGACCGGGCCGCTGCCAGGATCACTCCCCGTGGGACTGCTCGACAGCGAACGCCTCGCCTTCCTGAAACGGCTGCGGCCGGCGAGCGTCAAGCGGCTGGCCTCGCTGCGGATGGAGGACGTGGTCGGCCTCGAGGCAAAGCGGGCGCGGACCCGGGTGAAGGCGCTCCGGACGCGCTACCCGTCCGCGGGGCCACGGGAGGTGGGCCAGCACGTCATCGACTCCGCCAAGGGGCTCGCCTCGCTGAGCGGCTCGGTCAGCGGCGTGTTCGGGCTGGTCAGCGTTCCGGCGGACCTGGTGGTCATGGCGTGGCTGCAGATCCGGATGCTGGCCGACATCGCCACCGCGTACGGGGTGGATCTCCGGTTCCGGCGGGCCCGGACCGAGCTGCTCGGGGTGCTGGGCGAGGCGAACGGGGTCGGTCCTCTCCAGCGGTCCGGGCCCAAGGTCCTGGGGAAGATGGCGGCGGTCCTCGCGGAGAGGGGCGGGTTCGCGTCGCTCGGACGGGCGATGCCGCTCGTCGCGGCTCCGGTGACCGCATGGCTGAACAACCACCACGTGCAGCTGGTGGGAGAGGCGGCCCTCCGGCAGTACGACGGCTTCGCCCGGGCCGCGGCCAAGACGCGCGCCGCGTCGGGAGCGAGTGCCCCATGAGCGCTCGCGTCGTCGAGCTGGACCTCGAGACCGGCGTCTACACGCGCGGGGCGTTCGAGCGGGAGCTCGCCTTCGCGGTCCACGTCGCGCGCCGGGCGGCGCAGCCCTGCAGCCTGCTGGTGGTGGACGTGGACGACTTCCAGGCGCTCCGGGACGTGCGCGGAGAGCTCGCGGCGGACAGCTGTCTGGAGGCGCTCGCCCAGCGCATCTCGGCCGAGAGCAGCGGCGCCGGGCCGATCGGGCGGCTCGGCTCGGACACCTTTGCCTTGCTGCTTCCCGGATGGGCGCTGCCCCGTGCCTGCGCGCTGGCCGACCGACTCCGGGGCGCCACGCGCTCCGACCGGTGCGTGATGGCGACGGTGAGCGTGGGCGTGGCGGCGCTCCGCCCGTCCGAGCCGTGGGGCAACCTGCTCGAGGCGGCCGAGACGGCGTGCATCCGCGCCAAGCAGGCCGGTCGCGACCGCAGCGTGCACCGCGGCTGAGTCGGGGCCGCGGCTTGCCGGCTCGTCCCTCCGCGGGTCGCCTGACGCCCCCGGGCGGCCGGGTGGCGCTCCGGACGACCTCGCGCTTATCTATAGATATATCTACGCGACACATCGACGCGATGTGTCGTTCAGACCCGGCAGCGCCGGGAGGAGCACGACGATGAGACACGGAGAGCCGTGGGGGTGGCACCCCGGGATGTTCATGGGACGTGGGCCGTGGGGCAGGCACGGGCACGGGGGGCGGGGCGACTGGCGGGACATGTTCGGCGGGCCTCCGCCCCGCGCCGAGCGAGGCGAGGTCCGCTACCTGGTGCTGGACGCGCTCGAGAAGCAGCCCCGGCACGGGTACGAGATCATGCAGACCATCGAGGAGCGGAGCGGTCAGACCTACCGCCCGAGCCCGGGGGTCATCTACCCCACCCTGCAGATGCTGGAGGAGCTGCGGCACGTCCGCGGAACCGACGACGACGGGCGGCGCATCTACGCCATCACCCCGGAGGGCCTGCGCGACCTCCAGGAGCATCGCCCGGAGGTGGAGGACTTCTACGAGCGCTCGGGCGCCTCGAGCTGGGCGGAGAGCGCCGAGGACCTGGCGGACCTCATGCAGCGCGCGGCCCAGCTCTTCCGCGTGCTGCGGCGTGCGGCCCGACGCGGACGGCTCAACCCTGGAGTGATGCGAAAGCTGCGCGCCGTGCTCGACGAGGTTCTGGCCAAGGTGACGTCGATCGTCGAGGAGTGACCCGGCCTGGGGCCCCTCTCCTCTCGCTCAGAGGACGAGCTGCCCGAGCGACCACGTCGCCGCTCCGACGAAGAGCAGTGACAGCGCGCCGAGCCGGGTCTTCGCGGCGAGAACGCCCACCGCCACCGCGACGACGAGCGCCAGCACGTGGTGCGTTCCTGCCGCCGTCCACATCAGCGACGCTGCCGACGCACCGAGGAGCCCGAGCACCACCGGGCGCATCGCGAGCTCCAGCCGGCGCACCCAGGTGACGTCGCGCCACCGGTGGTAGACGGCGTACGCGACCCCCATCATCGCCACCGGCCCGCTGTAGATGCCGAGGAAGGCGACCACCGCCCCCGCCGGCCCGGCCGCGTGCCAGCCGATGACGGTGCACATCGCCATGTTGGGCCCCGGGACCACCTGCCCCAGCACGAACGCCTGGATGAACCCCTCGGGCGTGACGAGGCCCCCGTCGACCAGCGCCCGCTGGAGCTCCGGCAGCACCGAGAACACGCCCCCGAACGACACCAGCCCGATGCGAAAGAAGATCCAGAACAGCGCGAGCAGCTTCACGCCGTGAACTCCACGACCAGCGCCACCGGAATCGCCACCGCCAGCACCGCGAAGAGCGAGGCTCCGGCGAGGACCGCCGTTGCCACCGCGGCGAGGAGGACCCCGCGCGCCACCCGGACCCGGGTGGACGCCAGCACCGCCGGGTCCGCGGTGCTGCCCAGCCCGGGCAGCCGCCGCCAGAGGAACATCAACAGGAGCACGATCCCGGACACCGCCATGCCCCGCAGCGGGGCCTGCACCCAGGGACGGTCCACGGCGAGCAGCCCGGAGAGCGCGACCGCCAGCACCGCGCCGGGCAGGCAGAGGCAGACGATTCCCAGCAGCGCGCCCGCGACTCCCACCAGCCGGTAGCCCAGGTACGCGGAGAGGTTGACCAGGTTGGGTCCCGGCAGCAGCTGGGCCACGGTCAGCACCTCGTCGAACTCCGCCGCCGAGAGCCAGCCACGGTCGCGGACGACCGCGTCCTCGTAGAGGACGATGCGGCTCGCCGACCCGAAGCTGAGCGTTCCGATGGTCAGGTTGACCCGGAGCCAGTCCGTCGCCGTGGGGACCGGCCGCGCGGAGGTCACTTCTTCTTCAGCGCCCACTCGGCGTGGGTGACCACCGGGAGCTGCAGCGCCCGCTCACGGTCCAGGTCCAGGTTGCCGATGTGAAGGGACAGCGGGGCCTGCACCCACTTGTAGATGCTGGCGAGGAACAGCTTCACGAACTTCGTCACGTACCCGTGGACGACCTCCGCGCCGAGGTCGGGGAACATCGAGCCGACGACCCGCTCCACCTCCTCGGGCAGGAGCTTCTCGTCGGCGAACAGGTGGAAGCAGGCGTCCAGGACGCGGAAGGGCATCAGCTCCTCCTCGCCCACCTGGTTCGGCGCCAGCTCGGGACCGGGCGGCTTCTGCAGCACGAGGCGGATGCCCTCCAGGGGATGCATCTCCTGGAGGTAGTCGAGCAGCACCATCACCACCGTCTTGGGAACGTTGGCGATGACCGCCAGCGCGCCCTCGAGGTCCCCGCCCACGGTGGTGTAGCCCACCGCGCGCTCGCTCATGTTCCCGGTCTGCAGGAACAGGCCGCCGGCGGAGTTGCTCCAGCTCCACATCCTCTGTCCACGAATGCGGGCCTGGACGTTCTGCTCGGTGACCGGGGTGACCGGATCGCCCGGCGGGAGCATGGCGCGCACCGCCTCGAGCTCTCGCTCGAACGCCGCGTCGATGCTGACCACCTTAAGCGACACGCCGAGCTCGTCGCACACCGTCCGCGCGGCCTTCTCGGTCTCGGCGGAGGAGAAGCGGCTCGGCATGTAGAACGCGCGGAGCAGGCTCCCCGGCGCCTCGGGCTTCTTCCGTGAGGCCCAGCGGTGCGCGATGAGCAGGGTCAAGAGCGAGTCGCGGCCGCCGGACAGCGCCACGCCGATCGTCTTGAACACCCGGTTCTTCTCGAAGTAGTCGCCCACCCCCATGGCCAGGGCGTCGAGCACGTCCTCGCAGTAGCGGGTCCGCGCCGGCACGTGCTTCTCGGCAGCCGGGAGGAAGAAGCTGCCGTTCGTGGGGACGGGGTAGCTCAGCTTCTCCCGGCGGGTCCGGAACAGGGTCGCCGGGATCTGGATCGTCGGCACCGGGTCGTGACTCGCCGCCCAGGCGGTGTGGTCCATCCGCCAGGTGGTGTTCTCGCTCCGCAGGCGCATCGTGCGGTCGAGGTCGACGGTCGTCGCCTCCCACCCCTCGCGCCAGCGCGGAGCGTCGAGCATCAGCTTGCCGTTCTGGAAGACGAAGCCGCCGCCGTCGAACAGGAGCCCGTCGTTGCCGCCGACGAGGTTCACGTAGGCGAGCGTGCACTGGTGATCGCCGGCACGGGTGATGAGCATCTCCCGCCGCGTCTGGTCCGTGCCCACGCGGAAGGCCGAGCCGGAGATGTTCACCACCAGCTCGGCGCCCGAGTAGGTGCGCCGCCGCATCGGGCACTCGGTGGTCCAGGCGTCCTCGCACACCTCCGGGGCGACGACGCCGAAGTCGAACTCGAAGATGAGGTCACCGAAGGGAACGCCGCGATGATCGCCGAGCTGGTAGGGGTAGCCGCGGCTGAAGGTGCGCCCCTCGTAGTAGATGCTGTACGTCGGGAGCTTCTCCTTCGGGACCAGACCGCGAACCTCGCCGCCGGCGACGACGGCCGCGCAGCCGTAGCGGAGGCCCTCGTGGAGGATCGCCACCCCGAGCACGTGCACCGTCGGCTGCGCACGCGTCTCCCGTGCGAAGTGCTCGAGCGCCCGCCACTGGTCCTCGACGAAGCCCTGCCACTGGATGAGGTCCTCCGGCGGGTAGCCGCCGATCATCTGCTCCGGGTACACGGCCACCGTCACGTCGGCTGCCGCCATCTCCTTCGCGAAGCGCAGGGCGCGCTCGACGTTGGCGTGGGTGGCGCCCACCGTGGTGTTCACCGACGCGAGGCCGATCTTCACGAGGCGCATCGTCAGTTCACCGGTCCCTCGGGCTTGGCCGGGGCGAGCCGGGCGAGCACCTCGCTGACCTCGGCCAGCACCGTACGCAACCGGGCGCGCACGTCCAGCTCGCAGAGGAGATCCTGCCGCCGCTCGACGTCGGCCACCACGCTGGAGGCCACCACGTCGGCGAGCGCACCGCCCGAGGCCCGTGCGGAGGCCTGGAGCAATCCCTGGGCGACCGGCGGGGGAAGCCGGGCAGCGAGCTCGAGCATCGCCTGCCGGAGCTGCTCCTCCTCCACGCCGTGGTAGTCGGTGTCGGGCAGGATCGCGGCGCGCACCTCCCGGTAGAGCTGGTCGGGCGGAAGCTCTTCGAGGATGCGGGCGCGCACCGCCCCCTGGACGATGATGTTGTACCGCCCGCCGTCGAGCTCCTCGTGCCACGCGATGATGCCCGCGCACACCATCGGCCGCATGCGCGGACGTCCGGCGTAGGTGCCCTCGTACCCCGGCTCGAGCTGCGCCATCGCCATGACCTTGTCGCCGGCCAGCGCGGCCTTCACCAGCGAGCGATAGCGAGGCTCGAAGATGTGGAGGGGGAGGACGGTGTGCGGAAACAGCACGGCCGAGGGGAGTGGAAAGATCTTCAGCGCGGATGCGGCGCGCTCCACCCGTTCCAGGGCCGTCATGCCGGGCAACCTAACATCCGGACACCCGGCTGCCACACAGCGCCCCCCTGCACACCGGGGGCTCCTGCTAGGGTGCTGGCCAATTCCTGCATGAGCGCCGATACGATTTCTCAGCCCCCCTCGACTCCATGGGGCCGGGCCCGGGCTTGGTCCGGGCGGATGTACAGCCGGGTGGAGTCCTACGCGAACACCCCCGCCGCCTTCACCGCGCTGGTGGTGGTCGCGGCGATCGACTCTGCCTTCTTTCCCGTTCCGCCCTTCGTGCTGCTGATCCCGATGATCATCGCGGCACCGCGCCGCTGGTTCCAGCTGACGCTCTGGGGAACGCTCGCTTCCATCGTCGGCAGCATGCTCGGCTACGCCATCGGCGCGGCCATGCGCGGGGGTCTCAATCTCATCCACATCGACCCGAACCTCCGGCTCGATCTCGGACCCGACTGGCTCGGCAAGGCGCTGCTGGTGCTCGCCGGACTCGCTGCGGCGGTGGCGGTCCTCTCGGCACTGCAGGGGTTCCGGCGTCCGGGCACGCGGCTCCGGGTGGGCGGGGCAGGTCTGCTGGCGGTGGCGCTCGCCATCGCATCGCGGTCGACCGGATGGTTCGCCGTGCATGGCACCCTGGCGGAGCTGCTGAGCCACAACTGGTGGTCCCTCGCGGTGGTCTGCATGGTGGTGCCGGCGTTCAAGCTCGCCACCATCGGGAGCGGTCTGGTCGGTGTCTCCTTCGGGCCATTCCTGGGAGCGGTCGCCATCGCTCGCATCGTCCGCTTCGGCGTGGCTGCGGCGCTGGCGCGCTTCGGTGGGCCGCCGGTCCGCGACTGGCTGCTCCGGCACGCGCACGCGCACGCTCCTCCGGCGACCGCGGGCCGCCCGCTCGAGACCTGACGAGGCGATTCCGCTGCAGCTGCACCGGAGTGCAATGGCCGGACGGCTGGCGCGTCTTCTCGGTCGGAGGAAACCGACACCATGTCTCGTCCCGCCGTTGCCGCGCTGCTTTCGTTCCTGATTCCCGGGCTCGGGCAGATCTACAACCGCGAGGTGCTCCGGGGTCTCTTCTGGCTGATCATCACTCCGGCCCTGTGGATCGGCAGTGCCGGGTTGTTCGGGTGGATCGTCCACCTCATCTCGGCCGCGACGGCGTACCACCGCGCCGAGCTGCAGGACGGCCTTCCCCGGCCGAGCCGGCTCGACTGGCGCTCGCTGTAGGGGAACGACCGGACGTCGCTACGCCCCCCGCACCAGGGGGACTCTCAAGGAAGCGCGCAGGGCGCGCCAGCGTCCAGGCTCAGGGGAGCGAGGCGGTCTTCTCGCCACCGGGGCCGCCCGACCCACGGAGCACCGCGAAGTTGATGTTCCCGTAGCCGCCGCCCTGGCAGCTGAACATCACCCGCTTGATGATCCGGAAGGGCACGTCCTTGTGGCCCTGGATGTTCACCACGCCCTTGAAGGCCGTGCCGTCGTTGGCCAGGGCGTGGAGCTCCTCGGTTTCCTTCTTCTGCTCGCGGAGCTTCTCCTCCAGCGCGGGGATGGTGACGTAGTCGTCGCGCGAGAGGTCGGCCACGCGGGCGACCGCGACACCGTTGATGATGATGTCGTCGTTGCTGATCATGATCACCGGCGCGAGCTCCAGCTCGTCCACGTGCGTCGCCGTGGGCAGCTGGATGTCCTTGGTCATGTTCAGGATCTCTCCCGTCGCCGAGAAGTTGGCGATGAGGAAGAGCACGATGATGACGAACATGTCGACCAGCGGAGTGATGAGGAGATCCGCGTTGGTCGCCTTGTGCGAGCCGTGCCCGTGGCCGAAGACCTTCGACTTCCGGAGGCGCTTGCCGAACCGCTTGCCTGGCGTCTCGATGGCCATGGTCAGGTGCTCACGGGCGCGACGGAGACGGAGGGGAAGCCATCCCCGATGCACTCGTCGATGACGTGCACCAGGTCCTCGTAGCGAACCGCGTCCTCGGTCTGCACGGTGATCGCCGTCTGATCGGGGCCGAGCTTCTCCTTCACGTCCTTGAAGCGCTCGGCGAGGCGAGTGAGGTCGATCTGCTGCTTGGCGTCACGCACGACGGGGATGGGGTCGAAGGTGCTGGTTCCGACGGTGAGGCGCAGGTCCTTCTCCGAGAGGAGGAGGGTCACCGGGACCGTCTTGTCGTCCTTGTCCGGCGTGGGATCTCCGTCGCCGCCGCCACCGCTGACTTGCAGCCGCCCGATCTGCGTCCAGACCGCGGTCATGATCAGGAAGCTGATGGTCACTGCCATCAGGTCGATGAACGGGACCAGGTTGATGGTGGCGTCCAGGGGCTTCTTGGGGCCCTTGGCATTACCGAGGTCCATCCCGCCGGCCATGCGCGCTCTCTCCGGTCTCTAAGGGGTTGGGGTGGGAACGGCGAGGGCTCTAGTCGTCGTCGCGGCCCGCGGACACGGTCAGGTTCTTGAACTTGTCCTTGTTGTTCACGACCAGGTTCAGCACCGAGACGCTCGTCTCGTTGATGTCGTTGATCAGGCTCTGGGTCCGGCCGTTGAGGACGGAGAACATGATCAGCGCCGGGATGGCGGTCAGCAGCCCGAAGAAGGTGCAGTTCATCGCCTCCGAGATGCCCTGGGAGAGGATGGTGGCCTTGTCCGCCGGGTTCACGTGGGCCACGGCCTCGAAGCACTGGATCAGACCGTTCACCGTTCCGAGGAGTCCGGCGAGCATCGCCGCGTTCCCGAGCATCGCCAGGTAGCCGGTGCGGGCCTCGAGCTTCGGCGTCTCGCGGAGGCTGGCCTCGTCGAGGGCGGCCTGCACCTCGTCCTCGCCCTTCGGCACGTTCATCAGGCCCGCCTTCACCACGTTGGTGAGCGGGGTGCTCTTCTGGCCGGCGACGTAGTTGATCGCCTTGTCCAGGTCACCGGCGTAGATGTGCTTCTTCAGCCCGCGAAGGAAGCCGTCCTTGTTGATCGGCGCGGAGAAGAACAGCACCACGCACCGCTCGATGATGATCGCGAGGGCGATCACCGCGCAGACGGCGATGGGATACATGCCGCCCTTGCCGGCGCGGAACCGAGCCGCCATCTGGTCGAAGAACGAGCCCGAGGACGTCGCCTCGGCGGCGAGCAGCGTCAGTCGGGTCAGGAGCCCCACGGTCATCGATGTGCCTCCGAACTGGCCAGCGCGCCACGGCGGTCACCTCGGACCGGCGGATCACGCAGGAACCCTGGAATTCAGGGGGAACTGAAGGTGCATCCTACGTCCCGCAAGCAGCAACCTGTCAAGAAACCAAGGTAGGGAAGTACGCGCAAACTCTCCATATTTTTGGACCACGGGACAACTCCAGCGGGGCGAGATGCCCCCCGCGGACGCTACCCCTTGGAGACCGGCGCGCCGTCCTCGTCCGAGGCCCGCTCCAGGTCGAGGATGCGGGCCTCGCCGACGTAGGCCTTCGTCTCGAAGCGGGTGATCCGCCCGATCTTCCGGACGATCTCCTTCATCCGCTCCGCCTCCTTGTGGATGATGTCCACCTTGGCCCAGGCGTAGTCGTCCTCGCGAAGCTTGCGCTTGAGCAGCTCGGCGTAGCCCAGCACCGAGGTGAGCGGCTGGTTCAGCTCGTGGGCCGCGGTCCCGGCCAGGGCGATCATCTCGGCGCTCCGCTCGCTGCGCTCGAGCCGCAGGTTGGCGTCGGAGAGCTTGCGCTCGAGCTGCACGCGGTCGCGGAGGTCGCGGAGGATGCCCACCGTCGCCACCTCGCGGGCGCCCTCGTAGAGGATGGACCCGGTCATGTTCACCGGGACGCGCTCTCCGGACTTGGTGACGATGTCCTGCCGGGTGAGCGCGAGCCGCCCCGGGCCGCCGTGCTCCAGCGAGCGCATCCGCTCGAGCAGCTCGACGGCGATGCCCTCGCCGACGAAGAAGTCCGCCACCCCGAGCGTCGCGAGGGCCTCCTGCGCGCTGTAGCCGGTGAGCGCCTCGGCTCCCTTGTTGAAGAGGATGAAGCGCCCCCGCATGTCCATGGCCACGACCGCATCCACGGTGTTGTCCACGAGCTTCTCGAGGAACTCCTTGGTCCGCCGCAGCTCGTTCTCGATCCGGCGGGACTGGGTCACGTCGCGGAAGCTGAGGATGGCGGCGGCATCGCCCTCGCGAAGGGGCGCTCCGCTCACCGAGAGCGTGAGCTGGCGGGCGGTGGGCGTGTGGACCCGAACGTCGACGTCGCGCTGCACCTCGCCCCGGGCCACTGCGCAGAGGAGCGCGGTGAGCGCCTCGGCCCCGAGCGCGCCGGTGAGGTCCTCCACGTGGCGGCCCTCGAGCTGTCCTGGATCCACGTCGAGCATCGCGGCGCCGGCCGGGTTGAGGAGCAGCACCTTCCCCGTTCCGTCGAGGATGGCGATGCCCTCGGAGACGTGGGCGAAGAAGGCCTGGTAGCGCTGGAGCTCATCCGCACGGCGCTCGGCGACGAGGCGAGCCGACTTCTCGCGCGCCGACTCGCCGCGCACGCTCTCCAAGAGCCGCGCGTTCCGCAGCGCGACGGCGGTGGCGTGGCCCACCGTGGCGAGGAAGTCCACCTCCGCGGGGCTGAAGGCCGGACGCTCGCCCGAGCCGCGGACCAGGAGGACCCCGAGGACCTTGCCCTGCACCGTCAAGGGGAGCGCGGCGATGGAACGGACGCCGGCGGCGACGACGCGCTCGTGCATCCCCTCGAGGAGCGGATGGCTCGGGACGTCCTCGACCACCGTGGGCAGGCCGGTGCGAAGGCACTGGCGGACCTCGGGGTAGCGGTCCATCTCGATGCGGAGGTTCTTGATGTCGGGCGCGTCGCTCGCGGCGACCACCACCGCCGAGCCCGCGCCGTCGTCGAGGAGGAGGCTGGCCCGGGGGATGTCCAGCATCTCCGCGAGCCGGCGAGTGACGTCGTGCAGGAGCGCGTCCACGTCGGTCGACTCGGCATAGCGGGCGGTGAGCTCCAGCAGCATGTCCAGGTTCCGCTGCTGAGCGCGGGACTGGAGCTCGAGCGCGTGGCGCTCCCGGGCCTTCTGCAGGCGCCAGCCGAGCTCCGACTCCAGCTGGGCCACCGCGAGCAGCGAGTCGGCGGGCACGCTCAGCACGGAGCGGCGCCGGACCACCGACTGATCCACCACCGCGAGCAGCGCCTGCTGGCCGCTGACCGGCGTGACCGCCCGCAGTGCCTCGTCTCCCTGCGGAGAGGTGAGGTCCACGAGGACGTAGCTCGCCTCGGCGATCTGGCCGGGGGGCAAGAGCGCGACATCGCTTCCAACCAAGGCTGCTGTCACCCGATCCCGGAGACCGGAGCTGTCCGGCAGGAGGACCAGGCCCGAACGAAGCGCCATCGACACCCTCCGGGATGCTAGCACCAAAGCCGCCGTGACCACCGAACCCCACATGCCGGCGCTGGTGGAGACGCTCCGCGAGGTCGCCTCGGCCTCCGACCGGCTGCCGGACGCGGCCGGCGACGTGACGCGCGCCCTCGCACGGCGGGTGCGCACCCGCATCCTGCGCGATCTCCTCCCGCGGCTGGCGAGCGATGCGCCGCTGCTCCTGGTGGCGGTGGCCGGCCCGAACAACGTGGGAAAGTCCACGCTGTTCAATACCCTGGTCGCCGCGGACCTCTCGCCGGCACGCGCCGAGGGTGGCCTCACGCAGCAGTGCCTCGCCGCAGCGACGCCGGAGACCGCGAGCGGCCCAGGTCGCGAGGCGCTCTCCGCGCGCTACGAGGTGGTGCTTCTTCCACCCGGGACCCGTGCGCCGGTGACCGAGCCGGGTCCGCCGGGACGCCTCTTCCTGACCTCGACTCCCACCTTGCCGCCGGGGCTGGTCCTCGTCGACACGCCGGACTTCGACAGCGTGGTGCGCGAGAACCGGGTCCGCAGCGAGGCCCTCCTGGTGACGGTGGACGTCGTGGTCTTCGTCGTCTCGCGCCACACCTACCAGAACGCCGCGCTGGTGGACGTGGTCCAGCAGGCGGTGGGCCGGGGGCGCCCCTGGGTGGCGGTCTACAACGAGGCGCCCGAGCTGCAGACGGTCCGCGCGCACCTGGACAAGCTGGCCGCCGACGTGGGCGCCCCACCCTTCGCGCGGTACCGGAGCCCGCACGATCCCGAGGTGGAGACGGGGCGGCGGCGCCTCACCGTCGAGCCAGTGGACGGCGGACCAGGGCTGGCGGAGCTGCTGGAGGATCCGGAAAGAGGAGCGGCGCTCCGCACCGCCGCACGGGCCGCCGCGCTCCGCGACGCCGCGGCCGAGCTCGAGGATCTGGCCGCCCAGGTCCTCGCGCTGGCGAGCGAGCCCGAGCGGCTGCGGACGCGGCTCCGCCACGGCCTGGCCGAGGTCGGCGCACGGGCCGCGCTCCGTGCGGTGCCGGCCGACGTCCTGCTCGAGGCGTTCCGCGACGAGCTGGACGCACGGAGCCCGGTGAACCGGTGGATCCGCCGGCCGTTCCGCGGTCTCGCGGCGGCGCTCGGCGCGGTGGGGCGCAAGCTCCGTGCGTCCTTCAGCCCGCCGCACCCGGTGGCGCTGGAGGCGACGGCGGCCGCGGCGACCGACGCGGCGCTTCGCGACGGCGTCCGACAGCTGGTCGAGTCGCTGGGCCCCGAGCTGGGCGCATGGCGCGGTGATGCGGGGACGCGGGAAGCGCTCGCGGCGGCGCTCGGCCTGCCGACTCTCTCGGCGCTCCACGCTCCGGGGCCGCTGGTGGAGGACGTGTCGCTCCGCGAGGACCGAGCGCAGCTGCTCGCCCGCTGCCGCGAGCTCGTGCGCGCGCACCTGCCGGGAGGATTCGAGGAGGGAGCGATCCAGGCGCTCGCGACCCTGGTCTACTCGGTCCCCGCCAGCGCCGCGGCGGTGGTGACGGTGGCCACCGGAGGAATCGGACACGATGCGGTGATCTGGGTCGGGACGCTGCTCACCACGCCCCTGATGGAGCGCTTCGTGGACCTTCTCGGAACCGGCGTGCGAGGCGAGGTGGTCCGGACGTGGTCCGAGAAGCACGGGGGCTCGCTCGGACGCGAGCTGGAGGCGAAGCTCTTCGGATCGCTGCTGCAGAGGCTGGACGCCCAGGTGGCGGCCGCGCAGTCCGCCGCGGCCGCGTTCTCCAGGGCCGCCGGGCAGCTCGAGGGAGGCCACGCATGAGGTGGTTCCGACGGGCGAAGGGGGAAGAGGCGCCGCCGCCACCACTGCCCGAGCCGGAGCTGATCCGCTCCCGGCTGCAGCTGGCGTGCGAGCTGCCTGCGCTGGCCGACGCGCGGGCGCTGCTGGAGCGGCTCGCGGACGACTACGCGCGCACGAGGGCGCTGGCCGAGCGGCCGCTGCGCATCGCCCTGGTGGGCTCGACGGGCGCCGGAAAGTCCACGCTGCTCAACGCGCTGGCAGGGACGGTGCTCGCGCGCGAGGGCGTGGACAGGCCCACCTCGTCGGAGGCAGTCGCCTACGCGCCGTCGGACGCCGATCTCGGTTCCCTCGGGGCGGCGGTGCCGCGGGTGGTGCGGTACCTGACCGAGGCGGGGACGGCGTGGTCCGGGCAGGTGTTCGTCGACACGCCGGACCTCAACTCGGTGGCCCGGGACAACGCCGCCGCGGCGCTGGCGGTCCTGGACCAGGTCGACGCAGCTCTCGTGGTGTTCCACCGCGGCTCGGTGGCGGAGGCCCGGCCCACCGAGGCGCTGCGGCCTTTTGCCCATCGCCGTGCGCTGCTGGGGGTGGTGAACTTCGCGGACCAGCTCGGAGCGGAGGCCCGCGCCACGTTGCGCGAGCAGGTCGGGCGGGTGCTGCAGAAGGAGCTCGGGCTCGCCGAGCCTCCTCCGGTGTTCGTGGTGAGCGCGCTCAAGGCACGCCTCGGCGAGCAACTGGACGACGACTGGTCCGCCCTGGAGGCGCAGCTGCGGACCCTGGCCGAGGCCGGGGTGGCCACCGAGCTCCGCCGCAGGAATGCGGAGGCGCTGCTCGGGCAGATCCGCACCCGGGTCGCCGCAGCGCTGCAGACGACGGAGGAAGCGCGGGGCGAGGTGCGCAAGGCGCTCGACGCCGGGCTGGCCGAGGTGCGCACGCCGCTGGGAGACGACTTCCGCGTGCGACTCGGGGGCGCGGGCGGGTTCCTGCGCCAGAGCGTGCGGCGACAGGCGGCGGGGCGGCTCACCGGGCCCATCGGCTGGGGGCTCAGGCTCTCCGGGTGGGGCTCGGGCGGGCTCGCGGGCGCAGCGCTGGCCTCGCAGGCGAGCCTCCCGGCCGGGCTCCTGGTGGCGGCGACCGGCGCGGTGCTCGACGAGGTTCAATCGCGCGGACGGCAGGCGGCCGCCGAGCGGGTGGTGGCGGCGTCGGACGGGGCGCTCGATGCGCTGGCGCGGCAGGGGCTCGCTCCGGCGCGCGCGGTCGCCGCCGAGCGGGGTCTCCCACCGGAGGTGAGCGGGCTTCCGGATCAAGCTGGGTGGGTGGCGCGGCTCGCCGGCGCGCGGTCGCTGGCGTGGCGCGAGGTCACCGGCTCGATGCTCGACGGTGCGGTGCAGGGCTGGTGGCGGTGGGCGCGCCTGCTGCTCGTGCCGCTGGTGCAGCTCCCCCTGCTCGGTCTGGTCGGCCACGTGGGCTACCGCGTGGCGCGTGCGTACTGGGAGGGCAAGTGGCTCCCCGGCGGGTACTTCCTGAACGCGGGTGTGCTCGCGCTGCTGTGGACCGTGGCGGGGACGGTGGTGGCAGGGCTCACGCTCGCCGGCGTCGCGGCGGCGCTGGCGCGCGCGGGCGAGGCGGCCTTCCTCCGCGCCGTCGACGGGGTGAGCGCGGACCTCCGCGGCGAGGTGGACCGGGCGCTCGAGAAGCCGCGCGAGGCGGCCCGACAGCTCGTGGAAACGCCGGATGGTGGAGGCGGGAGCTAGTGCCGCGCCGGTGCGACTTCGTCGGCGTCGAGCAGCTCGGCCTCGGTGTCGCGCGGGGCGTCCTGGCTCGCGGACGGCGCATCGGCCGGACGCGCGAGTGACGGTGGCGGCGCCGAGGCGGTCGTCTCGGGAGCCGACGTCAGCGGAGACCCGGACTGCGACGGCGACAGGAACGGAACGCCATCTCCGGACTGCGGATTCTCCGTCGCCGCGTGTGCGGCCACACCCGCCGCGGATCCATCGGCCGCCGCGCGCGTGTCGGACGGAGCCGGTCCACCGACGCTGATCGCCGCCTGACCCGCGCTGCCCGCTGCCGACTGCGCGGCGGGGTGAGCCTCTCCGGGAGGCTGGGCGACCGGGTCACCTTGCCGGACCGTGGCCGGCGGCTGGTGCGCCGCGACCTCGAGCGGCGCGGTGCAGGGCAGGCTCGAGACCCACGACTCGAGCACCGGATCTCCGTAGCCCTGGAGGCGCGCCTCGACCGACGGGTTGTTCCAGCCCGCGGAGACCGGGGTCGCGACCTTGAAGTGCAGGTGCGCACCGCAGGCCCAGCCGGTCTTTCCCGAGTAGCCGAGCAGATCGCCGCGTCGCACGTGCTGGCCGGGGGCGACGCTCACCGCGGAGAAGTGGAGGTACTGGGTCTCGACGTTCCCGAGGCTCTCGATGACGACGTAGTTCGCCTTCCGCGCCATCGCCGGATCACAGCCGCCCTCCTCGCTGTCGCCACGCGCGAGCCGCACCACGCCGTCGAGCGCCGCGACCACCGGCGTTCCCTCGGGCATGCGGAAGTCCCAAGCCCAGGTGTCGTTGCCAACGTGGCTGCCGACGTTGTGCACCTGGCTCACGGGGAAGGACATCCCGCATCCGAACGGGATGCCGACCTCGGGAGCTTCCGGTGGAGCGGGGACGGTCGCCGAGGCGTCCGCGGTCGGCGGAACTGCAATTCCCGTTTCGGCGAGGACTGGAGCTCCGAGGAACAAAAGCGCCAGGAGAGCGGAGGATGCGGACCTGTCCACGGTTTGCTCTGTTCAATACCTCACCTCCCCCATGTGGGTTCATCACCGACTCTGGTCGGACGCTTGCCTGCTTCCAGCTGACGGACTCCGGACACCCTGTTCCGACCGGCGGTTGACCTTCGGGCGTACGCGCCCGACTTCTCATTTCGCGACCCGCTTCGGGTTTCCCATGGGTCCGGAGGACGGTGGTGACGACGGAACACGGGGGGAGCGTGCGGGTCTCGCTCCTCGATGGCCAGCTGCTCCGCGCCGACGCCCTGGCCCGGGTGCTCACCGACTCCGGCTACACGGTGGTCGGTCGGCACACGCGCACCGACTCGTTCCTCTCCGGCCTGTCGCAAGAGCAGCCGCAGATCGCTTGTGTGGACGTCAGCCTCGACGACGACGGCGTCGGAGCCCTGGCGGAGGCCCGGCAGTTCCATCCCAACCTCCACGTGCTGGCGCTGGGGGATGGTCCCGGCGCGCTCGACCGCTGCATTGCCGCCGGAGCGGCCGCTTACCTGGACGCGCGCACCAGCGTCTGCAACGACGTGCTGCACACCCTGGAACTGCTGGCCCGGGGGGAGCGTGCGGTCTCGGCCCAGATGCTGAGCACGGTGTTCCAGGTCACGCGAGCGCCCGAGCACGAGCAGCTGCGGCCTCTCTCCGCGCGCGAGCGGCAGGTGCTCTCGTGGGTCTCGGCCGGCGCCGACAACGGAGACATCGCCGCGAGCCTGCAGATCACCGAGCGAACGGTGAAGGCGCACGTCTCGAGCCTCTACCGGAAGCTCCGGCAGGAGAACCGGACCCAGCTCGCGCTCCTGGCGCGGCAGCTAGGAATCCGTCCTCCGACGAGTCAGTGAGCCGGTCCGCCGCCGCAGCAGGCGGCACCGTTCCTCGTCGCGGGCTCGGGCAGCATCGGCGCCGCATGCGAACGCTCGGACTGCTGCTCCTGGCCGGCTGCGCCACCGCCTCCACTCCTCGCTCCGCCGAGGAGGCACGGCGCTCTCTCCTCGCCGCACACGCGGTCGAGCGGCAGACGCACCTCGCGCGAGACCCGGACCGCATCGCCGCTCTGGCGGTGGAAGGCTTCGTGCTCCTCGACCAGGGGGAGATCCGGACCCTGAGCGTCGCGGACCAGCGGGCGCACTTCGCGAAGTACTTCGCGTCGGTGACCTTCGACCGCTGGGACGATCTCGAGCCACCGCGGGTCTGGGTCTCGGCCGACGGGACGCTCGGCGCGGTCGCGGTCCGCAAGGAGGTGATCGTCCGGAGCGTGGACGACGGATCCATCGACCGGGCGGTGTTCGCCTGGCTCGAGACCTGGGAGCACGGACCGGAGGGCTGGCGACTCCGGGCCGTGGCGTCGACGCGCGCCGGGGCGCCCTAGCCCTCAGCTCCCTGCTGGAAGGGCGCGACGGACGGTGCGACGGAGGAGCTGCGTTCCGGCCGCCACCGCGGAGATCTTGAGCAGGAGGGTCAGGATCCGGACCGGCGGCGGGAGCTCGGTCCGACGGCGCGCGATCCGCTCCGGGTTGTCCCAGGCGCGACGGAATCCCGCGAGGCGGCGCTCGCCGAGCCGGGAGTCCCGCGAGCGCGAGACGGCCACGCTGCTCGCGATGATGACCAGCACGACCGCCGCGAGCCCGGCCCCGGCGGCGACGACGACGCGGCGGTTGTCCCGGATCAACCCGCGGACGTCCATCGCCCGGTGAGCGCGTCGATCGAGCTCGCGGAGCGTGACCAGGAACTCGTCGCGGAGGCGATCCGCCGCCTTCGCCACCTGCGGTTCCTCGGGCGGGCTCACTGCAGCTCCTCCCGGGTGAGCATCCAGTCCAGCTTCAGCCGGTCACGGGTGCGCGCCAGCGGGTGCCTGGGGAGCCGGTTCACCGCGAGGAAGATGAGGATGACCGCGAGCGCCAGGACCACGACGCCGAGCGCCAGCGCCCAGATCCACTGCTGGCCGGGGAGCGCGAGGACGATGGCCATCAGCGCGACCGCGAGTCCGGCCGGCGCGAGGAAGAGCGCGCCGCCGAGAAGGATTCCGGCGTTGCGCGCCTCGATCAGCTCCTGTCTCAGCTCGGTCCGGGCGTGCAGCGCCTCGGCCCGGATCAGGAGCTTCATCTCGGTCATCGCGTGGCGGACCAGCTCCACCGTCGACATGTTTCTCAGCTGGGCCTCGTCCAGCCGCTGCTCTCCGAGTTCCACGCTGCACCTCCGCTCGAGAACCACGGGGCGTCTGCCCCCCGTCCCTGCGGTCGAAGATGGGGTCACCCGGCGCGAAGCGCACGACGGGCGAGACGTGGTCCCGGCGTCTCCTGCCCGACAGAGCGCCCGCGCGGCGGTCGTACGCGGCCTCGCCGGCGGCGCGCTGGCGCCCCCGTCCGGTCGCCGGCGAGCCCGCGCCGACCCACCGCGGGCGGACGCCCGGCTCAGGACCGGCCGAGGTCGAGCGCCGCCTGCAGCCGTGCGATCACCAGGTCCGGCCCGGTGAAGAGCCGCTCGCCATCCCAGAGCGCGGGCGTGTCGGCCCCTCCGTGCGAGGCGAAGTCCGCCGCCGCCTCCGGGTACACCACGTTCCGGAACCGCACCGCCGCGAGCAGCCCGTGATCGGCCACCCACCTTCGGACCCGGGCCGAGCGTGGCTCGTCGAGCCGGTGGAACAGCTCGAGGGACGGGCCGTCAGCGACCGCCGGCACGGGCCGCCGCCACCCGGGCGCGCTCGCGCTGGACGCGGGCGGTCTCGGCCGCAGCCTTCGGATCGCCGGGCCCGAGCGCCGCCAGCCGCTGCTCGGCCTCGCGCAGGGCCGCCCCCGCGCTCTCCACGTCGATCGACGCCGCGGGCTCGGCCTGGTCCGCCAGCACCAGCACCGTGTCGTTCTGCACCTCGACGAAGCCGCCGGAGACGAACCAGGCCTGGGTGCTGCCGCCCTCACGGACCGTCAGCGGGCCGGGCGAGAGGCTGGAGAGGAACGGGCTGTGGCCGGGGCGGACGCCGTAGAGGCCCTCGGCGGCGGGAGCCACCACCTCGTCGGCGGACGTGGACAGCAGCCGCCGCTCGGGGGTGACGATGTCGACGTTCAGCTTGGCCATCGCGCACTCACTCCTGAAAGCCGAGCCGAATCGCCTTGGGCTCGACGGTCTCGAACTCCACCTGGTTCCGGTCGTTCACCCGGGGCTCCTTGCCCGGCACCCCGAGCACGCCCTCGAGCCAGACGAAGCGCCGGTCCAGCTTCCTGAGCTTCGCGTAACCGCTCTTCGGGAGCAGCTCGCCGAGCTTCCGCTGCTCGATGACGGCGCCCAGCCGGTCGTAGAGCACCGCCACCACCACCGGGCCGTACCCATCGAAGGGCGGCTTCTTCGTCGCCGCCTTCTTCTGGGCCTCGCCAACCGGGGCGGCGCCGGTCGGACGCGGAAGCGACTTGGGCAGCGCCGCCAGCACCCAGAAGTGCTCCCCGGAGTTGCTGACGAAGTACAGGTCGTCCACGGTCCCCACGCAGCGGGGCAGGGTCCAGGCCACGTCGGTGTCCCGTGACACCTCGACCCGGCACTTCCCCTCCCCCTCCTCGCGCATGACGATGCCGTACTCGGCGTTGGACGAGGCACGGCCGCGGCTCTGCCCCGTCTCGTCGGCGGTCGCCCGGGCAGCCACCACCGTCTGGACGATGAGGAGAAGCGTGGTCTCGCACCGGCCGATCCTCACGCGCGCGCCGCGGCAGCGGATCAGGCCGCAGCCTTCTTCGCCGCTTCCACGACCTCCTCGATGCCCCCGGCATAGAAGAAGTACTGCTCGGGGATGTCGTCGTGGAGGCCGTCCGCGATCTCCTTGAAGCCGCGGATGGTATCGGTGAGCTTCACGTACCGCCCGGGCTTGCCGGTGAAGACCTCGGCGGTGAAGAACGGCTGGCTGAGGAAGCGCTGGATCTTCCGCGCCCGGGCGACGGTCAGCTTGTCGTCCTCGCTGAGCTCGTCCATGCCGAGGATGGCGATGATGTCCTGGAGCTCCTTGTACCGCTGCAGGATGCCCTGGACCTTCCGGGCGACGGCGTAGTGCTCGGCGCCCACGATGTTCGGGTCGAGGATGCGGCTGGTGGAGTCGAGCGGATCCACCGCGGGGTAGATGCCGAGCTCGGAGATGGGCCGGCTGAGCACCGTGGTCGCGTCGAGGTGAGCGAACGTCGTCGCCGGGGCCGGGTCGGTGAGGTCGTCGGCAGGGACGTAGATCGCCTGCACCGAGGTGACCGAGCCCTTGGGGGTCGACGTGATGCGCTCCTGGAGGTCACCCATCTCGGTGGAGAGCGTCGGCTGGTAACCCACCGCGCTGGGGATGCGGCCGAGGAGCGCCGAGACCTCCGAGCCCGCCTGGGTGAAGCGGAAGATGTTGTCGACGAAGAGGAGCACGTCGCGTCCCTCGACGTCGCGGAAGTACTCGGCGATGGTCAGCGCCGACAGCCCCACCCGGGCACGGGCGCCGGGCGGCTCGTTCATCTGGCCGTACACGAGGACCGCCTGCGACTTCTCCAGCTCGTCGAGGTTGATGACGCCGCCCTCGCGGAACTCCTTGTAGAGGTCATTCCCCTCGCGGGTGCGCTCGCCGACGCCGGCGAACACGCTGAACCCGCCCTTCTCGATGGCCGCGTTCCGGATGAGCTCGGTGAGGAGCACCGTCTTGCCCACGCCGGCGCCGCCGAACAGGCCGGTCTTGCCGCCACGGGTGTAGGGGCAGAGCAGATCCACGACCTTGATGCCGGTCTCGAAGATCTGCACTCGCACGTCCTGGTCGGTGAAGCTCGGAGGCGGACGGTGGATCGGCCAGTGCTCGGTGGCCTTCACCGGGCCCTTCTCGTCCACCGGCTCGCCGACCACGTTCAGGATCCGCCCCAGCGTCGCCTTGCCCACCGGCATCACGATCGGTGAGCCGGTGTTCCGCACGGGCACCCCGCGGGCGAGGCCGTCGGTGGAGTCCATGGCGATGGTGCGGACGGTGTTCTCGCCGAGGTGCTGCGCCACCTCGAGGACCAGGTTCCCCTCCTCCTTCCCCAGCGAGGAATTAGTGACGCGGAGGGCGGTGTAGATCTCCGGGAGATCCCCCGGCGGGAACTCCACGTCCACCACGGGTCCGAGGACCTGGGTCACCTTGCCTTGGCTCTGTACGGTCGCGGTCATGTTCGGTCGTTGCTCTCTTCGGGAGGGTCCGGCGCTACTTGAGCGCCTCGGCGCCGGAGACGATCTCCATGAGCTCCTTGGTGATCGCCGCCTGCCGGGTCCGGTTGTAGGTCAGGGTCAGCCGGGAGATGGCGTCGTCGGCGTTGTTGGTCGCGTTCTCCATCGCGCTCATCCGCGCGCCATGCTCGGAGGCGACCGACTCGAGCAAGGCCCGGTACACCCGGATGGCCACGGCCTGCGGGACGAGCTTGTCCAGCACCGCCTCCTTCGAGGGCTCGTACTCGAAGTCGATCAGCGAGCGGAGCCCGCTCGGCGACTTCCCCTCCTCGGGCGCAGGGCGCTCGAAGGGAAGCAGCGGGGTGAGCACCACGCGCTGGGTGATGGCGGAGACGAACTCGTTGTAGACCAGGAGGACCTGATCGACCCGGTCCTCGAGAAACTCGGCGGTCAGCTCCTCGGCGAGCGCCCTCGCGGTCTCGTAGCTCAGCCGGGTGAAGAACCCCGCATGGTCCTTGCGAATCTCGAGGTGACGGCGGCGGAACGCTTCCAGCCCCTTTCGCCCCACGTTGGTCAGCCGGAGGCTGGTGGAGCGGTCGCGCTCGTACGCGTAGCGTGCCACGCGGCGAATCACGTTGGCGTTGAAGCCGCCAGCGAGGCCACGGTCAGAGGTGATTGCCAGGATCTCCACCCGGCGAACCGGCCGGGAGGTGAGCAGCGGGTGGGAGATCCCCTCGCTCCGTGACACGAGATCCGCGATCATCTGGTCCAGGGCGCGCGCGTAAGGACGCGCGGCGACGATGGCGTTCTGGGCCCGGCGGAGCTTGGCCGCGGAGACCATCTTCATCGCCTTGGTGATCTTCTGGGTGCTCTTCACGGACCGGATGCGCTTCCGTATGTCTCGAAGGCTGGCCATGGGAGGTCGGGGGGGCCCCTTACTGCCCGGTGGCTCCGGAATCAACCACCGTGCACTCCGGAGGCCCTCCTGCGTCGGATGAGAAGACCCGTGGTCATCGGAGTCGCCCTGCTGCTCGCGGCGGCGGTGGTTCCCACGGCGTACATCGAGCTGGCGACGCGGGGGCACCTCGTCACCCCCGAGGCCGCGCCGGCGGTGCCCTGGGGGGTGGTGTTCGGAGCGGGGCTTGCTCCAGGTGGAGAGCCGTCGCCCATCCTCGCGGAACGGCTGGAGACGGCCCTCGCGCTCTGGCGAACTGGCCGGGTGGAGCGGCTGCTGCTGACCGGCAACACCGACCCGTACCACGACGAGATCCGCTCGATGCGCCGCTACCTCACCAAGGGCGGCGTCCCCGAGCGAGCCATCTCGGTGGACCTCGAGGGCCTGTCCACGTTCGACAGCTGCTGGCGCGCCCGGGGCGTCTTCGGGGTCCAGCGGGCGATCCTCGTCACCCAGGCGTTCCACCTGCCGCGGGCGGTGTTCCTCGCCCGGGCCGCGGGCATCGACGCGGTGGGCGTCCGCGCCGGAGGCGGGCGGTGGAGGGCACCGTACGTGTGGCGGGAGCTGCTGGCCCGGCCGCTCGCGCTGGTGGACGCCTGGGTGCATCCCAGGCCGCCGCTCCCGGCAGCCAGCCCACTCGCCGGGTGAGTGACCTTGTCGCGCCGGGGAGCGCGGCCCACCTTCCGCGGCACCATGGCCACCACGCACGACGACGACGTCGACAGCACCCCGCTCGAGGGCGATCGCCCCGGGGCTCATCCGGTGGACGTCCTCGGTGAGCTCCCCATCGACGGCGACCAGACGGCCGAGTCGCAGCTCATGCCGGACGCCGAGCTCGATCCGCGTCAGGTCCAGGGCGACCGGTTCGACGTGAACGATGACGAGCTCGGGCTGGCGCCGGATCTCGAGGACGATCCGGACGCGCCCGACCTGCAGCCGGACCGGGTGGAGCGCCTCGGGGACGAGGACCTCGACTCCGAGGACGAGGAGACGGAGGACGCCGTCAGCGCGCGGCCCACCGTCGAGGCGACGGAGGACGAGGAGCCGTCCGGCGAGCCGCGCTGAGCGCTCCCGCAACGACAGCGGGGCGCGCCACACGCTCGACGCGTGCAACACGCCCCGTCGCTCTTCTGCGGTCGGCAGACCGCCGAGGAGTTACTTCGCGGGAGCCGGCTCGGCCGCGGGAGCCGGGGTCGAGGACGACTTCTTCGCCTTCTTGGCCTTCTTGGTGCTGCTCTTCGGAGCGTCGGTCTTGGCAGCGTCGTCGGCGAGAGCGGCGAAGGAGGTGGCGAGGATCAGCGCGGCGATCAGCTTCTTCATGTGGGTGAAGCTCCTGGGGGACGGCGACGGCAGCGAGATGCTGCGTCGGAGCAGATCAGAGCACTGAACGTGCCAGCGGGGTGAGCCGGGCTTTCGCCTGACCCACCCCGCCGACGTGCAACAGAGCTGCGAGACGACTTACTTCTTCTCGGGAGCCTTCTCAGGCGCCGGCTTGGCCGCCTCGGTCTTGGTCTCGGTCTTCTTCTCCGTGGTCTTCTTCTCGGACTTCGCCGGAGCAGTCTTGGCAGCGTCGTCGGCGAAGGCGGCGAAGGAGGTGGCGAGGATGACGGCGGCGATCAGCTTCTTCATGGAGTTGCTCCTTGGGTTGAGAACGACGGGTGCGGCCACAGGCACCTGCCGTGCCACATCGCGCAATCCCGGGACTTCTGTACTCGCGAGGGTCGGGCTGGGGAGCAGATCCGCAGCTTGCGCAGCACAGTGGGGAGTTTTTCCCCATCGATGGCGTTACAGTCCTCTTGCAACCAGGCCGGGTCTGACGCTCGGCCGTGAGAGGATGCCGCCCCCGTCGTGAATGGTCCGCTGTCGTTTCGCCGCTACCGGGCGGCGTTCTTCTTCGTCGTCGCGCTCCTCGCCGCGGTGACGGCCTTCACGCTCTGGAACGAGCTGCGGACGAACGCGCGGATCGACGAGCTGTTCGGCGCGGCGCTGGAGCGCGAGGCGCTGATCGCCCGCATCCGCGTGGACGCGGCGGTCCTCGAGAACACGGTGGACGACCACATCCGGGCCACCGACGACGACGCCCGCCAGCTGGCGGATGCGCGGATGGAGGAGACCCTCGCCGACGCGAAGGAGGCCCGGCTCGCGTACACGCAGGGCCTCCCCGAGGGAGAGAAGGAGCTGTGGAAGCGGTTCGACGAGACGGCCCGGGCGCTGGCGCAATCGGCGCGGGTCGCGCTGCGCTTCTCGAACCGCCGCGAAGCCGAGCGCGCGCGCCAGCACCTCGAGGCCGAGCTCCGCCCGATCGCCGAGCAGCTGAACGGGCTGGCCGGCGAGCTGGCCCACAAGGACGCGCAGGAGACCCGTGCGCTCCTCCACCGCAGGGAGAGCCTGCGGACCAAGACCACCTTCGTCGGCGCGCTGGTCGCGCTGTCCGCCGTGGCGCTCGCGGTGGCGGTGGGCACCTCGATGGTCCGGGTGCTCCGCCGGCAGGAGCACACCATCGAGCAGCAGCTCGCCGAGCTCGACCGGCGCAATCACGAGCTGGATTCGTTCGCCAGCCGGGTCGCCCACGATCTGGTGTCCCCCCTGAGCCCGCTCCGCGGGTACCTGACGCTCATCCGCAGATCGGAGTCGGTGACCGACCCGGACGCGAAGGAGATGCTCTCCGACGCGGAGGCCAGCGCCACCCGGATGGCCGAGCTGGTCGAGGCGCTCCTCCGGTTCTGCCGCGCGGGCAAGCGCAGCGAGGGTCCTCCCTGCGAGCTGGACACCGCGGTGAGCGCCATCCTCCTCGAGCAGGATCAGGTCGCCGCCCTCAACGGGGTGGTGATCGAGCGGAAGCTCACCCGCCAGGTTGGCGTGGACGTGCCCGCCCAGCTGGTCCAGTCCATCGCCCAGAACCTCATCTCCAACGCCGTGAAGTACTCGGCCGGGCGTCCGGGAGCGCGGGTGGTGGTGTATGCCGGCCGCGAGGGTGACGAGGCGGTGCTCGAGGTGACCGACAACGGGCCGGGGATGACCGAGTCGGTGCTGTCGAGGCTGTACCAGCCGTTCTTCCGGGCTCCCGAGGCCCGCGGGCTGCCAGGCCAGGGGCTGGGGCTGGCGACCACCAAGCGGCTGGTGGAGGCGCACGGAGGAACGCTCCGCATCCGGAGCGCGCCGGGGAGCGGCACCACGGCGACGGTGCGCTTTCCGTCCGTGGACCGGCCGCGGACCGAGGCCGCGCGACCGGCGCAGGGCGTCCCCGGGGAGCTGGCGTCGGCGCGATGAGCCTTCCGGGAATCCTGGTCGTCGACGACGACCCGCACGCCCGCGGTCTGCTCCGGCGCCTCCTGGGCCCGCTGGGGCAGGTGTCCGAGGCGTCCTCGGCGCCGGCGGCCGAGGAGCTCCTCAAGGGCACCGTCCCGGTGGACGTGGTGCTCACCGACATGGCGATGCCCGATCCGGACGACGGGCTCCGGGTGCTCCGGGCGGCACTGGCGAAGAACCCGGACACGCCGGTCGTCGTCCTCACCGCCTTCGGGAACATCGAAGGGGCGCTGGACACCATCCAGAAGGGCGCCTTCGACTACCTGGCCAAGCCGTTCGACGTCGACGCGATCGTCCGGGTGGTCCGCCGCGCGCTCGAGCAGCGCCGCCTGGTGGAGGAGAACAAGAGCCTCCGCGCGCGGGTGAAGCCGCAGGAGCTGGTGGGGCGCAGCCAGGCGATCCTCGAGGTCTACAAGCAGGTGGCGCGCGCGGCGGCGACCAACGTCCCGGTGCTCATCACCGGAGAGACGGGCACGGGGAAGGAGCAGGTGGCGCGGAGCCTCCACCAGCGCTCGCCGCGGAGCGCCGGACGCTTCGTGGCGGTCGACTGCGGGGCGATCGCCGAGTCGCTGATGGAGAGCGAGCTGTTCGGCCACGCCCGCGGGGCGTTCACCGGCGCATCGGGCGCCCGGCGCGGGCTGTTCGAGGAGGCGACGGGCGGGACTCTGTTCCTCGACGAGATCGGCGACATCGGGCCGAAGATCCAGAGCCAGCTGCTGCGTGCGCTGCAGGAAGGCGAGATCCGGCGGGTCGGCGAGAGCACGCCGATCCGGGTGGACGTGCGGATCGTCGCGGCCACCAACAAGGATCTGAAGTCCCGGGTCGCGGACGGGAGGTTTCGCGAGGACCTGCTCTATCGCCTCGACGTGGTGCACCTCCACCTGCCGCCACTGCGCGAGAGGCGGGAGGACATCCCGGCGCTGGTGGACCACTTCGCGGGGCTGCACGCGCGGGGCGGCGCGCGGCCGGTGGTGACCGAGGAGTCGATGGCGCGGCTGGTGGCGTACGACTGGCCGGGCAACGTCCGGCAGCTCGAGAACGTGGTGGCCCGGGCGCTGGCGCTGAACACGACCGGGGTGCTCGGGCCTGCGGACTTTCCCGAGCCCATCGGCGATGCGCCGAAGAAGCTCGCCGGCCTGGCCGCAGACATGCCGACGCTGGCGGAGCTGAACCGGCGCTACGCCCAGCACGTGCTGACGATGGTGGGCGGGAACAAGAGCGAGGCCGCGCGCCTGCTCGAGGTGGACCGGAAGACCCTCTCCCGGCTGGTCGAGCCGCAGGACCGCGGCGGCGAGCCCGAGGCGGAGGGGACGCCGGCGGAGAGCGCGCCGACGCGGACGTCGAGCTCCTGAGCGCTCGGGATCCGGACCCGCCCGCTGCTCGATCGACCAGGCATGCGCCGAGCGCTTGGCGACGCGGTTCCGCCTCGCACCGATGGTGAGCAGCTTCCGGCTCCCCTTCATCAGGAGACGAACCCCATGGCGACTCCCAGCGACGACGTGGTCGGCAAGCTGAACTCCTTCCTCCGCGGGGAGATCTCCGCGGTCGAGACCTACAAGCAGGCGCTCGACAAGGTGAAGGACCCCGCGATCCGCTCCCAGCTCGAGAGCTGCGAGCAGGACCACGAGGAGCGCGTCCAGCTGCTGCGTGACCGCATCACCGAGCTCGGAGGCAAGCCCGACACGAGCTCGGGGGCGTGGGGCATCTGGGCGAAGCTGGTCGAGGGCGGCGGAGCGCTGCTGGGAGAGAAGACCGCGCTGCAGGCCCTGGAGGAGGGCGAGGACCACGGCCTGAACGACTACCGGCGGGACCTCGACGCGCTCGACGGGGAGACCCGGAGCTGGGTGGAGAGCAATCTCCTTCCCAAGGCCGAGCAGACCCACGGCGCCCTGAGCACGCTCAAGCGCACGGTCCACTGAGCCGAAGCCGCTGCCCGCCTCGCCCTCACCGGCGGGGCGTCAGGCGGCGTCCGCGCTCTCCGGCAGCTGCCGCGAGCCCGGGGCGGCACGGGCGGACGTCGCCTCGGCCACCAGGGTCCCGAGCCTCGCGGTGACGTCGCTGATCTGCGCGCGGTTCTTCGCCTGCGCCGCCGTCCGGCCGATGTGGACGAGGGACCGGAGGTCGTCCACCAGCTTCACCGTCGCCGCGCGCTCCCTCTCGTCGTCGCTCCGGCGCGCTCCGGCCTCGAGCGCACGGCGGAGCGTGTCGCCCTGCTCGAGCAGCGTCTCGAACTCGGCCAGCGCGCGCGTCTCCGGGTCCGCCTGGTGGGCGTGGTAGGCGGCTTGCTCGGCGCGAAGCTCCTTCACCTCGTCCGCGGAGAGCTCGGTGCGCTGGGTGATGCGCAGGGCCTCGGACAGCCCGCTGGTGAGGTCCATGCAGCGCACGCTCACCGTCCCCTCGCTGGAGAGCTCGAAGGTGACCTCGAGCGGCGTGTCCGCGCGGTACTTCACTCGCAGGTCGCTGAGCAGCACCTCGCCGAGCTTCACGTTTTCCTCGGACTGGTCCGACTCGCCCTGGTAGATGACGATGCGCGCCTTGTTCTGGCCTCCGGCGGACGGCAGGAAGACCTCACGCGCCACGACCGGGATGGCGGTGTTCTTCCGCACCACCTTCCGGACACCGCCCCCGTAGACGCCCACGCCCAGCGAATGGCTGGCGACGTCGATCAGGAGCGTCTCCCCGTCCTGCGCGACGATCTCCGAGGCGTGCACCGCGGCCCCGAGGGCCACCACCTCGTCGGGGTTCACGCCCACCACCGGCTGCTTGCCAAAGAGCTCGGCCACGCGCTTGCGGATCAGCGGCACGCGGGTCATCCCGCCCACCAGGAGGATGATCTGGATGTCCTTCGGGGTGGACCCGGCCTCCTCCATCATCTTCCGGGTCACCTCGAGGCAGCGGACCACGAGGGGCTCCACCCGGCGCTCGAACTCGGCGCGGGTGAGCTCGACCTCGAGGTCCACGAGCGTGCCGCCGGGACCGTGATCGCCCAGCCCGGTCGCGAGGATGTGCGCCTCGTCGCTCTGGGACAGGTCCCGCTTGGCCTGCTCGGCGGCGATCTTCAGGCGCTGCATCGAGATCGTGTCGTGCGCGGCCACCTCTCGCTGCGCGAGGGGGAGCTGCTCGAGGAGCCACTGCACCACCACCGCGTCGAAGTCTTCGCCGCCCAGGACCGGGTCGCCGCCGGTCGCCTGGACCTGGAACACTCCCGACTCGACCTCGAGGATCGACACGTCGAAGGTGCCGCCGCCGAGGTCGAACACCAGCGCCTTGCCCTCGAACTTCGAGGTCAGGCCGTAGGCGACGGCCGCGGCGGTGGGCTCGTTGACGATCCGCAGCACGTGGAGGCCGGCGATCTGCGCCGCCTGCTTCGTCGCCGCGCGCTGGTTGTCGTCGAAGTTGGCGGGGACGGTGATGACGCACTTGTGAACGGGCCGGCCGAAGTGGGCCTCGGCGTCGAGCTTGAGCTCCCCGAGCACCATGGCCGAGATCTGCGTGAGGGGGATGACGCGCCCGGCGATCCTCGCCCGCACCTCTCCGTTCGGACCTTCCACCAGTGGGTAGGGCACGAGTGTCCGCGCCTCGTGCACGAGCTTCGGGCTCCACCGCCGCCCGATGAAGCGCTTGGTCGCCGCGGCCACGTCCTCCGGACGGCTGATGGCGAGGAGCCGCGCGTCCTCGCCGACCGCCCGCTTTCCCTCGGGGCCGAAGCCGACGAGGGACGGGGTCAGGGAGCGGCCGCCACGGTTCGAGAGCACCCGCGGCTTGCCGTTCTCCACCGTGGCCACGGCGCTGGTGGAGGTCCCGAGGTCGATGCCCACCACCGGTTCGCGCATAAGCGGAGAGGACCGAAGCGTCCCACGCGGCGTGGCGGTGGGAGCAAGGGCGTGCATGGGCGTTGCGACGGCCGGGGCCCGGGTGCTACACGCCCCGTCCGCAATGGTGAACGTCTCCGTCGCCCGCCGTTACGCCCGCGCGCTCCTCGAGGCGAGCGAGGCCGGCGCCCTGGTCGCCACCGCCGATCAGCTGAGCGCCATCGCGGGGCTGGTGGCGACGAACGACGCGCTGGGCGACGTCATCCGGAACCCGGCCTACTCCCGCGCACAGCGCCACGGGGTGGTGGACGGCCTCGTCCAGCTGCTCAAGCCCGAGTCGCCGGTGCTCCCCAACTTCCTTCGTCTGCTGGTGGACCGCCACCGGCTGGCATCGCTCCCCGACATCGCCCGGCTTTTCCGCGACATGGCGGACGAGAAGGCCGGCCGCGTCCGGGGCACGGTGGTGAGCGCCGTCCCGCTGGATCCGCAGAGCATCCGGCAGCTCGAGTCGACACTGTCACAGGTCGTGAAGAAGCAGGTGGTGCTCGACACCCGTGTGGACCGCGAGGTCCTGGGCGGCGTCAGCACCCAGGTCGGCTCGGTGGTGTTCGATGGAACGCTGCGAACCCAGCTCGACGACCTGAAGCGCGCACTCCAGAGCTAGATCGGCGCAGATGTAGGCAGCGCTTTTCGTCTCCGGACGCTTGCCGGACGCGCGACGAACTGTGGTTTCATCGCCGAGCAGTCTCGATCTCCTCCACGGAGCCCGTGCGCATGCTCGAGGGCGATCCCCAAGGCCCTGTCCCATCCGTCGTCGGTGCCGCCGATCCACTGATCGGCCGCATCCTGAACGACCGCTTCCGCATCCTCTCGCCGCTCGGTTCCGGCGGCATGGGGAAGGTCTACAAGGCGGTGCAGACGCCGCTGGACCGCGTGGTGGCGCTGAAGATCCTCAACCCGAACTTCCCCGCAGAGAAGGATCCGGCCTTCAAGCGCCGCTTCTTCCTCGAGGCCAGCCTCACCTCGAAGCTGCGTCATCCGAACACGGTCACCGTCATCGACTACGGGCAGACCGAGGACGGCATCTACTTCATCGCCATGGAGTACATGGAGGGGCAAACGCTGGCCGAGGTGCTGGCGCACGACAAGACCCTTCCCTGGCGGCGCGTGCTCGACATCGCGCAGCAGATCTGCCGGTCGCTGCGCGAAGCGCACAAGCTGGGCGTCATTCACCGCGACCTCAAGCCGGCGAACGTGATGCTGCTGAACGAGGCCGACCACGACATGGTCAAGGTCCTCGACTTCGGGCTGGTGAAGTCCTTCCTGGCCGCCGACGGAGCGGCGGGCGATCCCGAGGTCACCCAGAACGGCGTGTTCCTCGGCAGCCCGCAGTACATGGCGCCGGAGCAGGCGCGGAACGTGGCCGACCCGCGGAGCGACGTCTACTCGCTGGGCATCCTCGCGTACCAGATGCTCGCCGGTCGGCCCCCGTTCCAGGGCAAGGACTACCTCGAGGTCATCTTCCAGCACATGAAGGAGTCGCCGCGCGCGGTGCGGGAGATCAACCCCACCACCGACCTGCCGCCCGAGGTCGAGGCGCTGGTCCTCCGGTGCCTCCAGAAGGACCCGGGGCTGCGCTACCAGTCGATGGACGAGGTGCTCGAGGCCCTGCGTGAGGTCGCCCACCTCACGGGGATGAGCGGCATCTTCCCCGAGCGGCGGACCACCACCGGTTCCGGGCCGATGTCCACCTCCGGGGTGCATGCCCGCGGGGGCTCCGGGCCCATGTCGAGCTCCGGGCTGCACGCGCGCAGCATCTCGGGACCGGTCACTGCGCCGCGGGCGCAGCTGGATCGGGAGATCGAGATCGAGGACGTCGGCGAGGAGAAGAAGGGCGGCAAGATCCTCCCGGCGCTGCTGTTCGTCACCGCGGTGCTCCTCGGCTTCGTCGTCGTCTGGCTGTGGCTGCCGAAGGGCGACCAGGCGCAGGTGGTGACGACTCCGCCTCCACAACCCGTTGCGGTGGCGGCGCCGGTGGTCGCGGCTCCCAAGGTTCCCGAGCCGGCTCCTGCCCCCGAGAAGAAGATGGTTCGGTTCCACGTCTTGACCGAGCCGGCGGGGGCGCACGTCTTCATCGGCCGGCACGACATGGGGTCGACGCCGACCGTGTTCGAGCTTCCTTCGGGCCCGGACGGGATGGCCAACGCCGAGATGGTGCTGGTGCTCGACGGCTACCCGACGCAGGCCATCACCTCCGGCGGCTCCGGCGACGTGGTGGTGAACGCCAAGCTCCAGAAGAAGGTGGTGATGCGGATCGAGAAGCCGGTCCCCCTCACCAAGCGCGAGGAGGAGCGCGAGCGTGAGGAGGGCAAGGCGGCGCCGACGCCCGTCCGTGCCGAGCCGGCCGCAGTGGCAGCGGTGGCTCGTGGCGCGTCGACCGCACCCCAGGCTCAGCCGGTCTCCGTCGGCTCGACCGCGACGAAGCCCGCGGCGACACCCGTCCCCGTGGCAGAGGCGCCGCGTGACGTGGTGCCGTTCGGCGAGGGCATGACCCGTCCGGTGATGATGCAGCCGGGCCGGCCCATCACCTACACCCGCGAGGCGATCGCGGCGCGGGTGGAAGGCGTGAGCATCGTCCGCTGCGTGATCACCGCCGAGGGGTCAGTCGAGCGCTGCAAGGTCATCAAGCCGCTGCCCTTCATGGACGAGGCGGTGGTCGAGCACCTTCAGTCGCAGCGCTTCCAGCCGGTCACCTACCAGGGCCACCCGGTCTCGGTCGGGTACAACTTCTCGGTTCGCCTGACGCTGCCCAGATAGCTCGAAGCCCGGGCAGACGACTGAAATCTGTTCTGGTTTCAGTCGGTTGCAGCGGATAACGAGGTGTTTGGCACCTCGTACGGGCGCTCCGACGAGGACTCCGGCGGACTCGCTCACGACGAGGTGTCTGGCACCTCGCGGAAGCACCTCGCGGAAGGGCGCCGACGACCAGGAACGCCGCACGAGGTGTTTGACACCTGGACGCCGGGGCCGCCAGCGTCACGAGGTGCCTGGCACCTCTCGACGCGGCACCTCTCGACGCCCTCGGTCCTCCGCCCGGGAGCGACCGGCCGGGAGCTTCGCGGGGAGGCACGCCCTTCAGTCCTCCTGAACCGGCCGGGTCACGCTCGGCAGCCCGCGTCCTCCCGGGCCGATCCGCGGACCGAGCCTCAGCCGCTCAACTCATCGAGAACAGCCGCACTTCTCGCGGCGGCGCGGCGGGCGGTCCCCGTGTCCTCTGTCGTTGCGAGCGCTGCACACCGATGGTAGAGCCCCCGCGCCTCTCCAGACACCCCCGGGTGACGTCGACGCCGGGAGCAGGAGCTCGCCGCAGCGCTCCTGCCCACGTCCCCGAAGCATTCCCGGCCCCGACAAGACGAGACCATGGACATCCGCGCCGACGAGATCAGCAGAATCCTTCGCGAGCAGATCCAGGACTACGGCAAGAAGGTCACCGTTGCCGAGACCGGGACCGTGCTCAGCCAGGGCGACGGCATCGCCCGAGTCTACGGCCTGGAGGGCGTCCTCTCCGGCGAGCTGGTCGAGTTCAAGAGCGGGGTGAAGGGCCTCGTGCTGAACCTCGAGGAGGACAACGTCGGCGTCGCCATCATGGGCGAATTCAGCGCGATCCGCGAAGGCGACACCGTCCGCCGCACCCAGCAGATCGCCTCGGTGCCGGTCGGCAAGGCGCTGCTCGGGCGGGTGGTGAACGCGCTCGGCGAGCCGCTCGACGGCAAGGGTCCGATCAACGCGACCGAAACGCGCCGCCTGGAGATCAAGGCGCCCGGCATCGTGAAGCGGAAGAGCGTGCACGAGCCAATGGAGACCGGCATCAAGGCGCTCGACGCCCTGGTCCCGATCGGCCGCGGTCAGCGCGAGCTCATCATCGGCGACCGGCAAACCGGCAAGACCGCGGTGGCGCTCGACACGATCATCAACCAGAAGGGGAAGGACCTCTTCTGCATCTACGTCGCCATCGGCCAGAAGCAGTCCACCGTGGCTCAGGTCGTCGAGAAGCTGAGCCGCTTCGGGGCGATGGAGTACACGACCGTCGTCGCGGCCAACGCCTCGGACTCGGCACCGATGCAGTTCTTCGCGCCGTACACCGGCTGCACGATGGGCGAGTACTTCCGCGACAACAAGATGCACGCCCTCATCATCTACGACGACCTGTCGAAGCAAGCGGTCGCGTACCGGCAGCTGTCGCTGCTCCTCCGCCGGCCGCCGGGCCGCGAGGCGTACCCGGGCGACGTGTTCTACATCCACAGCCGCCTCCTCGAGCGCGCCGCCAAGCTCTCCGACGCCGAGGGCGCGGGCTCGCTGACCGCGCTGCCGATCATCGAGACCCAGGCAGGTGACGTGTCGGCGTACATCCCGACCAACGTCATCTCCATCACCGACGGCCAGATCTTCCTCGAGACCGACCTGTTCTACGCGGGCGTCCGTCCCGCCATCAACGTGGGCCTCTCGGTGAGCCGGGTGGGCTCGGCCGCGCAGATCAAGGCGATGAAGCAGGTCGCCGGCGGCATGAAGCTGGCCCTCGCCCAGTACCGGGAGCTGGCGGCGTTCGCCCAGTTCGGATCCGATCTGGACAAGGCGACCCAGGAGACGCTGGCCAACGGCGAGCGCCTCGTGGAGATCCTCAAGCAGGGTCAGTACGAGCCGATGTCGCAGGAGGACCAGGTCCTCCAGATCTACGCCGCCACCAACCGCGAGGACGAGAAGAAGCGCGGCTGGATCCGCGATGTCCCCACGCCGGACGTCCAGCGCTGGGCGAAGGAGTTCATCGACTTCGCCCACTCGAAGTATCCGCAGATCCCGCAGGAGATCCGGGAGAAGAAGGAGATCTCCAACGAGCTCAAGGGGCGGATCAACAAGGCGCTGGTCGAGTTCAACGGGCTGTTCCAGCCCACCCCGGCAAAGACCTAGTCGCGGTCCTCGAAGGGCGAACGGTCGAGGTGGGCGAGCAGGTCCGCCGGCCCGTCGAAGATCAGCCGTGCGCCCGCCTTCTCGAGCTCGACCTCCGGAAAGCCTCCGCACCGGAAGCCGATGACGGGGACCCCGAGCCGGGACGCAGCGAGCCCGTCCCACGGTGAATCGCCCACCACCCAGGACCCCGCTCGCTCCCCGGCGGGCACACGCTCGAGCGCGGCGGCGAAGATGTCGGGGGCCGGCTTGCTGCGGGCGACGTCGTCCTTGCTCGTCGTTCCCTCGAGGAGGTCACCCACCTCGAGCACCTGCACGTAGAAGGACAGCTCGTCCTCCTTGGCCGAGCTGGCGAGCACCGGCGACCAGCCTCTGCCACGGACCGCCTCGAAGAGCGCCCGCACGCCCGGAAACGGCTTGACCCGGTGCTGGTAGCGCAGCTTCCACCAGTCGCTTCGCCACCGCTCGATCTCCTTCCCGGACGCGGCGAGCTCGGCGGGGGAGAGGAACACCGGGAGCAGCTGGTCACCGCCCTTGCCGATCTGCGAGCGCACGACGTCGAACGGGATGTCCTTCCCGAAGGCGAGGAACGCCTCTCGCCAGGCGAGGGCGTGGAGGTCGACCGAATCCAGCAGCGTCCCGTCGATGTCGAAGAGGATGGCGGGCATGGACCGCACGCTGTGCATGACCGGGTCCACGCGCACTCGACCCCGAGACAGCCCGGGCGCCAGGAGCGGCGCTACAGTGTGGGGAATGCGACGTGTGCTCGAGCGCTGCGAGCTCCGACCGTTCGTCCCCCAGGACGCAGCCTCGCTCGCACTTCACGCGAACGACCTCACGGTCTGGCGAAACCTGCGGGACATGTTTCCGCACCCGTACACGCTCGAGCACGCGTCGGGCTTCATCGCCCACACCCTGAGTCAGTCACCGCCCTGCCATCGCGCGATCGTCGTCGATGGGCAGGCCATCGGGAGCATCGGCCTCAAGCTCGGAACGGACGTGGAGCGGACCTCCGCCGAGCTCGGATACTGGCTCGGCGCGCCGTACCGAGGGCGCGGGGTGATCACCGAGGCGATCCGTGCGTTCAGCGACGAGGCGTTCGACACGTTCTCGCTCACCCGGATCTTCGCCCTGCCCTTTGCTCACAACCTCGCGTCGTGCCGGGCGCTCGAGAAGGCCGGCTTCACCCTCGAGGCAGTGCTCCGCCGGTCGTGCATCAAGGAGGGGCAAATCCTCGATCAGCGGCAGTACGCGCGGATCCGCGAACCGGCGGGCTGAGCGGAAGGCGCCTACGCGACCGCGCGCGGATTGGGCTCGGCGTCCCGCTGGTCCCGGCGGCGGAGCGTTCCCACCACCGCGTCGATCCACCGGTGGCTGATCCCGAAGTTCTTCGTCGGGTCGGCGAAGTGGTGCGCCATGTGGTGACCGCGGATCGCCTTGCCCCACGGCGTTCGCGGCGACCTCGCGTGCGTCGACCAGTGGGTGAAGTCGTAGAACAGGTAGCCGCAGACGAACCCGGCGAACCCAGGGATGGTCAGCGCCGGCGCGCCCACGAGGTACAGCCCCCCGCCGATCAGCAGCGCCAGCGGGATGCTCGCCCCGAGCGGCATCACCAGCCGGAGCGGATCGTCCGGGTACATGTGGTGGTACCCGTGAATGATGTCGTACAGCTTCCGGGTGAACGGGCCGCTGCCCTCCCAGTGGAACCACCAGCGATGGATGACGTACTCGGCGAGGTCCCACGTCACCCAGCCCAGGGGAAAGCACACCGCCACCGCCGTCCAGCGGGTCAGCCCGTGGAACAGCCCGTACGCCAGCAACCCGACCACGACCGGGATGTAGACGACGAACGGTATTGCGGGATGGATGTTCGACGCGAACTCGAGAAAGTCGTTCTCGAACATCCGGGCCCGGGCGTGGCGTTGATACTCGAGCTTCATTCGTACCCCTTGCGCAGCCCTGCTTTTGCTGCCCGACCTGCCCCAAGTCAACATCAAGAGCGCGGTGCGTCAGAAATGTAGGGAAGCCTCACCGTGCAAGCACGCTGAGCGTCAGGGCGGCGAAGCTCAGCGCCAGGCCCCAGAGCCCCGTCCGCCACGGGGGAGTGCCGGTCGACAGCTCGTCGGACACCACGATCGCCGCCACCGCGTGCACCCCGAGCAGCGCGATGAGGACCTGCTCGGCGCGGCCGGGGTCCGGCTGGGTTCCGAGGCCCAGGAGCCGGGTGATTGCAACGAACACGGCGGCCTGCTCCACCCGCAGCACGATGGTCCCGACCCACGGGACGCGCTGCCCGAGCACCGCGGCCATGGTCAGCAGGGCGAGCAACGCCACCGAACCGATGCGGAGCCACGCCTGCGGGTGCGGCGGCGACGCGGCGGTTCGCTGGAACACGACCCGGAGCCCGAGCAAGAGCGCGAACAGCACCGCCCACGCGACCGCGAGCACGAGCCCCCGACGCGATCCGCTCCTCAGCGCCCGGCGCATCGTCCTCCAGCTCCGTGCGATGACTCCGGGCGCATCGGATGAAGTCCTCCGCGGCGCGAGTTAGCACTGCTGCCACTGCTCGTCATGGACGCACGCCCCGCTTCCGCCCCGATTGCCCGCCCGAGCCTGCAGCCCTGGCTCTGGACCGCCTTTCTCGCCCTGGTGATGGCACTGCCGGTGCTTCGCTCGGCGCGGCCTGCTCCGCTCCCTCCGCCTCCGGTGCTCGGCACCGTGCCGGATTTTCGGCTGGTGGACCAGACCGGAGCGCCCTTCGGACCGGACCGGCTGGCTGGCCGGGTGTGGATCGCGGACTTCGTCTTCACGCGCTGTCCGGACGTCTGCCCGCGCATGACCGAGCGGCTCGCCGCGGTGCACCGTGTGCTCGGAGACACCGCGGACCTCGTGTCGGTGAGCGTCGATCCGGCGTACGACACACCCGAGAAGCTCGCCGGGTTCGCCCGGGCGCACGGCGCGGATTCGCCTCGCTGGCACTTCCTCACCGGCGATAGCCAGCACGTGCAGGAAGCCGTGCTGCGAGGATTCAAGATCGCCTTCAGCCGGGAGTCGGAGGACATCGCGACCCTCACCCACGGAGTCCACGTCGTCCTGGTGGACGGGCGCGGGAAAATCCGCGGCTACTACGACTCCAACGACGCCGATGCGCTCGAGCGACTGCAGGGCGACGCACGACGGCTTGCCGAGCGCCCCTCGAGCTGACGGCACACCTTCTCCCGCTCGACGCTCACCGGCGCTTGGACCCCTTCTTGGCCGGTCGGCTCTTCTTGGACGGCTTCGCCGTGCGCGCGGACTTCAGCCGCGGAGCAGCCCGGCTCCGTTGCGGAGGGCGCGCCTTCGCCTTCGTCCGGGCCGGCGTGGGGCGCGCGGCGACCGTCGAGGCGGCCTTCATCCGCGCCGGTGCCGGGCGTGGGGGTGGCATCGCAGCGCGGCGGGCCGCCTCGGCGCGGCGAGCGGCGATGGCCTCGCGCATCCCCGGGACGTCCAGGTTCAGGAGCCCCATGCGGAGTCGGTAGTGCAGGTCCTCGCGGAGCAGGCCTGCCTGGCGCACGCTGGTCTCGGAACGACCCAGGCCCAGCACCAGCTTCGGACGCTCGTCGAGCGAGGTGAGGGTCCGGACCAGCATCTGCTGCCCGGCGTCACCGATCGCCAGGAGGTCCGGGACGAAGAGCACGGCGCTGCGCACCATCAGCGCGGGGCCGAGCTGCTCGGGTCGGGTCACTGTCACCAGCGGCCGACCCCCCACCTCGGCGGCCTCCTGAGCCCAGCCCGCCCGATCCGGCGCCGCGCCACCCGAAAGCAACACGGGGGCGCGGTTCATGATCAGCTCCGACTCCGAATACGTCGGTGCATCCAAGGGCACCCCCAGGGAGCGCGGGGCTCGCGTGAGGGCGCCAGTGTATGCGCGATGGGGGACGTTCGGGGGTCAGCGAGGGGGCTCGAGCTCCGTTCGTACGTCCCACAGTTCAGGAAAGAAGCGGACGTCCAGTGCCCGCTTCAGGAAAGGCACGCCGCTGCTGCCCCCCGTCCCGGGCTTGAACCCGATGATGCGGTGCACCGTCATCATGTGGCGAAACCGCCAGAGCTGGAATCGCTCCTCCACGTCGACGAGCTTCTCGGCCATCTCGTAGCCGTCCCACCACTTCTCGGGGTCGGCATAGACGGTGCGGAACACCGCCACCACGCCGGGGTGAGGCTCGTAAGGCTCCGAAAAGTCTCGATCCAGCCGCTCCGGAGGAACGGGGAGGCCCCGGCGGGCCAGGTGGCGGAGGAACTCGTCGTAGAGGCTCGGCTCGCGCAAATACCGCTCCAGCCAGGCATGCACCTCCGGGCTCTGCCGATGAACCAGGAGCGCACTCGCATCCTTGTTGCCGAGCAGGAATTCCAGCGCCCGGTACTGCGCGGACTGAAAGCCGCTCGCCGGACCGAGCACCGACCGAAACTCGAGGTATTCCGAGGGGGTGAGCGTCTCGAGGACGCTCCACTGCTCGAACAGCATCCGCTGGATCTGCCCGGCGCGGGCGAGGATCTTGAACGCGGGCTCGAGTCGGTCCTCGCGGACCAGCGCCCGCGCGGCGGTGAGCTCGTGGAGGAGGAGCTTCATCCAGAGCTCGGAGGTCTGGTGCTGGATGATGAAGAGCAGCTCGTCGTGGTGCTCTGGCTTGCTCCGCGGCTCCTGAGCGGAGAGCAGCCGATCGAGCCGCAAGTAGTCGCCGTACGTGGTCTTTCCGGCGAGGTCGAGCTTCAGGCCAGGGTCCGGAGTGCGGATGTTCGCCATGCGATCAGCCTACGCCCGGGGGTTGCGCCGGGCAGGCTGCCGAGGAATGACACGGTCCATGGACGCGCGCGAGTTTGGCGGGGCCCTCGCCTGGAAGACCCGCGCGCTGGAGGCGCTGGCGACCTCCCGCGCCCGGCTGCTGGACCTCCTCCGGCCACTCCCTCCCCAGGTCCTGGTCGCCCAGCACTCCCCGCTGATGTCGCCGGCGGTCTGGGACGTGGCGCACGTGGCCAACTACGAGGAGCAGTGGCTGGTGCGGGCGCTCGGCGAGCGGGAGCTGTCCGGCCCTGAGACCGACCGCCTGTACGACGCCATCCGGAATCCGCGCCGGACCCGCGGGGAGCTTCCGCTGCTCGGGGTGGACGAGGCGTTCGACTACGCCGAGCAGGTGCGGGCGCGCGCGCTTCGACGACTCGAGTCGGTGAACGACGAGGACGTGGCCCGCACCGGCCCACTGCTGGACGGCGGCTTCGTCTACGGCATGGTGGCGCAGCACGAGCAGCAGCACGTCGAGACCCTGGTGGCGACCCTCCAGCTGGTCACCTCCATCGAGCTCGATCCGCTCCCCTCCGGACCCCTGCCACTGGCACGGGCGGTCCACACGCCCGAGGTGCACGTTCCCGGAGGCCCGTTCGAGATGGGGACGGACGAGGCCTGGGCGTACGACAACGAGCGCCCCCGGCACGAGGTCCACGTCCCCGCCTTCTTCATCGACCGCTATCCGGTCACCGTCGATCAGTTCCTCGCCTTCATGGACGACGGTGGATACAGGAATCGCAAGTACTGGACCGACGCGGGCTGGGCCTTCCGACAAGGGGAGCACGTCGAGCACCCGCTGTTCTGGCGCCGTGCCGGAAAGGGTTGGGAGCGCCGGCGGTTCGGAACGTGGGAGCCGCTGCGGCCCGACGAGCCGGTCAGCCACGTCTGCTGGCACGAGGCGGACGCGTATGCGCGGTGGGCGGGTCGGCGACTTCCGACCGAGGCCGAGTGGGAGAAGGCCGCTGCCGCGAGTTCCGGTGGCATCACGCGGCGCTATCCGTGGGGAGATACGCCTCCGGATGGCTCGCGGGCGAATCTCTGGCCGCGCGGTGGGCACCCCGCCCCGGTCGGCTCCTTCCCGGCCGGGGCGAGCGCGTTCGGTGTCGAGCAGTTGATCGGGGACGTCTGGGAGTGGACGGCGTCCGACTTCGCGCCCTATCCGGGGTTTCGGGCGTTCCCGTACCCGGAGTATTCGGCCGTCTTCTTCGGCAGTGACTACAAGGTTCTCCGCGGCGGTTCCTGGGCCGTCGCACCGGACACGATCAGAAACACCTTCCGCAACTGGGACTACCCCATCCGGCGGCAGATCTTCGCCGGCTTTCGGTGCGCTCGGGACGCCTGAGCGGGCCACGGAGCTCGGAGCCGACATGAACGTCGACCCACAGGTACTCGAGTGGCGTCCGCATCCGCGGGTGAGCTGGGACGTGCTCCTCGGGCCCCGCGACCTGCGTCGGGCGCTCGAGCAGGACGTGCGGCTCGGCCTCGGACGACGCCCGCGCGAGCTCCCACCGAAGTACTTCTACGACGCGCATGGCTCGCGGCTGTTCGACCGGATCACGCGGCTTCCCGAGTACTACCCGACCCGACGGGAGCGGGAGATCCTCGGAGCGAGGGCGGTGGAGATCGCCGCCCGGTCGAGGGCGGACACGCTGGTCGAGCTCGGAAGCGGAACCTCGGACAAGACGCGGCTGCTGCTTCGCGCGCTCGAGGCGGGCGGGACGCTCGGGCGCTTCGTCCCCTTCGACGTCGACGCGGTCACGCTTCGCGGCTCGGCATTGCGGATCGCCTCGGAGTTCCCTTCGCTGTCGGTGCACGCGGTGGTGGGTGACTTCGAGCGGCACGTGCCGCTGCTTCCTCGGGGCGGGCGACGGCTCATCGCGTTCCTCGGAGGCACCATCGGAAATCTCGCGCCTCCCGCACGGGCGCGGTTCCTCGACGACATTGCCGGGCAGCTGGGGACGGCGGACGCGTTCCTCCTCGGGACCGACCTGGTGAAGGACATCCCCCGCCTCGAGGCCGCGTACAACGACGCGCAGGGAGTGACGGAGGAGTTCAACAAGAACGTGCTCTCGGTGCTGAATGCCGAGCTGAACGCCGACTTCGACCTCGACCGGTTCGAGCACCTGGCGCGCTACGACGCTCGGCAGGGATGGATCGAGATGCTCCTCCGCTCGACCGTGCGGCAGACCGTGACCGTCCAGGACCTGGACCTGAAGGTCGACTTCGGGGCCGGGGAGCTGATGCGGACCGAGATCAGCGCGAAGTTCACCCAGCCGCAGATCGACCGCGAGCTGGAGGCGGCGGGGATGCGGACGGAGGCACGCTGGACGGACCGCGCGGGCGACTTCGCGGTCACGCTCGCCGTGCGCGCCTGAACGACGACGCCGTCGGACCCTAGCTCCCCTGCCCTGCGTCGCGGCGCTCACCCGCGTTGCGGCAGATGTCCTCGATCGTGTCCAGGACGGCGTCCGATGCGCCCCGGAGTGAGGCACACAGCAGGGTGTCCGTCCCGAGCGCGGTCGCGGAGAGGAAGACCTCCTGCTCGCTGCCGGCGTCGCCCGGCTCGGCGACCAGGAGCCGGACACTCACGTATCCATGCTCCTCGACCGCCTGGCTCTTGCGCAGCTTCCAGCGACGGAGACCCTCCGTGAAGCCGCTCCGCAGCGTCTCGGGCGTGGGTAGCCCCATCCCGCTCCGGAGCTCGGCCCGCAGCACGGCGTGACCGGGAGAGTCCAGGACACGCAACGTCCCGTCACCACCCGTCACGACGGTCCAGCCGGACGGGACCTGGAGCAGCCCCGAGGGACGGACGATCGGGACGCCGCCATCCTCGGACGGAATGACCGCGGGATGCGGCCGCGTGCAACCGCCGAGCAGTCCGGCGGTCAGCGCGAAGCAGATCAGCGCCCCGCGGCGGCGAGCCACCGCGTCACCGCTTGGGGAGATCCGGCGGGGGCGCCGCCGAGAGCGGCGTCGGGGTGGAGACGCCGCCCTTCGCGGGCTCCATCTTGCACGACCCCTCGAACATCACTCCCTTGTCGATGCTCAGGGCCGGAGTCTCCATGTTCCCCTTCACGCGTCCGGGGTTGTGAAGCTCGATGAGCTGCGTGGCGCGGATGTTCCCCTCGACGGCGCCATTGACGATGACGGTGCCGGCGTTGATCTCCGCGTTCACCCGAGCGCCCTCACCGATGACCAGCGTGTCCTTGGTGAAGATCTGGCCGGAGAACTTTCCGTCGATCCGGACCTGCCCCTCGAACGTGAGCTTTCCCTCGAACTCGCTCCCCTTGCCGAGCAGCGTGTGGACGTCACCACCGCGAACCACCACGTTTTCCTCCTCGCGCTTCAGCACCGCCATCGGGTTCCTCGTTCCGTGTCCTGGAGGGCCGCCCGGGCTGACGCTCGAGCGACGAGCGGCGGCGCGGGCTCCTCGAGCGCCGCGGCTTACCGCCGCAGCAGCGCGAGAATACGCTCCAGGTCCTCGTACGAGAAGAAGTCGATCTCGAGCGTCCCCTTTCCGCCGCGATCCTCGAGTCGCACCTTCGTCCCCAGGCGGCGCTGCAGGTCCTCCACCACGGCGCGTGCGGCGGCGCTGCCCGCCGGCTTTCGCGCCGGAGCCGACGTGGAAGCACGCGAGGTGCGGACGATGCGCTCGGTCTCCCTCACCGAGAGCTGCTCGCGGACGATGCGCTCGGCTGCCTTCACCAGCTCGGCGCCGGAGACCATGCCGAGCAAGGCCCGCGCGTGGCCCATGCCGAGCGCTCCCGAGGCGAGCAGCTCCTTCACCGCGTCAGGGAGCTGCAGCAGCCGGAGCGCGTTCGCGATGCTGGCCCGGTCCCGACCCACGCGCTCGCCGACCTGCTCTTGCGTGAGGCCGAACTCCTGGACCAGCCGCCGGTAGCCCTCGGCCTCCTCGAGCGGGTTGAGGTCGGTTCGCTGGAGGTTCTCGACCAGGGCGAGCTCGAAGGCCTCGGCGGGAGTGACGTCGCGGACCACCGCGGGAACCTCGTGGAGCCCGGCGAGCTGGGCCGCCCGCCAGCGCCGCTCGCCCGCGATGAGCCGATACTCCGAGCCGTCGCGCCGCACGAGGATCGGCTGAATGACGCCCTGGGTCCGAATTGACTCGGCCAGCTCCCGGAGCTTGTTCTCGTCGAAGGTCTTTCGGGGCTGGGTCGGGTCACGGACGATCTGCTCGACCGCGATCCGGACGATGCCCGTCGAGGGGGCAAGCTCGCCCTGCACCGGCACGGAAGCTTGTGGAATCAGGGCAGAAAGACCCCGACCGAGCGCGCGTTTCGGGGTCCGATCCGAGGGGCCTGGGGGCATGGACGGAGCCGTCATCAGGCTGCCCGCCGATCGGTCGGGCCCTGGTCTCGACGAAGAATCTCCTGGCCGAGGGCGAGGTAGCTCTCGCAGCCCTTCGACTTGATGTCGTACAGGAGGATGGGCTTTCCGAAGCTCGGGCACTCGCTGAGCCGGACGTTCCGGGGAACCACGGACTCGAAGACCAGGTCCTTGAAGTACGCGCGGACGTCGCTCGCCACCTGGTGGGCGATGTTGGCCCGGACGTCGAACATGGTCAGGAGGATGCCCTCCGTGGCCAGGGACGGGTTCAAGCCCCTCCGGACGAGCTCGACGGTCTGCATCAGCTGCGAGAGGCCCTCGAGGGCGTAGTACTCGCACTGCAGTGGAATCAGGACCGAGTCCGCCGCCGTCAGGGCATTGAGCGTCAGCAGGCCCAGTGACGGCGGGCAGTCCAGGATGACGTAGTCGTAGTCCGGCACGAGGGGCCGGAGGGCCTCGCGCAGCCGGTACTCGCGCCGAGGCTGGCCCACCAGCTCGATCTCCGCCCCGGTCAGGTCAGGCGTCGAGGGAACGACCTGGAGGAACCGGAGCTCGGTGGGATGGACCAGCTCCGCCATGGGGCGGTCGCCGAGCAACGCGTCGTACACCGTCCCGTTCAAGGCATCCCGCTTCAGCCCGAGGCCGCTCCCGGCGTTCCCTTGGGGGTCCATGTCGACGAGGAGCACCCTGCGCTCGGCCGACGCCAGGCTCGCGGCCAGGTTGATGGCAGTCGTGGTCTTTCCGACGCCGCCCTTCTGGTTCGAGATGCAGATGACGCGTCCCACGGAGCCCTCCGTCGTTCAGTGCGACTGGATGCGGGGCGTAGCATGCTGGGATGACAGGGCAACTTCGAGGCCGGCCGGACGCCTGCTTCGACGTTCCACGTGGAACGCGCGGCGAGGGCTGAGGCGGCCAGCGCTCTGCGAGATGTCTCGCGGGAGCCGACGGGGCTTCGGCTCTCTCGCTACGGCTCCCAGCGGCCGGCTCCCACGTGCCAAACACCTCGTTATGGCACCCGCCCGGTGGCCGACCCTTCGCGAGACCATCTCGACTCGGGGGGCTCCCGGGGGGCGCGACCGCACCAACTCCCGTGTTCCACGTGGAACAGGGACTCCTCGGGGCAAAACGACGAGCGAGTGTCCGCCGCACAACAAGGGCTCTGGTATTTCGATCGAAAGCGTGGCAGAGGAGTGCGCTCTTCGGGGGGACGCCGCGACGGTCCCGTCGCGAGCAACCAACAAGACGAGCGCCCACCTACCCGCCGCGGCCTGCAGCGCCCCTCTGAGAGCGCGCCAGGCCACGCTGTGGGAGACCTGGGGAAAACATCATGCCAGCGGCTTCCCCTAGTGGTTTCCGGGAGTTCCAGCCGGTAGGTTTCGCCGTGCCTGTGGAGAAACCAGCGATTTCTGGAATGCTGCTGGAGGGAAGCCGCGCGCTCGGGGAGCCCCTCTCCCAAGCCCAGGCGGACGCACTGTCGTGGTTGGCGGGAGAGCTCGGCCGGTGGAGCGCCCGCATCAACCTCACGGCCATCCTCGATCCGATCGAGATGGCCGACAAGCACATTCTCGATTCCCTGAGTGTTCTCCGGGCGATCGAGCCCGACACCACGACCCTCCTCGACGCGGGCGCGGGAGCCGGGTTCCCTGGCCTGCCTCTGGCCATCGCACGGCCCGACCTCGCGCTGACCCTGGTCGACGCCGTGGCGAAGAAGGTCGGCTTCCTCAAGCACGCCATCGCACAGCTTCAGCTCGCGCCCCGCGTCCGGGCCATCCATCTGAAGCTGCAAGGGAATCCCAGGGCGGAGGGCCTCGGCTCCTTCGATGCCGCGGTGTCCCGGGCGCTCACCGAGCCAGCTCGCTGGGCCGCCCTGGCTGCGCCCTACCTGCGGCCCGGAGGGACCCTGGTCGTGATGGCCGGCAGCGAGGCCCAGGCCCTCGAACTCCCCGGATGGGACCGACCCCGGGTCGAGCGGCTCCGTCTCCCGCTCACGGGCGACGGGCGCACCCTCCTGAGCTACCGGAAGACCGCCTAGGCGCCGCAGACGCCCCGGACCCCGCCGGCTCAGCCCTCGTCGCGGAGCGCCACCGAGGCGTCCACTCGAACCGCGCGCCGGGCCGGAAGCCACGAGGCGAGGACCGCGCACGCGAGGAGGCCGAGGACGGTCGCCAGATACACGAGGGGATCGAGCGGGCGGACCGTCTCGACCACGCTGCGCAGCAGGCGCGTCGTCGCCACCGCCCCGAGGAGGCCCACCGCGAGCCCGATGCCGGCCCACGTCACGCCCTGCCCCACCACCTGCCGAAGGACCAGCCGTGGCGGCGCTCCCAGCGCCATGCGGATGCCGATCTCGTGCGTCCGCTGCGCCACGCTGTACGAGAGCACCGCGTAGAGGCCCAGCACCGCCAGCACCAGCGCGAGCAGCGCGAAGAGGATCAGCTGCAAGGTCGCGAACCGCTGCGCATCGACCGAGGCACCCAGGAGCTGGTCCGCGGTGCGCATCTCGTAGACCGGCAGCTCCGGGTCGAGGCGGGAGATGGTCCGCACCAGCTCGGCGCGGAGCTGCTCGGGCGCGGAGCGACTTCGGACCGCGACGTTCACCGAGCGGAGGTTTCGACCGTAGGCCTCCTCCGTGAGCTGCTCCGTCGCCAGGTAGAACTGGTGGACGGCCGGCTCGCGTCCCACGACTCCGTAGGCGGCGACGTGTTTTACGACGCCGATGATTTCACGATTCTGTTGTCCGTCATTCGATAGCAGGTGTCGTCCCACAGCGCCCCCGGGATAGAAGTCGCGAGCGAGGCGTTCGTCGATCACCGTCACCAGAGGTCGATCCCGGGTGTCCCCGGGCTCGAACCACCGGCCGGACACCATGCGGAGGCCGAGCGCCCGGGCGTACCCCGTCGAGACCGAGCCGAAGGCACCGAACTGCACCTGCTCCGGCGGAAGCCGCGGCTGGGAGTCGCTCCGGAAGCTCATCTCCCACGGCCCATCGAGTGGAAGAAGCGTCGAGTAGCTCGCGTCCTCGACCCCGGGAAGGGCTCGGAGCTCGGTCACCATCCGCTCGTAGAAGTCACGCAGCTCCTGGGGCGTCCGCTGTCGCGCCTCCGGAACCGAGAGCCGGAAGGCGACCACTCCCCTCCCGTCGAACCCGGTGTCGAGCTGCAGCAGCCCGGCGAGGGCACGCGAGGTGAGCCCGGCGGCAACGACCAGGATCAGGGCAAGGGCGACCTCGGCCACGACGAGAATGACCCGAAGCCGGTGCTGGCCGCCCGACATCCGGGCGTCGCCCTGCCGCATCGCCTCGTGGAGCTGGGTCCGGGAACCGATCACCGCGGGGAGGAGCCCGAAGAGCAGCGCACACACGCACGACGCCCCGAGATTGAAGAGCAGGACCCGGAGATTGAGGGCCAGCGCGACGTGGTCGGGGAGCGAGGCCGGCCGATGTGCCTCGAGCACCCGCATCGCCACTCCGGCCAGCACCAGCCCGAGCGCACCGCCGAGCAGCGCCAGCACCAGGCTCTCCACCAGCAGCTGGCGGATCAGCCGGGACCGACCCGCTCCGAGCGCACCGCGGATCGCGAGCTCGCGGACTCGCCCCGTTCCCCGGGCCAGCATCAGGCTGCCCACGTTCGCCGCGGCGATGAGCAGGACCAGGGCCACCGCCCCCATCAGCAACCAGAGCGATCCCCGGACGTCCTCGGTGATGCGCTGCTGCATCGGGTGCGGCCTCGGCAGCACCGCCCTGTTCTCGGTGTACTCCTCCTGGAGCGCCCGGCCGACGGACTCGAGGTCGAGCCGGGCCTCCCCGAAGGACACGCCGCGTTTGAGTCGCGCGATTCCGCTCAGACCCGGGTGGTTTCCACGATCCGCTGTGTGGCCCAGCATCCGCGGCCCGACGGGGACCCAGAGCTCGGGGTGCCGCTCGACGCGGAAGCTGGACGGCATCACCCCCACGACCGTGGCCGAGATTCCGTCCACCTGGAGCGACTGTCCCAGCGAGGCAGCCGGCTGGCCATAGAGCTTCCGCGCCAGGGCCTCGCTCAGGACGGCCACCGGAGCACCCCCGGGCCGATCCTCCTCGGCCTCGAACGTGCGGCCCACGAGCGGCGGAACGCCGAGGGCCTGGAAGTAGCTCGCCGAGGCCTCGACCACCTGCGCCCGCCGCGGCGCTCCCATCCCGGTGAGGTTCACCTCGCCACCCCGGAAGACGCCCATCTCGTCGAAGGAGCGCGTCCGGGCTCGCCAGTCGACGTAGTCGGGATAGCTCACCGACATCTCGGGAAACGAGGGCGCGGTCTCGCTGATGAGGATCAGCCGCTCGGGCGCCGGGTAGGGCAACGGCTGGAGCAGCGCCGCGTCGAGCACGCTGAAGAGCGCCGAGTTGGCGCCGATGGCCAGCGCCAGGGTCGCCAGCACCGAGGCCGTCCAGCCAGGGCGCCGTCGGAGGAGACGGAGAGCGATGCGGGCGTCCGCGAACCAGCCGTTCATGGGCCTCCCGGAAGGCCAAAAGCGTGCCATCGACGACAGTCGTAGAACTGCGGGCGTCCGGCCCTCCTGCCACCGCAGGGTGTCTCGGGACTGGGATCGACAGCCCGTCCCTGGGACGGATCAGGTCGGCGGCTTGCCCCGGGCAGCGGCCTCCACCGCGGCGCGATTCTCCTGGATGTACTTCTCGACCGCCTCGTCCTCGAGCTCGAGGTCGCGCAGCACGCCCGGGTAGATGCCCTTGAAGGCCGGCGACGCCTCGTCCCCGCGGAGCCGGAAGCTCATCTTCAGCACTGCGGCCCCGAACAGCCTGTCCTTCAGCGCCTTCGGCTTCCCCACCCCGGGCCTCCTCGCGTCAGTCGTCTTCGGGGAGATCATCCACCGGAAGGCGCTGCCGGGGCATCGGCACGACCTTGTCCGGCGTCAGCACCACGCGCCGCAGCCGACCCTCACCCTCGGCCTTCGCGGTCACGCCCTCGACGGCGTCCGCCGATCTCAGCAGGCGCCCGCGCTCCGTCGTCCCGAGCGTCACCACCGCGTAGACGCGGCCCGAGCTCGCCGACCGTTCCGCCAGCGCGCGCGCGGCTCCCTCGAACGGCCCGTCGGCGTCGGTGATCAGGGTGCGCTCGTCGACGTCCTGGGGCCGGGCCTGCGGCGCGGAGCGCGCTGGCGGGGCCGGGCGCGCGACCGGGGCGGGCGGAGCGCTGCCGTTGGTCATCGGCGCGGGCCCCGCCGCGGGCGGGCGTGACGGCTTCTGTCCGCGTGGCTCGGGATGCGCGCCGAGGCCGATCGCCACCCAGCGCCGGTCCTGGCCCGGCTTGTTCACCAGCTTGTTCACCAGGTACTGCAGCGCATCTCCCAGAGGGGAGCGGCGACCGGTGACGACCCCGGCGAGCTCGACCCCCGGCGTGATCGCGATGCTGATGCTCCCGTCGGGCAGATCCTTCGTCTCCAGCGTCGCAGGGACGTCCATCGCCCGCAGCAGCTGCTCCAGGAACGCCACCGCCTGCGCCCGTCGATCGTCGGCAGTCTCCACCGCCACCGCCACCCGTGAGTCGGTCACTTCCGCTTCTCCAGCGCAGGCTTCAGCTGCGGCGAGATGGTGCCCCGTTGAACGAGCCTCCGCAGAACCGCCTGCTGCGCCACCGTGAGGATGTTGTTGGTGAAGATGTAGAGGAGGAGACCCGCCGGATAGTTCAGCATGATCACCGTGAAGAAGATCGGCATGAACCACACCATCATCCGCTGCTGCGCCGCATCGAGCGCCGGCGGCTGCAGCCTGCTGGTGATGATCTGCGAGACGCCGAGCAGCACGGGAAGCAGGTACGTCGGGTCCTTGATGGTCAGGTCGGTGAGGAAGTGCGAGGTGAAGGGCACGCCGTACAGCTCGTAGCTGTTGCGAAGAGTGGTGAAGAGGGCGGCCCACACCGGCAGCTGGACCAGGATCATCAGGCACGACCCGAAGGGGTTCACGCCCGCCTCCTGGTAGGCCTTCATCATCTCCATCTGCTGCCGTTCCTTGTCCTCGGGGAACTTCTTCTTCACCTCCTCGATCTTCGGCTGGAGCTTCTTCATCGCCTCCTGCCCCACCATCGCCCGATGGGTCAGCGGGATGAGCAGCACCTTCACCAGGACGGTGAGGAGGATGATCGCCACGCCCCAGTTGCCGACGACCCCCTGGAACCACTTCAGCACCACCAGCATCGGCTTGCAGAGCGCGGCCCAGATTCCGTAGTCGACGGCGCGCTCGAGATGCACCGGGGCATTCGCCCCATCCGCCGAGCGGTTCGCCGGGAGCTCCGGAACGTCCGCGAGTGTCTTCGTGTCCTTCGGTCCGAGGAACGCGCCGAAGGACCGGGTCACCGCCTGACCGGGCTGCACCTCGATCGGGAACCGACCGGTCGCGATCCGCTCCGTCAGTGACGTGGTGAGCACGCACTTCCCGTCGACCGCGTTCCCCACCGGGAAGACGGCAGACAGGAAGTACTGCTGGTTGATGCCCACCCAGCGCACCGGGCCCGCGTGCTCCTTCGTCTCGAGCTTGTCCTTCACCGTCTCGTGCTCGTAGGTGTCCTTCACGAAGCACGCGGAGTCGGAGACGTTCCCCACGCCACCGAAGAAGCTCGGCTTTTCCTCGTGTGCCGGATCGATTGCCCGGCCGTAGGGGAGCACCAGCTCGCCCGAGAGGGGCCGGGGGGTGAGGTTTCGCAGCGTCACCCGGGTGCTGAGCTCGTATCCATCCTCGACCCAGGAGACCTCCTTCGTCACCTCCCAGCTCTCGGTCCGGCCGACGAAGGTGATGCGGTGATCGCCCTGCTCCGCCGAGTAGCGCAGGTTCGCGGGGATCGCGCTGTCGCCGGCAAGCTCGATCGAGAGCGGAAGCGGAGCACCAGGGACCGGCTGGGCGAGATCCATCTCCGGGCCTTCGGGCACGGGCTTTCCGAAGAGCTGCGCCCAGCCCTCGGCGACGGTGAGGGGACGCTGCTCGCGGGTCTTCTCGCCCCGCAGTCTGGCCGAGACCAGCCCTGCGCCCTCGGTGGAGAAGACGTAGTGGACCAGCTTCCGGGGGACCTCGATCGTCCGCACGGCCGGACCAGCCGGCGGAGCACCCGCGCTCGGCGCGGAGACCGGAGCCGTCGCCACCGGAGCCGGGGTGGGAGCGGGAGCGGCGCTCGCGACCGTGCCGGCATCCGCCGCCACCGCGGCGTGCGGAGGTGTCGCGGTCGGCGCGAACCAGGTCATGTACACGGCGGTCAGAAGGAAGATGAGCCCGAAGGCCACCGCCGTGCGCTTCTGAGAGTTGTTCTCCACGGAGTTCAGATCCTCCCTGGGCGGGGCGGGACGGGATCGAGCCCCCCGGGGTTGAAGGGGTTGCACCGACCGAGTCGGCGAAGCGCGAGCCAGAAGCCCTGGACCGGGCCGTGCTCGTGCAGCGCTCCCAGCGCATAGGCCGAGCACGACGGGTGGAACCGGCACGCCCGCGGCAGCAGCGGGGAGAGGATCCACCGGTACAGGTGGATGGGAAGGGAGAGCAGGAAGGCGAGCAGCTTCAACGGAGACTTTTCTCTAACGCGGACAGCAAGGCTTCCGCGGCGCCCTCGAGCGTCGCGAAGCTGGCTTCCCTGGCACTCGGACGGGCCACCACCACCAGGTGCATTCCTCCTGGCCATCGGTCGCGCCGCTTGCGAAACAGCTCGCGCAGCCGACGTCGAACGGCGTTTCGCACCACCGCCGTTCCCACCTTGCTCGACACCGTGAGTCCGAGCCGGGACTTTCCGTCCGGGCTCGGCACCACCAGACCCACCAGCGGTCCGGCAGTCACCTTCTTCCCCCGTTCCTGGACCTCCAGGAAGTCGCGGCGTTTGAGGAGGCGGACCTCCCTGGGAAACGCCTCTCGCAACCCTACTTCTTGGCCGCCGACACGGCCAGCCGCTTGCGGCCCTTGGCGCGGCGACGGCGGAGCACGTCCTTCCCGGCGCGGGTCTTGTTCCGCTTCCGGAAGCCGTGGGTCCGGTTCCGCTTCAACTTGGACGGCTGGTACGTGCGCTTCGACACGGGGGGACACTCCGCTTGATGACCGCGATTCGCTTCTCGGGGAGGGCCGCGCGCATAACCCAGGCCTCGCGATCGAGTCAATGAGGTGGTCGGACGGATCACCGAGCAGGCGTCGCCGGGCGCGTTGTTTTTGATCCCCAACCGGCCGCGGGAAGTCGTACAACACGCCCCCCCGCCCCAGCACCACAGGACCCGTCGTTCCCTTCGAGGTCGCCTTCTCGTGTCGGCTTCTCCCGAGCAGTCGCCCGTGCCCGCAAGCGCCGATGAACTCTGGGAAAAGACTCTCGCCCTGCTCCGCGAGGACGGGAAGTCCTACGCGCTGACCTGGCTGGACCGCATGCAGGCGCTGGAGGTGAAGGACGGCACGCTCATCCTCGGTGTGCCGGATCGCTTCTTTCGCGACTGGGTGGACGACCACTACCGGCCGTTGCTCGAGGACGCGATCAGCCGCGTCCACGGTGGAACGATGGGCCTCGGCTACGAGGTGGTGGGCACGGCGACGACCGACGCGACGACAGCGGCTGGGACCTCTGGACGAGGGCAGCTCTCCGCGCCGCGTCCACCGCGGATCAACGAGCGCTTCACCTTCGTGAACTACGTCGTGGCGGAGAGCAACCAGCTTCCCGCGGCGGCAGCGGCGGCCGTCGCCGAGAGTCCCGGCCGCGCCTACAACCCGCTCTTCATCTACGGCGGCACCGGCCTCGGGAAGACCCACCTGCTCCACGCGGTGGGGAACGCGATCTTCTCGAAGAATCCCGGAGCACGGATCGTCTACCTCTCGAGCGAGGAGTTCACGAACGAGTTCGTGGAGAGCGTCCGCGATCACAAGATGACGGAGTTCCGCCGCAAGTTCCGCGACGAGTGCGACGTCCTCCTCATCGACGACATCCAGTTCCTCGGAAAGCGCGAGGAGACGCAGAAGGAGTTCTTCTACACGTTCAACGCGCTCCACGAGATGTCGAAGGCCATCGTCCTCACCTCGGACGCAGTGCCGGCGGAGATCCCCGGCCTGGAGGACCGGCTGCGCAGTCGGTTCACCATGGGCCTCATCACCGACATCCAGGAGCCGAACTACGAGACCCGCGTCGCGATCTTGAAGAAGAAGGCCGAGGCGGACGGCTTCGACCTGCCCGACAACGTCTGCCACTTCATCGCCAAGCACGTGCAGAAGAACGTGCGCGAGCTGGAGGGCGCGCTGATCAAGATCTCCGCGGTGCACAGCCTCACCGGACAGCCGGTGACCGAGGAGTTCGCCGCCCAGGTGCTGCGAGACATCCTCCCCGCGCAGCGCCCGATCGACATCGACCACATCCAGCGCGAGACGGCGCGGTACTACAAGGTGGCGGTGGAGGAGCTCCGCGCCGATCGCCGGACGAAGCAGCTGTCACACGCCCGGCAGGTTGCGATGTACCTTGCCCGCAAGCTCACCCGGAGCTCGTTCCCCGAGATCGCTGCCCGTTTCAACAAGGACCACTCCACGGTCATCTCCTCGGTGCGGAAGGTGGAGCGCCAGCGCGAGGTGGACACTGGCATCCGCAAGGAGCTGGACGAGCTCGAGAGCAAGCTCGGCCCGGGGTAGGGCGCCAGGCTTCCGCGACGTCCCAAGCCCGTTTCCCACCGTGCTCCACAGGGTGGAGATGTTGGGCGTTTCCGGTGGACCGACTGGGGAAGAGGCGTGGAGTTCCTGGCGAGATCGGCCATGTTGTCCGGAACTTGTGGAGAGAGGCTGTTCGAGCCTGGTGTCGAGAACTTCCGGAGTGACCTGGGGGCTCGCGGGTCCGTGGTGTGGAGAGACCATGTCCGCGGGGCAACGACTGTGTGACGCTCTGGACAGAAGGGGGCGTTGTCCACAGCACCCCGATCGGGAATCGCCTGGAGAAACGGGGATTTGTTTCTCCGTCCCCAAGTTTTCGGGACCGGCCTCTACCACCCCAAGATCCATGATCCAGATCTACTGAAGCCTGGGTGGGGAGAAGCACGGGCCGCCACGCGAACAGCGCAACGGACTGCTCCAGGGATCGAGCAATCGAACCGATGCAGACAGCACCCGATCCAACCTGCTCACCGACCTGATCACGCATCGGCAGACGCGACGTCCAGCCAGGCCAGGTCGAGCGCGAGACGACCCATCTGCATCTCCTCGAGCCTAGGGCGCCGACTTCCGGGATCAGGAGCCCATCCGGAAGCTCCGGAGTCGTTTGACGACCCACTCTCTGCGGGCTACACCGCTCGGCCTGGCGGAGCGGGCGAATGTCTCCTCCGCAGGAGACGATGGGCACATGGAATTCCGCATCGCTGCGGAGGAGCTGAAGCGAGCGCTGTACCGGGCCCAGGGGATCGTGGAGCGCAAGACCACGATGCCCATCCTCTCCAACGTGCTGGTCAACGCGACCAAGTCCGGCGTGCAGATCACCGCCTTCGACCTCGACGTCGGCATCGTGAGCGAGCACCCGGCCGAGGTCACCAAGCCCGGCAGCCTCACCCTCTCCGCAAAGACGGTCTTCGACATCGTCCAGAACCTGCCCGAGCCGCAGGTCACGGTCCGCAAGCTCCCCAACCAGTACGCCGAGCTCCAGAGCGGCAGCGCCCACTTCAAGATCGTCGGGATGTCTCCCGAGGAATACCCGAAGCTCCCGAAGGAGGAGAGCGCGAGTCTGGTCACTGTGCCGGGCCCGGTCCTCCTGGAGATGATCCGCAAGACCGCGTTCGCCATCTCCACCGACGAGACCCGCTACATCCTCAACGGCGTCTTCTTCGAGCCGCGCGAGGGCGGGAAGGTCCGGATGGTCGCCACCGACGGGCACCGGCTGGCCCTGGTGGAGCGCGAGCTCGCCGGCGACTTCAAGCTCAAGAGCGGGGTCATCATCCCCCGCAAGGGCCTTCACGAGCTCCGCCGCCTCCTCGACGAGGCTCCCGATGCCGAGTGCGCGCTGGGGTTTGCCGAGAACTCGGCGCTCTTCCGGAAGCCGGGCCTGACGATGGTGATGCGGCTCATCGACGGTCAGTTCCCCGAGTACCAGCGCGTCATCCCCAAGGAGGGCGAGCGCAAGGTGAAGATCCCCCGCGTTCGCTTCACCGAGGCGCTGAAGCGGATCGCGCTGCTGAGCGTGGACAAGTCGAACGCGGTGAAGATCGGGCTCACCGCCAACCAGCTCCGCATCAGCTCGCAGAACCCGGACCTGGGCGAGGCCAAGGACGATCTCGACGTCAACTACGACGGCGGAGACATCACCATCGGCTTCAATGCCCGCTACCTGACCGACGTGCTCTCGGTGCTGGAGAACGACGAGGTCGCCTTCGAGCTCGGAGACGACCACAGCCCAGGCGTGCTCCACGCGCCGGGGGACCGCACCTACACCGCGGTGGTCATGCCGATGCGGGTGTAGTGCTCCTCGAGCGACTCCAGATCGCCGACTTCCGCAACCTCGAGGCAGTGAGCCTCGCTCCATCGCCGCATGCGACGGTGGTGGTGGGCGCCAACGGGCAGGGCAAGACCAGCCTCCTCGAGGCGCTGTACTTCCTCTGCACGTTGCGGCCGCTGCGGGCGAACCGGCTCTCCGAGCTGGTGCGCTTCGGGACCGAGCTGTCCCGCGTGTCCGGTCGATTCACCCTCGGCGGCGCGGAGCGGGAGATCTCCGTGCAGATCGCCGCAGGACTTCGCCAGGCGTTCGTCGACGGGAAGAAGGCCGCGAAGCTCGAGGACTACTTCGGTGGTGTCAGCGTGGTCGCCTTCACCCCGGATGACCTGGCGGTGGTGAAGGGCGGCCCCGAGCTGCGTCGGGCGTTCCTCGATCGCGCCGTCTTCAACCGCTTCCCCGCGTACCTCCGGGAGCACCGGGCCTACCAGCGAGCGCTGAAGAGCCGGAATCGCTTGCTCAAGGAGAACGCTCCGGCGAGCTACGTCGAGGCCTACGACGAGGCCGTGGCCCGGACCGGTGCGCGCGTGCTCGTCCGCCGCCGGGGGCTCCTCGACGAGCTCGGACCCCGGGCGGTCTCGGCGGTACGAGCCATCTCCCAGCTCCCCGACGTGGGTGTCGGCTACACCGCGCTCCATCTCGGGGCGCATCATCCTCAGACCGAGGAGGGTCTGGAGAAGGCGCTGCTGCACGCGCTGGCCGAGCGGCTCGGGCGCGATCGCGAGCGTGGCTTCACCTCGGTGGGACCGCACGCCGATGATCTCCAGCTGACCCTGGGCGGGCGGAGCGCTCGGGCGTACGCATCGCAGGGGCAGGGGAGGGCCCTCGTGCTCGGATGGAAGATCGCCGAGATCGAGAACGTGCGGGCTGCGTTCGGGCGTCCTCCGCTCCTGCTCCTCGACGACGTCTCGAGCGAGCTCGACCCGGACCGCAACGCCTTTCTCATGCACACCGTGGCCGAGAGCCGGGCGCAGGTGCTCCTCACCACGACCGATGCCACGCTGGTGGCGCGCGCCGCGGGACCGGACACGCTCTGGCTGCGAGTCGACGCCGGGACCGTGACGGAGGATGCTCGCCTCCGTCCGGCACGAACGGGATGAGGGCTCGGCGCCGAGATCGGAGCGACGTGTGAGCAGGAGGTGGCTCAGGCACGGCGGCGGGGTCCGATGACGCCCCGGTTCTTTCCCTACCGGCCCAACAGGCTGCGCGCGGTGCTCGCGGCATTCGCGGTCCTGGCGGCCGCCCTCGGTGCCGCTGCGCTGGTCCGTGCCGGGCGGGGCCGCCCCACCTCCGCGGCGCGTGCGGTCGCGGGGCTCACCCTGAGCGGGGCATTCGCCTGGCTCGCGTGGCGGCTCCGGCCACGCGACGGCTTCGGCGTGCGTGTCGACATCGCCGGCGTCGAGCTGTCGCGCGCGATCGACGGTCGGACCGAGCGGGTGCTCTGGCCGCAGATCAAGGCGGTGGAGGAGATGGGCCGGTGGGCTCCACGGTGGGTGCTCGGTCTCACCGACGGAACGCGCCGCGAGCTACCCCGGGCCCTCTTCTCCGACCCGGCCGTCTTCACCGATCTGGGCCGAATTTTGACCCGTCCTACGGGGTCTGCGAGGCCCGACGCCTGAGCGCTCCGGAGGGCCCGGCGCGGGGGTGGGTCAGAAGCCGAATTCCCATGCAAGGTCGGACACTTGAACCACAGCCACAGGCTTGTTCGCGTGGGGTGTGCGTGTTAGGAAAGACGTCAGAAATCCCTTGAACGGAACGACCAAACACGAACCCGCTGCTCCGGCCGCGGTCGGGACCTCCGTGCCCGAGTACGGCGCCTCCTCGATCACCGTCCTCGAGGGTCTGGAGGCCGTTCGGAAGCGCCCGGGCATGTACATCGGCGACACCGCCGTCTACGGCCTCCACCACCTGGTCTACGAGGTCGTGGACAACAGCGTCGACGAGGCGCTGGCGAAGGCAGCCACCGAGATCGTCGTCACCATCCACGTGGACGGCAGCGTCAGCGTGAAGGACGACGGGCGCGGCATTCCCGTCGGCCCGCACCCCACCGTGCGCGGCATGGACACGGTCGACGTGGTGATGACCAAGCTCCACGCCGGAGGCAAGTTCGAGAACAGCGCGTACAAGGTCTCGGGCGGGCTCCACGGCGTCGGCGTGTCGGTGGTCAACGCGCTCAGCGAATGGCTGCGCCTGGAGATCTCCCGGAACGGGAAGGTGTACCAGCAGCGCTACGCCCGCGGCCTGCCGCAGCAGCAGGTCACCGAGATCGGGACGACGGACAAGCGCGGCACCCTGGTGTGGTTCAAGCCCGACACCACCATCTTCGAGACCACGGACTTTCAGTTCGACCTGCTGAGCCAGCGTCTGCGCGAGCTCGCCTTCCTGAACGCCGGGTTGAAGATCAGCATCACCGACGAGCGGAGCCAGAAGAGCCACCTCTTCGAGTTCCAGGGCGGCATCGTCAGCTTCGTCGAGTTCCTCAACAAGTCGAAGAACGTCCTGCAGGCCCCGGTCTTCTTCAAGGCGGAGAAGGACGGCGTCGCGCTCGAGATCGCGATGCAGTGGAACGACGCCTACGACGAGCGCATCTACACCTTCGCCAACAACATCAACACCCACGAGGGTGGTAGCCACCTGGTGGGTTTCAAGAGCGCGCTCACCCGCACCATCAACGGCTACGCCGAGCGGGGCGGGCTGTGGAAGGACCTCAAGGAGACGCCGACCGGCGAGGACGCCCGCGAGGGTCTGGCCGCGGTCATCTCGATCAAGCTGCCCACTCCCCAGTTCGAGGGGCAGACCAAGACGAAGCTCGGCAACTCCGAGGTGAAAGGACTCGTCGAGCAGATGGTGAACGAGCAGCTGTTCACCTGGCTCGAGGAGAACCCCACCGGCGCGAAGAAGATCGTCGCGAAGATCGGAGACGCGACGCGTGCCCGCATCGCTGCGCGGAAGGCCCGCGAGACCGTGCGGCGCAAGGGCGTCCTCGACGGGATGTCCTTGCCCGGCAAGCTGGCCGACTGCCAGACCCGCGACCCGAGCGAGAGCGAGCTGTACATCGTCGAGGGCGACTCCGCCGGTGGCTCGGCGAAGCAGGGTCGCGACCGGCGCAACCAGGCCATCCTCCCGCTGCGCGGAAAGATCCTGAACGTCGAGAAGACCCGCTTCGAGAAGATGCTCACCAGCCAGGAGATCCTCGCGCTGATCACGGCGCTGGGGACCGGCATCGGCAAAGAGGACTACGACCCGGGGAAGGCCCGCTACCACCGGATCATCCTCATGACCGACGCGGACGTGGACGGAAGCCACATCCGCACCCTGCTCCTGACCTTCTTCTACCGGCAGATGCCGGAGCTCATCTCCCGCGGCTACCTCTACGTCGCTCAGCCGCCGCTCTACAAGGTCACCCGAGGGAAGAAGGAGCTGTTCCTCAAGGACCAGCGCGCCCTCGACGAGCACCTGATGCGCATCGGCGTGGATCGCTGCGGGGTGGTCTCCTCCGAGACGGACGGCGACGCCAGGATCCAGGGGACCGAGCTGCGGAGGCTGCTCGAGGCCATCGGCCAGTACGAGGAGCGCCTGAAGAAGCTCGCCCGCCGACGCGACCCCCGCATCCTCGACGCGCTGGTGCAGGCGGCCCGGGTGGACGAGACCACGCTCCTCGACATGGACCGCCTCAACTCCGAGGTGGAGAAGGTCCACGGCTGGCTCCGCGAGCGGTACCCCGAGGTGCTGGCCCAGCTGAAGGCCTTCCGCAAGGACGACCCGGAGCACCAGGCCAAGAAGCTTGTCTTCCGGACCGAGGTGAACGGGAGCCCCAAGGAGACGGTCCTCGACCACGCCTTCCTCTCCAGCCCCGAGTACGGCGAGCTGCTCGAGCTTCGCCGGACCTTCGACACGCTCGGTCCGGCGCCCTGGACGGTGACCCTCGAGGAGGGCGAGAAGGTCGCGCTTCGGGTCCAGGACATCCTTGCTGCCGTGCTGGCCGATGCCTCTCGCGGTCTCGCCATCCAGCGGTTCAAGGGCCTCGGGGAGATGAACCCCGAACAGCTCTGGGAAACGACGATGAACCCGGATTCGCGGACCTTGCTGCAAGTCCGGGTCGAGGACGCCGTCGAGTCGGACGAGATCTTCAGCCTCCTCATGGGCGAGGCGGTCGAGCCGCGGCGCGAGTTCATCGAGAAGAACGCTCTCGACGTCCAGAACCTCGACATCTGAAGAAGCAGAAGCCGTTCAACAATCCGTTCCAGGGGCTCAAGCTCCCCAAGGCGCCCGCGCCACCGCGGCCCACGCCTCCGCCTGCTCCGCCCCGGACCCCGCCTCCGCGCGAGGACGACGAGGCCGCCCAGTTCCTCGCCGCGGTGGGTGAGGTGCAGCCGCTCGCACCGGGTGCGCGCCGCGTCGAGGCGGAGGAGAAGCCTGCGCTTCCGCCGCGGATGGACGAGGACGCGGAGGTGCTGGCCCAGCTCACCGAGCTGGTCGCTGGAGAGGCGCCCTTCGATCTCTCGGACTCCGACGAGTTCATCGAGGGACATCTGCCGTCCCTCGATCCTCGGCTCGTCCGCAAGCTCCGGGACGGGGAGATCTCCCTGCAGGACCACGTGGACCTCCACGGGCTCACCCGCGAGGAGGCGAAGGGGACGCTGGAGAGGTTCGTGCTCGCTTCCCGGCACGCGGGGAAGCGGTGCGTCCTCGTGGTGCACGGGCGCGGTCTGCACAGCAAGGATCAGATTCCGGTCTTGAAGACCAGTGTTCAGCTCTGGCTGACCCGGGGTCGGATCGCCCGCTGGGTCCTGGCCTTCAGCACTGCTCGCCCCCATGACGGCGGGGCCGGCGCCGTCTACGTACTGCTACGACGGTAACGGACGTCCCACCGCTCGGTTTGGTTGGGACGGGCGGGGGAAGCACTTATGCTCGTGGCACGGGTCGTCGACCGTACTGGGGCGTCGTCTAACGGCAGGACGTCAGACTTTGGATCTGACTATCAAGGTTCGAATCCTTGCGCCCCAGCCTCACCGTCCTGGGTAGGAGGGTCTGTTCGTGGGTCCCCGAGTGCTCCAGCTGGTCGGAATCGGCAACGCGCCGCTGAGCCTGCTGCGCGAGCTCGACGGGCCGCTCACCACCCAGCTCGGGCTGACGTTGGGCTACGGCAAGCCGTCGCTGACCTCGCCTGCGTACGCCTTCAACAAGGACCGCAACCAGTACCACTCCAACGCCATCATGCGGCGACTGGTCCCCCTCGTGGACAGGGACTGCACCGTCCTCGGCGTGACCGACGTGGACCTCTTCGTCCCCGACAGCCCCTTCGTCTTCGGCGAGGCCGATCGCGAGTCTCGCGTCGCCATCCTCTCCGTCTCACGGCTGCGGCAGGGGGCCGATGACGCGACCTTCCGCCGGAGGGTCCAGATCCAGGGGCTCCACCAGGCGGGGCACCTGGTGGGCCTGAGCTACTGCGAGGACGCTCGGTGCGCGATGTTCGCCGCGACCTCGCTGGCGGATGTGGACCGCCAGCAGCCGTCGCTCTGCCACATCTGCCGCAACGAGCTGGTGAAGCTGGGTCGCTAGAGCACATCGGCCCACGTCGGGATTCGACCGTGGGCGTGATGACGGACCCGGCGTGCGTGCGCGACAATCGACGTCGCGTCGATGTCTCCCTGCTTCCGTCTGCTCGCGCTCTCTTTCGTTCTCTCCTCCCTTCCGTCGCTCGGCGCTCCTCCACGCGACGAGCACCGCGCGGCTGCGCGGATCCGGAATTCGAATCCCCGGCCCGACCCTGCCGAGGTGCAGCCGTCGGAGGCGGCACCGCTCGCGGCGGCGGCCGTCGACGCAGGGGGAGTCGATCTCGCGGGCCTCGTGGGGATGCTCGCCGCGCTGGGCGCGACCTTCGTCTACGCCCGGGGCCGCCGGTTCTCGCCCCGTCCGAGCCCGCTGCGGCCGCCTCCCGGACGCGGGCCGCTCGATCCTCCCTAGCCGAGGGCTCGAGCCGTGGCAGAAGGAGGGTGTCCAGGAGGGCACCCCATGCCTGCCGAGGAAACGTTGCTCGCCGAGGTCCCGCTGTTCCAGGCGCTGGACCCGGCCGAACGTGCCGCGCTCGCCGCCGGGATGCGACAGCGCGACTTTCCCGCCGGAAGCCGGATCTTCCGCCGCGGAGACCCGGGAGCGGCGCTCTACGTCATCTCCCACGGAGCGGTGGAGATCTCGGTGGAGACGACCACCGGGAAGAAGGTGGTGCTCGGTCAGCTCGGGCCCGGTGATTTCTTCGGCGAGCTGTCGCTGCTCGACGGCCGCGAACGGACCGCCGATGCCCACGCGATGGAGCCCACCGGCGCGATGGAGATCGATCGCGAGGCGCTGGAGGGTCTGTTCCGGAAGCACCCCGGTGCCGCGCTCGACGTGCTCACCGTCATCGGCAAGCGCCTCCGCGAGGCGGATCGGCTGCTCCAGTCGGCCTCGAGCGTCTCTCCCAACCAGGAGGTGCAGCAGCAGACCACGTCGGTCCAGCGCCTGGCGGAGTGGCTCGCTGCGTTCAGCGGGAGCCTCCCGTTCCTCGCGCTCCACATCCTGCTCTTCCTCACCTGGGTGCTGCTGAACGTCGGGCTCTTCCGGGCGGTGAGGCCCTTCGATCCGTTCCCCTTCGGGTTCCTGACGATGGCCACCTCGCTGGAGAGCATCTTTCTCGCCTGCTTCGTGCTCATCGCCCAGAACCGGCAGGCGGCCAGCGATCGGATCCGCAGCGACGTGGAGTACGCGGCCAACATCAAGGCCGGCCTGGAGGTGACCCAGCTGCACTCCAAGGTGGACGCGCTCTACGCCGAGACGATGGCTCGCCTCGCCGCGGTGGAGCGCGGCATGGTGCTGCGGCCCGGTTCCTGAGGACCCGCGCCCGCAGTCGATGCCGGACGTCCGCGCCAGGGCGGTGCTGGAACGAGGCTCGCCGCCGCTGGTAGCGTGCGCGCCCTTCGTTTGGGGGTCGCATGACCGCTCCACCGGACACCGAGGTCGCCGTTCAACGGGTGCTCGACCGCATCCAGACCGCCTGGCGCGAGGGGCGGCCGGAGGAGATGGCCCCGGCCCTGTCTCCGGACATCACCTTCGTGTTTCCGGGGTTCAGCATGCGGCTCACCGGGCGCGACCGGCTCATCGACAGCTACCGCGACTTCCTCGCCGGGACGCGCCTGCGCTCCTATCGCGAGGACCGCCGGAGCATCGAGGGCGGAACGAGCGCTGCCCTGGCCGAGATCGCGTTCGACATGACCTACGCGCGGGCGGGGGGCGCCTGGCGCGCGCACGGGGTCGAGCTGTGGGCGCTGGAGCGTCGCCCGGAAGGCTGGGTCGCCTTCTGGCGCACGATGCAGGAGCTCACGGAGGAGCCGGCGGAAGCGAGCTGAACCGATGCCGCCCGGAGCCGCCGCGCTCGCCGTGGCGGGAGTGCTCATCGGGGTCCTCATCGGAGCCACGGGGATCGGCGGCGTGCTGCTGGTCCCCTTCATGGTCCACGGGCTCCACTTGCCCGTGCAGTCCGCGGTGGCCGTGGCGCTCTGGAGCTATCTCTGGAGCGGGCTGCTCGCCATCGGCCTCTACTGGAGGCGCGGGTCGATCCCCGTCCGTCCGGCGCTCTGGGTCTGTGGAGCGTCGCTCCCCGGCGCGCTGCTCGGGTCGGCGGCACTGGCGGTCGTCCCCGGCAAGGTCGTGGAGGCGCTCATCGGCGGCGTGCTGGTCCTCGGTGGAATCCAGACCCTGCGGCCTCCCCGGGAGCATTCAGAGCGAACGCCGCCGGGCCCGGTGCTGCTCGCCGCGCTCGGTCTGGTCACCGGATTCGCCTCCGCGTTGCTCGGCGCCGGCGGCGCGTTTCTCCTCGTGCCCCTGCTGGTGGCGCTGGGCGAGCCGCCCCTGCTCGCGGTGGGGCTGGGCCAGGCCATCCAGGTGCCGATCTCCGCGGTCGCGACGGTGGCCAACCTCCACGCCGGCCGGATCGACCTCGTGTCCGGCAGCCTTCTCGCGGTCGCGCTCGGCGGAGGCATCGCCATCGGCACGCCGCTCGCGCACGGGGTTTCCCAGCGCACCCTGCGGCGGCTGGTGGCGGTCACGATGCTGTTCGCGGCCGTGGTGATGGTCGGGCGTCTGGCCCGGCTGTTCTGAGGCCGGCACGTCGCCGGTCGTGTCGGCTCCCTCGCGGCGCTACTTCGCATGCGGGTCGTCAGCCGAGATGCGAACAGCCCTGTCGGAGGTCTTCCGCGCCGCAGCGGTCGGCGCGAGCCGGGGGGTTTCGCAGGCAGAAAGGAACGCGAGCACGGCCGGAAGGACCAGGCACGTCGCGACGGACCTCATGCTCGTCCCCCGTTCACGGTGTCCGCCCCTCGCGTCCACGGGCCTCGCGGAATGCGAGGCAGCCTCGACGACGGCATGTGATCGACACCGGGAAACGGAGCGGTGCAGTGCTTCGTCGCTCGTGCGCTGGAACTGTGTCGTCGCCGGCGGTGGTCCCGCACCGCGGGTACGCCGTTCGTTACACATCCACCTTCGTTGAAGTGTGGCCGATGGAAGCGGGTAGGGTGCGGGCTGGAGGAGTCCGGCCGTGGTGATTCGCCAGCACTTCGACCCTGTCTCGAGCACCTACAGCTACCTGCTGATCGACCCCGCGTCGGCGGAGGCGGTCCTGATCGATCCGGTCCTCGAGCAGCACCGGCGTGACGCGGCGTTGATCCGCGAGCTCGGGCTGAGGCTCATGGCCACGCTCGACACGCACTGTCACGCCGATCACGTGACGGGCGCCTGGGCGATGAAGGAGGCCTTCGGAAGCCGCATCGGGCTCGCCGAGGTCTACGGGGCCAGGAACGTGGATCTGCCCTTGCGCCACGGGATGTCGGTGCGCTTCGGCGCAGAGACGCTCGAGGTGCGGGCGACTCCGGGCCACACCGCAGGCTGCCTCTGCTTCCTGAGCGCCGATCGGGCTCACGTCTTCACCGGAGACGCGCTCCTCATCCGGGCCGCGGGCCGGACCGACTTCCAGGAGGGCAGCGCGAGACGGCTGTTCGAGTCGGTGCAGACACAGCTCTTCACGCTCCCCGACGACTGCGTGGTTCATCCGGGGCACGACTACGAGGGCCGGACCTCGAGCACCATCGGGGAGGAGAAGCGTCACAATCCGCGGCTCGGTGGCGGAGCAAAGCTCGAGGACTTCGTCGGCTTCATGGACAACCTCGGGCTGCCGCACCCGAAGCTGCTGGAGGTGGCGGTACCGGCCAACCTGAGCGCCGGCCGGGATGCGCCGGGAGGCCCACCGTCACCCCCCACCTGGGGCCCGGTCCTCGAGACGTATGCCGGGGTCCCGGAGATCGAGCCGGACTGGCTCGTGCGTCACCTGGCCGAGGTCGAGGTGGTCGACGTCCGCTCCCGGACCGAGTTCGAGGGAGAGCTCGGGCATCTGAGGAACGCGAAGCTCCTGCCGCTCGACGAGCTGCGCACCCGGATGGACGAGATCTCGACGACCCGGCCGGTGGTGCTCATCTGTCAGACCGGGAAGCGCTCCGCGATGGCAGTGACCATCCTCCGCAAGGCCGGGGTCCAGCGCGTGGCGAACCTCGCGGGCGGGATGGTGCGCTGGCGGCAGCTCGGGCTTCCGAGCTGACGGTTCTTGCCATCGTCCTGCGCATGGGTCGGTGAAGGTTCCACCGAAGGGAGCTCCTCATGCGCAGGTCTCGACGACCCGTCGCGGCGCGGATCGCCTTGCTCGCCGCGGTTCTCACCCCACCGGCGTCGCTGGCGCAGACCGACGTGATTCCCGCGGACCAGCTGGGGGCCTGGGTTCCGGCGAAGGCGGACTGCAAGTCGCCTCTCAGGCTGGAGCTGGCCCCGAAGACGATGACTCTCGTCAACGGCAAGGACCGGGTCAACCACGGCAACGTGGGGCTCACCTACAGCTACTTCGGAAACTCGTATCAGGGGATCCAGTTCGCGGCGATGGCGGACTGGGACAAGACTCAGCCAGTCACGGTCATCTTCAATGCCGGGGAGAAGAAGGGCCGCGCCCAGATCCTCGTCGACGATGCCGCCCTGAAGAAGCGCTTCCCGATGGACAAGGCGACGCTGAAGCGGTGCGCCTCGGCGGTGGCTCCAGCGGGGAAGTGAGCGAAGCGGCCGCGGGCTCAGGCAGGCGTCGCCGGACCCATCGCCTCGGCGACCAGCTCCGCCACGTCCTTGACCACGATGCTCTCCCGCCCGGTCTCGTTCGCCGCGTCACGGAGCATCGTGCTGCAGAACGGGCACGCAACCGCGACCGTGCCCTCGCCGGGGCCAGTGTAGTCGCCCACCTTCCCCGGCCGGTCCTTCTCCGTGGCGGAAGGGAAGGGGACCGACGGGTCCTTCGCGTGGGCGAGGGTGAGCGCCACCTCGTTCATCCGGTTCTGGTTGATCCGCGTGCCGATGTGCTCCTCCATCCACATCCGTCCGCCGCCGGCGCCGCAGCAGAACGACTGGTGCCGGCTGCGCTGCATCTCGACCACGTTCAGTCCCGGGATCGCGGCGAGCGCCTCGCGCGGAGCGTCGTACACGCCGTTGTGCCGCCCGAGGTAGCACGGGTCGTGGTAGGTCAGCGTCGCGTCCTTCACCCGTGACAGCTTGATGCGCTTGTCACGGATGAGCTCGCTGATCAGCTGGGTGTGGTTGAGGACGCGGTAGTTGCCCCCGAACGCCGGGTACTCGTTCTTGAGGGTGTTGAAGCAGTGCGGGCACTGGGTGATGACCGCCTTGACCCCCAGCCCGTTGAACGTCTCCACGTTGGTCTTCGCGAGCGTCTGGTAGAGGTACTCGTTGCCCAGCCGCCGGGCCGAGTCGCCGTTGCACATCTCCTGCTTGCCGAGGATGGCGAAGGAGACGTTGGCCTCGCGGAGGATCCGCACCAGCGCCCGGCTCACCTTCTTCTGCCGGTCGTCGTAGCTGCCGGCGCAGCCCACGAAGAACAGGTACTCGTACTTGCCCGGGCCGTCCCAGACGGGGAGCGACAGGTCCTCGGCCCACTCGTCCCGCCGGTCCTGCCCCACCCCCCAGGGATTGCCCTGCCGCTCCATGCCCTCGAAGACCCGCTGGATCTCCGGGGGGAAGACCGACTCGACCTGCACCTGGTAACGGCGCATGTCGATGAGCCGGGGCACGTTCTCGATGAAGACCGGGCAGGCCCGCTCGCACCATCCACAGGTCGTGCAGGCCCAGACCGTCTCCGCCTTCAGCGCCGAGCCGATGATCGCCGGCAGCTCGGTCTCGGTCCCCGGGACGCGGTGGGCGTGCGCGACCTGTGCCTGATGGGCCCAGATCCAGTGCTTCAGATCCTGGTTCACGCCCTTGTGGGTGAGCGGCTTCCCGGTGATGTACGTGGGGCAGTGGGTCTGGCAGCGGCCGCACTCGGTGCAGCTGTAGAGGTCGAGGCCGTTCTTCCAGGTGAGGTCACGGACGGTGCGCGTGCCGAACTGCTCCGCCTCGAGATTCGGCGTGGGCAGCGCCCTGCTGCCCTCCAGGCTCTGGAAGAAGACGTCGGGGAGCGCGGTGATGACGTGGAAGTGCTTCCCCAGGGGAAGGAAGTTCAGGAAGGTGAGGATGATCGTCAGGTGCACCCAGAACATCGCCGAGCCCAGCCCCCAGACGACTCCCCTGGGCAGCGGTGAGAGGAGCATCGCCACCGCCGACGTGACCGGCTCCCACGCGGTGAACCCGCGTTGCTGCAGCACGAGGTGCGACGCGCCGAAGATGTACTCGCTCACCATCAGCCCGGCGATGAAGCCCAGGATGAGATACGCCTCCCAGGAGCGGGTCAGCCGATCCGGTTTCACCATCGACCGGAGCCAGAAGAAGTAGGCCACGCCGACGATGGCGCCCAGCGCGACCAGGTCCTTGGCGAGGAGGTAGAGGCCGAACAGCGCCGCTCCACCGGGGTGATCGTGCCAGTACGGATCGGTGGGCGTGGAGAGGAGCTCGAGCAGCGTCGACGAGAATCCCATCGTGAACAGCATCACGGTGCGGACGGCCAGCACCATGAAGGCCACGAAGATGAGGACGTGCGCCACGCCCGGCGTGCGCTCCTCCGGATCCACCATGCGCTTCTGGCCGAGGCCGAAGCGGATCAGCGCGCGGGTGCGCTCGGCCAGGTGGTCGAGCCGGTTCTCCGGTTTCAGGGCAAGCAGGACCGAGGTGCGCCCGTACATGATGTAGACGAAGACCGTGAGGCCGACGAAGACCAGCAGGCTGGTGATGAGCGGATTCATGGAGGTCTGACTCCGGCAACGCCGGCGATGGAAGCCGTGCTTCTGGGACCGTCGAGGAGGAGCACCGGACGGAAGCCGGCAGCGTCGCACGACGCGAGCACGTAGCGGACCCCGCCGTGCGCTCCCTGAAAGCCGGCGGCGATGCCCTCGGTGCCGTGGAGATGACCGTAGACGCAGACCTCGGGCCGGAACGCCTCGATCAGATCCGAGAACGCCGTTGGCGTGGCGTTCGCGTACAGCGGGGGAAAGTGCACCGCGACCACCCGGGTCAGGCCGGGCGCGGCGCGGAGCTGCTTCTCCGCATCCTCGATGGAGAGCGACAGCCGTCGGGCCTCGCGCTCGACGTACCCGCCGTCCGCCCGCTCGTCCCCCATCTCGCCTCCGGGCATCGGCGGCGCCTGGGGCGTCGTCCACAGCCGCGAGCCCGCGATGACGTACGGCCCGACCGTCACCGCCGAGTTGTGCAGGAAGCCGACCACGGAGCGGTACGGCTCGAGGAGCCGCCGGAGCTTCGCCGCCGAGTCACCCCACCAGTAGTCGTGGTTGCCCCGGAGGAAGACCTTCTTCCCCGGCCGGGCATCGAGCCACGCCAGATCGTCCGCGACCTCCGCCGGCTTCGTCGCCCAGGAGATGTCACCGGCGACGATGATCGCGTCGTCCGCGGTCACCGTCCGGTCCCAGGCCTCGCCCAGCGGGCCCGGGTGCCCCGTCCAGCCGAAGCGGTCCATCGTCTTGCCGCGGGTCGAGGGGAGGTGCGTGTCTCCGATGGCGAAGAGGCGCATGGGATGAGCGTCGCACCCTAGGACGGGAACGCCCGCGGACCCAAGGCCTCGCCGCGCCGGCCTGCTCAGGGGCTCGCCACTAGAATCCGACTAGCACCCGGACCCCGACGTCGAGCGCGTCCAGCGAGCGGCCGGTGTCCGCGCCGGGCGGATCGTCCGCGGCCGGCAGGCGGGTGTGCCCCAGCGACCCGCGGACGAACGGGCCGATCGCCAGGAACCGGCCGACGAGGAAGTCGACGCCGAGGCCGAGGCGGGCGAAGTCCACGGTGTGCGCCGAGCTCCGGAAGTCGAGGTCGTCGTACTCGAGGTCGATCGTCCCGAAGCTCATGCCGAGCGAGACCCACGGCCGGATGCTCGGGCCGGTGTCGAACCGCCACTGGAGATCGAACGCGAGCTGCTTCCGGTGCAGGGTCCAGGGATGGTCGATGTCCGGGCTCTTGCCGGTGCCGGTCTCGAGGGCGAAGCCCAGGCCGAGGTGCGGCCCGAGGCGCAGCCCGAAGTCGATGCCGAAGGACGGCCCGGCGGCGGACAGGATCCAGAAGGTCGGACCGAGAGAGGCTCTCCCGCCGAGCTCGACCCCCACCCGGTCCTCGTCGAACACGCTCGCCGTGCCTGGCTCGGCACTCGTCAGCAAGGCAAGCAGCAGCAGTCCGGCGCCCATCCCCTCTCCTGGGGCTCATTGTACCCGGCTCGAACGTCCTTGCGCCGGCAGCACGTTCGGCGCAGAGGACCCGGGCGGATGTCCAGCCTCGATCCCGAGCGCCGTCGCGTCCTCGCAGTCCTGCGGCGTCACGGCTGGAACGCCACGTCGTTCCAGGTGCTCGAGCCCGGCTTCCGCTACTGGTTCGCGGGCGCGGATGCCTGCGTCGCGTACGTCGACACCGGTCACGCCTGGATCGCCGCGGGCGCTCCACTGACCGAGGGCGCCCGGCTCCGCGAGGTCGCCCAGGAGTTCCACCGCCACGCCCTCGCGTCGGGCCGCCGCGTGGCCTTCTTCGCCGTGGAGCAGCGGGTGGTGGACGCGCTCCCCTGGCACGCGGTCCTCATCGGCGAGCAGCCGGAGTGGGAGGCGCAGGGGTGGCCCGAGGCGCTCCGCGGGAGCAGCGGGCTCCGGGAGCAGCTCCGCCGTGCGAGGGCGAAGGGTGTCACCGTCCGGACCGCAGCCCACGACGAGCTGGGCTCGAGCACCGCGCCGCTTCGACGCGAGCTCGAGGCGATGGTCGCGCAGTGGCTCGCCCGGCACGAGATGGCGCCGATGGGCTTCCTGGTCCAGGTGGACCCGCTCACCCTGCTCGAGGAGCACCGGGTCCACCTGGCCGAGCAGGACGGACGCCTCGTGGGGTTCCTGACCGCGGCACCGATCTTCGCCCGCCCGGGCTGGCTGCTCCAGAACCTCATCCGCGCGCCGGACGCGCCCAACGGCACCACCGAGCTGCTGGTGGATCACGCGATGCGTGACGCGGGGGAGGGAGTCGAGGGCGAGGCCTCGCCGATGGTGACGCTCGGCCTCGCGCCGCTTGCGGGGCAGGTCGTGCCGGCGCTGCGGGTGGCACGGTCGGCGGGGTCGGTGCTCTTCGACTTCGAGGGCCTCCGGGCGTTCAAGGCGCGGCTCCGTCCGACCCGCTGGAGCCCCATCCACCTCGTCCATCCGCCCGGGCAGGGCGTGGTCCGGACCATGCTCGACGTGCTGGAGGCCTTTGCGCGTGGGCATCTGCTGACCTTCGGCCTGCGGTCGCTGCTCCGCGGTCCCACCGTCGTGGTGGGGCTGCTCGCGGCGCTCCTCGTCCCCTGGACGGTGCTGCTCGCGCTCACCGAGCCCTGGCACTTCCCGGCGCCGTGGGTGCGGTGGGCGTGGGTGGCGTTCGACGTGGTGCTGGCCGCGGCGCTCTTCCGCCTCGTGGTGCGGTGGAGCGATCGGCTGTCCCGGGTGGTCGTCGCCGCGGTGGGCGCTGACGCCGTGCTGACCCTGGCAGAGGTGCTCGTCTGGAACGTCCCACGCCTCCGCAGCGTGGCGGATGCGCTGATCTCGCTGGTCGCGGTGGCCGCCCCGTCGCTGGCCTTCGTCATCCTCTGGCGAGCGCGCGTGCGGCGACGCGCTCCGCCCTGAGGCGGGGCCGGTGGGCCCCCACCAGATCGCTCCGGGTCAGCATCCCCACCAGCGTCGGATTCGGCCCGTCGGAGAGAACGGGAAGCCGGCCGACACCGGTATGAGCCATCACGTCGGCCGCGTGACGGAGCGTGTCCGAGGCGTGCACGACGACCGGTTGCCGCTCGATGAGCTGGGCCACCCGGTGCTCCGGAGGGGCGTTGACCAGCGCGCGGCGCATCACCACCCCCACGACCCGCTTCCCGTCGACCACCGGGAAGCCCTGGTGCGCCACGGTGGCGAGCCGACGGACCGCATCCCCGACCGTCTCCGCGGCGCCGACGGTCACCACCGGACGGCTCGAGAACTCGCCGGCGCGCCACTGTGCGAGCCAGTCCGCCGCGTACTCCGCAGGGACCACTCGCCCGCGCCGGGCGATGCGCTCGGTCATGATGCTGTGCTTCATCAGCGCCGCAGAGACCAGCCAGGCCACGCTGCAGCCGCCGAGCAGAGGCAGCAGCCCCAGCGGTTGCCGGGTCGTCTCGAAGGCGAACACCACCGAGGCGAGCAGCGCGCGCGAGGCTCCGGCGAACATCGCTGCCATGCCGACCAGCGCCGCCACCCGCGGGTCCACGCCCGCCTGGGGGAGGAGGACGGTGAGCGCCGTCCCGATCAGCGCCCCGAGCGCTCCGCCGATGGTGAAGAGCGGGGCGAGCGTCCCGCCCGAGGTCCCGCTGCCGAGCGCGATGGCCCAGCTGGCGAACTTGAGCACGCAGAGCGAGAGCAAGGGCCCGGCGGCCAGCGCGCCGGTCAGCACCGCGTCGATGTTGTCGTAGCCGACGCCGAGGGTGCGGGGCGCGAAGTACCCGATGACTCCCACCGGGAGTGCGCCGAGCGCCGGCCACCACATCCAGTGGATGGACAGGTGCTCGAAGGCGTCCTCGATCCGGTAGACCGCCTTGGTCACGCCCACCGAGACGACGCCGACCAGCGCCCCGAGCAGGACGTAGAGCACCAGCGCTCCTCCGCTCGGCTCGGTGAAGCTCACGCTGTGGAACGCCGGAGCGCTCCCGGCGTAGGAGAAGCGGACTCCCGTGGCGGTACACGCGGCGAGCGCAACCGGGATGAGCGAGCGAGGCCGGTACTCGAAGAGCAGCAGCTCGATGGCCAGCAGCACCGCCGAGACCGGGGCACCGAAGGTCGCGGCCATGCCCGCCGCGGCGCCGGCCGCGAGCAGGGTCTTTCGCTCGGCCGCGGAGACCGGGAGCATCTGTCCGAGCACCGATCCGAGCGCTCCCCCGGTCGCGATGATCGGCCCCTCCGCGCCGAACGGTCCTCCCGTTCCGATGGCGACCGCGGCCGAGAGCGGCTTGAGGAACGTCATCCGCACCGGGATGCGGCTCTCGTTGGAGAGGATCTGCTCCATCGCCTCGGGGATGCCGTGTCCGCGGATGGCCTGCGAGCCGTAGCGGGCCATCAGCCCCACGACGAGACCTCCGATGGGCGGCACGAGGATGACCCAGAGCCCGAGGTGGGCGGTGGTCGGGCCGAGCGGGTCCAGCGACGCGGTGCCCCGGAAGGCGAGGTTGGTCACGAGGTAGATGAGCCGCTGGAGCACCTGGGCCACGCCCGCGGCCAGCACCGCGACGACCACCGCCAGCGCGCAGATGTACGCCGTCCGCCGGGTGACGTTCGCCGCGTGCGGCGCGATGTGCGCCTGGGCCAACCCCGGGCCCAGCGACGGCGCGACAGGAAGTCCCTCGGTGGTGGAGCCGGTCCTTGCCGGGCCCTCAGCCACGGCTTCGGGCTCGAGTGCCTGCAGGACGTGCGCGCCTTCGGGACCGGGTCACGGGCGGCTCACTCTCGAAAAACATGGGCGTGGGTGCGGTCTCGTCGATGCCCATGCCGCGGACCACCCGCTCCAGGAGCTGTTCCAGCTCCTTTCGCTCGGTGCCGCTGAGCTGCTCCAGGGCGACGAGGAGATCCGCCTGCGGTGAACGCGGGGCGGTGCCGAGGAGGCGCTTGCCGGAGGCGGACAGGCGCAGGGTGGTGCGCCGGGCGTCGTCGGCCGCGACGGCACGAACGACGAGACCACGCTGGGCCAGGCGGTGAACCACCACCGAGACCGAGCTGGCGTCGGTGAGGGTCCGGCCGGCGAGCTCGGCCATCGAGCCCACCGGACCTTCGGAGAGACGTTCCAGGACGAAGAGCTGCGCCGCGCTCAACCCGAGGCGCGTCTCGGCGGCCCGGTCAGCGAGCCGCAGGGCACGCACCAGCCGTCTCAGCGCCCGGAGGGTTCCGGCGGACGTTGTGGAGACTTCCATGGGTTCCCAACTAATAGCACTGCCCGACGTTTCCGGCAGCTCCCGCCTCCCGTCAGGGCGGGGTGTCCGATGCTGCCCAGTTGCGCAAGCGAACCCCCAGTCTCACGGTGAAGGGGCCGGAGATGGTGTTCACCCCTGCTCGCCCCACCAGATCGCGGCGGTCCAGCACGTTTTCCACCGCAGTGTAGATCTCCACCACCGGTCCGATGGCGCGCGCGAGGTAAGCGTCCAGGCGGAACTGGGTGCCCAGCGGAAGGGTGTTGAGGTCGTCCTCGTACTGGACCAGCGCCGCGATGCCCTGCACCCGCGCCGTCCAGCCTGGCGCGAATCGCGCCTCCACCGAGCCAGCGATGCGGTGCACCGGGTCCTGCGGGAGCCGCTTTCCGATCGTCCCCGGCGCGCTGGCCGCCTCGAGGACGCGGGAGTCCACGTAGGTGTAGCCGGCGGTGAGCTCCCAGCCGTGGGCCGGCCGGGCCTCCACCGCGAGCTCCAGGCCCTGGACTCTCGCCTTGCCGAGGTTCTGACGCTGCCGGGTCGACCCGTCGGGGAGGGCCTGAGACAGCGTGACGTTCGTGATGGGGTCGTGCAGCTCGTTCCAGAAGCCAGTGGCTCGCGCCCGGACGACGAGGACCGGGGACCACTCGACGCCGGCCTCGGCTCCGACCAGCGTCTCGGCGGTCAGGGCGGGATTGGCGGCGGTGGAGATGGTGCCGACCGTGAACGGCCGGTACAGCTCTCCGAGGGTGGGCGCCCGGAAGGCGCGGTTCACCGACGCCCGGAGCGCGAGGGAGTCGACGACTCGCCACAGCGCCCCGAGCCGTGGGCTGAGCTGGGTCTCGTTTCGTGACGGGAACTGCTGGGTGTTCATCCCGGTCGGCGTCGTGAGCTCGAGCTGTCCCTTCTCGTCGCGCCAGTAGTCGAGCCGCAGTGCGGGGACGAGGGTCACCGGCCCGAGCTGAAGCGTGTCCTGCACGAAGACGCCTCCCGAGAGCTGGACCCCGCCGCCGTTTCGCTCGAGCGTCGTGGGCGTGACGCCGGGAGGGGGGAAGAGCCGCTCGAAGGACGTCCCGGAGATGCGGTGCAGGTCGGCGCCGACGTCGAACCGCTGGAAACCCCATCGTGGGGCGTGCCACACCACCGAGAACCCCTCGTCATCGGCAGGGACGCGCTGCTCGCCGGCGAGACTCTCGGTGCTCCGCGGCATGGCCATGGTGCCGATGCGCGCCCGCTGCTGGCGAAAGACCTCGTTCCGGAACCAGGCCGCCAGCTCGACGTCGGGGGACATGCGGGGACCGAGCGCCAGCGTCACCGCGACCGAGCGGACCTCCGACGCGCCGTTCGTGAACTGCGTGCCGCCATTCTGGTTCTCGTCGAAGAAGCCGAGCTTGGCGCCCAGGAGGACGTTCGACGCGAGCTCGGCCTCCATGCGGCCCTGGAGCGAGACATGGGTGCTGCCCGCCGGCACGTCGACCGCCCCGCGCTGCTCCGGCGCGACGACGTTGTAGCCGTTGCTCCCCAGGAACTCAGAGGTGAGCTCGACCGCGACCGGCCCGGCGCGCTGGACTCCCCGCAGCCCGATGCCGAGCGAGGGCAGTGTGTCGCCGAACACGTCGGCCTCGACCGAGGGGACGTCGAGTGGTCGTGAGCGGATGTTGACCACCCCGCCGAGGGCCGAGGTCCCGTAGAGCACCGAGCTGCCGCCGGGAACGATCTCCACCGAGCCGATGGACAGGCCAGGCACCGACTGCCAGTAGACCCAGCCACCGAAGGGGTCGTTCAGCGGCAGCCCGTCCACGAGCACCAGCGCCCGCGAGACGGCGGACGGTCCCACCCCGCGCAGGTTCAGGCCCTGGCTCGACGGATCGGCCACCCGACTCGATGAGCGGCGAAAGGTGCCCACGTCGGGGACGCGGCGAAGCACGTCATCGAGGAGCGGCGATGCCGACTGCTCCAGGTCCGCCCGGTCGAGCACGGTGACGTCGGCCGGGACCTCGCTCCGCAACCGGGGAGCGCGGCTGGCGGTGACCACCGTCTCGCCGACCAGCGGGGCTTCCGGCGTCCCCGCGTCCCCGCTGCTCGAGACTCCTCCGTCCGGAGTGGTCGGTCCAAGGTCGTCCCCGGCTGCGGCGGAAGCGCTCCCGTCGCGCGTGCCCCCATCGAGCGTGAGCTGGGCGAGCATCTCCTCGCGCGCTCCCTCCGGGCTCGCCACGACGAGCGTGGCCGCGAGCACGACAGCGAGGCTGCTCACCGGAGCCCGTGGAGCGATGCGGCCATGTCACGGGCCTCCTTCGCGGGGAGGCCCCGCCCGGCCATCCCGTCCGCCGCCGACCATCCCGTGCGGGTGGCCGGCTCCAGCGGAGGATGTGCGGGGCGCTGTTCTCCAGTCGACCGCCCCGTGGTGTCGGAGCTGCCCCGGATGAAGCGTGCGCTAGTGCACGAGGCGCTCGAGCGCCGGCGTCCGCGCCCGCTCGAGCTTGCCCACGCAGGCGAGCAGCAGGTCCCGGTACTCGCCGGTCTCGCGGAGCCCGGAGACCATCCAGCGGTTGCCGATCACCAGCGTGGGCACGCGCCGCACGCCCCGCCCTCGCGCCAGCCGGTGCTCCTCGCGGATCAGGCGGCGGGTCTGCGACGAGCCGAAGGCCGCGGTGAAACGATTCATCTGAAGCCCCGCGCGCTCGGCGAGCTCGAGGACGATGTCGGGGCGAGTCACGTTCAGGCCCTGCTCCAGCGCCGCGTGGCGCAGGCGCATCTGGAGCTCGAGCCGGGCCGGCTCACCCTGGAGGCGCGCCGCCTCCAGCGCGGCGAGCGGCTCCACGCTCGAGCGCGGCGGGTCACCCGACGTCCAGAGCTCGGGCCGCAGCGGAAGCGACTCGCGCTCGCGCGCTGCCGAGGTGAGATCCTTCACCGCGCGGGCGATCTCGTCCTCGGTGGGGAGCGACTCCATCGGGCGCAGCGGGTACGGACGCGGAACGAACCGAAAGACGTCGGCCAGCTCGCGGTGCAGCGTCAGCAGCCGCAGCTCGGCGAGCCACGACCAGGGGCAGAGCACGTCCTGGTACACCAGCACCTGACTCTGCTTGGAGGGTCGGCTCATGCGTTGGTGGAGTGAACCGAACTGTAGAGAAGCCGGCCGCGGGTCGACAATGGTGTCGATCACGCCCCGCCGCAAAGCATCCAGGCTGGCCCGAAAGAATCGACGTCGGCGCCGAGCGCACACGGGGGGCTGCACACCACGCTCGGCTGGATGCCTGTTGCCTCAGAGCGCGCGCCGCGTCGCGACATCCCGCGCACCCGACAGGGCGAGCGCGCGGTCGATGATCGCCCCTGCGGCGTCCAGGCCTGTTGCACGCTCCAGCCCCTCGAAGCCCGGGCTGGAGTTCACCTCCAGCAGGGTTGGCCCCTCGCTCGTCTCGAGGAGATCCACGCCCGCCACCTCCAGGCCCACCACCGCCGTCGCCCGAACGGCCGCCTCGACATAGGCCGGTGCGAGCTCGACCGGCCGCCCCCGTCCACCGCGATGGAGGTTGCTCCGGAACTCGCCCCGCTTCGCCCGCCGGCGCATGGCTCCCACCACCCGGCCTCCGACCACCAGCGCCCGGATGTCCCGCCCCCGTGACTCGGCCACGAATTCCTGGAGGACGATCTCCTGGCCGAGCCCCTGGAAGGTGTCGAGGATTCCCTGGAGCTCCGGGATCGTCGACGCGAGCATCACCCCGACCCCCTGCGTGCCGCGGAGGAGCTTCACGACGGCCGGCAGGCCGCCCACCTCGTTGAGCAGGCGGGGAACGTTGCTCGCGTCCCGCGCCATGACGGTCCGGGGGATGCGCAGACCCGAACGGGCGAGGAGCTGCAGGCATCGCAGCTTGTCCCGGCTCCGGGCGATGGCCTGCGCGCGGTTGACCGCCGGGACGCCCATCATCTCCAGCTGCTCGACCACCGCGAGCCCGTAGCCGGTGATGGACGCTCCGATGCGAGGGATGACCACGTCGATGCCGCGGAGCTCGACGCCGCGGAACACCATCCGCGGGGCGCCCGAGGTCAGCACCAGGTTGCAGCGGAGGGTGTCCAGCACCAGCGGGCGGTGGCCTCGCGCCCGGATGGCCTCCACCAGCCGCCGCGTCGAGTAGAGGGAGCGCTTGCGGCTGAGGATGGCCACCACCCGGCGCACGGTCGCCCCGGGGGTGCGGGGCGGGCGACGGTCCCGCGACTTCGGTCGCTGTCGTCTCGGGGGGGCCACGGCGGGGCGCGGACGCTAGCACCGCCGGAGGGAGAGCGGTTTGCGCGCCGGGACGGAGGGTGCTAGCCGAACGGGCTTTCCATTCGTTCCCCGCCATGTCCGACGCCTCGGGCGACAACCGCTGGAAGCAGACGCTCAACCTGCCCCGCACCGACTTCCCCATGAAGGGGAACCTCACCCAGCTCGAGCCGCGCATCCTCGCTCGCTGGGAAGCCGAGGACACCTACCGGGCGCTGCTGCGGAAGAACGCGGCGGGGCGCCGCTTCGTCTTCCTCGACGGCCCGCCCTACGCCAACGGCGAGCTGCACGCCGGACATGCGCTGAACCACGTCCTGAAGGACATCGTGGTGAAGTCGCGGAACATGGCCGGGTTGCTCTGCGCCTACCGGCCGGGGTGGGACTGCCACGGCCTCCCCATCGAGCAGGCGGTCGAGAAGCGGCTTCGCGAGCGGAAGGTGGACCGGCGCACGCTCTCCCGTGACCAGTTCCTGGCCGCCTGCCGGGAGTACGCCCTGGAGTACATCGGGATCCAGGCCGCGGTGCGGAAGCGGATGGGGAACTTCGCTCTGTGGGAGGAGCCGTACCGCACGCTCGACTTCCCCTACGAGGCGCAGGAGCTCCGGGAGCTGGCTCGCATCGCTCGCCGGGGCCTCATCTACCGGCGGAAGAAGGCCGTGTACTGGTGCATCACCGACCAGACGGCGCTGGCCGAGGCCGAGGTCGAGTACGAGAACCGCCGGAGCCCGTCGGTCTACGTGGCCTTCCGGACCGAGCCGGGGACGGCGGGTGAGCTTCCCGAGCGCCGCCGGGAGACGCTCGCCGACGCGTTCCCGGGCCTGGGCGGCCGTCCCGTGGACCTCGTGGTCTGGACCACGACGCCCTGGACACTTCCCGCCAACCTGGCGGTCGCAGTGCACCCGACGCTCGAGTACGTGTTCTACGACCTCGGCCCGCGGGCCATCGTGGTGGCCAAGGACCTCCTGCCGCGGGTCCTCGGGGAGATTGCCCCGGACCAGCTCGCGGTGAGGACGGTGGCGGCGGCGGGGGCTGAGGTCTCCGCGGCGGCGCTGGTGGAGCCCAGGCGCATCCTCGGCTACGTCGCCGGCAAGGACCTGGCGGGGTTCGCCTACCGCCATCCCTTCGTGGATCGCCAGGGCGTGGTCGTGCTGGGGGAGCACGTGACGCTGGAGCAGGGCACCGGCCTGGTCCACACCGCGCCGGGCCACGGGCAGGAGGACTACGACGTCGGCATCCAGTACGGGCTGGACATCTACAACCCGGTGCTCGCCGACGGCCGGTACGACGAGACGGTGCAGCCTCCCGAGCTGCGGGGGGTGAAGGTCTTCGACGCCAATCCGAAGATCGTGCAGCTCCTGGCGGACCGGGGCGTCCTGCTCAACCGGGCGAGCGACACGGTCGAGCACAGCTATCCGCACTGCTGGCGGTGCCACAACCCGATCATCTTCCGCGCGACGCCGCAGTGGTTCATCGCCATGGACCGTCCCCTGGACACGACGTCCGGGCTGGACTCCACCCTGCGGAGCAAGGCTCTGAGCGAGATCGACCAGACGGTGAGCTGGGTGCCGGACTGGGGTCGCTCGCGCATCCGGGGGATGGTGGAGAACCGACCCGACTGGTGCATCAGCCGCCAGCGCACGTGGGGCGTCCCCATCCCGGTCCTCCTCTGCGAGGGGTGTGGCGAGTCGGTGGTGAGCCCGGAGCTCATGGAGCGGGTGGCCGACGCGGTGGAGAAGGAGGGCACCGGCGTCTGGTACTCGGCGCCCCTGGAGCGCTTTGCTCCGCAAGGGCTGAAGTGCGAGTCCTGCGGTGGGACCAGCCTGCGCAAGGAGACCGACATCCTCGACGTGTGGTTCGACTCCGCCTGCGCGTTCGCCGCGGTGAGCGAGCGCTGGCCGGACATGGGGCTTCCCGGTGACCTCTACCTCGAGGGCTCGGATCAGCACCGGGGCTGGTTCCAGTCGAGCCTGCTGGTGAGCGTGGCCAGCCGCGGTCAGGCCCCGTATCGCGAGGTCCTCACCGCCGGCTTCGTGGTCGACGGCGAGGGACGGAAGATGTCCAAGTCCGTCGGCAACACGGTCAAGCCAGAGAAGCTCATCCAGCAGATGGGCGCGGAGATCGTCCGGCTGTGGGTTGCCGCCGCCGACTACCGGGACGACGTCCGGCTCTCCGAGTCCATCCTCCGGAACCTCGCCGAGGGATACCGGAAGATCCGCAACACGCTCCGCTACGCGCTCAGCAACCTCCAGGACTTCGACCCCGCCAAGGACGCCGTGCCCGACGCGGAGCTCCTCCCGCTCGACCGGTGGGCGCTCGCGCGGCTCGACGAGGTCGCCGGACGCGTCCGCCGGGCCTACGACGAGTTCGACTTCCACCTCGTGTACCACGCGCTGGTCGACTTCTGCGGGAGCGACCTGAGCGCGGTGTACTTCGACATCTCCAAGGACCGGCTCTACACCTGGAAAGCCGGTGGCCACGCGCGACGGAGCGGACAGACGGTGCTTCATCGCATCCTGCTCGACGTCACGAGGCTGCTCGCGCCGGTGACGTCGTTCACCGCGGAGGAGGTCTGGGAGCATGTTCCCGGCCGCCCTGCTCCGTCGGTCTTCCTGGCGGGGTTGCCCCAGCCCAGCGGCCGGCGAGACCCGGTGCTGATGGAGACGTTCGATCGGCTCTTCTCGGTGCGCTCGGCGGTGCAGCAGCAGCTCGAGGCGGCGCGGCGGGACAAGCTCATCGGAAGCTCGCTCGAGGCGAGGGTGGTGCTGCACGCGGACGCCGAGGGGCGCGAGTTCCTGGTCCAGCACCTTCGCGAGCTGCCGACGCTCCTGATCGTGAGTCAGGTGGCGCTGGAGAAGGACCCCACCGAGCGGATGGTGCGCACCACCGCCGCGCTTCCCGGCGCAGGGCATCTCGCCATCGAGATCCGCAAGGCCGACGGCGCCAAGTGCCCGCGCTGCTGGACCTACGCTCCGGAGGTCGCGGCCGGCGCCGACGTCTGTCCGAAGTGCCAGGAGGCCCTGGCGTGACCGGTCCGGGGATGGAGCAGGTGGCCGCGCCGCGTGCCCCCGGAATGCTGGCGCGAGATCCCGCGATGATCCGCAAGCTGGTGGTGCTGTACGTCAGCGCCCTGGCACTCGTCCTGGTGGACCAGTGGGTGAAGTACGAGATGGTCGACCGGCTCACCACGCGCTTCGACGGGCTCGCCTCGGTCAGCGCCCGGCTCGGTGCGCTCTATGGACCTGCGCCGGCGCCAGGGTGGGACGGTCTGCACTTCCGCCCGAAGCGTCCCATCGTCTTCAGCGACGACTTCCTGATGCTGCGCTATGCGGAGAACCCCGGCGCGGCGTTCGGCCTGTTCCGCCGGCTTCCTCCCGGTGCCCGAGGCCCGCTGTTCCATCTGGTGTCGATCGGCGCCGTGGTGCTCATCACGGTGTACTACCTGCGCCTCGGCGGAACGAGGCAGGAGCGCTGGGCGCTGGTCGGCCTGCCGCTGGTGCTGGGAGGAGCCATCGGCAACTGGGTGGATCGCCTGGCGCGGGGCTTCGTCATCGACTTCATCGAGGCGCACTGGAAGGACGTGTACACCTGGCCGTCCTTCAACGTCGCCGACAGTGCCATCGTGGTGGGGGTCATCCTCCTGCTCGTCGACGGCATGGTTCGTCGGGAGCGGAAGCCGTCTCCCGCCTCGTCGCCGAAGGAGCTCTGACGTGCTGCCCACGCTGATCGACATCCGCTTCGAGACTCCCTTCGCCCAAGGGGTGCTCTACCTGGTTGCCGTCCTGTTGCTCGGGTACGGCATCTGGGCGGGGTGGAGGAACGCGCCGGGGTCTCTCGACCCGAAGACGCGCAAGGAGCTGCCGCCCACCAAGGAGCAGCGGACGCAGCGAGCGGTCATCTACGGTGTGCTCTTCGCGGCGCTGATCTACCTCGGGCTGCACTACGCCCTGCCGCCCACGGCCTTCCTCGGCAGCAAGGGCGAGGGGTTCCCGCTGCACACCTACGGCCTGATGCTGATGGCCGGCTTCGCGGCGGCGATCCTGGTGTCGGCGCGACTCGCCCAGCGGGAGTGGGGCGGCGCCGAGGGCGTGCAGCGCCGCAACGACGCGATGGACCTCGCGGTGTGGGTGGTCGTCGGCGGGATCGTGGGATCGAAGGTCCTCTTCATCCTCGTGACGCCGAAGGACTTCGTCGACGCGCTCGGGAGCGGCAGCCTGTGGAAGGTGCTCGGTGCCCTCGGCGGGGGGTTCGTCTTCTACGGCGGGCTCATCGGGGCGGCGTTCGCCGTGTGGTGGTTCTGCCGGGCAAGGAAGATCCCCTTCCTGCGGCTCGCCGACGTCATCGTCCCCACGGTCGCTCTGGGGCAGGCCTTCGGCCGGCTGGGATGCTTCGCGGCGGGATGCTGCTGGGGGAAGCCGGCCTCGCTCCACTTGCCCTGGGCGGTGCGATTCCCGGGCTCGGGTCGTGCGCTGAGCCTCTTCGGCCAGCACACCGGAGGGTCCATCGCCTGGGACAGCCAGTCGCAGGAGATGCACCGCTGGGTCATCGAGTCGACGGGTCAGGTGTTCGATCACGCGGTGCCCGGGGCGATCCGGATCGCGGACTGGGTCGCGCAGCACGGGACCACGCTGCCCATCGACCCCACCCAGCTCTACGAGTCGCTGGCGCAGCTGCTGCTGTTCGTGCTGCTGATGATCGCGCGGAAGTACCGACGCTTCCACGGACAGATCCTCGCCCTGTACCTCATCGGCTACGCCATCATCCGGACGACGGTCGAGCTGTTCCGGGGCGATTTCGAGCGGGGCACCCTGCACAAGCTCATCGAGCAGGTGCCGCTGGACGCCTGGTGGAACATCTCCACCAGCCAGTTCATCTCGCTGGTGATGTTCGCGCTCGGGGTGACGCTCCTGGTCCGGGGGTCCTCGGCGAGCCGAGAGCTGCCGGCCGCCTCCGGCGCCCAGCCGGCCTGAGGCCCAGGTGAAGGCGCAGGGCCCACCTGGTGCGACTTGCGCCGGGCGCGGATGACTTGGAATCCTGAGGCGTCCCGATGCCTCCTCCGTCGCGCCCCGAGGACCGAGCGAAGGCCAGTGCCGCCGCGACCGCGGCGAGCTGGGCGCAGGTCTCCCAGGAGGTCGACACGGTGGAGGCCGAGCTGCACGCGCTCCGGGGCCAGTACGAGCAGTACTTCCTGGGCATGGAGAAGCGTCCCCCGAGCAAGGCCCACGAGCAGTTCAAGAAGCGGATTGCGGCGCTGAGGACGATTCCTTCGCGGAACTCGGCGCTCTCGTTCCGGATCCAGTCGTTGCAGGCGACGGCGGCGACGTACGAGCGCCTCTGGACGAGGACGATGCAGGAGATGGAGGACGGGACGTACCGGCGGGACGTCTTCAAGGCGCGCAGGCGGCGGAAGTCCGTGCCCGAGGTGCCGGCCGCGCCCCCGCCGTCGTCCGCGCAGGCCACCGCGGCGGCTGGGACGAAGCAGGCGGCGACCGGGAAGGTCGCGGCGGTCGGGAAGCCGGAGACTCCGCAGGCGCCCGGCGAACCGCAGATCCACATCGCCGGGTCGGCCCCGCCGGACCCGCTCGGAGAGACGCGGCTGCGGAGCGTCTACCGCGCCTACGTGGAGGCGAAGCGCCGCTGCAACGAGGACACGACCCGACTCTCGTTCGACGCGGTGGCGGAGAGCCTCAAGCGGCAGGTTCCCGAGCTGCTCGAGCGGCACAAGGTCCGCGACGTCGAGTACCGCGTGTTCGTGAAGGACGGGAAGGCCATCCTCCGGGCGGTCCCGAAGATCTGAGCGGTCCCCGGAGCTCGAGGCCGACGCTCACGAGAAACTCGCGTGGGGTCGGTCCCCGCCATCACGCCGCGCTTTCCCTGCCGGCCCAGCGGCCTGCTGGGGGGACCGACCACCAGCGCGTCAGGAGGCTTAGCACCTCACGGGCACATCACCAGTTGGGATCTTCGTTCCACACTTCCGGCGGAAGATTCCGATTCTCGCCCCGGCGGACTGCTTGGCGCCGCCTGGGGCCGACCACGCACGACGCCGATCTCACGTAACGAACGGTCGGTAACGTCCCGAAACGTCGACCCCACGCGCCGGTCGGGACGTCCTCGCGGGAGGCCGCCGGGCCGAGAGCGGGAGCAACGAGGTGTCTGGCACCTGGGCTCGAGCACCTGGGCTCGCACCCGGACGCGACACCGGCTGATTCGAGATCTCGATGCCTGCACTGGGCCGTCCGGCCGGACCCCGCGCGTTTCGAGTCGAGCAGGCACCTTGTCCGGCCATGACGTGTCAGATCGACGAGGTGTCTGACACGTCGTCGGCCCAGAACTCTCGAGGCCTGCGCGGGGCCGTCCGGTCCGGAGCCCAGCGCGCTTTGAGTCGAGCCGGCACCCGATCACGAGGTGTCGATCACGAGGTGTCTGACACCTCGTCAGTCAGGCGCCTCGTCAGTAGTTGGTCCCGCCGCCGGATGGTTCGCCGACGGTTGTCGCGTCCGCGCAGTGCGCGATGCGATGAACCGTGGCGGGTCCGCGCACACCCCGGGTCATGAATGCACTTGCCGTCGACTGCGCAACGTTGAAGGGCCGCGGAGTCGAATGCCTGCCACCTCGGACGCCAAGGTGAGGTGCAGAGGGCAAGTGTGCTCTCTAGGTTTACGGGCGAGTGATGCGAACGGCCTCCCTTCTCCTCGCGCTTGGCCTCTGCGGTTGCGGGATCTCCGCGGAGGAGGAGCGCGTGCGCCGCGACGCTCTCGCTGCCGAGGGCCGGGCGCTCGAGGCTGCCGCCGACGCGGTCGAGGCGCGGCTGCTCGCCGGCGAGACCCGGCTCGCGGTGTGGCACGAGCTCGCCGCGCGCCACCAGCAGATCTCCGAGGTCTCGTGCCGCGTCGCCGACGCCCACTTCCAGGACATGACACGACTCTTCGAGGAGCAGGCCGAGAAGGGCCGCGGCATGCGTCGCGTTCGCGGATGGGCGAACGCCGCAGAGCCACGCGGTGGGATCGGCGGCCCGCGCGTACCGCTCGTCGACCCGCGCTGATGTGGTGAACGGTGCACGCTCGTGCTCAAGTGGAGCGCGGTGCGACCTCGTTGCGTGGTCCAGGGTGCATTGCTTGCCGCTGTCCTCCTCCTGGGCTGTGATGGCGGCCCGTGCAAGGCGACCGCGTCGGCCGTGACCGGCCTGGATGGAGGACAGGTTCGCTGCGTGCGGCCCGAGGACTGTCCCCTGACCGGGAACCTCGCGATCTGCGCCGACACCAGCGAGCCGAACCTGCCCACGCAGTCGTGCGTGCGGTGCGATCAGACCCTCTGCGTGAAGTACGCCTGCTCGCAGTAGCGCTGCTCGCCGCGCTCGCTGCCTGCTCCCGCTCGGGGCCGGAACACCTGGCGCTCGCCCGCGAGCTCGTCTACGCCCGGAAGCCACAGGCCGCGCTACGCGAGTACCGCTCGGCGCTCGACGCGGTGGAGAAGGGCGACGGTCCCGAGGCGACGCGCGTCCGTGCCCAGGCTCTGCGTGGGGCTGCGGACGTGTACTGGCTCGAGCTCCACGACGTCCCCAAGGCCGTCAGCGTCTATCGCGAGCTCGTCGCACAGGCCCCCGAGGCGCCGGAGACGGCCGAGGGCCACGTGGTGCTCGCCGGCATCCTCGAGTCGCACTACCGCGATCTCCGGGGCGCCATCTCGGAGCTGACCGCGGCGCTCGCTCGGGATCCGCCGGCCGCGCCGGACCTGCGCTACCACGTCGCGAAGCTCTACTTCGAGCTGGGCGACTACCAGCAGTCCGAGCTCGAGGCTCGCACGCTGATCGACAAGTTCCCCTCCAGCCCCCTGGTGGACGATGGGTGGATGCTGGTCGGCCAGTCCCTCTCGATGCGCGAGGGAATGCGGCCCGAGGCGATGAAGGCGTTCTCGACGCTGATCGAGAAGTTCCCCTCGTCGGAGCTCGTTCCGCACGCGCTCTTCGAGCTGGGAAAGCTCCGCGGCGAGGGAGGAGACGACGCCGGGGCCATTCAGGCGTGGGTCCTGGCGCTCGAGCGGCACCCGGATCCGCAGGTCGTGCAGAGCGCCATCGCACGGACGCGCAAGCGCATCGGCGAGACCACCCCGCGCGGGGTAGGCGCTCGCGAGGCATTCCAGCGTGCCGAGGTCCGGCGCGTGGCGCAGGCCCGCACGTCGCTCGAGGCCGCCGGAGGAACGGCGGAGCAGGCTGCGCGCGAGCACGGCGACTGACCCCCGAGCGTCACCTCATCGAAGGCTGATGCCACGCGGTGCGAGCGTCCGGTGGCCCGGGTCTGTTATGCCGGGCGCGAGCCGTTCACTCGTTCCTGGAGGAATCGCACCGTGAAGCGCCACCTGGCCCGCGTCCTCACCGTCCTGCTCTCCTGCACCCCGCTCGTTGCCGCCGCCCAGAACGCGTCGTCCTCGGTCCCGCCCCAGGTGGCGGGCGCCACGAAGACGCAGCTCACGTGGTTCGGCCACGCCGCCTTCCGGGTCGTGACGCCATCCGGGAAGGTGATCCTCATCGACCCCTGGATCACCAACCCGCTCAACCCGAGCGGCAAGCAGGACCTCGCCGACCTCAAGAAGGTGGATCTGATCCTGATCTCCCACGGTCACGCCGACCACGTGGGTGACGCGGTGGAGATCGCCAAGCGCAGCAAGGCGCGGCTGGTGACCAGCTTCGATCAGGCGCAGGCCTTTGCCCGCTACCTCGGCTTCCCGTCGGAGAACTTCGGGTTCGACTCGGTGGGCAACGTCGGCGGGACGCTCTCCTTCTTCGATGGCGAGGTGAAGGTCACGCTCGTCAACGCCGTGCACGGCTCCACGCTGACTGCGAAGGAGAAGGGCGCCGACGTCCCGTACCCCGCCGGCAATCCGGTCGGCTTCGTGATCGCCGTCCGCAACGGCCCGACCCTCTACCACACGGGCGACACCGACGAGTTCACCGACATGCAGCTGCTCAAGTCGATGAAGGTCACGATGATGCTCGCCTGCATCGGCGACCACTTCACCATGGGGCCGGAGCGCGCTGCCGACGCGGTGTCGATGGTCCAGCCGGAGAAGGTCCTCCCGATGCACTACGCGACCTTCCCGGTGCTGACCGGGACGCCGGCGCAGTTCGCCGCCGCGCTCAAGGCCAAGGGTCTGCTGGGCCGGTACCAGCCGATGCAGCTCCACGAGACGCTGGAGCTCTGATGAGCGTGGAGCGAGCCGGCAGTCAGCGCCTCTTCGACCGTGCGAGGCGAGTCATCCCCGGCGGGGTGAACTCGCCGGTCCGCGCCTTCCGCGGAGTGGGAGGCACGCCGGTCTTCTTCAAGGAGGGGCGCGGTGCATGGCTCACCGACGTGGACGGCCACCGCTACGTCGATCACGTCAGCAGCTGGGGTCCGCTGATCCTCGGCCACGCCTTTCCGCCGATCGTCGACGCCGTCACCACCGCCACGCATGCCGGGACCAGCTTCGGCGCGCCGCACGCCGGCGAGGTCGACCTGGCCGAGCTGATCTGCCAGCGGATGCCGGCGGTCGAGGAGGTGCGTCTCACGTCGTCCGGCACCGAGTCGACGCTCGCCGCGCTGCGGGTGGCCCGCGCGTACACGGGCCGCGAGGTGCTGGTGAAGTTCGAGGGCTGCTACCACGGTGCCGGCGATCCGTTCCTGGTGAAGGCGGGGAGCGGCGTGGAGACGCTCGGCCTTCCGGACTCGCCCGGCGTTCCCCGGTCGCTGGCCGCGCTGACCCTCACCTTGCCCTTCAACGACCTCGCCGCCGCCCGTGAGCTCTTCGGCCGGAAGGGGAAGGAGATCGCGGCGGTCATCATCGAGCCAGTGGTCGGCAACATGGGAGTGCTCGTCCCCCGTGCCGGGTTTCTCGAGGGGCTGGTCGATCTCTGCCGGGACGCCGGCGCGCTGCTGATCTTCGACGAGGTGATGACCGGCTTCCGCCTCGCGAAGGGTGGAGCGCAGGAGCTGTTCGGGCTCACCCCCGACCTCACCACGATGGGAAAGGTGATCGGCGGAGGGCTGCCGGTGGGGGCGTACGGCGGACGCCGGGCGATCATGGAGACCGTCGCGCCGGCGGGGCCGGTGTACCAGGCGGGCACGCTCTCCGGGAATCCGCTGGCCGTGGCGGCCGGGCTCGCCTGCCTCCGCGCGCTCGGAGAGCCGGGCACCTACGACAAGCTGGAGCGCATCTCCCGGGCGCTGACCGACGGGCTCCTGTCCGAGGCGCGTGCGGCCGGGGTTCCGGTGACGCTGAACCGGGTGGGGAGCATGTGGACCCTGTTCTTCACCGAGGGGCCCGTCTTCGACTACCCGAGCGCCAAGCGCGCGGACACGAAGAAGTTCGGGACCTTCTTTCACGCCCTGCTCGACCGGGGGGTGTACCTGCCGCCCAGCCAGTTCGAGGCTGCGTTCGTCTCGCTGGCCATGGGAGAGCGCGAGATCGAGCACACCCTCGCCGCCGCCCGCCAGGCCTTCCGCACGCTCTAGCCCCGCGAGGTGCCCCGCGAGGTGCCAAACACCTCGTTACCCCTCGTGCGGGGTCCAGAAGTTCGGCTGGAGCCCAGTCTTTCAGCGCTGTTGCGCCGCCAGCCCCCCCGGTGCTACACGCGCGCCGGTTCTTTGGAAGACGGGCGAAAAGACGAGAACGGGAGCGAGCTCAGCCCCGAGGCCCGCGCGCAGCGCGCGGCGGCTCCGTACATCAATGCGATCTGGCGCGTCGTCGGTGGAGTGCTGGTGGGGGGCGGGGCCGGTTGGTTCCTCGACGGGAAGCTCCACATCTCCCCCTGGGGCCTGATCGTCGGGCTCTTCGTCGGGATGGGCGCCGGGTTCTACGGCCTCATCCAGGCGCTGAACTCGATGAAGAAGCGATGAGGCTGCTCGGGTTCATGGCCGCGCTCGCGGCGGTGGGCGCGCTGGGGTGGTGGGTGTCCGGAACTCCGGCGATGCGGGCGGGGGTGCTGGCCTCGGCCCTGGCGAGCGCGGTGGTGCTGGCGGGGAAGGCGATCGCGGTCAGGAAGAGCATCCAGGTGGCGCTGGGGGCGAGCGTGGCGGGGTTGGTGCTGCGGCTCGCGGTGTGGTTCGGCGGTTATCGATGGGTGAAGGCGCAGCACGAGGACGTGGGGGCTTACACCCTCGCGTTCTTCGGCCTGTTCGTGGTGGCCCTGTGCCTGGAAATGACGTACGTGCTGGCCGTCGCGAGGGGCCAGCGGCGAGGAGCGACGTGATGCGGCGGTGGTTGTGGTGCGCAGCGCTGGCGGTGTCGATGGTCGCGCGGGCCCAGACGGGTCACGCACCGGCCCACGACGCCGAGCCTGCGTCCGGCGAGCACGCAACGGCCGGGGGACACACCGGCAGCGAGCACGAGAAGGTCGACACCTCGACCTACATCCTCGAGCACGTCGCGGATTCGCCCGAGGTCGAGTTCCAGGTCCCGCTCTCGGACAAGGAATTCATCATCCACTTCCCGACCTGGCGCGTCCCGCTGAAGGCGGGCGCCTGCCCCGCGAGCGTCGAGGAGCCCGCGAAGCTCTCGGAAGGTTGCCTCGACATCAGCCTGAGCAAGCACGCCTTCTGGATGATGGTCGGCTCGTTGATCGTGGTGCTGCTGTTCGCGTTCGGAGCGAACCGAAACCCGAACCAGCCGGTCCCGCACGGGCCTCGCCAGAACATCCTCGAGATGCTGGTGCTCTTCGTCCGGAACGACATCGCCATCCCGAACATCGGCAAGGAGGAGGGGCCGCGATACACGTCGTACCTCCTCTCGGTCTTCTTCTTCATCCTCACGCTGAACCTGCTTGGCCTCGTGCCCTGGGCCTCGACGGCGACCGGAAACCTGGGCGTCACCCTCGCCCTCGCGCTGATCACCTTCATCCTCACGCAGATCGCGAGCGTCCGGGCCGCAGGCCCGGGCGGCTACCTGAAGCACATGACCGGCGGGGCGCCGTGGTGGATCTGGCCGATCATGATCCCGGTGGAGATCCTCGGCCTCTTCACCAAGCCCTTCGCCCTGATGCTTCGACTCTTCGCCAACATGCTGGCGGGGCACATCGTGCTCTTCAGCCTGCTGGGGCTGATCTTCATCATCGGGCACGTGGCGGTGTCGGTGGTCGCGGTCCCGTTCGCGGTCTTCATCTACCTGCTGGAGCTCTTCGTGGCCTTCCTGCAGGCGTACATCTTCACCATGCTCTCGGCGCTCTTCATTGGGATGGGGGTGGCGATGGGCCACCACGACGAGCACGGGCACGAGGAGCACGAGGCACACGGCGAGGCCCACGCGAAGCCGCAGCTGGCCGCCAATCCGGCGAACGCGCCGGGGTAACCGAGCTCACAAGAACCCCGCGGCCGGATGCGGCTGGCGGGAGGTCGTCCAAAAGGGCTTCACGACCCCCCCACAAGCGGGTCCAGACGTCGAAAGTTACAAAAGAACCGTCATGACCAACCTCGCTTACTCCTTCCTCTCCGCTGGCATCGGCGCGGGCCTCTGCGTTCTGGGCGTCGGGATCGGCATTGGCCGTCTCGCTGCCTCCGCGCTCGACGCCACCGGCCGTCAGCCGGCCGCCACCGGCGACATCCGGACCACGATGCTGATCGCCGCGGCGCTCATCGAAGGCGTCGGCCTCTTCGGTCTGGTGGTCAGCATTCTCCTCGCCACCAAGGCCTAGTCGTAGGGACGAGGCCCGGTACCCTTCGCTGGGTTCCGGGCCTCGCTTGATTCGAGAAGAGACACGCACATGCCCATCGTCCTCGCCGCCTCCAGCCTCGTCGACGTTCGTCCCGGACTCATCTTCTGGACGCTGATCACCTTCTTCCTGGTGGCCGTGCTGCTCCGTCGCGTGGCCTGGGGACCCATCCTGAAGGTGGTCGACGAGCGAGAGAAGGCCATCGCTGCGTCCATCGAGTCGGCCAAGCGCGAGCGCGCCGAGGCCGAGCGACTCCTCGCCGAGCAGAAGGACGCGATCCAGAAGGCTCGTGCCGAGGCGGCAGAGATGATGCGCCGGAACGCCGAGGACGTGGAGAAGCTCCGCAACGATCTGGTGTCCAAGGCGCGGGCAGAGGCGGAGGCCCAGAAGACCGACGCCCTCCGGGAAATCCAGAACGAGAAGACGAAGGCGATCAACGACGTGAAGAAGGTCGCCGCGGACCTGGCGATCCAGATCACCGAGAAGCTCCTCAACAAGCAGCTCGACGACAAGACCCAGAAGGACCTGGCCAATCAGTACCTGGCCGAGGTCTCGCGCACCGCCGGCGGCGCACCTCGGCCGGAGCCGAAGGTCTAGCCGGCGCAAGAAAACCGTGGCTCTCGGCATCGGCATCGTCGGACTGCCCAACGTGGGCAAGTCGACGCTCTTCAACGCCCTCTCGTCGGCCGGCGCGCAGGCGGCGAACTATCCGTTCTGCACCATCGAGCCCAACGTCGGCGTGGTCCCCGTGCCCGACGAGCGGCTGGACCAGCTCTCCGCGCTGGTGAAGCCGCAGAAGACCATCCCCACCTCGCTGGAGTTCGTGGACATCGCCGGCCTGGTCCGTGGAGCGAGCAAGGGCGAGGGACTGGGCAACCAGTTCCTGGCCAACATCCGGCAGGTGGACGCGGTTCTCCACGTGCTCCGCTGCTTCGAGGACCCGAACGTCACCCACGTCGAGGGCGGCGTGGATCCGAAGCGCGATCGGGACATCGTCGACACCGAGCTCTGCCTCAAGGACCTCGAGACCGTGGAGAAGCGCCGCGAGCGCGCCCAGAAGAACGCCAAGGCCGGAGGCAAGGCGGGGGACGAGGCCAAGGCAGAGCTGGCGCTCCTGGACAGGGTGAAGGCCGGGCTCGACGCGGCTGTCACCGTCCGCGCCCAGAAGTTGTCCCCGGAGGACCACAAGCAGCTCCGGGAGCTGTTCCTCCTGACCGACAAGCCAGTGCTCTACGTGGCGAACATCGGCGAGTCACAGCTCGGCAAGGAGGACGCCGACCCGCACGTGGCCGCGGTCCGCGAGCTGGCGAAGGCCGAGGGCGCCGAGATGGTCGCCCTCGCGGCCGGCATCGAGGCGGAGATCCAGCAGCTTCCGCCCGAGGAGCGTCCCGGGTTCCTGGCCTCGGTGGGCCTGTCCGAGCCGGGACTGCACAAGGTGGTCCGGGCCGGCTACCGGATGCTGGGCCTGCAGACGTTCTTCACCGTCGGCGAGCAGGAGTGCCGCGCCTGGACGTTCCATCAGGGTGCCAGGGCGCCCGAGGCGGCCGGGGTCATCCACTCGGACTTCGAGAGAGGCTTCATCAAGGCCGAGGTCTTCGACTGGAAGGACCTCATCCGCCTGGGGAGCGAGTCCGCCGTCCGGGAGAAGGGGCTCCTGCGCATCGAGGGCAAGGAGTACGTCGTCCGCGACGGCGACTGCATGCACTTCCGCTTCAACGTGTGACGTCGCCGATGGCTCGGTGCGGGCCGCTCGCCCGGGCTGCCTCGCGAGCCGACGCGCGTCAAGATGACCAGACGTTCCGGGGCTCGGCGACCCCGTCGACGCCCCCCGGGGTGGAGCATCGATCCCGCTCGCCCCGGCGGCGCCTGGGCCGTACAGTCCCGCGCCCTGTGGCGTCTCCCGACACGGCCTGGGTGCGGAGTGCGTTCGCCTCGCTCGTCGGACAGATCGGTCCCGAGACCGATCAGCTGATCCTCCGCGCGCGTGCCTCCGGTGAGCGCTGGGTCGCCGCGGTGCGGTTGGTCCTGGTGGCCGGGGTGAGCGTGCTGGTGCTCGCGGTCGCACCGTCCCAGCGCTGGACGGGCCTGACCCTTCTCCTAGCCGTCGGGTTGCTCCACGCGCTGCTGCTGGCGTGGCTCGCTTTCCGCGTGGACGAACCCTGGTTGCCCTGGCTGAGCTGCGCGGCAGACGTCGCGCTCACCAGCGCGGCGCTGCTCTTCGTCCTGCGCCACGGGGGAACGAGCGCGGCCATGCACACGCGCTCGTTCTACGAGCTGTACTTCCTGGTCATCATGAGCGCGGGCCTTCGCTACGACTGGAGGCTCTGCATCTGGACCGCCGGGCTCTGCATCGTCGCCCACGCGTTCCTGCTCTGGGTGGCAGCGGGGCCGCTCGGCCTCGAGATCCCCGGCGGAGGGGTGGGGCGGGCGAGCCAGGGAGTGCACTTCGCGATGCTCGCGCTCGGCGGGATCATCATGGCGGCGGTGGCGCAGCGAGCGAAGCGGCTGCGGCTGATGGTCGGCGTGGACCACCTGACCGGCCTCTCGCAGCGAGCGCCGTTCGTCGAGCGGATCGCCGAGGAGCTGGCCCGCGCCCGGCGCCGCGGCTCTTCGCTGAGCGTGGCCATCCTCGACCTGGACGGATTCAAGGTCTTCAACGACACCTTCGGTCACCCGGTGGGAGACCGCGCGCTGCAGGCGGTGGCCACGCGCCTTCGCTCCTCGGTGCGCAAGAGCGACCTGGTCGCCCGCTTCGGTGGCGAGGAGTTCGTGGTGGCGTTCCCCGAGACCGCGGTGGAGCAGGCCCGGCAGCGGGTGGAGCACATCCGCGCGGAGCTCGCACGGGTGAGCATCCAGGTCGGGCGGGGCGAGCAGCGGCAGGTCACGGTGAGCGCCGGCCTGGGGAGCTGGCCCGCCGACGGCGAGACGTTCGACGCGGTGCTGACCAGCGTGGACGCGCGCCTCTACGAGGCCAAGCGCCGCGGGAAGAACCGGGTGGTCGCCCCGGAGACGGTGTTCCTCGATCCACCGCCTCAACGGGATCCTCCGCCCGGAACCTCGCCCGGGGTGCCCGGAGGATGACGTCCGATCGTGCGGTGGTGGCTGTTGTCGACCCTGCTCCTCGCACGGAGGAGTTGCGCCAGCCGACCTTCGAGGGCAGACCTACGCCCCCATGAGCCTCAAGGCCGAGCTCCAGCAACTGGGACTGCTCATCGAGGGAGCCCACGTCCCGCCGGGACAGCAGCTCCTCGCGCTCTGCGATGCAGGCGCGCTCGACGGCGGACTCTCCATCGCGCTGGATCTCAAGCCGGACGAGCTCATCGGCCCGCTCTGCGAGCGGATCGGAGGTTCCGCCCGGCTGCTCAAGGTGCTCGACGTCCGCGAGGACCCGGAGGTCGCGCTGATCGTGGACGGCGGCAACGGCGAGGAGGCCTGGGAGGTCCGCGAGCCACGCGACCTCGTCGAGCGCTGCAACGAGGAGTTCCGCGACGATGCCGAGGCGCGGGTGGTGGCGGTGCTCGGGGAGTGGGAGGACTCACTTCAGCTCTGGTGCATCCCCAAGCGCGCGCTGTCCTCCCTCATCCGCGCGCCGTTCTTCCAGGCGGAGAACCGAGCCCGGCTCTCCGCCCTCGTTCCGGCGACTAACCGCGGATCTCGATGACGGGCGAGACCAGAGCGCTGCGCCCGTGCCTGGCGATGTCGTAGTGCGCCTGGGCGGCCTCGCCGAACAGCGCGGCGGCCCCGAGCACGTAGAACAGCGCGAGGGCCGCGAGGAGCAGCGGCAGCGCGACGAAGGCGAATCGCTTTTCCGAGATGATCGAGTTCATGACTGCACTTCCGTTCCTTCCCGCAGCGGCGACTTTTCTCTGTCCGCCGTGCCCTGAAGACGCCCACCGTCTCCGGCGATTGCCTCGAGGGCCAGGAAGGGTTCCTTTCCGGGCAGTTACCTGCACGTCCCGGAAACCCGGCGCATGCAGGAAAGGGCTGTACCCGTTAGCCCTCCGATTCACTGTATGAGCCCCCGCCGCCGCTCCAGCTTCCTCGCACCCTTCCTCACCGCGCTGGGGGTGTTCGCGCTTCTTCACGTGTATGTCGCACAGCGCCTGTTCGTGGCGCCGGCGCTTCCGGCTGTGCTGGCCATCGGCGGCTGCGTGCTCCTCGCACTGCTGCTGGTGCTGGTTCCGGTGGGCTTCGTCTTCAGCCGGCGGGACCGGGGATGGCCGAGTCGCATCTTCCCGCCGCTGGCGATCGGGTGGCTGGGGGTCTCGGGCGTCCTGCTCACGGTCACCGTCGTCACGGATCTGGGACGGTTGGTTTACGGCCTGTTTCACGGCTGGCCCGATGCCGTGGCGGCAATTCACCAGGCTCGTCTGCAGGCGGTGGTCGTCGCGCTGGGAACGGCGCTCCTCGTCCCGTTCGCGATGTGGACGGCGCGCGGTCGGCTGGTCCTGAGCCGGGTGCGCGTGCCGCTGGAGAAGCTCGCCCCGGGCGTGGCAGGGCTCCGCATCGTCCAGATCAGCGACCTGCACATCGGGGCGCGTCTCGGTGAGGCCTTCGTTCGCCGCGTGGTGGACCGCGTGAACGCGCTCCGGCCGGACGTCGTGGCCATCACCGGCGACCTGGTGGATGGACCGGTGGACGTCGTGGAGCAGGCCCTGAAGCCGCTCGCCGACCTGATCGCGCCGCACGGCGTGTACTTCGTCACCGGGAACCACGAGTACTACTGGGACGGGCAGGAGTCGGTGCGGATGGTCAAGGCGCTCGGGCTGACCGTGCTCCACAACGAGCACCGGGTGGTGGAGCGTGCTGGAGGGACGGTGGTCATCGGCGGCATTCCCGATCTCCACGGCGTGCGCTTCCTCGCCGATCACGAGAGCCGGCCGGATCTGGTGTTCGCCGGCGCGCCGGAGGGCGCTCCGCGCGTTCTGCTGGCCCACCAGCCGCGGGCGGTCACCGGCGCTGCACCGCATGGCGTGGACCTCATGCTGACCGGCCACACCCACGGCGGCCAAATCTTCCCCTTCCACCTCTTCGTCCGGCTCCAGCAGCCGGTCGTCCGGGGGCTCCGCAAGCTGCTGGGCGTCTGGGTCTACGCCCACCGCGGAACCGGTTTCTGGGGTCCGCCGATGCGCCTGTTCTCCACCCCGGAGATCGCAGAAATCACCCTGACTCCGGCAGGTTGAGCGTTCTGCGCTGACCGCACGCCCGTGTGAAGGCGCGCGAAGGTGTTTGACACCTTCGAGGGTCGCCGGAGGAGCTAGGCGCGGGGGCGTGAAGAAGCAGCGCGCCTCGTCGTCCGCCCCTTGGGCGCGGCGAGCTCGGCGGCCTTCAGCAGCGCCGCGATCATTGGCTCGGCGCTGGCCTTCCCCTTCCCGGCGAGCGCGTAGGCCACTCCGTGGTCGGGCGAGGTGCGGGGCACCGGCAGCCCGAGCGTCACGTTCACCGTCCGATCGAAGTCCAGCGCCTTGGCCACCACCAGCGCCTGGTCGTGGAACATCGCCAGCACCACGTCGGCCGGCATCCGGTCGGGCCGGGCGAAGAGCCCGTCGGCCGGCCAGGGCCCGGTGCAGTCCACTCCGCGGCGCCGCGCGAGCGCGATCGCCGGCGCGATGATCCGGATCTCCTCGTCGCCGAGCAGCCCGCCCTCACCGGCGTGGGGGTTCAGCCCGCAGACCGCGATGCGCGGCCGTCGCCCGAGCACCGGCTGGAGGGACGCCGAGAGCAGCTGGAGCTGCGCTGCCAGGCGCGTCTTCTCCAGGGCTCGCGGGACGTCCCGGAGCGCGAGGTGGTTGGTCGCCAGCGCCACCTTCACCCGCGGCCCGTCCATCAGCATCATCACCTCGCGCCCGAATGACCCGGCGAGCAGCTCGGTGTGCCCCATGAACCGGACTCCCGCGCGGGTGATCTGCTCCTTCGACACGGGCGCGGTGCAGAGCGCGTCGAGCCCCCCGTCGAGCGCCGCCTCGACGGCCGCGGTGACGTAGGCCAGCTGCGCCTTGCCGCCGGCGCGGGTCGGCTTCCCCGGAGCGCGGTCCTTCGCCGCGAGGTCGGTGACGGCCACCCGGGCGGGACCGACGACCGGAAGTGGCGCGCCCGCGTCGACGGGAGGGAGCCGCCGCACCGTTGCGAGGCGCTCGAAGGTCGGCCCATCGCCGAACACCACCGGAACGAGCGCCCGGCGCACCGAGGCGTTGGCGAGCGCGCGGTCGACGATCTCCGGACCGATTCCGGAAGGGTCACCGAGCGAGATGCCGACCCGCGGACGGCCGGCCGCGGGGGCCCCGCTCAGATCTTCTTCTCCACGACCGCGGCGCTGCGAAGCGTCTCCATGTACTGGGCCGTGAGCCGCTCGGCCTGGATCTTTCGCAGCCGGTCCTCGATCTCCGGGCGGACCTCGGCCAGGGGCTTCATGCCCAGCTTGCGGATCTCCTCCAGCTTCAGGACGTGCCAGCCGAACTGCGTCCGCACCGGCTCGGAGACCTCGCCGGTCTTGAGGTTGAACGCCACCCGCTCGAACTCCGGGACCATCGTGCCGCGCTTGAAGAAGCCCAGGTCGCCGCCATCCGACGAGCTGCTGCCCTCGCTGCGCTTCTTGGCCAGGTCCGCGAAGTTCACCCCGGGCTCGCGCGCCTCGACCGCGACCGCCGCCGCCTTCCGTCGCGCCTGGTCGACCTGGGCCGCCGAGGCGCTGCGGGGCACGGCGATCAGGATGTGCCGGACGTGGACCTCGTAGTCCTCGCCCTCGGAGCGCGTCATGCGGTCGTACTCGCTTTGCACGTCGGCGTCGGAGACCTTGACGTTCTTCCGGACCTTCTCGCTGATGAGCTTGTAGCGACCGATCTGCTTGCGCATCTGCTCGCGGTACTCGGCGACCGTGTAACCCTCGCGCGCGACCGCCTGCTGCAGCTGCTCGTCGGTCAGGTTGTAGCTCTTCTTCACCTCGTCGACCGCGCCGTCGACCTCCTTGTCGCTGATCGAGACCTTGAGCTCCCGGAGCTCGTTGTCCACCAGCTTCTCGTCGATCATCGTGTCCAGGACCCGCTTCAGCGCTGCCGCGCGCTTCTGCGCACGATCCGGACCGGTGGCATCCTGGTCGACGCGTGCCAGCTCGGGAGCCGCGCGCTTCTCCACCTCGGACAGGGTGATGACGTCGTTGTTCACCACGGCCGCCACGCGATCGACGAGCTCGGCGTGGACACGCGGAGCCGCAAGGAGGGCGAGGCCGGCAACCCCGGCCAGGATGGAACGCCTCATCGGTGAGTCTCCTGACCCTGGCCGGCCAGCGCACGGGGGACGACCTGCGCCACCAGGGTCTCGTTGACCCGGATCTCCGCCTTGGAGCGGAGCTGGGTCACGAAGTCGGTCTGGGCTTGCTCCTGCTTGGCGCGGAGCAGCCGCTTCTCGATGTCCGCCCGCACCGCGGCGAGGTCCTTCTTCCGGGCCGGCCTGCGCTCGAGCAGCTTGAAGATGTGGAACCCGTAATCGGTGGTCACCACCTCGGAGATCTGCCCTGCTCCGAGGGAGAAAGCCACAGTGTCGAACTGGGGCGGCATCACCCCCCGCGGGAACCAGCCGAGGTCGCCGCCGTCCTTGGCGTCGGCGGAGAGCGACCGCTCGCGGGCCAGGTCGGCGAACTTCGCGCCCTCCCGGAGCTTGGCGCGGATCTCCTTGGCCTGGTCGAGCTCCTTCACCACGATCTGCGCCGCGTGCACCTGCTCGGGCTCCTGCTGCAGCTCGGGATGGGCGAGCAGCTCGGCCCGGATCTCCTCCTCGGTGACCGCCACCCGGGGGTACACGAGCTCGTGGAAGAGGCGCTCCTGGACCAGCTGTGCCCGGAGCTCGGACCGCAGCTCGTCCAGCGTCTGGTGGCGCTGGGCGAGGAGGGCCTCGAATTCCTCGGCTGGCCAGTCGGCGCGCATGCGCTGGAGACGCTGCTCCACGTCCGCGGCGGGAATCTCGAGGCCTCGCTTCGCGGCCTCCTGGACGAAGAGGAGCCGGTCCACGCCCGCCTGGAGCACGGTGTGGCGGAGTGCCGCGAGCTGGTCTGGGTTGGGCGCGCTGGTCCCATCGGCCAGCTCGAAAGAACGGGCGAGCTCCCGCTCGAATTCCGCCCGGGTGAGGACCTGTCCATTGACCCAGGCCACCGGAGCGGCACTCGGGTCCTCGGGAGGCCGCCGGTGGCATCCCGCGGCGGCGAGCAGCAGGAGCACCGCCGCCCGGGACAGGGGAAGTCGGGTCATTTCGTCTGCGGCGCCGCCGGGGGGACCGGAGGCGGGTGGACGGCCGGCGGTAGACCGATGCCCGGGTGACCGCCGACCGGCGCGCCGGGGCCGGCCGGAGCCGCCGCCAGCTGGGCCAGCGCCGCCTCGTCCAGCGTGAAGCCCGCCTCGGCCTTGAGGCGCTTCAGCAGCTCGTCACTGGCGGCCGTGCGTCGCTCGCTGAAGAGGCGGTTGCGGATCTGCATCTTCACCTCGTCCAGCGACTGGACGCGGGCGGGGACGCGGGACTTCAGGCGGAGGATGTGGAAGCCCTTGTCGGTCGCCACGACCGGCGAGACCTCACCGGGATTCTGCAGCGCCTTCGCGGCCTGGGCCACCTCGGTGCCGTAGCGGGCCTCGAGGTCGGCGACCGGCATCGGCCGGAGGTCGCCGCCGATCTGCTTGGTGAGCGCGTCGTCCGAGCTGGCCTTGACCAGCGCCGAGAATCCGGGCTCGTCCTCCGGCTTGAGCGTCTTCGCCTTGGCACGGAGCTTGTCGGCCTCGGACGCGCGGCCCTTGCGCTTCGCCGCGTCCTTCGAGTCCGCGGTGAGGAAGAGGTCCTGCACCTGCACCAGCTCGGGACGCTGGTAGTCGGCCTGATGGCCCTCGTACCAGGCCTTCACCTCGTCCTCGGTGGGCTGGGGCGCGTTCTTCTCCAGGGTCTGCTGGAGCGTCTTCTGGGCCAGCACCTTCTTCACCGTCTCCACGACGTCGGGATCGTTCTGCAGACCCTGACGGATTCCCTCGCGCGCGAGGAGCTCGACCCGGACCAGGCCCTCGACGTAGTCCTTCCGCGCAGCGGTGCCCTGCAGGCGCATCCGGACCATCGGGGGAAGGGTGGCGAGCTGACGGTTCACCTCCTCGACGGTGATGGCTCCACCCTTGAAGGTGACGAGAGGCTTTCCCTCCGTCTTCTTCGGGGCGAAGTCGAGGGTGATGCGCTCCGACGAGCTGCCTTTCTGGCAGCCCAGGAGTGCGAGGACGGCGAGCGAGGAGAGGACGAAACGGGCCATGGGCGGCCCGGTGCCGTAGCATGGCGCCACCCGGGATGACCAGCCTCCCCGCTCTCACGGTGCACGACTGGTGCGTGTACATGCTCCGCTGCCGCGATGGCTCGCTGTACACCGGCGCCACCAACGACCTCGACCAGCGCCTCCGGGTACACCGGAGCGGCCGCGGCGCGGCGTACACCCGGAGCCGGCTCCCGGTACGGCTGGTTTACGCCGAGCCGGCCGCGGACCGGAGCATGGCCCTGCGGCGCGAGTGGGCGCTCAAGCAGCTGAGCCGTCCCGAGAAGCTCGCGCTGCTCAGGCGGCGGGCGCCGGCGGGGACGCGGGGGCGGAAGGCTCGACCTTCCGCTTCCGTCCGGCCCCCAGGACGATCGCCAGGACCCCGAAGACCAGCGAGCCGATGATCAGGCCGCCGAACTCGATCATCAGCGTGTGAGAGACGGTGCTGATGGCCAGCGGCTCGCAGGCGCACTGGGACATGATCCCGGCCCCGGGGGTGTTGAACCAGGGCAGGAAGGCGCGGGAGATGGCCCCGCCCACCCACGTGCCGGCCAGGCCACCGAACAGGGCCCAAGAGACGACGCTGCGGACTGCGCTCATGGTAGAGACCTCCGCGCAGGGAACCTTCGCACGATGCTGGCCTGGACGGGTGCACTCTTCTCGATCGCCGCGGCGGTGCTGACCGTCCCGATCCTCCGTCACGCCTTCGGGCGCAGCCTGGGAACGGGGCTGATGGTGCTCCTCATCCCGGCCTACGTGGCCTGGTTCGCGGTGGGGCAGTTCGAGCACCGCCGGAAGGCGCTGCTGGTCCCGGCGTGGTTCGCGTGCATCGGCGTCGCGGCGGTCTGCCTCGGGGTGCACGCCACGCGGGTCAGCCTGGCCGAGTTGCTGGCGCCGGTGCGCTGAAGCCTGCTCCGCGCACGACTCCCCCTCTTTCCATGAGGTTGCAGGACCTCCGAGGCGTCGCCGCCTCTTCTCGACCGGCCTCGCGAGCTCAGGAGGCGGGCGGTGTCCGCGGGGGACGCTTCTTCGGTCGGAGCACCTCCCGGCACACCTCGATGAACGCCCGGAAGGCGCGCGAGACCGAGCGGCCCGGGTAGTAGAGGAAGAGGCCCGGCACCTCCGCGGAGTACTCGCGGAGGACCTGACGCAACCGCCCGCTGCGCAGCGCCTCGCGCGCGTGCGGCTCCCAGAGGTAGCCGAGCCCCAGGCCGGCCTCGACCATGGACCGCGCCAGCCGCTCGTCGTTGGAAACCAGGGGGCCCTTCACCGGCACGCGGAAGAGGCGTTTTCCGCGAACGAGCTCCCAGGCGTAGAGGAGTCCCGTCGTCTCGGAGCGGTAGCCGATGCAGTCGTGGGACAGGAGATCGCGGGGGCGCTGCGGCGCGCCTCGTGCGGCGAGGTAGCTCGGTGCGCCGGCGACGATGAACGCGGTCGGCCCGGTGAGGTTGAGCTGGACCATGTCCCGGTCGAGCGACTCCTCGAGGCGGATCCCGCCGTCGTAGCCCTCGGCGACGACGTCGACCAGGCGGTTCTCGATCAGGATCTCGAGCGTCACCCGCGGATGGCGCGCGGCGAAGGCCGGAACAAGGGGCTCGAGCGCGGAGAGCGCGAGCTGGGGCGCGGTCAGGCGAACCGTGCCCGTCACCTCGTCGGGAGAGGCGCCGGCGCCCCGCAGCGCGGCCAGGGCCTGGGCGACGGCGGGTCCAGCCTCGTCCACCAGGCGACGTCCGGGCTCGGTGAGCGCCACGCTGCGGGTGGTTCGGGTGAGCAAGGTGACACCGAGCCGATGTTCCAGTTGCCGCACCGCCTGGCTGAGCGCACTGGGGGTGACGCCGAGCTCGGTGGCTGCGGCGGTGAAGCTGCGATGCCGCGCCACCACGAGGAACTCGGCGAACGCGTCGAGACGAGTCGAAGGCATTGTGAAGCCAGTCTACAAGGCGCTTGCGGACCCTTTGAGTTCCGCCGGGCCGACCTGACCAGCAGGTAGCAGGCACTGCCCCGGGTGTTCCGGGGCCCCGCCTGGAGACGGACCATGAGAGTTCCCGCCTATGCCGCACGGACCGCTGGAGCCGCGCTGGCCCCCTTCACCGTCGACCGTCGCGAGCCCGGGCCGCGGGACGTGGCGATCGACGCGCTGTTCTGTGGTGTCTGCCACTCCGACGTCCACCAGGCTCGCGACGAGTGGGGCGGCGGGATCTTCCCGATGGTGCCAGGACACGAGATCGTCGGCCGGGTGACCCGGGTGGGCCGCGAGGCGTCCCGCTTCAAGGCCGGCGATCTGGTGGGCGTCGGCTGCATGGTGGACTCGTGCGGCCGGTGCGAGCAGTGCCGCGGGGGGACCGAGCAGTTCTGCGTCGAGGGCGCGGCGCTCACCTACAACGGCACGGAGATGGACCGGAAGACGCCGACCTACGGCGGCTACTCGACCCAGCTGGTGGTCCAGGAGCACTTCGTGCTCCGCATCCCCAACGCGCTCGCCCCTTCGGCCGCTGCTCCGCTGCTCTGCGCCGGGGTCACGACATGGTCCCCGCTGCGGCAGTGGAAGGTGCAGAGCGGTCAGCGGGTGGGAGTCATCGGCCTGGGCGGCCTGGGCCACATGGGGGTGAAGCTCGCGAAGTCCCTCGGGGCCGAGGTGACGCTGTTCAGCACGTCGCCGTCGAAGGAGGCGGATGCCCACCGCCTGGGCGCCGAGCGGTTCGTCCTGACGCGCGGCCCGGACGCGCTGAAGCCGCTGGCAGGCAAGCTGGACTTCCTGCTGGACACGATCAGCGCGCCGCACGACGTGGAGGGCTTCCTCGGGACTCTGCGGCCGGGAGGCGCGATGGTGATGGTGGGCGTCCCGCCGGAGAAGTTGCAGCTCGGCGCGTTCTCGCTGATCCGGGGGAACAAGCGGCTCGCCGGCTCGGCGATCGGCGGCATCCCCGAGACGCAGGAGATGCTCGACCACTGCGGCAAGCACGGCATCGTGGCCGACGTGGAGATGCTGCCGATCCAGAAGATCAACGAGGCCTACGACCGGATGGTGCGCAACGACGTGAAGTACCGGTTCGTGATCGACCTCGCGAGCCTGAAGCAGTGATGGGCTGAGCGAGGCGTCCCGCCGGGCCGAGTCGATCTCGTTCGAACTGTGCTGGCACCGCAGGGCCCGACGCGGGCACTGTCGAGTCGCGGGGCCTCCCGCTGCCCCCTCACGACGGAGCGCACTCCATGGATGGTGTGAACCTCGCTCGAAAGCTCGCCACGTTCTCCGAGCACTACGAGCCACGGACGATCGGGCAGTTCAACGGCCACGACCTGATGGTGGTGAAGGTGAAGGGCCCGTTCGTGTGGCACAAGCACGACGACACCGACGACTTCTTCCTCGTCCTGAAGGGCCGCCTGCGAATCGAGCTGCGGGACGGGAACGTCGAGCTGGGCCCGGGCGACCTCTACGTCGTGCCGAAGGGCGTGGAGCACCGACCGGTCGCCGACGAGGAGGCGCACATCCTCCTCATCGAGCCAACCGGCACCCCGAACACGGGCGACGCCAGGACCGCCGCGGCTCGCGTGGTCATCTGAGTCGACGCAGGACGACGAGCGCCATCGGGCTGCCATCACACGCCGCGCGCGTCCGGCGGCCAGAGCACCTTGTGCTGCTGGAGCTGGAACCGCACCGGCAACCGGTCGGCGATGATCCACTCCGCCAGGTCCGTCGGCGACAGCTCGCCGTGCACGGTCGAGAAGAGCAGTCCCGCCGGGCCTCGGTCGAGAGCGCGCTCGGTGATGCACGCCTTCGCCCAGTCGTAGTCCTCGCGCGAGGCGAGCACGAACTTCAGCTCGTCCCGCTCGGTCAGGCTTTCCAGGCATCGCCAGTCGTTGCGATCCGACTCTCCCGAGCCCGGGCACTTCACGTCGACGATTTTGTGCACCGCGGGCGGCACCAGCCGCACGTCGATCGCCCCGGAGGTCTCGAGCAGCACCGCGAGCCCTTCCGCGAGCAGCGCCTCCATCAGCGGGTACACGCCGGGCTGAAGCAGCGGCTCGCCCCCGGTCACCTCCACGCGCGGTGAGCCGAGCGCCTTCACCCGCTCGACGACCTCGGCCACCGACATCCGCGTCCCGCCGTGGAAGGCGAAGGCCGAGTCGCACCACCGGCACCGGAGATGGCATCCGGTCAGCCGCACGAAGCTGCACAGTAGCCCTTGATGGGAAGACTCGCCCTGTAGCGAGAGATAGATCTCGCTCACCACGACGGAGTCGGCCCCCGGCACGCGGCGGGGCTCGATGTGCGGACGCGCGGCCAGCATCGATGGCCGGAGCTGTAACACGCTCCTCGTGCCTGTGGCGGCCGCCCGCTCTCCGGGCGTAGCGTCCACGCCCGCCATGGACTGGGTCGACGGAGGCGCGGGAAGACTGCGGGTGGAGAAGACCGGAGCCGGCGCCGGCACCCCGGTGCTCCTGGTTCACGGCGGGGGCGCGGACCGGAGCCACTGGCACGCGCTCGTTCCGCTCCTCGCCACGGACCGCATCGTCGTCGCGTTCGACCAGCGCGGATACGGCGAATCCGCTCCGCCGCGCGAGGGCCAGAGCGCGCTCGCCGACATGGCAGGAGACGTGGTCGCGGTCGCCTCCGCCACCGGCCTGGAGCGACCCATCCTGGTCGGGCACAGCTACGGCGGCGCGGTCGCCGCCGAGGCCGTCGCTCGCTTCCCCGCCCGGTTCTCCGGCGCGGTGTTCCTCGATCCCGCTGGCGATGTCCGGAGCCTTCCCGAGGAGGAGCTCACCGCGTGGCGCGCCAGCATGGCCCCGGAACGGTTTCGCGCCTCCAGCCGTGCCTGGTTCGAGCGGATCCTCGACGACGCACGTCCGGAGACCCGCCAGCACGTGCTCGCGACGCTCGGGCTCACCCCGCGCGAGACCTACGTCGGCTCGATGGAGTCGATGCTCCGGTTCGATCCGACCGTCGTCCGGCGCTTCCCCGGCCCGAAGCTGGTGATCACGGTGCGCGCCTTCGACGGCCCGATGTCGATGCGCACCGCCGTCCCTGAAGTTCCCAACGTCTTCATCGAGGACACCAGCCACTGGCCGCAGCTCGACCGGCCCGACGAGGTCGCTGCCATCGTCCGGCGCTTCTTCGCCGACGTGGACCGCGGCCCGGCCTGACGCCGCTCACTGCTTCAGCTTGTAGCCGCGCGCGAGCAGCGCGTAGGTCACCGCCGTCGAGCCGAGCGCGAGCAGCAGGAGGATCAGCGCGCCGACGCCCGGCGGGAGCGCGCTCGTCCCCAGCATCCCGTACCGCAGCCCCTCCACCATGTAGACCATGGGGTTGAAGTGGCTCAGCGTCCGCCACGGCTCGGGCAGCCGGCTGATGCTGTAGAAGACTCCCCCGAGGAAGGTGAGCGGTAGCATCACGAAGGTGGGGAAGAAGTTGATCTGCTCGAACTTCTCGGCCCACACCGCGGCGACGAGCCCCAGCACCGAGAACACGTAGGCCGTCCCGAGGAGGAAGCCGAAGGTGGCCACCGGATGCGCGAGCTGGAACCCCGCGAACACGAGAGCCACCGCCCAGGTGAGCAGCCCGACCGCCAGGCCGCGCACCATCCCGCCGCCCACGAAACCGAGCAGCAGCTCTCCGGGCCCGAGCGGCGCCACGAGGAGGTCGACGATGGTCCCCTGGATCTTCATGATGAACAGCGAGCTGCTGGTGTTGAGGAATGCGTTGTTTGCGAGGCCCAGGAACACCAGACCCGGCACGATGAAGGGAAGGTAGGGCTGCCCGGTGGCCTCCTCCATCCGGCCGCCGAGGCTCACCCCGAACACCACGAAGTAGAGCGTCGTGGAGATGAGCGGGCTGAGCACCGTCTGCCCGGGGACCCGGAGGAAGCGGCGTACCTCCTTCGAGAAGAGCGTCTGGAGGCCGGTGACGTTCATGCCTGGCCCTCGCTGCCGCCATGCAGGATCTCGATCAGCACGTCCTCGAGCCGGCTGGCGCGGGTGTCGACCTCGGTCACCGGGAAGCCGCCGCGGTACAGCTCCTGGAGCACCTCGCCGGCGCTCGGCGTTCCGTTGCGCTCGGTCACGACGGCCGAGCGGCGGTCCTCGGCGAGCTCGGCCTTGCCGTCGAGGGAGGGCGGAAGCGGACCGACCGGTCCGGCGAATGTGATCCGCACCCGCTTCTCGCCCAGCCGCCGGAGAAGGGCCACCTTGTTCTCGACGAGGAGCAGCCGCCCGGAGTTGATGATCCCCACGCGATCGGCGAGCTCCTCGGCCTCCTCGAGGTAGTGGGTGGTGAGGATGACCGTCGTCCCCTCGCTCCGGAGTCGACGGACGTAGGCCCAGAGGTCACGCCGGAGCTCCACGTCCACGCCGGCGGTGGGCTCATCCAGGAACACGAGCTTCGGCCGGTGCACCAGCGCCTTGGCGATGAGGAGGCGGCGCTTCATGCCTCCCGACAGCGCGCGCGTCTGGGCATTGGCCTTGTCATCGAGGCTGAGCGCCTCCAGCACCTCCCGGATGCGGGCCTCGTCCGGCGGTCGCGCGTAGTAGCCCAGCTGGATGCGCAGCGACTCGCTGACGGTGAAGAAGGGATCGAAGTTCACCTCCTGCGGCACCAGGCCCACGTCGTAGCGGGGTCGGAGCGGGTCCTGGTCCAGGTCCACGCCGAAGAGGCGCATCGTCCCGCTGGTCTTCTTCACCAGCCCGCACACCGCGCCGATGAGCGTCGTCTTCCCCGCGCCGTTCGGTCCGAGGAGCGCGAAGATCTCTCCGGCGTCGATGGTGAGCGTGACCCCGGCGAGGGCGGTGACGTCGCGGTAGCGTTTGACGAGCTGCTCGACCTCGAGGACGGGGGCGGGGCTCACGGGTGCGCGCGGCATAACAAAGGCGCACGCCTCTCCGCTCGATTCCTGCGGGGAGTGTCCGCTCTATTCCTCGTGCTCGTCGGGGCCGGCGGCCTCGATGCCGTTGCCGCGGCCGGCGAGCGTGGCCCACGCCTCGACGTCGCCCAGCGGGACGTCCCCGCCCAGCGCCTCGACGTAGGCCACCTGCTCCTCGGGGTAGACGCAGACCTCGTGGGGGACGCGGTCGCCGAAGGCCCAGACCTCGAGGACGCCCTGTCCGGTGTTCTCCAGCGTGTGAGCCTCGGGATCGCCGGCGTGGTAGCTCACGAAGTCACCCGAGCGCACTGCCACCCGCTCCTCGCCGTGGAGGAGCGTGCCCTCGCCGCGCACCACGACCAGCAGCTCCTCCTGGAAGAGGTGCCGGTGGCGGCGTGACGCGCGGGCACCCGGCGGGATGCGCTGGATCCGGAGCCCCACGTTCCGGGTGCCCACCGCGCGCCCCACGTCGCGGACCTCGCCGCCCACCCCCGGGGCGATCGCGTAGGGGAGCCACTCCAGTTCCGAGAGATTGAGCTTGCGCACAGGACCCCACATCCCGGCCGGCGGGGCTGGGAGGGGCCGGAACATCGCGCAACCCCCTGACATCTCGCGGACAACCGGACTGGAACGCATCTGGTTTGACCGCTGATGATCAACGACTTAACTATCAACACATGAAGTCTTCGCCCTGCCCTCGCTTCGAGAAGATCGCCCAGCTCGCTCGGAGCGTCCCCGGCCTCGACACCCACGCCATCTCGGACTGCGTCCCGCTCCTCTACTTCTACCGGGAGTTCGACGCGGCGCTCGAGGGGCACTACCAGGCGTACGGTCTGTCCCGTGGCCGCTGGCAGGTCCTGATGGCGCTCTACAAGGCGCCCGACGAGGACGGCCTCACGCCCGCAGAGCTGGCGGAGCTCTCCGGCGTCACCCGCGCGGCGATGACCGGGCTCATCGATGGGCTGGTGGAGTCCGGGTTCGTCACGCGCGGCGACGTGGGCGAGGACCGCAGGACGTATCGCGTCCGGCTCACGCCGCGGGCCACCGACTTCCTCGCCTCCGTGCTTCCGGACCACCTGCGCCGGATGCAGGAGCTGATGCACGCGTTCACTCCGGCCGAGCGTGAGAGCTTCGTGGAGCTGATCGAGAAGCTCCGGAAGCGAGTGCACGTGTTCCGTCACGACTGACGCCGGGTCTTCGTCTTACGACTGTCGCAACGAAAAGGTGCAAATCCTCCATGTCCCCAGCCACGACCAGCGCTCTTCGTGATCATTCCCCGCGGGAGGTCCCGGCTCCCGTCTCCGAGGTGCCGACGCCTGCGCCCGCTCCGGGCAAGCCCGGCTTCATGCAGCGCCGCTCCACCCGGGTCTTCGCCGGTCTGACCGCGCTCGCCGTGGTGGGAGGGCTGGGCGCCTGGGTCATCGGCCACGGCAAGGAGAGCACCGACGACGCGCAGGTCGAGGGCCGCGTGGTGAGCGTGAGCCCGCGGGTCGGCGGGCAGGTGGAGAAGGTGCTGGTCACCGACAACCAGCAGGTGAAGCAGGGCGATCTGCTCGTCCAGCTCGACACCAAGGATCTGGACGCGAAGCTCGCCTCCGCGCGCGCGGACCTCGAGGCGGCGAAGGCCGGCCTCGCCTCCGCGCAGGTGAACCTCAAGCTGACCCAGGCGAACTCGGACGCGTCGCTCCGCCAGGCGCGCGGCGGTGTCACCCAGGCCAGCTCCAGCGTCGCCGCGACTCGCAGCGCGCTTGCCCAGGCTCGTGCCGAGGTGGAGGCCGCCGAGGCAGCCGACCGGCTCGCCCAGGCCGACTGGGCCCGCGCGCAGGACCTCGCGAAGGCCGAGGCCATCTCCCGTGCCGACATCGACGCCCGCCAGTCGCGGGCGCAGCAGGCGCACGCGCAGCTCGAGCAGGCCCGTGCGCGTCAGGCGAGCACCGAGGCGAACCTGAGCTCCTCCGGCGGTGGACTGACCACCGCCCAGGGACGCCTTGCCGCGGCGGAGACCGCGCCCGACCAGGTGAAGGCCGCCGACGTCGCGGTGCAGGCCGCGCAGGCGAGGGTGGATCAGGCGCAGGCCGCTTACGACCTGGCGACCCTGAACCGGAGCTACGCCGAGGTCCGCGCGCCGGTCGACGGCGCGGTGAGCCGCCGCACCGTCGAGCAGGGCCAGCTGGTGGGGCCCGACCGGCCGATGCTGGCCCTGGTGCCGCTCCAGGACATCTGGGTGGTCGCCAACTTCAAGGAGGACCAGATCGGCGAGATGCGGCCCGGCCAGACGGCCACCGTGCGCGTCGACACCTACGGCCGGCGTGACTTCCAGGGCCACGTGGAGAGCCTGGCGGGCGCGTCGGGCGCCCGGTTCTCGCTCCTCCCGCCGGACAACGCGAGCGGCAACTTCGTGAAGGTCGTCCAGCGCGTGCCGGTGCTCGTTCGCCTCGAGCGGTCTCCCGACGTCCCGCTCCGTCCCGGCATGAGCGCGGTCGTCACCGTCCGGACGAACTGAGGCGCGTCATGGAGGAGCAGACTCCCATCCAGGGCAGCAAGCTCTGGATCACCGTGGCCGCGATGCTCGGGGCGCTGATGGCGGTCATCGACATCAGCATCGTGAACGTCGCGCTCAGCGACATCCGGGCGAGCTTCGGGACCCCGCTCGACCAGATCGCCTGGGTGTCCACCGGGTACGCGATGGCGAACGTCACCGTCATCCCGCTCTCGGGGTGGCTCCAGCGGCGCTTCGGGTTCCGGAACTACTACGCCGGCTCCCTGCTGATGTTCACCGCAGCGTCTGCGCTCTGCGCCCTCGCCTGGAACCTGCCCTCGCTGGTGGTCTTCCGGATCCTCCAGGGCATCGGCGGTGGAGCGATCATCCCGACCTCGCAGAACATCCTCTTCGGACGCTACCCGCACAAGGAGCACGGGATGGCCGGCGCGCTGTTTGCGCTCGGCGCGATCACCGGACCGCTCCTCGGCCCCACCATCGGCGGCAAGCTGATCGACGTTGCGAGCTGGCACTGGATCTTCCTCATCAACGTGCCGGTGGGCCTGCTCGCCGCGTGGGTGTCGTTCGTCTCCATCAAGGAGCCGGAGTTCAAGCCGGCACGCGAGCCGATCGACGGACGGGGAATCGGGCTGCTCGCGGTGGGCATGGTGTCGCTCCAGTACGTCCTGGAGGAGGGGAACCGCGACGGGTGGTTCGAGGACGGACGGATCGTCGTCCTCGCCTGCGCCGCCTTCGTCTGCCTGGTGACCTTCGTCGTCCACGAGCTGGAGGCCAAGCACCCGGTCGTGGACTTCCGGGTCTTCAAGAACGTGAGCTACAGCGCCGCGACCGCGCTGAACTTCCTCGTCGGGACCGCGCTCTTCGCAGGCTCGTTCCTGTTCTCGCTCTTTGCCGGGACCATCATGCGCTACGAGGCGCTGGACATCGGGATGCTCTTCCTGCGCGGAAGCTGGATCCAGCTGCTGATCATGCCGCTGGTCGGCCGGCTCGTCGGCAAGGTCGACAACCGCGGGCTGATCGCCTTCGGGATCCTGGGGATCATCGCGTCGCTGTGGCTGAACGGCCACCTCACCCAGCTCGCGGACACCCACGCGATGACCATGCCCATCTTCGTGCGCTCGCTCGGGTTGGGATTCTGCTTCGTCCCGCTCTCGGTGGTCGCGCTGTCCGGGCTCAAGCCCAGCGAGCGCGGGAGCGCGGCAGGCCTGTTCAACCTCACCCGCGAGCTCGGCGGCTCCATCGGCACGGCGTGGATGAGCACGATGATCACCAACAGCTCCCACCAGTTCCGGACCGACCTCGCCCGGTACGCCGACCCGTACAATCCGCTGTTCCAGGAGCAGCTGCGGCAGGCCCAGGGCGCGCTGGCCCGGCTCCCGGACCCGATCCAGAGCGGGTACGCGCTCATGGCAGCGCGTCTCGACGCCCAGGCGCTGGTCCGGGCGTTCAACTCGGGCTTCCTGGTGCTGGCGGCGGTGTTCGCCCTGTCGTTCTTCCTGGTCTTCCTCCTCCGCAAGCCGAAGGGGAACGCGGCCGAGATCGCCGCGGCGGCGCACTAGCCGTCAGCGCGGCAGGGTGGCGACGACCTCGACCTCGAGCAGGTAGTCGTCGTTCGCGAGCGCGGCCACGCCCACGAGGCTGCTCGCGGGGCGTGGGTTGGCTCCGAGCACCCGCTCCCGCACCTCGCGGTACGCGGCGAGCTGGGACATGTCACGCACGTAGGCGGTGAGCTGGACGATGTCCGCGAAGGTGGCGCCGCGCGACTCGAGGGCGGTCTGGATGTTCCGGAAGACCTGCTCGGCCTGGGCGCGCATGTCCCGACCTCCGACGAGGGTGCCGCTCGCGTCCCGGGCGACCTGACCGGCGACGTAGAGGGTGCGTCCCGCGGGGACGTCCACCACGTGCGTGTACCCGGAGGGCTTCTGGAGGCCGGGCGGGTTCACGAAGCTCGCGCCGGTGGTGGTGCACGCAGCGAGGAGAGGCGAGGCGACCGCGAGAACGGTGAGGCGGAGACGGCGCGGCATGGTGGAACCCCCTTCGCGGCGTCTCGCCGCGCCGGGGGACGCTAGCCCTCCCAGGAACGCCTCGACGGCCGGTCCGTCAGCCTGCGCTCGGCAACCGATCAAGCATGCGAGTGCCTACAAGGGTGCCAAACACCTCGTTATCTCGCCCCGACTGGCGAGTCCCAACTCGACCCCGTCAAGCTTAGCGAGCGAGCAAGCATGTACACGCCCCCTCGGAGTGCCAAACACCTCGTTCAGCCGCATCGAGGGGCCAGTCCGCCCGCGGCCACTCAAGCTGAGCAGGCAGGCGATCAGGCGGCAGGACGTC